>TBL_comb47_HYPODRAFT_10000666_pt1 | contig 45456 bp, 32 predicted proteins | sample TroBogypolimnion_40_FD_10682 | JGI IMG/M metagenome (IMG submission 10682)
AGTGTCGGAGTTGTTTGAAAAACTGATAGTCGTTATGTTCAATGACTCTCTAAAGTGTCGGAGTTGTAAGGGGAAGTTCGGGAGTTCTAAAGTTCGGGAGTTCTAAAGTTCGGGAGTTCTAAAGTTCGGGAATATAAAACAATGGATTTCTCTGTGTCTCTGTGCCTTTGTGGTTGAAAAATGATTGTGCAGAAATAGTCTCCAAAGTCTCGGAGTTGTTTGAAAAACTGATAGTCGTTATGCTCAATGACACTCTAAAGTGTCGGAGTGTTGGTGTCCAAAATATGCTCAACGGCTCTCCAATATCTCGGAAATATCGGCAACCGATGGGAATAATGGGAATAATGGGAATAATGGGAATAATGGGAATAATGGGAGTGTTGCCGGAAAATCCGATAAAGCTCCTGCTCAACTGGTCTCTATCGACTCGGAAATGGGATTCAAAATCAAGGAAAGGATTCCACGCCTTTGGCGGGTAAATCTCTGTGTCTCTGCCACGCCTCCGGCGGGTAAATGTCTTTGTGGTAAAAATGGTTCTGCTCAACTGGTCTCTATCGACTCGGAAATCGGCGGTTAGATTGTCTTGACTTATTCTGAATCCTGACTTCTGAATTCTGACTTCCGGCAGCCAAAATGTTTGAAAAACATTCCGGCAGCCTATATGAAGTTTGCGGAATGGCGATTCAGGCTGTAAATTATCGGGTTATATAAATACAATATATTTTAGAAAGCGGCATCGATGTCCTCAAAACTGAATGAGAATTTAGAACAGTATTTTCTTGAACTGATTATCGGGAAACGGACCACCCCGAAAGATCAGCTTATGCTGCTGCTGCTTTTCGTGATATCGCGGTTCTACCGGGCAGTGGTCCAGTTCAGGATGTGGCTTTACGATAAGCGCATTATCCGAAACCGGGCGATCGGCTGCCTGGTGGTGAGCATCGGCAACCTGAGCTGCGGCGGCACCGGCAAGACGCCGGTGGTGGAAGTTTTCGCCAAAACCCTCAGCCATAAAGGCCGGAAGGTGGCCATTCTCAGTCGCGGATACCGCAGCAAACAGCGTTCGCTGTGGGTGAAACTGACGCAGAAATTCAGTTCCAAGAAAATGGAAGTCCCGCCGAAAGTGGTTTCCGACGGCAAGAATCTGCTGCTGGATTCGGCCTACGCCGGGGACGAGCCTTACATGCTGGCGAACAACCTGACCGACGTGGTCGTCCTGGTGGATAAAGACCGGGTAAAAGCCGGGCTGTACGCGATTGACGAATTCGGCACCGACACGCTGATTATGGACGACGGCTTTCAATATATGAGCCTGAAGCCGCATATCAATATCGTGCTGGTTGATTCCACCGACCCGTTCGGCAATCATCACGTTCTGCCGCGCGGCATCCTGCGCGAACCGGTCAAAAACATCCGCCGCGCCGATTATGTTTTCCTGACCAAATCCGCTGGCGGCAAACACCTCCGCCATCTCAAAGCATTTATCCGCCGCCATAACCGGCGGGCGGAAATCATTGAATGCTGCCACAAACCGATGTATCTGGAAAAAGTTTACAAGAAGGGCGAACGTGAGCCGCTGGAAATGCTTAGAGGCAAACGTGTTGCGGCGTTGTCGGCTATCGCCGTTCCGGAAAGCTTTGAAGCCTTTGTGCGACAGCTTGGCGGCAATATTGTCCAGGCGCAACATTTCGCCGACCACCATCGTTTTACGCAACAGGAAATCATTGATTTTATCAATAAGGCCAAGAAAGCCAATGCCGAAATGATCATAACCACCGAAAAAGACGCGGTAAGAATGCCCCGGCTGGAACGTCAGGACATTCCGGTTTATTTCATGCGCGTGGAAATCGACATTCTCAGCGGTCAGGAAAGTTTTGACCAGTGCATCTCCCGTATCTGCTTCATGTGATATCAGGAATCTTGATCTGCGGGAATTAACGATGACACCTCTCAAACGAGTGATCTCCTCATACTTCCTTATTCCTGCGCGAAGCGCATTCCTGCCTGCGATGCAGGCCATAAAAAAAGCCGGTCGTTTTTGACCGGCTTCTGAATTGAATCTATATTGAGCCAATTGCAAAACTCAAGTTTTGCATGAATCCAGAATTTAGAATCTAGAATTCAGAATGAAATTCGAACTAAAATCCGGATTTATTCTGACTTCTGACTCCTGAATTCTGACTACTTTTGCAATTACCTCTATTCCTCTGAACTCAGACCATGCTGTCCCAGAGTTTTTTGTTCTCCAGTTTCTGCTTGACCGCGTTGACAAACTGCGCGCCCATGGCGCCGTCAATGACGCGATGATCGCAGCTCAGCGTGACCTTCATCATGTTTCTGATCACGATCTGATTGTCCTTAACCACCGGAGTCGGGATCGCGGAGGAGACCGCGAGGATGGCGGATTCGCCGGGATTGATGATCGCGCTGAAATTCTCCACATCCAGCATACCCATGTTGGAGATGGTGAACGTGCCGCCTTTCATGTCGTCCGGCGAAATCTTGCCCTTTCTGGCTCTGTCGGAGAAATCGGCGACTTCGGCCTGAATCTCGTCCAGATCTTTCCGGTCGGTGTTCCTGATGACCGGCACTACCAGGCCGTTGTCAATGCTTACCGCCACGCCGACATTGACTTTCGACTTGCGGACAATGCTTTTGCCGTCGGTGGAGGCGTTGACCAGCGGGAATTCCTTGAGCGCCAAGGCGACCGCCTTGATGATGAAAACGCTGACGCTGAGGTTAATATCTTTGGCCTTGAGCTCGCTGCGTTTGGCCGCCAGTTCGGACATGTCAATGCTTACCGTGACATAGAAATGCGGGATGCGCTGCTTGGATTCGGTCAGGCGCTGGGCGATGACCTTGCGCATGGTGTTCATTTCCTGCGGTTTTTCCATGACGGCGTCTTTGACGTCGGACAGGGTGATCCGTCCGCCTTCGCCGGTGCCTTCCAGCGCCAGCAACTCCAGTTTCTCCTGCTTCGCCACGTTGAACGCCACCGGCGTGATCTTCCGGTCATTATAACCGGAAGTCTCAAGATAAGTCTTTACATCTTCTTCGGTGACGCGTCCGGATGCGCCGCCGGTGCCTGAAACCTTATTCAGGTCGATCAGGAACTCCTGCGCAAACTTTCTGGCGCGGGGCGACGGATTGGGTTTATGGTCAACCGGAGAAGGCCCGGAAGAGGACGCGGGTTCGAATCGAACGTCCTCTTGCAGGGCCTTTCCGGGTGATTTCGGAACAGACGCCGGGGCTGCAGGGGCAGGGGCTGCGGTTTTCTTTTCCGCAACCGGAGCCGGCGCGGCCTTGATTGCTTCGACCGCCGGAATTGCTTCGCCTGCCTCGCCGATGACGGCGCAGATGCTCATTACCGGGACTTCTTTGCCGGCCGGAATGAAAACTTTAAGCAGCTTGCCTGCAAACTGCGATTCTACCTCCAGCACCGCCTTGTCGGTTTCCACTTCAAAAAGGATATCGCCCTTCTTGATGGTGTCGCCTTCTTTGACGCGCCAGTTGGCAATGGTAACAGTCTCTTCGGACTGCCCTAATTTCGGAATTGGTACTTTTACTGCCATGACTGAAAATCCTTCTTTAAAAGTTTGCCGCTCAAATCAGGGACTTCGCCGCCAGGACCATATCTTCAGCGGTCGGCAGGAAGGCTTTTTCCAGCGTATCGGCCTGCGGGGCGATGCCGTTCTTCGCGCCGACTTTCAACACCGGCGAATCCAGGTAGTCGAAACAGTTGGACACGATCTGCGACACGATTTCGCCGGTGTAACTGCCGATATCCACGCACTGGCTGATGGCAACGCAGCGGCCGGTCTTGCGGACGGAGGCGAACACGGTTTCCCAGTCGAACGGCACGAGCGTTCTCGGGTCGATGACTTCGACGCTGACGCCTTCTTTTTCCAGCATGTCCGCTGCTTTCATCGCGTCGGTGACCGCCGGGCCCCAGGCGACGAAAGTAATATCGCTGCCTTCGCGGAGCACGTTGGCCTGGCCGAACGGGATCAGGTATTCGGATTCGGGCACGACGCCCTTCATATTATAGAGGAGCTGGCCTTCGACGAAGATTACCGGATTGTCATCGCGGATTGCGGTTTTAATCAGGCCTTTGGCGTCGTAGGGATTGGACGGATACGCCACGTAAGTGCCGGGGATGTGGGCGAACATGGATTCCAGCGACTGCGAGTGCTGGCCGCCGTAGCCTTTGCCGCCGCCGACGCTGCAGCGGATCACCAGCGGGACTTTGGTCGAAGCGCCGGTCATATAATGCCACTTGGCGGCCTGGTTGGAAATCTGGTCGGACGCCATCAGCGCGAAGTCCATATACATCAGTTCGGCAATCGGACGGTAGCCGGTCATGGCCATGCCGACGGCGGTGCCGCAGATACAGGCTTCGGAGATCGGGGTGTTGAACACCCGGTCGCGGCCGAAGGATTCCAGCAGCCCCTTGGAGAGCTTGAACGCGCCGCCGTAATCGGCCACGTCTTCACCGAACAGCACGACGCGTTTGTCGCGCAGCATTTCTTCAATGATGCCTTCCTTGATCGCGTCACGATAGTTGATCTTGCCGTCGGCGTCGCGTTTGACGACCGGAAGCGGCTTGTAAACTTCGGGTTTGGCATATTTGGCCGGAACCACTTCGCAGGAAGTGTCGGCGTACATGTATTTGATGACGTCTTTCGGATCGGGATTGGCCGCATCAGCGGCGCGGCGGGCGGCGCGGGCGTTGCGGTCGGCAACTTTCTTTTCAACCGCGGCCAGCTCTTTTTCGGAGAAGGTCTTGCCGTCAAGCAGGCGTTTCTTGAAAGAATCAACCGGGTCAACCGCTTTCCAGCGGGCTTCCTCTTCGCGCGTCCGGTATTCATTTCGCGGATCGGACAGCGAATGTCCGTAGTAGCGGTAGGTGTCGAGTTCGAGCAGCACCGGGCCTTTGCCCGCGGCCAGGATCGCTTTGGCGCGGGTGATCGCGTCGCGGACGGCCAGCACATCCATGCCGTTGACCACTTCCGCATGCATATTTTCATTGTCGAACCCGGCGGCGCGGCGCGCCAGACAGTCAACGCCGTTGACTTCGCCGTCGGCGCGTCCGGTCATGCCGAAATGGTTGTTGACGATACAGTAAATGACCGGCAAACCGAATTTGGTGCGGGCGATTTTACCGGTGAACTGTTCCTGACACGACCAGTTGAGCGATTCCAGCACTACGCCGTTGGAATATGCGCCGTCGCCGGCAAAACAGCAGACGATGCGTTTTTTCATTTCTTCATCAATCCGGCAGGTCATTGCCGCGCCGGTGGCGATCGGTATGCCGCCGCCGACAATCGCATTAGCGCCCAGGTGGCCGACGCGGAAGTCCGCAATATGCATCCCGCCGCCGCGGCCTTTGCCGTAACCGGCTTCTTTGCCGAACAGTTCGGCGATGGTGCGGTAAACATGGTCTTCCATCACGGCTTCGCGGAGTTCTTCGCCTTTCAGGTCGGAATATTCCGGGCAGCGCGCTTTCAGTTCGGCTTCGTTCATCCGTTTGATGGCGTGGAAGCCTTTGGCGATGGAATCGCCGTGGCCGCGGTGAGTGGAAGTGATAAGATCGCTGATATTGAGCGTGGAACAGGCCCCGGCGGCGGTGGCTTCCTGGCCGATGGACAGATGGGTCGGGCCGCGATATTCATAGTCGCTGATGATTTCATACGCTCCGGTGCGGCACTTCAGGATCATTTCTTCGAATTCACGGATTACCAGCATGGACTCATAGAGTTCCAGCAGTTCCGCTTTGGTGATGCGCTTGGCGGCCAGTTCTTCCTTCGGCGAAGAATCGTACTGATAGGCCGGAATGCTCTGCAATTTGATGGTCCGCTTCTTAAAATCCGGACCAAGGTCACTGAAATAATTTCCCATTTCCAACTCCTTGATGTAGTTTATAGTTTTCTATTTTAAACAAATTTATAATAGTGGAATTCAACTATTAATATGTCGCTCCTACGGAGCTAAAATCTGTTTTATGGACTCTAAGCTATTAATATGTCGCGCCGCTGGCGCTTGAATCTCTGCCTCTATTTCGTAACTCGTAACTCGTAACTTCTGTCTTCTCTCTGTCTTCCTGTTTTATTCTGACTACTGACTACTACTTACTTTTGTCTTTTTACTTTTGTCTTTTGTCTTTTGTCTTTCAGTTTTTCTACTGACTACTGAATTCTGACTACTGACTACTCTGTTTCCAGTCTTTATTCTAACTCCTAACTCCTAGCTTCTAGATTCTGGATTTTAGTAAATCACCTGTATATTCTTCTTCCTTAACTCCTTCAGCGCTTTTTCCGGAATGCCCGGATCGGTGATAAGGATATCAATATCGGAAAGCGTTCCGCTGGTCGCGAATGACGGCGAACCGATCTTGCTGCTGTCCACCAGCACAATCACTTTTTCCGCGCGATCCATAATCAAACCCTTGGTATAAGCTTCATTGGCGTCGGTAGTCGAAATGCCATCTGTAAGGCTGAAGCCGATAGTGCCGAGAAATGCTTTGTTGATGGAGAGAAAATTGATTATTTTACCGGTCAAGGGACCGACGAAAGTGCGGCTGATGGCGCGGAATTCGCCGCCGATGAGGATCAGTTTATGGTCGCTTTCCATCAATGCCGCCGCCGCCATCATTGAATTAGTGACGATGGTCAGATTCTTCTTGCTGTCCAGACGTTTTGCCAGGTTCAACACGGTGCTGCCGCCGTCCAGATAGATGGTGTCGTTGTCTTCAATGAAAGTCAGCGCCGCTTTGGCGATCACGTCTTTTTCCCGTGCATGGAAGGTGGCTTTTTCGTCAAAGATCGGCTCGGTGCGCGGAAATTTATTCCTGACCGCCCCGCCGTGAACTCTTTTCGCCTTGCCCTGTTCTTCGAGGGATTGCAGATCGCGTCTGACGGTAGCCTCGGAAACCCCGAGCTTTTCGCTCAGTTCAGTAATCGTCCGGACTCCGTCACCCAGCGCCTGAAGTATCAAACGTTCCCGCTCCGGAGAGAGCAATTTCCTTTTGCCGTCAGTCATAGTCAACCCCGTTGTTGATTTTTCTGAATCTTAAATTTGTTTAATCAATTGAGGTAATTGCAAAAATAGTCAGTAGTCAGAATAAATCCGGATTTGAATTAGAATTTCATTCTGAATTCTGAATCCTGAATTCTGAATTCCTGCAAAACTTGAGTTTTGCAATGGCTCAATTACTTAGAATATACACGATTTGAAAATATTTGCAATATTTTGAAAGAAAATATCAAAAAAACTTTAAAAATTTGCAAATATGAACAAAAAGTGGTTGAGATCCGGAGCATGTTTAACCACAAAGACATTTACCCGTCGTAGGCGTGGCGCAGAAAGACACGAAAAAAATAAATACACTTCACCATGAAGGAAATGAAGCCCAAGCCTGGGAGCGCCGGTCGTCTGACCGGCTTTATGATTTAACAGGGATTCACAGGATATACAGGATAAGATATGAAACTTAACAGAAAAAATCCTTTGGCATTTCGCCGTTCCGGCGACCAATCCCGCGACTGCGGGAGCGTTGGATCACGCCCGGCGAGCCGCCGGTGGCGAGTAGTTGGAAACAATATTTTGTTTGCAGTCCCGCAGTCGCGGGACGGACAGTTCCGGGTTCTCCCTCGCGACCCTCCTCCGGAACTTTTATTCGACGGATAAAATGACGGAATTTTCCCACTATATTGCAGCTCATTTTTCATCCGGTATCCTGGGAGCACCGGTCGTCTGACCGGCTTTAAGCATTTACCCTGGGAGCGCCGGTCGCCTGACCGGCATTGACGTTCGCTACCTTAAAAGCGCCAGCGGCGCGGAATATTAATATCTTTAAAATCCATAAAATATATTTTAGCTCCAGTGGAGCGACATCTGATTTATTCAATAAATCTTTTATCTCTTTGGAATATTAAAAATATTGGATTTGCGTTATTGGTTAAAAGGTAATAACTTAATCATGACAAATAAGCTTGGAGTAATTTATGGATACGATTCTATTGAGGCAGTTTTTAAACCACTTTTGCGACCATAAGAGAGATGATAAGCGTTTCTGCTTTATTCTTGGTGCCGGAGCATCGAGAGAATCCGGAATTAGAACCGGCGGCGAACTGGCAGCCGAGTGGTTTGCGGAATTAAAAGACGACTTATTTAAAGACAATCAAGGTTTATTCGAAGAATGGGTGAGAGAGAAAAAAATAGATGAAAAAGATTTGGCTAAGAGCTATCCTGAAGTTTTCGATAAGCGTTTTTATGTAGATAAAGAAGATGGTTTTGCTTTTCTGGCTGAAGAAATGGCAGGAAAAGAGCCAAGCTATGGGTATTCGGTATTAGCGCAGATTCTGGCTGGGACGCCCAATAAGGTAGTAATTACCACCAACTTCGACAGCCTTACCGAAGATGCCTTATTCATTTATACCGATACCAAACCTATGGTGGTAGTGCATGAATCATTGGCGAATTATATCAAACCACTGACTGGACGCCCAGTAGTTGTCAAAGTCCATCGGGATTTATTTTTCTCTCCGGTTAATGACGAAACAGGCACTGATAAATTATCCGAGGCGTTTGTTAAAGGCCTGACGGAAGTATTCAATTGTTATACTCCAGTTGTAATCGGTTATGGCGGCAATGATGGCAGCCTGATGGGATTTTTGGAAAAAATCGAAAAAATATCCGGAGGAATTTACTGGTGTTATCGGGTAGAAGATGAATTGAGTGCGCGTGTTAAAAAACTGGTCGAGAAACACAAAGGAATGGTGGTACAGATTGCCGGATTTGATGCTTTAATGGCGCAATTAAATGATTGCTTAAAGTATAAACGTCTTGATGAAACATTGGTCGAGATTGCGAAGAAACGAGCAGATGAGTACAAAACGCAATATGAGCGTCTGCATGAGTCTGCCGATCCTGATACCAAGAAAGCACTTGAAGAAATGGTAGATCGTAGTCCGCGTGACTGGTGGTACTATGGACAGAAGGCAAGAGAGGAGTCTGATCCTGATAAGCAACAAAAAATATACGAAGACGGAATGAAAACATGCCTCAATAGTCATGAATTAATGGGGAATTATGCGATTTTTCTGAAAAACATCCGGCATGATTATGACCGGGCGGAAGAGTTGTACAAACGCGCGCTGGAGATAGACCCGAAAGCCGCCGGCACTCTCGGCAATTATGCGATTTTTCTGAGCGACATCCGGCATGATAATGACCGAGCGGAAGAGTTGTTCAAACGCGCGCTGGAGATAGACCCGAAAGCCGCCGGCACTCTCGGCAATTATGCGATTTTTCTGAGCGACACCCGGCATGATAATGACCGAGCGGAAGAGTTGTACAAACGTGCGCTGGAGATAGACCCGAAATACGCCAACACTCTCGGCAATTATGCGACTTTTCTGAGCGACATCCGTCAAGATTATGACCGAGCGGAAGAGTTGTACAAACAGGCACTGGAGGCAGACCCGAAAAATGCCAACATTCTCAACAATTATGCGAGCTTTCTGAAAAATATTCGCCGAGATTATGACCGGGCGGAAGAGTTGTACAAACAGGCACTGGAGGCAGACCCGAAAAATGCCAACATTCTCAACAATTATGCGAACTTTCTGAAAAATATTCGCCGAGATTATGACCGGGCGGAAGAGTTGTACAAACAGGCACTGGAGGCAGACCCGAAGAATGTCTCCGCATTCGGCAATTATGCGAATTTTATGAATGATATCCGCCAAAATTATGGACGAGCGGAAGAGTTGTACAAACGTTCTCTGGAGGAGGCCCCAAAAAACGCAAACACTATTGGCAATTATGCGAAGTTATTGATAGACAAAGGCGATGACTTGGCGCAGGTGGATTCAAAAATTAATCAAGCATTAGAACTTAACAGCTCGAAATCACCTAATGCATTGGAATTGGAACTGTACTTTTACCGTTACGCGGTGTTGTGGGAAAAATATCCAGACGCTTTGGGTCAAGTGGAAGCATTATTGGCACAAGGGGGACGCTCGCCGGGATGGATACTGGATAATGTAATTAAGCGGGCAAAAGCACTTGGTCATCCTGACATTAATAAGCTAGAGGTACTGGCGAAACAGATAGCTGAACCGAAACCAGCCGCTAATTAGGTTCTCTATTGGTGCGCTTTTTTGCGTTGGTTTTTCTGAGTTTGAATATCTTGTTAATATGTCGCTCCGCCGGAGCTAAAAATTGTTTTATGGATATTTAAGTTATTAATATTTTGCACCTTCGGCGCTTTTAATGCGGCGAATGTCAATGCCGGTCAGACGACCAGCACTCCCAGGATAAAATCTCATGCCACTAGCAATTATACGCTTAAACTGCTTTCTATACGCTGGCAACTGCTTTGTTTTCAATTCTATTGAAAACCCCATCTAATTGCTTGTATTGTAATTCTTTGTGCATTTTGTGGTTTACAAAATCACTAATAGTATAGAAACAAGTGACGGAAATAATTGAAAATTGAAAATGATAAATCATGGAATAGAAGAAAGCGAGAAAAAGTTGGAGAACTATGAAAAAACAGGTTTACCACAGAGTTCACTGAGAACACTGAGAGATGAACAGAGAAAAGACATAGCAGTCAGCGGATTACTGTGATGTCCGCAGTAATTCGCTGACCCCCTTGTTTTCCCTCCGTGTCCTCGGTGTCCTCCGTGGTTAAAAACGGTTCCGCTCAAGGACTATCTAAAGTCTCGGAGTGGGATGTCTCCCGCGACTGCGGGATAAAGAACGTGACTGGTGAATGGTAATTGGTGAATAGTAAAAAGCAAGGGAAACTGAAAATGCTTATGTTCAATGACTATCTAAAGTCTCGGAGTGGCTTTAAGGATTTTGCCTTTTGTCAGGCGAGCCTGACTTTGGAGTGCGGCGACCCTGCGCCGCTTTGGTTTATTGCGCCATATTATAGAAAGTGCTATGATTACGTCGGTTGCGACATTATTTACCGGTAATCCAAAGCGAAGCAGGGGCTTCGCATTCCAAAGATTGCTCCGCAATCAAAAACACTTAAAACAAGGAGAAAAACTGAAAATGATTATGTTCAGCGACACTCCAAAGTGTCGGAGTGATTGGAAAAAAGTACCACAAGCATTCCCGCAGCCGCGGGATCCCGCGAATGCGGGACCAGGGGCAACCCCCTCTTGTGATTTTACTCAAGCTGGAAGTTTACCCGCCGCAGGCGGCGCCACAGGCGACCAGGGCTTGATGTACTCTGGGCTTTTGAAAAACTGAAAATGATTGTGCTTAACGACACTCCAAAGTGTCGGAGTTGTTTGAAAACGGATAGTCGTTGTGTTCAATGACTATCTAAAGTCTCGGATTAGAGACCTGTCCCATACTTCTCATACTTCTCATACTTCTCATACTTCTCATACTTCTCATACTTCTCATACTTCTCATTATTCCCATTCTGTTGTGAGCCGGTATTCTCTAACGGCTCGGATTGGGCGACCCTATCTCTTGAGCCAGTTTCGGCGAAACTGGCCTACTCTTAGGCTTAGGGACTCTCCAGAATCTCGGAAATGTCGGCAGCCGATGGGAATAATGGGAATAATGGGAGTAATGGGAATGTTGCCGGAAAATCCGATAAAGCCTTTGCTCAACAGGTCTCTATTGGCTCGGAGTGGACAGAATTGAAAATTGAAAAACTATGGATTAATTGAAAGTTGAAAAGTTAAAAGCAGGGAACCGTGAAAACATTTTACCACAGAGCTCACAGAGAGGATGGACTGGGAAAAGACAAAGCAGTCAGTAAATTACTGCGAACATCGCAGTAATTTACTGACCCTTGTTTTTCCTCTGTGTCCTCAGTGCCCTCCGTGGTTAAAAACGGTTTTGCTCGACGGCTCTCCAGCGGCTCGGAAATGTAGAGAGATGTTCGAGAGTGTGGGAACTTTAGATCCCGCAGTCGCGGGACCCGCAAGCGGGACCGGACTTTCGAACTGCCTTTCTGCCTTGTTTTTACGGCAGAAAGTGCTATATTATATATGTGTTTATTTTGCAAAGAGACGGGATGCTGTTGAAAAATAAAGAATTGCACTTGAGAAAAATTGTTTCCGGGGGACAAACCGGAGTTGACCGGGCCGCGCTGGATGCGGCGGTCGCGGCGGGCATCCCCATTGGAGGCTGGTGTCCGAAAGGACGGCTGGCGGAAGACGGCGTTATTTCCTTGGAGTATCCTTTGCAGGAAACCGTTTCGCGGCTGTACCGGGAGCGGACGGGTTTGAATGTGATGGACAGTGACGGTACGCTGATTCTGGCGGAAAAGATTTTGTCCGGCGGCACCGCTTTGACGAAAAGCTTCGCGGACAAGTATGCAAAGCCGTTGCTGGTGGTCAATCCGGCGGATTCCGTCAGCATCGGCAAAATTAAGAAATGGCTGACGGCCAATAAAATCCGGGTGTTGAATGTGGCCGGTCCCAGGGAAAGCACCCGACCGGGCAGCTATGACCAGGCATATAAGTTATTAGGGGAAGTTCTAAAGTTCTAAAGTTCGGAAGTGCGGAAGTTGAAAGCAAGACAAGCGAGACAAGCGAGACAAGTTGAAAGAGGATTGGCCGGATAAGAAAATGGATTATAATAAAAAATCCTGCTCATCCTGTATATCCCTGTTAAAAAACTGAATTATTTGAAGGTTTGAAATGAAAGACTGGAATGTACAACAACTGCTGCCGCTGCTCAAGAAGTGCGGTCAGATTGCTATGAAATATTATGATAATCCGCCGTGCGAACTGAAGGCGGATAACACGGTCGTGACCCTGGCCGACAAAGAGATTGAAGCGTTGCTGGCGAAAGAATTTGACTGTCCGGATGAGGGCGTTTATCTGGTCGGCGAGGAAACTATCGCCACCCGTGACCGCCAGTATCAGGAAGCCGCGATGCGGGAAACCTGCTGGATTGTTGATCCGATTGACGGCACCGCGCCTTATTCGATCCATCTTCCCGCCTGGGGCGTTTCCATCGGCTACATGAAAAACGGCATTATCGAGGAAGGTTTGCTGTACATGCCGGCGACAAATGAGCTTACCATCACCGACGGCCCCAAAGTATATTGCGCCAAAGGGCTGCCGGAAAGTTTCGATTTACAGGAAATGGAATTTAAAAAACGCCCGCTTGACGCCGGCGGGATTATCTGTATTTCCCAGAAAGCGGCGAAAGCGGGGAAATTCGACCTGCCCAACCAGTTATTTGCCTGGAGCGGCTGCGTCGCCTCATTTCAGAACCTTTTTACCGGACGCCTGCTGGCGTATGTGCTCGGAGCCAAAATATGGGACGTCGCCGGCGCTATTCCGATCATGGAGCGCGGCGGTTATGCGGCGGTAAACTATAAGGGGCTGCACATTACCTCCGACATCCGCAACGGCTGTTTCAACCTGAACCCGGATGACCGGCGCTGCTGGTACCTGAACGGGCATGCGGTAATCGCCCCCGATGAAGCAACAATCAACTATATTTATAACCATATGACAATGCCGGAATAAGTAAATGAAAAAGAACAAAAAAACTGCTCCCGTAATCAGCCGCAACGTCCATATTGTGAGTCTCGGCTGTCCGAAGAATTTTGTTGACACTGAAGTGCTGGCCGGAAATCTGCTCGTCTCCGGCTGGGGCATTACCATGGACCCGGATGAAGCCGATGTGTTCATGATTAACACTTGCGCGTTTATTCCTCCCGCCCGCGACGAGGCGAGAGAAGTCATCACCGAGGCGGTGGAATGGAAAAAAGCCAATCTCAAAAAACGCCGGATACTGGTTTGCGGCTGTCTGATCCAGTGGGACAAGAATGAGACCTTCAAAGTCGAGTTTCCGGACGTTGACCTGTGGTCCGGCATTGACCAGATTCCGAATGTCGGGGCCCGGCTGAACAGCCTGTATGAACAACAGACCGGCGAGGCTGTCAACTTTCTGCGTACCGAAATTCCGAAATACATTTATAACGAACAGACGCCGCGCCTGAAACTTACGCTCAATCATATTGCCTATATCAAGATTGCCGAAGGCTGCGACAACCGCTGCGCTTATTGCAGCATTCCGTCAATCCGCGGCGGTTTGCACAGCCGCACCATCGCTTCGATTAAAAAGGAAGCTTCCGATCTGCTGGCTGCCGACACTAAGGAACTGATTCTGATCGCCCAGGACGTGACCGCGTTCGGACACGACCGCAAAGCTTCCGGCGAAACGCTTGCCGGACTGATTCGCGAACTGGACAATTTCGAGGGTAAATACTGGATCCGGCTGCTTTATACCCATCCCGCGCACTTTTCCGACGAACTGATCGACGCTGTCGCCGGAGCTAAACACGTGCTGCCTTATATTGATATGCCGCTCCAGCACATCAACGACGGGATTCTCCGCCGCATGGGCAGAAAAGTCACCGCCGCGCAAATCCGCGCCCTGCTCGATAAACTGCGGGCGAAAATCCCGGAAATCGCCATCCGGACGACGTTCATCACCGGCCTGCCGGGCGAGGGGGACGCCGAGTTTAAAGAGCTGGAAGAGTTCGTCAAAGAACAGAAATTTCACCGGGTCGGAGTTTTCGGCTATTATCCCGAACCCGGCACTCCGGCGGCGGACATGGCAGACCGGGTATCCGAGGAAATTGCCGAAAAGCGCGCGGGGAAGATTATGGACCTGCAAGCTAAAATTTCATTAAAACGCAATAAGTCACTTGCCGGAAAGACTTTTGATGTTATTGTTGATAGTGTGAATGGCGATTATGCGGTCGGGCGCACTTATATGGACGCGCCGGAAATAGACAACGAAGTGATAATTGCCGTGGACAGGGACATCGAAGCCGGGGAATTTTCCCGCATAACCATTACCGGCGGCGATGTGTATGAGCTTGAAGGCGAAATAGCGGAAGAGACGCATTTATGATTATGAACGTTCCAAATTCATTGACTGTCGGCAGAATTGTGATTGTATTCATATTCCTGCTGCTGGCCAACGTCAGCGAAAATACTTTCTTTTCCGCCAATGCGGTTTATATCATCCGGGTGGTTGCCTATATCCTGGCGATTATTGCCGGGATCACCGACCTGCTTGACGGTTATATTGCCAGAAAATACAATCAGGTAACCGATTTCGGCGCGCTGATGGACCCGCTGGCGGACAAGGTTTTCGTTACCGCGGCGATGCTGATGATGGTTGAATTCGACCTGATGCCGGCCTGGATTGCGGTAATCGTCATTACCCGCGAATTCCTGGTCACCGGCCTGCGGATGCTGGCTATCCAGAAAGGCGAAGTAATTTCCGCCGACCGCTGGGGCAAACTTAAAACCGCGCTGCAGATGCTGATGCTGGCGCTGGCCGGCGCATCGTGGATAGAGCTTTTCGATCTGCGCCATGACGTGTTTTTCGGGATCAAGCTGGCGACAGTATGGACTTTCTTTCTGTGGAGTATTGTTATCGTGACCATCATGTCGGGGATGGGGTATTTTATCCGTCACCGCAACCTCTATCTGAACCAGGATGCCGTCTCTCAGAAAAAGAACTGAATCCGCGATTTAAGCCGGAAAAATTCACCGGTTCCGGAAAGAAGTAAAAAATATTCCGTTTACAAACTTGCTTATTGCATAATTCAGACTATATTTTTGCCTTTGAATTCCGCTCAAGCGGAGAGGTGGTCGAGTGGTCGAAGGCGCAGCATTGGAAATGCTGTGTAGGGGTAACTCTACCGAGGGTTCGAATCCCTCCCTCTCCGCCATTTCTTTTTAAGGCGTAAAATGATTACTCTTTATATTCTGCAAAGCGTTGAATCCGGCAAAAAGTACATTGGTATCACTAATGATCTTGAGCGCCGCCTTCATGAGCACAGGTCTGGTCGGACAAAAGGTGGACAATTGACCGCGCCGTTTATTCTAATTCACACTGAAAAGTTTTCAGACTATCCTTCCGCCAGAACAAAAGAAAAATTCTTCAAAAGCGGGCAGGGACGGGAATGGATGAAACAAAATCTTTCTTTGCCGAGGGCTTGTCCGCCGTAGGCGGATTCGAATGCGCCTCCGGCGCACAAGTCCCTCCCTCTCCGCCATCCTTCGCAAGGAATTTGCCGTCAGGAAAATTTTTTGCGAAGGATGGCGTCCACCGAAGCCTTGGCGAAGGTGGGCTATCGCTTTAATTCCTTGCTCCGGATGGCAAGCCAATCTATCGCAAGGAATTTGGCGTCAGGAAAATTTTTTGCGAAGGATGGCGTCCCCCGAAGCCTTGGCGAAGGTGGGCTCCTTGCTCCGGATGGCAAGCCAATCTATTCGTCTAAGAGAGAATATGTATTATACCTGCATAATCGAAAGTATAGAATCCTCTTCTTTTGTCTTTCCTTCATCAGTTGGATATTCCGTGTTGGATATTGGATATTCTATTTTCTCCATTACCGAGGGCTTGTGCGCCAGCGGAGGATTCGAATCAGCCATAGGCTGAACAAGTCCCTCCCTCTCCGCCGTTTACTGTTTTGAAGGCGTAAAATGATTACCTTTTATGGCTTTTACGGCTGAAAAAACTCTATTTTGCCGCTTTCCAGGTCCGCATAAGCCCCGATAATTTTTAATTTGCCGGATGCCGCCATCTTTCTGAGCGGTTCGCTGCTTTGCAGAATTGCCCGGCAGACCAGCCGGACATTTTCCCTGGTGGCTTCTTCAACCAGCTTCTCTTCGGTAATGTTGACGTCTTTTTTACCGGCAATCAGCACTGCCGGGATCAGGCTGCAGACAACGGAATTAAGCGCGGGAGTTTCGCTGATTTCCGGCTGGCGCATAAGTTTTACCGCCGCCGTGACGGCGCCGCAATACTGGTGCCCCATGACCACGATCAACCGCGGCGTGGAGTGAAGCGAGGCATATTCAATACTGCCAAGCGCATCAACCGATAACTGGTTGCCGGCATTGCGTATGACAAACAGTTGCCCCAGTCCGGCGTCAAAAAATACTTCCGGCGGAAACCGTGAATCTGAACATGAAAGAATCGTGGCAAAAGGGGCCTGGCCTTTGAGCAGTATTCTGCGCGTGTCAGTGCTGACGCCCGGATCTTTCATCCGGGTCATCGTCGTATATCGCCGGTTTCCGGCTTTCAACATTTCCAGCGCCTTTTCCGGCTGGATAACCACGGCAGCATGTCCGTCTTTCGCTGAGAGCGCCGTATTGTCAGGATCTATATCATCTTTCTGATGGTGGCTGAAATAAAGTGCCCCGAAAACAATAAGTCCAAGGCCGGCTATCACGGTGAAAAAAACTGCAAGATTTGATCTGCGCATAATCAGAGAACTCCTTTTTTAAATCAGAATTCAGGAGACAGTAGTCAGAATTCAGAATGGAAATCCATAGTAAATTCTGAAATGCCTTGGCCGTTGTCTCCCTTATTCTGTCCCCTTGTCTTCTATTCTTATTCGAATGCTATTAAAATACCTTCAATAGTCTTAAAAATCAATCCGGCATTAATCCAGGAAAGTACCAAAGATAAAAGTCATTCTATTCAGACTTCTTCTTACTACTCTTTGTCTTCAACTTTCTGATTTATTCTAACTTCTAACTTCTAACTTCTAACTTCTAACTTCTAACTTCTAACTTCTAACTTCTAACTTCGCTTTCCCTCGCGGAAATGCAAAGGCGAAGTTCCGATATAACGCTTGAATTGAGCGGAAAATTCATAGGGGGAAGAATAGCCCAGTTTCGCCGCGATTTCCGCGACCGGAATATCCGGACTGCCCAGCATCCCGCAGGCCAGGTCCAGCCGCCGTCGCACCCGGTATTGCCACGGCGATATTCCGCAGCGTTCCTTAAACATTTTTCTGAAATACTCGTAGCCGACTCCGTATTTGCGGCAGAATTTATTCAGATCGCAGTGCTGGTCAAAATCGCTGCCCAGCACCCGGCAGGCCTCCTCAAAAACCAGCGCCTGTTCTTTCGTTTCCGGCGGTGCGTGCATCCGGCGGTGACATTCGCCCAGCAGGCCCACGCACCGGGAAACCAGTTCCGGCAGCATGTCTTCATCCGCCCCCCTCAGCGCTTTGATAAAATCCCATACCTGCCATTTCAGTTCGTCGTCCAGCGGCAGCGAAGACACCGGCGAACCGGCGCGGATAACCAGCATCGAGCTCAGGGCCTGATACAGCAGCGGCCCCGCTTCCAGATAAAACTCGCTCCATTCACTGTCCGGGTCAATGTAGTTGGAATGGCTTTTCAAGGGGAGGCGCTGGAAACAACTGCCCGGCCCCAGCGGATATTTCTCTCCATGGTCGTCAACATAATATCCGCTGCCTTTTATGACCGCGACCAGCACATAACGCGGGAAACGCAGATTGACGTTGTCAACTGACACTCCGCCCTTGTACATGAATCCGCCGCCGATTCCCTCCCGCGAACCCGCCCCGCCCATGGACCGGTATGCGGCGTCACTGCGTTTTTTCAGAACGAACGGCATATTTTTACCATTTAACATATCTTCATTACCATTAATAATATTTATTTAACTTAAAAGTAACATTATATTTAAACAAATTCAAATACCATTTTTATAATCATATTCGGATAGTATGATGAAAAAAATAACTTTTATTGGAGAATAAGTCATGAAGAGCTCGAATCAATTGCAGGAACTGATTTGGAGAAGCCCGGACTGCCCCGGCATTCACCGCCTCGCGCCGCGTTCCACGCTGTTCCCTTTTTCTGATGAAAAAACCGCGCGCAAAATAAAGAAAGAATTTTCGCCGTGGGTGCTGCCGCTGGACGGGGAATGGAAATTCAAGTATATCACCAATCCGGAAAATCCGCCGGATAATTTCTGCGCTCCGGATTTGAAAGACAAAGCCTGGGACAATATTGCCGTTCCCGGCTGCTGGCAGATGCAGGGTTACGACCATCCGCATTACACCAACGTCCAGATGCCCTGGCCCAATCAGCCGCCGGATGTGCCGAAGGAAAACCCGACTGGCATCTACCGCCGCAATTTCACGATTCCGGTCAATTGGACGCCGCGCCGCACCGTGCTTCATTTTGACGGCGTGGAAGGCTTGTTTTTCGCGTATGTCAACGGTCAGCCTGTCGGCGCGAATAAAGACTCCCGCACCGCTACTGAATTCGATATCACCGCAAATCTGGTGAAAGGTCAGAATCAGCTTACCGTCATGGTGGTCAAATGGTCGGATTCCACTTTCATTGAAGATCAGGACCAGTGGTGGTTCTCCGGTATTTCCCGGAGCGTTTATCTATACAGCACCGGCCGGGAATTTATCGGCGACGTATTCGCGACTTCCACTCTGGACGAAAATTGCCGGGACGGGATTTTGAAGCTGAATCTGGCGGCGGGATTCCCCCAAAAGCCGGAAAAAGGCTGGAAGTTCAGTTGCCGGTTGTATTCCCCGGATGGCAAATCCGTGCTGGAAAAACCGCTGGAGCAGGAAATCGACGTTCAAAACTCCACCGTCTGGTATCTGCTGAGTTCCGATCCCGCCAGAATGAAAGCCTTATTGCAAACCGTGATTCCAGCGCCGGTACAGTGGAGCGCGGAAAAACCGGCGCTTTATACGTTGACCGTGGCGCTGGTTGATCCGTCCGGCAAAACAGTGGAAGCCACCGCCTGCCGCCTCGGCTTCCGCCGGATTGAAATGAAAGACCGCGAATTGCTGATTAACGGCAAGCCGGTACTGATTAAAGGCGTCAACCGCCACGAACACGACGACCGCGGCGGCAAAGCCGTTCCGTTTGAAATGCTGCGCAAAGACCTCGACACTATGAAGCAGTTCAATTTCAACGCCATCCGCACCAGCCATTACCCGGACGCTCCGGAATTTTATGATTTATGCGACGAATACGGCATGTACGTGATTGACGAAACCAATCTGGAACATCACGCCTACTACAATGATTTATGCACGAATCCGCAATGGGCCAATTCATTCCTCGACCGTGCCGTGCGCATGGTTGAACGCGACAAAAACCATCCCTGCGTGATCGAGTGGTCGCTGGGCAATGAATCCGGCGTTGGCGAAAACCACGCCGCGATGGCCGGATGGATCCGGCATTTCGACCCGTCGCGGCCGGTTCATTACGAAGGGGCCTGTCATAGCGCTTTCTTCAATGGCGTATATAACAGCAACCTGCATCTTACCGATATCATCTGTCCGATGTATCCGGACATAGATAAAATCATCGATTGGGCGGAAAATTCGAAGGACAAGCGCCCGCTGATTATGTGCGAATATTCCCACGCCATGGGCAACAGCAACGGCAGCCTGAAAGATTATTTCGCCGCCTTTGACAAGTATCACGGTTTGCAAGGCGGATTCATCTGGGAATGGCTGGACCACGGCATTAAACAGACCGATAAAAACGGCCGCGAATATTGGGCTTACGGCGGCGACTTCGGCGACGAACCCAACGACCATAATTTCTGCACAGACGGACTGGTCTGGCCGGACCGCACCCCGCATCCGGCCATGTATGAGTTCAAGAAACTCGCCCAACCGGTAAAAGTGGAAATGGTTGATCTCAACTGCGGCAGAATTAAAGTCACTAACCGGGAATATTTCACCACGCTGGAAAAATTCAATATCGACTGGGAACTCCAGGTTGACGGCGTCACCGTGCAACGGGGCAAACTGCCGCCGCTGCAAACCGCGCCGCGCAAATCGGAAGAAATCAGAATCCCGGTGCAAAAACCGGAAATGTATCTGGGCCAGGAATGTTTCCTGAATATCCGTTTTTCGCTGGCAAAAAAGACCGTTTGGGCTCCTGCCGGACATGAAACTGCCTGGGAACAGTTCAAGATGCCTTATGCCGGAGTTGTGCCGCAAGTCCCGGCGGTTAAAGCCGCCAAACTGGAGGTCGTGGAAAATGCCAAATCCCTCAATATCGCCAACAGCTCGGTCAGCATCACCTTCGACAAAAAATCAGGTTTGCTCAGTTCGCTGAAGCTGAAAGGCAAGGAAATGCTGTTATCCGGCCCGCTCGTCAATCTCTGGCGCGCCCCCACCGACAACGACGGCATCAAGGCGTACATCGGCAAATCCCAGAAAGTCGTGGAAAAGTGGCTTGCCGCCGGGCTCAATGAAATGACCGTAACCACCAAATCGCTGGAGGCTGCCGCCTGCGACGACACGATTCAGGTGGTCATCGCGCAACGTTCGGAAAACAAAAAGACCGGGCAGGGGGTAACGCACACCCAGTCCTACACAATTATGCCGGACGGCAGAATCAAGGTGGACAATACCTTTGACGTGGATAAGGGACTCGAAGACATTCCGCGCCTCGGCGTCACCCTGGAACTGCCGCTGGAAATGCGCCGGATCGAGTGGTTCGGACGCGGCCCCCAGGAAAATTATTGCGACCGTGACTCCGGCTATCCGGTCGGACGCTATGCCGCCGATGTTGACGAATTATATGTGCCGTACATCATGCCGCAGGAATGCGGCAACCATACCGCGGTAAGATGGGCAACCATCACCGGCAAAGGCGGTCACGGCGTGAAAATCACCGCTCCCGAACTCATGGAGTTCTCCGCGTTGAGGTTCTCGGAAGCGGACTTGTTCAAGGCGCTCCACACCAATGAACTGGAACCGCAGGACAAAGTGTTTGTGCATATAGATTACCGTCAGCGCGGCGTCGGCACCGCCACCTGCGGCCCGGACACCCGTCCGGAATACCGCCTGGGCGGCGGTATCTATCATTTCCAGTATTATCTCGAAGTGTTTTAGCAAGGAACGAATAAAATAACCTATTTAATTTTCACCGAATATCTTGATCGTATTGGAATTTGTATTTTGGGTTCTTTATGATTGCGCAGCAATCTTTGGAGTGCGAAGCCCCTGCTTCGCTTTGGATACAGGATAAACTCCAAACATCGGGCGGAGATACAAAAAACGGGGCAGAAAACCAAAGCGGCGCAGGGGTGCCGCACTCCAAAGTCAGGCCGGAGCGCCTGACAAAGATATAAATTCGGTTAAGTCCATAGCAATACGGGCTGTCAGTCATTGGCTATTGCAAGTTGTGGACGCCATGATATATTGAAATCAGGAGACGGTTATTATGACGGCACAGGCACTGAAAATATATGAAGCGGCGGAAAAATTGCCGCCGATAGAGCGGATTGAACTCATTGAACACCTTTTCTTTTCTCTTGATTCCAAAAGCGAGAGGGACAGGCTAGACAAGCTTCGGGCAGAAGAGGCTGAAGACAGGCTTTCGGCGTATGAACGCGGGGAAATGAAATCAGTTCCCGCACATGAAGTCTTCAAGAAATTGGAATCAAACTAAAGAGTACTGCAAGCATTCCCGCGGCCGCGGGATGCCTTTGTGGTTAAAAAAGAGTTTCAAAAGAGCGCCGTTGATAAAGATATTAATCCACGAGATATAACATGCGGTATTATAAACAAACACAAGGGTTTTCCTGCGGTCCGGCCTGCGCCAGAATGATGCTCCATAGCATGGGCGCCGAGGAGACCGAAGAAAAACTTATTGCCATCATGGAGGCTGCCGCTCATCAGGGCACGCCGCGGGCTAACTGGCACAAGCTGGCGGCACATTACCATCTGGACATTATTGCCCGGGAGCCAGGCTCGCTGGAAGAACTGATTGAACTTAAAGCGACGGGCTGGCAGATCACGCTGCTGGTACTGGCCGACGTGCCGCATTATGTGGTCTTTATCGGCGTCCGCGACGGGCGCGTCTATATGCATGATCCATGGAGCGGGCCGAACTACAGTCTGTTGATCCGTAATTTTCTCCGCAAGTGGGAGATCACGCCGGAAAAATGGGGGCATGACAGCATCTACAACTCGCACCGCTGGTTCGTGGCGCTGGCGCGAAAATCATCGCCCCAAAACTAATGGAGTTCTCCGCGTTGAGATTCCCGGAAAAAGATTTGTTCAAGGCGCTCCACACCAATGAACTGGAATCGCAGAATAAAGTGTTCGTGCATATAGCGTCGTCGGCACCGCCACCTGCGGCCCGGACACCTGTCCGGAATACCGTCTAGGCGGGCTGCACTTACCATTTTCAGTATTATTTAGAAGTGTTTTAGAACCCTTAATTTTAACGCAAAGGCGCAAAATCGCTAAGGAGAAAAGACCTTTTTTAAATTTGGCACTGCCAAACTTAAAAAAAATATCTTCTTTGCGTCTTCGCGTCTTTGCGTTAAATTCTTCAGTCTTTCTAGGAGCAAAACACTGTTGATATATCCGGCAAACTAGTTGAATCTTCTAAATTTTATACTGCAATATTGTCTTGCTCCGGCAGCGGCAATGATATATATTTTCATTTCTGTATGATAATGACATTTTTTATTCGGCGGTACGTCCACGAATAAACTCTTGATAAGAGACCTGTTTTTTTGCTAGTGGGGACTGACTGAATTCGTATAATAACCGGTCTTGTAATTTTAATCTAGCTTGTTTAGCATGCAAAATTGCGCCCAGCCGTTCGAAACGGGTATCCAAATGTTTCTTCAGTGAGATCAATTCTTCCGGGGCTTTGCCGACTTCAAACAGGACAAATCCCAAAACTTCATGAAGGGCGATTTCCGGCACTTCGATTTCCCCATTTTTAACTGGCACTGCCTCGCCAATACGGAAAGTATGATAATCACTTCCTTTTAATGGCACACAATTAATATTTGAGCTTAGTCCTAACATTTTAAGCTGTAATTGAACCTTTACCCCGACGTAGGGATAGGATGATGTCATTTCGCCCCCGCCGTTAACCAGAATTAATAGCGCCTGACCCGCGGAGGTCACATATAAGCTATATAAGACATCGGGATTATCCAACGCAACTGCGCCGGGAAATAAATAGTTGTAAAATTTAGCCTTTTCTATAGGAAAGGCGCGATAAATCTGCCACAAAGCAATCATTTCCCGATGATGGGCAGGATCAAGGCTGGCGATTACCGCCGCGCCGCCAATGCCTACTCCGTAATGAACAGTCACGCCTTCGCGGATGGATTCTGCAATGGTCTGAGATGATCGGAAAATATCTCCCTTGGCACGTTGAATGGTCCATAATGTCGGCGCCGTGCCAAACTGTTGACCTACGGTTTCTGGTTCCAGCTTCATTTGGGCTTCGCCAGTCAGGCAGGCATCGAAGCCTTCAAGCATATCTGAGGCAATAATAAATCCTCCGCCGTGACCAATCATTATTTTATCTTCTCCAAGCGCCTCTCGCCAACTGCGAACCAGACGGAAATAGTCATAGAAGTTGAATAACCCAGCCTCATGAGGATGCGTCAAATCATTACACAGTCCTTGAGCCGGCCACGCGAAATCGACGTAGAGCCCGTCAAGATTATACTCCTTGACGCAATTGATGGTCGAATTGAGAACAAAATTGAAGGATTCCGGGCAGCGCAAGCATAATTCATCGCAGTCCCAATTTTCGAGCGGTTCATAATTGGTCATCTGATTATCCTTAGCCGCGACCCAGACATTGAGGCAATCGGTGCGGAAACTTTGCATTTTCCGGAACGACGGATCGCGATGGGCAATCATGTAAGGTGTACAATAGGGAAGAACTTTAATTTTCAGCTTTCGGCACTGGTCAACTACTCTTTGCATCTCTTTTTTATCCGTAACCATACAGTTGCTGATGTATTTCCATGAATTATGTAAAATCAGCACGGACATGCCATATTCGGCCATTTCAATGATTAAATCACTGCTTGGATAAGGAATTTTGAATCCAAAATAGTGGTAAATTCTTTGACCGCGAACTGGATTTTCCTCATGATTTAATCCGGATAGCGTAAAACCCCAGCGGTTGCTGTACTTAAATCCCCGCTTTCGGGGATAACGCCAGCCCGATGAGATTCTCCAACCCCAAAAACGGTAATCTTCACGAGGTTCCAGAATTTTGCGGCAAGAGCGTCCATCAATATCGCCGGTAACTTTTTCCAGTAAAAAATTAAGGCTATTGGTAACAGGTCGTTCATCAACGCTAAAGTCAATGGACATGCCCCGTATGCTCTCCCGTTCATCTTGGTTATTTTCGATGAATTTAGTGCGGAAACAGTGACCGAAAACGGAGTTTTCGGCGAGTTCGACGCCGACCGTAACGTCGTCAAATTTGTAGCGTTCGCCCGTTACCTCCCACGTAAAGGAGCAAATAATCCAGCCTGATGCATAAATTTCGTAGTTATCGGTAATTTGCAGCTCCGAATTTTTCCTGACTACTTTCAATTGGGCAGTATCGGAATTAGCGTTCTTTAAGAGTTTATACTCAACCACCGGCAGTGCAATATTATCTCCCAGGTAACCATGCCCGGACGGCAAAATAGAGTGCCAACTTTGACCGTCAAAAATTTTGGCATTGGTGTACTTGCCAGTTTTCTTTTGAAAACTCAATTGAAATGCCCGACTGCCAAAGGTTATCGTTTGAGTATTCTCCGTGACGCTTAAAATATGTCTCATTATTTACTCCTGAACCATTTCCTGTAAAAAATAGATTTAAAGATAAAATGGTCTCTGTTTGTATTGTATTATCTTAAATTTTTTTGGGCTGGAATTGACATGTCAATGGTATTGATAAGTTTCCCGACAGCCGGTTCGCAAATTCATGAATCAAGCAGGCTAAAATATAGGATTAATATCCCATCCGCGCCAGTTATTTTGATTCTGCAATGAATTAGTGTTACCATAATATTTTCCAAAACCGACATGCCCATCAACAAAACTAGTAGGACTGCCGCAATTATTATAACTCGTGCTGAAATGTTCAGCAGGATACACGTCGCGAAAAATTTGAGCGATTGACGGATATCTTACTTGACCCAACTTGCGTACCGGACCCAGGTTTCCGTATGTAGTATTACTTATCACTGCCCGATCGCAACCCATCTTGCAGCAATTCCACCAAACCGTACACTTGTACGTTAAATATGTATTGTTACTTGGATAATTATTGCTGATAAAAGGGCATACCATGACGTTACCTTTTCCGGAGATTGCATTCCTTCCTTCAAGGTAGGGGTTATAGAGTTTGGGAAAAGCAACTGTTGTGCCAAAGTAAACCGATCCGCCATGTGGAAATATTGCGCCAAGATAATCTTGATTATCGTTGCTATACATCTGCAATGCGGTATTGTATTGCTTAAATTGACTACGGCATTGACTATCCCTGGATCTTTCGCGCGCCTTGCTTAAGGCAGGCAATAACATTGCTGCCAAAATTGCAATGATGGCTATTGTCAATAGTAGTTCAACAAGGGTAAAGCTTTTGATGATTAGCGGCTTAACAACAGTGTTTTTCATTTTTCTGCCTTTCTGTTATTGGATTATTAATTCCCTGATTCTAGTGGAAACTTTATTTACTCCTGTATCTGTGTAATTTAGATTTCTACCATAATCTTCGGCTTGCCGGAGAATGATTTTAAGCTCAGCAGCCGTTTTCGCGTCGCATTTGCCTTTTTCCATTTTATCTTTCAAGTATAGCAGGATTTTGGCGTCTTGGATTCCCATGCGCATCGCTTCCCAGCGAATCGAGGGTACTATGATTTCTCCAGTTATATTGTACATTTTATTCAAAGGGTGATTTTCTTCTCCATTATAGATGAAACTGTAGTCGAGTATGCCGCCATCGGTATCATCCCATGAGTAGCCTTGAATACAATTATATGCCCAGGAACCTACGCCGGTAAAACCAATGCCAACTGCACAAATCGGATATGTTCGCGCATTAAGTACCGGTTCGGACTTGCCGGCGTCAACTTTGTAACTCCAGACAGTTAAACCGCGTCTGGCTCTTTCTGCTTTAAGCATGGGCAGGGTTTTAGCAAAAAACTCGTTGCGCGGATTGTAACCCCTGGGTGCCCATCGAGCTAATGAAGTCGGCATGGGCCAAGCTGGAAGGATTATATCCACATAAGGGGCAAAAGCTTCTACATCCTGAGGTAAACTGTAATTGCCGGCCGTCACCATTGTACGGACTTCTGGTGCAATTTTCCTGGATAATTTAAAAACTTCGATGCCAATTTTGACTTTGCTTCCTGGTGGATTGGCAAACTCTTCATGCGAGGCCAATTCGTCCATTCCCCAAATCAGGAAGTTTTGTTGACTGACTCCTTCTTTGGCAGCAAATTTTAACCAGTCTCCAAGTAAATTGGCATAGGCGTTTATCCATACTGGCAGAAGTTCTTTCTTCTCATTGATAAACGGTAATTTATTTTGATTATCAACTAAGGGAAAATTCTTGTAAGCTCCTTGCCAAAACAGACCTAATTTAATGTTCTCTTTCGCGTAAGCATGCATCCACTTTGCATGGTTGCTTCCTTTGAAGTCTTCGTCGGCAATTGAGCCATCAGGATTGAATTTTACTTTTGGAATAAATGGAAATTCGATGCCCGTGGTATAGTGTTCTGCTAAGTCTTTGGCGGCTAATTCCGGATACTTGCCTGCCGGATTTATGTGGGGATAAACACATTGAAAATTGGCAAAGAACGGTTCGCCAGGCAGATTTACCGGTTTAACCTTGACGATTACCTGTAAATTGGAATTTCCCGCCTTGATCTGTAAAGGAAATTCTCCGGCAATATCCTTCTTCACTTTAAATGAAATATAGAGTTTAACGATTGCCCCCGCATCAAGCGGCAATATCCACTGCCGGTTTTGGAAAGGCAATAAGGTTAGCGGGTCGGCAATTAACTCACGTTCCTTTTTGTACCATGTCGTCATAAAGACCTGACGGCGAACTTCTATTTTGTCAGTAATTTTCTCGCTTCCTGTAATGGTTATGGGAATTGCCTGTATTTTATCTATGGTACTGGCAATTGACAGGCCTAAAGCCTGATATTCATTGCCCAGTGTTATGATTTCAGTGGATTTGATTAATTTTACCGGGATAATTTCATCGGGGTTTTGACGCAGGAAGGCATCACTTAGGTAGGCAATATTATTTTCGCCATTAGCAAGCGCTTTGTTTACTTTAACAAGAACAGCAGTTAATTCGGAACATAAATTCTGATTCATGAGGGCGGTATCCTCTAACCCGATTCGAGCAATAATTGCGTTAGTTGCTTTTTGCGCCTGGAGCAACTCCGGATTATCTGTTTTGATTTTCAGCGCCTGACTGATGCGCGAGGATAAATAATTCCAATCTCGATCTAAGATATTCATGGCTTTCTTCTCATCTGCGGTTAACTCTTTGCCGCGACTGCTGACGATGTTAAAATTATCTAACCAGACGATGCCTTTTTTATTTGAACGATAGACTGCGAAAAACAAGCGTTCTTTAGCCGCATTTTTGGCCAAAGTCGTTGAAAGATTAATTTTAGTATAATCACTGTTCAGTTTACGATTCCAGGTCAATGGAACATTTTCCCATACAACTTTGCCGTCGGCTTCCCGATTGTAACCAATCATGACTCCAAGTTCGGCACCGCCGGCCCCGGCGGCATCGAAACTGATAGTTAATTTCAACTCTGGCAAATTTGGTTCCTGCATATCGCAACTAAGCAACACATAGCCATCGTCAAAACGCGCTGCTTTAGCACCGTGTGATATCTTATCTGTCACTAACGTTACTTTGGTATCCCGGGGTATGTTCCAGCCATCCGGACAGCCGATATTTGCGACATCCTCGTCTAAGCTGGGATTGGGGAATTGAACTGCTGCAAGTGTATTTATAGAAAACAGCAGCAGCGCCGCCAACGCCATTCTTTTAACAATTTTCATTTAGTTTCCATCCGTTGCTGGTTATTTAACGACAAGTCCGGCTGACAATACTGGTTCGTGAATTATGCCTTTAATCAGGTGGCTTTGATAATTACTCTGGTCGCCGTGCAATCTGGCAACCAGCAGTTCGACCGATTTATAACCCAATTCCTCGGAGGAGAAAATAACCTCTAAAACTGACATGGGCGGCAGCAAATCATTACGGGTGCGGAACGTGGAAACCGGAATTGTATTGCTGGTCGCCAATTTGGCTTTCTGTCGTATTTGATATAGCCAGTTCAACGCCTCCAGATTAGCAGTGACAATCGGAATATTCTCGTATTTGTCCAGGGGAATGGTGTCTCCTTTATCGAAATATATAAGCTTTAATTCTTTGGGATCGCGCAACACCGAACGCAATCCGGCAATTCGTAATTTTACAATTTCCTTTCTATTACTGGACACCACAAAAGCTAATTTTTGATATCCCTGCTTAACATAATAGGTGCCTACCTTACGGGCGGCATCAAAGGCATCGTAACGCACACTATCGTAACCAATGCCGGGATATTCTCTGTCTAGAATAATCAAAGGAAAGTTTTTGGGCTTGATTTGCATTAGTTCCTTAACTTGGATATCACTCATGATTGACCATACAATACAGCCGCAACAGTTAGGTTTGAGCAGAATTGAGCGGATGCCGGCAAACTGAGCGTCCGAGTTCCCCGCAGAACTTGAAAACAACATTTCCAGGTTATTTGCCACCAGCGCATTATGAACAGCTACAAAGAGCTCTGACTGGAAAGTACCATAAGCTACATCGTCGAAAATTACTGAAACCAATTTTTCCTGGGTTCCGGAAATATTAATATCCTCGTGATTGGGGGAATTAACAAGTGTTCCCTTGGCGCGGTTACGAATAAGCAGACCACATTTGCGAACCTCATTAAGCGCCTTGCCAAGAGTTATGTGATTAATCCCCAGAGCTTTCGCGAAAACTTTATCAGATGGTAATTGGCAACCATCGGGAATTTCTCCGCTGACAATCATTTCCTGAAGTGTACGTCGAATGCATTCATATAGCGGCATTCGTGATAAATAATTACTGCCGCCAGTAAGTTGCAGTCTCTGAATAAATTTTCTAATATCAAATTCGTCCATAATTATAACACCTTTGGTATGTATAGATATGTTTGTATATTAGTATATACTACCACGAATAAAAAAGCAACCGTATAAAGCAAAGAAAATGAAAATATAATTTCAGGAGGGAAGCCGCAGAACTCTGTTGTTAAATCCGGTAAAATGTTCAAAAATAGATAGGTCGTAAGCTAATAAAACACCAAAGCTAAAATCTGACCAGATTTCATTGACCCCGATTCCCTATTTATTTAAAGCGTCTTTCTTCGTGAAGCGGAAATCAATGCAATAACCGCCTTTAAATTTCTTGTAGTACTTAGCCTGGAATTCTTCAATAGAACGGTGCTTAAAACTTTGCGGATCAATGACTATGTCGGCTGATTCGCCAATTTCTCTTGCTATTATTGATTCACAAATCTCTTTGGATAAGCCGCATACATAGCCCTCTCCAGTAGCATAACTTGTTTGCAAAGTATATGACTGAGACCAATCTGGCGGATCATATGAAAATATTGCACAGTGTGTTTCCCAAACTTCGCAACCCGTGGCTGTCATTCCAAACCAGTTTTCGTAATCTTTACAAAAATAAACATCAGACTCTCTGCAAATAAGACCCTGCTCAAGAAATTGCTCTATCTTGGCTTTTATCAACTCTTCGCAGGCATCTGGATCGATTGCTTTAACGCTAGGAACAATCTGTTCAAGCGGCTCAAAGGAGTCGGCAAGAGAATTAAGAATTGCCCAGTCTATTCGGTCTATTTTTATACTCATTACAATTTTCCTGTTATAAAATTGGGTCAAACTTTAGCGTTCGTGCTTTCTTGCAGTAATTCATTGATTGCTTGTATCTGAAAACAGCTCTTGATTCCAATTCCCGCAAACGCTTATTTCAAAGCTCAATATAACCGGATAGATAATATTATGCAAGCATCAAAAACTGAAGAATTTAACGCAAAGGCGCGAAGTTTCCTCTGCACCGCCGGTTTGCAATTCTTGAATGATGAAATACAGTATGTCTCTAAGGGAGGACGTTCGCTATTACCCGCTCAAGAACCAAATTTATAAGTTCGAGTGAGATTGTCCATATTTTAACGTAAAAAAATGCCCCCATACTCAAAAAGCGGGGGCAGCAAGGAGAGGAAAATGAAAGCAATAATTCTCGCACTGGCGGCAATGACCATTATTACCGCCACCGCCAAGTCAGAAGAAGTCATCAAAGAAGGCGAGGGCTGGAACCATGTGCTGGTCAATGCTTCCGGAGATGAAACCGCCAAACAGCTCAAAGGGCAGGATTATGTGATCGTAATACCGAGTGTTATTTTTAATTGTCTGGTCAACAAGGACGGGACGGTAACAGAGGTGCGTCTAAATAAAGAGCAGGAACTCGGTGCGCCAAAGGCGGCATGGCAGAATCCGGTGCAAGTCAATGCGCCCGGTGAGGAAGCTGCAAAACTGCTTAAAGGGCAGAATTACCTGATCGTGCTGCCGGATGCGAATGTGAATTGTTTAGTCTATGGGGACGGGAAGGTAAGAGAGATACGCTTTAATAAGGGATTCAACGGCGCAACCAGCAAAGGGATACGAATCGGCTCGACGGAACAGGAACTAATCGCCGCCTATGGCGAGCCTGAACAGACCGTCCCCAGGACCGCAACCGCCAAAAAACTGATTTATCCGTCAAAGTTGGGAATGTTGTTTTGGCTTTCCGACGGGATAGTCACTCAAATCGTAGTCTACTCAGATAAATAGATTGGAAGTCCATAGCCTGCGAGATTAAATGTCCGTTGTGTCCGCAGCGTCCATTGTGTCCGTGTTTTTACGGCAGCATCAGGGCGTCGATGTAGTTGTATTCGAACTCGGGAACCGTATTGAGAACAATGTCCTGGATATTCCTGGAGATTTTCAGCATTCTTGGCGCGGCGTCCAGATCAATGGCGTTCAGGACGGCCCCGGCGAGGGAACTGTTGCCGATAACGTCGAGATTGTCGGGTTTGATTGCCGGGAGCATGCCGATTTTTACGGCATTGTCCACATTGATATACTGGGCGAACCCGCCCGCCAGATAAAGCCGGGTGATGTCGCCGAATTTATAGCCTTGAGTTCCGCACAGGGTCTGGAGCCCGGCGTAAACCGCCGACTTGGCTTTCAATATCTGTTCAAGATCCTTTTCGGAGATGTAAACATCCGGCCCGGAACTGATCCGGCAGGCATTGATGCCGCCGGGGAGTTTCATCAGCCTGCCTGCTATTTCGAGCATTGGCAGGTCAAACCGGCCCATTTCATTGAGCAGGCCGCAGGTTCTGGCTTCGGCGATAAAGTCAATCATGGCCGAACCGCAAATACCAGTCGGCGGTACGTTACCGATGACTGAAATCTTGAAATCCAGGCTGCTGTCGAACGCGATGCGTTCAATCGCGCCGGCCGCCGCGCGACAGCCGCAGCCGATCCCCGCGCCTTCAAATGCCGGACCGGCCGCCGAGGCGCAGGAGAAAAGCTTTTTGCCGTCGAACAGCACGGTTTCGCAGTTGGTGCCGATGTCCAGCAGGACTGAAATGCCGGAGTTGTTCTGGATGCCGGAAACTTCAACCCCGGCCACGACGTCGCCGCCAATATAGCCGGAAGCGGCGGGAACGGCAATCACCGGGGCGTCCGGATTGGCCGCAATTCCGAGCGTCGAGGCCTTAACTGCCGGAAAAACTTTAACTGCCGGTTCAAACGGCATGACGCCGATGCTGGCAGGTGAAATGCCGAAGAACAGATGCGTCATGACCGTATTGCCGGCGACGCTGACCTGCTTGATTTCCTTCTCGCAGATACCGGCTTTTTCGCAGATGTCGCGGATGAGCGGATTGATGGTATCGGCGATAATGCATTGCTGCATGGTGCGCAGATTCTCTTTGGATTCATCCGCGAAAGCGATCCTGGAGATGACATTGTCGCCGTAATGGATCTGGCGGTTGTAATTCGAAGCGGAACCGATGATTTTGCCGCGTTCGGAATCCACCAGGGAAACCGCGACGGTAGTGGTGCCGATGTCAATCGCGGCCGAGAGTCCGCGGACTGAAGAATTGATCGCCAGCGCCTTAACTTTATATTGATGTGAACTTTGGATGCCGCCGGCCGCCATCGCTTTTGACGGCACCATGATCACGCAGTCATCCTTCAACGCGGCGGAGCGGCAGGCTTTGGCGACAATGGGATGGCCGGGCAGTACGTCAATCGGAGTTTTTTCGATCCTGAAGGACCCGCTTTCCAGCACGACTTCACATTTGCCGCAGGTGCCTTTTTCGGAACAGCGGAGGTCGAGCGGCATGCCGGCGTCGCGTAGCAGGTGCGCCAATGATTTGCCGCCGTTTTCAGCTTTTATGGATACTGTCTTATGGTTTTCCAGCTTAATCAGCATAACCGAAGTTTCTCCGCGAGATTAAAGTAATGGTTGCAATAAAATAAAACTTCCGGATTGCTCCGGAAGTTTTGAATAGATATTTATAAAAATATCAGGCAGATTTCTTCAGGATGCTGTCAACGAGTTTTACAGCGCCGTTGGCATCATCGCTGTAGCCGTCCGCACCGATTTCGTCAGCGTACGCCTGGGTTACCGGAGCTCCGCCGATAATGATCTTGGCTTTGCCCTTGAAGGCGTTGACGATTTCTTTCATGTAAGGCATGGTGGTGGTCAGCAATGCGCTGCAGGCGAGAACCTGGGCACCCTGTTCCAGTGCGCCTTTGTATTTTTCAACATCGCAGTTCACGCCGAGGTCGATAACATCATAGCCGGCGCCCTTGAGCATGATTGCCACCAGGTTCTTGCCGATATCATGGAGGTCGCCCTTGACCGTGCCGATGGCGATCTTGCCCATGGACTTGCGGCCGGTGGCGGCGAGCAGGGGTTCGATCAGAGCCAGACCGGCCTGCATGGCGCGGGCGGCGATCAGCAGTTCGGGGACGTACACTTCATTCTTCGAGAAACGGTCGCCGATTTCACGCATCGCGGGAATCATACCCTTGTCGAGAATATCGCCGATGTTTTCTTTGGCGTCAATTGCGGACTGCACGATAGCGGCCACATCATTTCTCTTACCGGACATAACGGCTTTTTTGAGAGCTTCGAAATCTGTCATTTGTTCAACTCCTTGTTATTTTTTGGGAGAATTTTATTTACTATATATATATAGTTTAACTCAAATATTCTGAATTTCTTGTTTTCTTTTATTAGTTTTTGCTCTATATTAACATTTTATTGAATAAAATACCATTTATTATGGAACTGGATAATGAAAGCTAAAGAATTGGAACTGGATAATTTTATCGAGGAAACGATCGGCGCCAGCGTTTCGTTTCACTCTGTCACCTGGAATCGGGGCCGCATTCCGGCGCTGATCCCATCCGGCGGCAATATCAACTATCACTCGCTGCCCATGTCCGGCACAGTGCCGCACAGTCACGAATTCGCGGAAATAATCCTGGTTCTGAACGGCAAAATATTTCACCGGGCAAACGGCGAACGCCAGTTGCTGGTTCAGGACTCGCTGGTGTTCGTCAGGCCGACCGATATTCACGGCTTCGAACCGGCGGACGAGTCCCCCTGTGAAATGATCTTCCTGGCATTCCAGTTGGAATTGTTCCTGACTTTAAGCCGCTATCTTGAGGAAGACGCCTTTTTGCAGAAATTCACCGCGTCGGTATTGCCTCCGACGTTTCTGCTCGATGGTCATGAGGCGAACGAACTCAGCACCCGGATGCTTTCGATCAATGCCGCCGGCTTGACTCCTTCCGCCAGAAAGATTAAAATCAAAATACTGCTGGCTGATTTATTCACCCAGTATTTCCTTGATGAGAATTATACGTTGACTGAGCAGCGCGTACCGGATTGGCTGGATGAACTGTGCCAGAAAATGCGCACCCCGGAAAATTTCATAAAAGGTTTGAAGCGGATGCAGAAACTGGCCTGCTGCACTCCGGAGCATCTCTGTAAATCATTTCGCCGTTATCTGGACAAGTCGCCCACTGAATTTATCAATGAACTGCGGATAAATTATGCCGCCAGGCTGTTGGCTGACAGCAATGAAGAAATCGGCGCGATCTCCTATGACCTTAATTTCCAGAGTTTGAGCCGTTTTTATCATCTCTTTAAAAAATATTACGGAGTTTCCCCCGCGAAATACCGCATAAAAGCCAAGTCGGCCAAGAAAATCATCTGACGGGCAGGCCCATATTGCGGGATATTGGTTTAAAATGAAATATGTGTTTGAATTTATTTATAAATCGTTTAGCTTAGAAATTGTTGGATACGAGACAAGAAAAGAGTTGGAATAAATGCAGCTTAAAAATCATTCGTTGATAAAGAATATCAACCGGACAAAAATATTGAATGCAATCCGGGAAAATAAACCCATTGCCCGTTCACAGATTGCCGAAAAAACTGATCTGGATAAAAAAAGTATTACGAATTTTGTGACGGAATTGCTCAATGAAGGCTTGATTGAAGAAGTCGGCAAAAAAGACAATGCGTCCGGTCGTCCTTTCACCATGCTGGAATTCCGGGAGAAATATGTGATGGGCATCTACATCGCTCCGCACTTTTCCCGCGGAGTGCTGATGGACCTTTACGGCAGAATCGAAGCTTCGCACGAAGAGGAATATCCCTTTTATTCCGGACTGGATAAAATTACCGGAGCCGTGAAGAATATTTACAAGACGCTGTCCTCCCGGAAGCAGCCTTTTTATGGCGTCGGCATCTGTATGCCGGGCATTCTTGACTTTGAGAATAATACGGTTATTGATTCGGTCAATATTCCGGGATTAAACGGCATTAATTTCCGCAATGTTTTTGCTGAATTTATCCATCTGCCGTTGTATTTCGAGGAAGAATCCAGATCAATCGCGCTGGCTGAAAAATGGTTTGGAATCGGCCGGAATTACAATGATTTCGTATGTGTCGAAGTTTCCGGCGGTATCGGCACCGGGATTGTAAATAACCGCCGCCTTTTTAAAGGGGCGGGACAGTATGCCGGTGAAATCGGACATTTGGCAATTGAACCGGGCGGTAAAAAATGCCGCTGCGGCAATAGCGGCTGCCTGGAAGCTTATGCTTCGGAGAAAACGATTCTTGAATACATTAACGGCATCTGCGAAAACCCGATAGACCGTCTTTGTTATTTCCGGACGGGAATGATTCCGCAAAAAAATTATAATGAACTGCTGGCGGAAACCGGAGCCCGCCTGGGAATGGGATTGTCGGCGGTAGTCAATATTTTATGCCCTAAAGTCATTATTCTTACTGGTTCAGTGGTGAATTTTTTCAGCGAACCGCTTATTGCCCATATCAAGAGCGAAATGAAGAAACATTGTCTGCGCGGCAGCTATGAGAAAACCGAAATTTACATTTCGAAGCTTGAATTAATCGATGCCATCGGCGCGGCTACGCTTCCGCTATCCATGCTTTTTGAAATCCCTGAATACTTCTACATTTAACCGGAATCTCATTTCCTGACGATATCGCCGGGTTTGCGGCGGATGGAAAAGCCGAAGTGCCCCAGGCATTCGCCCAGATTGTAGTAATGTCCATGCACAAAAGCCAGCAGGCCGTCTTGTTCCAGGTCAAATCGTCCGTTGGCGTCAATCAGATGCTCTGACGCCTGCACCGCCACCACCTCGGCAAGAAACAGGTGGTGAACCCCGAGTTCGAGAACCTGGGTCACCTTGCATTCCAGCGCCAGCGGACATTCCGCGACAATGGGAACGGCGATTTTATTGCCGGGCATCGGCGTAAGCCCGGTGGCGGCAAACTTATCATGGTCCCGCCCGGAAACCACGCCGCACCAGTCTACAGTGCGTACCATTTTCGCGGTGGGCAGATTGATCGAGAACTCGCCGGTGGCTTTGATAATCGCATATGAATAACGTTCGGGGCGGATGGCGATTGAGACCATGGGCGGCTTGCTGCATACGACGCCGGCCCACGCAATCGTGATCAGATTCGGCTTCCACTCGCCGGTTCCCCCGCAAGCCACCAGCGCCGCCGGAACCGGGGCAAGCTGCGTACTGCCCGGCCAGACTACTTTTTTAATAACGTTTTTTTCTGTTTTGCTCATATAGTAAATCCGCTTAAATTATAACATAATGTTTTATAATCCGCACTGCTGAAAATTTAACATAGATTGCGAAGATTTTGAGAATTGGTTCGTATTCTGAGAGGCTGCCGATACCGGGGTATCGAAGGCTCTCGAAGAGTGCGAATCCAAACTCAAAAGATCGCAACCGCTTTGCGGCGAGAGTCTTGCGGTCGTATTTTTCCGTTCCTCCCTCCGGCGATATTCATATCGCCTGTCAGTCGGATCGAAAAAATCCAATCCACAAATTCTGCTCGTCTATTTTTAAATTTTCAGCCGTGCAGAGTATAACATAATCCCCTTTTCCGTTTTTTGACATTGACGATGCGATTTTTCCGCACATTTCTAATCAGGCATATTTGCTCTGCCAGTCGTTGAGAAGTACGTTAATAGCAAAAAGAAGGGTAATTTTATGGAAAAAATTCTTATTACCGGGGCTGATGGTTTTTTTGCTTCCAGGTTTGTTGATTTTTACAAGCACCGGTACGAGGTAACCGGACTTGCTCACCGGCAACTGGATATCACTGACCTCAATCAAACGGTTAAAGTCATTAAAGCAAACAATCCGGATTACATAGTGCATGCCGCGGCTGTTTCGGATACGACAATGTGCCAGAATAACCCGGAACTGTCGCAATCGGTAAACGTCTGCGGCGCGGCAAATGTTGCCAAAGCGGCTGAGGCCTGCAACGCCAAACTTATATTTTTAAGTTCAGATCAGGTTTATATCGGCAATACGGGGCAGGGGCCATAAAGAAGATGATGAAGTCAATCCATATAACGTATACGGGATGCATAAGCTGAATGCCGAAGCAGGCATCCTTGAATTGATGCCGCGGGCGATAGTGCTGAGGCTTACCTGGCTGTTCGGACTGCCGGAACGCAACAAGAAGATAAATTCAAATCTGGTATGGAACATCGCGAAATCAATCATGAGAAACCAGCCGGCAGGTTTTCCGGTAAACGACCTCCGTGGAGTCACCTATGTCTATGAGTTGATCGAAAACATTGAAAAGATGTTTCATCTGCCGGGCGGAATCTACAATGCGGGAAGTGAAAATGATTTGAACGTCTATGAACTGGCGAAAATAGTTTTTAAAGCAATGGGCCTTGAAAACCGGATTGAGCCGTTGCTGTTGAAGGAGTTTCGCGACAAGCCGCGGGATTTAAGAATAAGCAATCAGAAACTGAAAGCCAACGGCATAGCCTTTTCATCCTCAGAAGCTGCAATTAACAAGTGCATGGCAGATTTTTCATTCAGCGTGAAGCTTTATTAAACTTTGTATCTTTACCGATTTTCCGCGTCATTTATAAAAAATTGTACTTTTTTTTCGGATGCCTATTGACTTTTAATTGTACAAGCATGTACAATTATTATTACAGTAAGTAAAATTACAGGTGAATACTATGCGGGACCCGGTTAAAAGACTGAAACTGTATGAAGCGATGAAATCGGATATTGCCTCCGGCGTCTACTCGCCCGGCGCGTTTCTGCCGAATGAGTTTGAATTGGCGGAAAAATATGGTTATTCCCGCGGAACAGTAAGGTCAACCCTGGCAATGCTTGAAGATGGTAAACTGGTTGAACTGCTTAAGGGCAAAAGACGCCGGATAAGTCCAGCCAATGTCGAAAAAGCCAAAGTCCCGTTGACCTTCCTGTTGCCGTGCCCAGATTTTATCAGTGAAACATTCTCGGATGTGGCGGCACAGAATACCCGCCGGATGCTCAAAGGGGTGTCGCAAATTGCGTTTGAGTATGATTGCCGGGTAGAGACGGTCCCGGTGTCTCCGACCAATAACGCGCATGAGATTGACTGGCGCAAACTGGATTTTGTCAATGCGGACAGTATGCTGGTAGTGACCAGCGAGTGGTATCGTGACCTGTTTCCGCTGCTGCTGGAACGCGGATGCCGGGTGGCGTTTGTCATATCGCACCTTTCGCACCGGCAAGAGGACGAGGATTTTATAAATCGTTGCTTCCGTATAACCATTAATGCTTGCGGAGCGGCGGAAGCGGCGGTTGAGCATTTATTCAGACAGGGCTGCCGCCGTATCGCGCTGTTTCATCGTTATATATCGGTGCCGGAACATCCGACTATGGGCGGCTACCTCTCCGGGGTAAGAAAATGCGGACTGAAGTTTGCCGCCTGGCATGAGTTTCCGAAAGAGCCTTTGAAACTGGAAAGCGTGAAAAGCCAGTTGAGAGATTTTTATAAAAAAACCGGCGGCTTTGACAGCCTGCTGATGGATCCGGGACTGGCGGTGGAATTGCATCTGCACAATTTATATCAGGATATCGGGCTGGCGGAAGATATTAAAATAATAGTTTCCAATGATGTGGCCAATAATCAATGGACCAGACCGCCGCTGACCGGCATCGCATTCCCGTACGAGGAAATCGGACGGATCGCGGCGCGACATCTGCTGTCTCCGGAATTTGCGCCAGGCGAACATCTGATCGACGCCAGAATTATCGAACGCGAATCAACTTTAACATTTTCAGAAAAAGCTAAATTTGTTTCAGTATAAACTAAAAACAACCAAAGGAGAAGAAGAATCATGAAAAGTCACAAGAACAATTTCACACTTATTGAACTCCTGGTGGTGATCGCCATCATCGCAATTTTGGCTGCTATGCTGTTGCCAGCTTTGGCTCGAGCCCGAAGCACTGCGCAACGCATCTCCTGCGTTAACAACATGCGACAGCTTCACGGCGCTTTCTTCAGCTATGCCGACATCTACAATGATTATGTTTTTCCGCATACTTACGATTACGAATACTGGGGACAGAACCTCTATGATTCAGGGGTATTTACCCCGCTGGGTTGCAAAGATTTGGTTTCCTTCAAAGTGTTCAGTTGCCCGGCTGTCAAAACGCCGATTGGCGGTTACGAGATGGCCAGGCTGAATCAAGCCGCCACCTATCATTACGGAGTAAACGAGCTTTTTAGCCGCAGCTATTCAATCAGCTATCGCGAAATTCTTTATAAACTCGGGAAAGTAAAAAACTGCAGTGCTGTCTTTTGGCTTGCCGATACAAAAGGGAATTATACGATAAGTTTCAACCATTTGGATTATTTTGAACGCCGTCATCTGGGTTCCTCCAATTTGTTGTTTGCAGATGGCCATGTCGGGCAGCAAAATGTCTTCAGTGGAGTGTTCACTCTGGATTTCTGGTACTACAATCGCTAAAATAATAAGGATAAACGATGAGTTGGAAAAAACTCTCTTTCATATTGTGTCTCGGCGCTGCAATTTTTGCCGGAGCCTCGGAATTCACCGTTCCCTCCACCGCCAAGGCCCCGGTCATTGATGGTTGCATTCATGCCGAAGAATGGCAAAACGCTTTACTGCTTAGCGGCGCCGGGTATAGGCTGGATCCACGCCGCACTCAAATTTATTTAACCTGGGACGCAAATTATTTTTACATTGCCATGCGCTCCGAGACACCGCCGCGCGGCAAGCCGGTATTGAGCAAAAATTCACTCGGTCCAGTAGCGGACGACTCACTGGAAATGTGGTTTGCGCCGCCTGAAAAATCTCGCAATATTGAGGTCGGCAAATTCGGGGAATTTCAGTTGATCGTCAATCACATCGGCGAAGTTTATCTGATGCACCACAACCCCGGCTACGGGCTTCCGGCAAAACGCTGGAACGCTGACATAAAAACAGCCAACTCCATTCATGACGGCGTTTGGGATCTTGAGATTGCCATTCCGGCTGAGGCGTTTGGCTTTCAGCAGTTGACCGCTCCGGCTGACTGGAAACTGTTGCCAGTGCGCAATTTTCGTACTCAACCTGAAGGGCAGTTTCCATTTACAGATGTCAACGGCTTCCAGAACGCCAACTCATACTCTGTTTTCAAGTTTCGCTCCAATGCCCCGGCGGTTCAGAATGATTATTCCCTGGCATTCCCCCGCCTGCCGGCTCGTTTAACCATTTCGAACCCAAGTGGCCAACCGGCTTGTTTCACAATTAACGGCCAGGTTAACGCGGAGCCGTTCAGTGAAACGCTGAACGTCCAGGCAGGGCAAAACGCAACGATTGATCTGGCATCAAAAGTTCCGGAAAATACAGCCAATATCGCCTTCTCCGTCAGAGATGCGGCAGGACAAGTGATTTTCAACCGTGCCTTTCAATATGCGCCGCCTTCGGTACGCATCTGGTTCAATCCGGAATCTTTCATTACGCTTGAACAAAACTTCGAATCCGGCTTGGACCAACTGAGCTATTCGACTCAAGGGGTGAAGGTCGCCCTGAAAAATCATGTGACGATCGTTCCGGGACGCACCGAGAATTCCAATGCGGCTTATCTGGGCAAACCCGGCGATGGCATCACCTATCAAGGCGCCAAACTCTCCATGCCCGGCGCGTTAACCATGTGGGTCAAATCCGACGGGCCTGCCGGAAAACCTTACCGCCGTTATTTTGCGTCGGATTTCCGCGGCAGCGGCTATGTCGGGTTGCAGGAATCTGACGGCTCAATCATTATGTTTGCTCATAAATTCGAGTCTGGCTCCAAAACGTTGATGATTCCCAAACCGATATCAACGGGCGAATGGCGTCATATTGCCGTCAACTTCTATCCTAACCGGTTTGAATTATATCTAAACGGAATCAAGTGCGGCGAAATCAATATGGGATTCCAAATTAATCCGTCCTCACTTGGCGATTTGGTGGTCGGTCAATCCGGTTGCGCCGGTTTTGCTCTGGATAAATTGATCGTCTTTGATCGCCCGCTGGAATCTGCGGAAATCAAAGTTATGGCACAGGGAGATTCCAAAATCGCTGGCTCCATCTCCTGGTATCCCGCTCTTAATTCTTTGGTGTTGGATATTTCCTGCAACCTGGATCAGCTCAAAAGCCATACTCTGGAATTGGATGTCGCCGATTCGAAAAATGTCTCTCAATTTAAGACCACCTTGCAATTGGATCAAGGCTATGCGCTTCAGGAGTCAGGCAAGCATCTGCAAATCATTCATTTGCAAATTCCATTGAAAAGCGCCTTGCCTGACGGTCAGTATCTGGCTTCACTTAAGTTGCCCGGTTCCGTAGACCCCATGTTGGAAAAACCATTTCAAGTCAAACAGTACAAATGGGTCAACAACCAACTCGGCATCCGAGAAATGCTGTTGCCGCCGTTCACACCGGTCAAAGTTAACGACAGCACAATCTCCTGTATTCTCCGCGATTACCAGCTTGCACCCAATGGACTTCCGGCTCAGATAACGGCGCTGCAAAAACCAATTCTGGCCGCCCCCGTCAGCCTGATAACGGAGAAGAACGGCCAAACCGAGGCTATCCCGGACGGCAAACTTAGTTTTACCCGAAAAAGCGATACTGCGGTGGAATTTACCGCAGAAAGCTTCGGCAAGTTGCTTAAAATGCAAGTCAACGGGCATTTTGAGTTCGATGGGCTGCTCAAACTGGATCTGATCCTCAATCAATTAAGCGACACGCCGCCTGACCGGGTTTACCTTGATATTCCGGTCAGAAAAGAATCGGCTCTGCTTTTCCATGCGGTAGGCGATTCAATCCGCGTCAATCCGGCCGGATTCCTCCCTTCCGGACAGGGTATTATCTGGAAGAGCCGCTCGATTCCGCAAAACAGTATCAGCAACTTCATTCCCTATATCTGGGTTGGCGATGACGAACGCGGGATCGCCTATGCCGCCGACTGGGATCGCGGCTGGATTCATACCGGGCATCGCGACGCGGTTGAACTGTTCCGGCACGAGAACGGCGATGTCAGTATTCGGCTTAACCTGCTTAACGCGCCGATTAAGCTAAAAAAAGATCATCAGATCACGCTGGTACTGATGGCTTCGCCGGTTAAACCAATGCCCCAAGGCTGGCGCGGCTGGTCCGATGGTTTCGGCTTCAATGGCACCAGAATCGCCAGAGCCCTGTACAGCAATCCCTATTGGGGCTCATACTATGGTTGGACAGCACGATATCCGGCGTTCGAGGACTTCACATATATCAAAAAACTGGTTGAAACCAAGAACACCGGCGTAATTGATCAGGAATTCGTCAAATCGTGGCTTGACCGACTCAATAAGGCATCCCCCGCCGAAGCCCCATGGATTAAAAAATTCGGACAATCGTTTGCGGTAAGACATACCAATTCCGCTTTTTCCGTTATGCAAATGCTGTATCCGGTCCGCGATAAAGCAGTAATCTATCCTTACACCTGCAACTGTTCCATCGCCAGCACACTCCCGGAGTTTCCCGTTTTTCAGGACGAATGGAGTCCGCTGGTACACGTCTACAAATCTTACGCCGACTACGCCATCTATTATCTCAACCAAATGCTGGAATACGGATTCAACGGCGTTTACAACGACAATACGTTTTTCGCCGCCAATTACAACTGGGTTACCGGCAATGCTTATATTGACGATCAAGGCACGGTACGGCCATCGTTCGGACTTTGGCGCATTCGCGATTATCATAAGCGTCAGCTTACGCTGATGGTCGAACGCGGACTCGATCCTTGGATTACCGTCCACAACACCAACGCAAACATACTGCCGACCCTCTGCTTTGCCACTAATACTATGGGAATGGAGTGGAAATACGGTTCGCAGGATTTTCAGGAACGTTTCACTCCGGATTATATCCGAACAGTCAACCAGGGGCGGCAGGGGGGATTCTTCCCAACTGTGATTGATGGCGTTTTTGAGAAAGATCCTGTCAAACGCACTTGGGTTACCCGGACTATGCTGGCTGTTCTTTTACCGCACGAAGTTCGTCCAACCTGTCCTCACGAATCCGATGCCCAACTCTACCGGAAAATTTACGATTTGATGTACCGGTTCGGTATTGCGGAACCGGATTGCAGCTTTCGTGCCTATTGGGACGAGTCCGCTCTGATTAGATCAGATGACCCGAAACTGCTGGTCAGCACATATCAACGCGGCAAAAAGCTGCTGCTGGTTTGCGGCAGCTACACCGGCAATATCACAGCCCGGCTTACCATTCGCGGAACCACATTCAAATCTGCGAAAAATGCCGAGACCGGCACAACTCTGGCAATTGATGGTAACACCGTTACATTTCCTATGAAAAAACACGACTTCGCACTGATTGAAGCCGAACTTAACTGATTCAGAAAAGGAGGTAAAATCGCAAAGAATGGCATTTGATTTTTTAGTCCGTTGGAACACCCCAAAAATGGTTAAAGACGTTATTTTTTCTGATAAAACGCCAGCAGCATAAAAGAATTGCAGATTGTGGTTCAATAGAGCGCCGCCGTTCAGAAAGAATGTTCAAAAACAGAAAAATTTTGACTAGAACAAGGAGATTTGCAATGATGAAAAAAATATTACTCAAGACAGTGATTGCGGGATTAATCCTTCTTCCATTGATTGGCGTCGGACAGAATCTTGTCAAAAATGATGCCGGATGCTGGAATGGCGCCGTGAAAATTGATAGCGCTCCACAATCAGGGATGGAAAGTTTTGAGGTTTCCGGCCTTATACTTAATTCCGAAGCAATCCCAGTGGACAAAACAAAAAAGTATATCATTTCAGGATGGTTTAAAAATAATGGGGATACCCCTCTGCAATATGTTTATTTTTTACTTATGCCGCTAGACGCCAATAAAAATCAGATAAGTGCCCATACATTTAACGCATACCCGATGACCGGAAATGAAACGGTTTTAACGGCTCCCTGCGCCGCTGGCGACACGGTACTGAAAATCAAAGACGGGTCAGAATGGAAAGAATATCAGTATGGTTGCATTGCGTTTGATGTGGATGACTCGGGAGAATTAAAGGATTTGCCTAACCGCAATCTCAGTTCATTCGGGATAAAAAGCGTGAAAAACAAAGGCGACTATTGGGAAGTGACTTTGAACTCGAATTGCGGGAAAAATTTCCCGGTCGGAACAAAAGTAAGGGAACAGGCTGCATCAAGCAACTATATATATCCGGTTGTGATAAAAGACCTGAATAAAAACGACAGATGGAAAAAGTTTGAGTCTAAAATTGACGGAATGACAAAAACTACCGTAACCAATGATGAATTCTGGCCGGGAACGGCATTCGTAAGAGTCGGGTTGTATATAGCCGGAGCAGGAAAGTTGAATTTCTCGGACATTAGATTTGAGGAAGTTAAATAAGGGAACTGAAACTTGTATTAATAAAAGACAATTTCAGGAAACTTTAGATAACGGAATTACTGAAGATTAAATGAAAGAAAGAAACAATATTATGCCTACTCGCCCAAAAAGCAAATCCGGGATGTTTAAACTGGAGAACGGGAATCTCTGCTTAACATATAATAACATAGATTACATAAAGACGCAAGATATTCTCTTTGCTCCGGTGTTCAAGGAAAAGCCTTTGGCAGCACCTGTCAAGGTTAAGAGCACGCAGTCTCAAGTCACATATAATTTTGAGAACGGCCCTGTTAAACGGCATGACGTGTTTATAGAGGATAAAAAGACTCATTTTGAAATATATTCCGAGTCTTTACTGTCTGAAAGCGTGACTCTTTCAGAATGGGGTATATTCGGAGGATGCTCAACCATTC
>TBL_comb47_HYPODRAFT_10000667_pt1 | contig 45434 bp, 40 predicted proteins | sample TroBogypolimnion_40_FD_10682 | JGI IMG/M metagenome (IMG submission 10682)
CCGCGCCTCGCGTTACGGTATGGTGGCCTTTGCCTCCAGCCTGGACCAAGCCGGACCGATGGCGCGCAGCGCCGAAGACTGTGCGCTGTTGCTGACGGCCCTGTGCGGCCCCGATCTGGACCGCGACTCCACCTCGCTGGACGTGCCTTCTGAGAACTACAGCCGCAGCCTGAACGACCCGATTGAAGGCCTGCGCATCGGCATCCCGCAGGAATTCTTTGGTGCGGGACTCGCCGACGATGTGCGCGCCGCCGTCAACGCCGCCCTGGCCGAATACGAGAAGCTGGGCGCCAGGCTGGTACCCATCAGCCTGCCGCGCACCGAGCTGTCCATCCCCGTCTACTACATCATTGCCCCGGCCGAGGCGTCTAGCAACCTGAGCCGCTTTGACGGCGTGAAGTTCGGCCACCGCGCCAAGCAGCACGGCGACCTGGCCGATATGTACAAGAAGACCCGTTCCGAGGGCTTTGGTGAAGAGGTGCAACGCCGCATCATGATAGGCACCTATGTGCTGTCGCATGGCTATTACGACGCCTACTACCTGCAGGCGCAAAAAATCCGCCGCATGATTGCCGACGACTTCCAGAATGCCTTCAAGGTCTGCGACGTGATTGCCGGCCCTGTCGCTCCTACCGTGGCCTGGAAACTGGGCGAAAAGTCGGATGACCCTGTCGCCAACTACCTGGCCGACATCTTCACCCTGCCCGCCTCGCTGGCCGGCCTGCCGGGCATGAGTTTGCCGGTGGGTTTCTCCAACACCGAACAAGACCAAGGCATGCCCATAGGCATGCAGTTGATCGGCAATTATTTCAAGGAGGCGCAGTTGCTCAATGCGGCGCACCGCTTCCAGTTGGCCACTGACTTTCACAGTGCCAAGCCCGCAGGATATTGATATGGCCACTATGCAAGAACCCATTTTGTTGGACCGCCCAGACGCACCGCTGGTGCAGGGCTACGAGGTCATCATCGGCTTCGAGACCCACGCGCAACTGTCCACGCAGTCGAAGATTTTTTCGCGCGCCAGCACCGCCTTTGGTGCTGAGCCCAACACGCAAGCCTGCGCCGTCGATCTGGCCCTGCCCGGCACGCTGCCGGTGATGAACAAGGGCGCTGTCGAACGCGCCATCGAATTCGGTCTGGCCGTCAATTCGCACATCGCCGAGAAGAGCGTGTTTGCGCGCAAAAACTACTTCTACCCGGACCTGCCCAAGGGCTACCAGATCAGCCAGTTTGAGATCCCGGTGGTGCAGGGCGGCACGGTGGAATTCTTCCTGAACGAGAAGAAGATGTCGGTGCGCCTGGTGCGCGCGCATCTGGAAGAGGACGCCGGCAAATCCCTGCACGAAGACTTCATAGGCCAGAGCGGCATCGACCTGAACCGGGCCGGCACGCCGCTGCTGGAAATCGTCACCGAGCCCGACATGCGCTCCTCGCTTGAAGCCGTGGCCTATGCCAAAGAGCTGCACAAGATTGTCACCTGGATCGGCATCTGCGACGGCAATATGCAGGAAGGATCCTTCCGCTGCGACGCCAACGTGTCGGTTCGCAGGCCCGGCGGCAAGCTGGGCACGCGGCGCGAGATCAAGAACCTGAACAGCTTCAAGTTCATGCAGCAGGCCATCGACTATGAGGTGCGCTGGCAGATCGAGCAGATTGAAGACGGCCACAAGATCCAGCAGGCCACAGTGCTGTTCAACCCGGACACCGGTGAGACGCGCGCCATGCGCACCAAGGAAGACGCNGCCGATTACCGCTATTTTCCCGACCCCGATCTGCCGCCTTTGTGCATTGCGCGTGAATGGGTGGAAAAGGTGCGCAGTGAGATGGCCGAGTTGCCACGCGCCATGGCTGCGCGGTTCGAGAAAGACTACGGCCTGGGGGAATACGACGCCACACAGCTGACGCAAAGCCTGGCGCTTTCCGCCTATTTCGAGGCCGTCACCAAGGCCTGTGGCCAGGCCAAGTTGGCCAGCAACTGGATCACCGGTGAACTGGCGCGGCGACTGAATGCGCAGGACCTGTCGATTGAGCAGACACCCGTCAAGGCAGAGACTCTCGCGGCGCTGATCACCCGCATCAGCGACGGCACCATCTCCAACAACGCCGCGCGTCAGGTCATGGACGCGCTGTGGGAGGATGGCAGCGCCAGCGTCGACACCATCATCGAGGCCAAGGGTCTCAAGCAGATGAACGACTCCGGCGCGCTGGAGGCAATCGTCGACGAGGTGATGGCGGCCAATGCCAAGAACGTGGCCGAGTTCAAGGCGGGCAACGAGAAGGCGCTCAACGCCCTGGTGGGACAGATCATGAAGGCCAGCAAGGGAAAGGCCAACCCGCAACAGGTCAACGACCTGCTGCGCGCCAAGCTGGCGTAAGTCCGCGCCGGGCTATTTGCCGGAAGCGGCGGCCCAGAGTTGGTGCAGCCGCACCAACTCTTCGTCAAAGCGTCCGTTGACGCGCTGCGCTTCGTCCACCTGGTCGGCGATAAAGCGATGCTGAACCGCCGTATTCTGGATGTTTTCGTCCACCTGGCGGCGCAGGTATTGCGGCGCCTTGCTGGGGTCCTTTTTATAGAACTCCATTTCATCGTCCAGCTTCTTGCGCTGCGCCGCCAGCTCCACCAGCCGCGCGCTGGCGGCCTTGCTCACCGCAGCGATCTGGGCCAGCACATCGGCACGTTCCCTGTCGTGCACCGCCCGGTCGGGATAACGCATCAACAGGGCCCGGTCGCGGCGGCGCTCCTCGGTCACGCGGTTGCGCTCTTCGAGCTCCTGTTTGTCCTTGGCATCCTGTTGGGCACGCTCGGCAGCGGTCAGGCTGGGGCCAATTTTTTGCTTGAGCGTGCCGCTGGGATTGAGCAGCTTTTGCTCCCGGTCCATGCATTCGGGAATCGGGCGGTCCGAGGTGAGCTTGCGGCCCTGCGCGTCGGTGCAGGTGTAAATGCCGCTGACCGGCTGCGCCCTGACAGCACCGGCCATGGCAGCCACGCCGCACACCAGCCACACCCCACAGACAAACTTCATATTCACCCTTGGTCGACCCCGTAACGCTGACGGTAGGCAAGCACCCGCTGGTGGTCTTGCGCCGAAGTGGAATTTCCACCTGCCTCCAGATACTGCATCAAATCCGACAGCTTCGCAATCGAGCAGACCTGCAGACCCAGTTTGTTGCGCACATACTGCACCGCGCTGTAGGGAACATCCTGGCCATTCTCGGTGGCCATCTCCTGGCGGTCCAGCGCGATGCACACGGCGTGCGGTATGGCACCCGCCGCCTCAATGATGGCAATCGACTCGCGTGCGGCGGTGCCGGCCGACATCACGTCGTCCACGATCAGCACCCGGCCCTTGAGCGGGGCGCCGACCAGCGTGCCGCCCTCGCCATGGTCCTTGGCCTCCTTGCGGTTGTAGGCAAACGGCAGGTTGCGGCCGCGCCGGGCCAGTTCCACTACCAGGGCAGCGCCCAGCGGAATGCCCTTGTAGGCCGGGCCGAACACCATGTCAAACTCGATGCCGCTCTGCAGAATGCGCTCGGCATAGAATTCGGCCAAACGCATCAGCTTGGCGCCGTCATCGAACAGCCCTGCGTTGAAAAAGTACGGGCTCATGCGTCCCGCCTTGGTCTTGAATTCGCCAAAGCGCAGCACCCCGCACTCCACGGCAAACGCCACAAACGCCTGGGCCAGAGGGTCCGCTACAGCGCCTTGCGCAGGGTCTTGAATCGACATGGGAAATTCCTTGTTTAAGTTAACCAGCCTCAACCTCAACGGTATCCGTTCCGCCACCAGCAAAGGCCTGGAAGCCTGGCTGACCCAGACCGCCCCCGATTGTATTTGCGTACAGGAGATCAAGGCCCAGGCGCCCGACCTGGCGGACCGCTTCGAAGAACTCTCCGGCTTGAAGGGCTATTTCCATCTGGCCGAAAAGAAGGGCTATTCGGGTGTCGGCGTCTATACACGTTTAGAACCCAGCGATGTGGTGATCGGCTACAACTCGCCCGAATTCGACCCGGAGGGCCGCTATGTCGAGCTGCGCTTTGACACGCCCACGCGCAAGCACTCCCTCATCAGCGCCTACTTTCCCAGCGGCTCATCGGGCGAAGAGCGGCAGGCGGCCAAGTTCCGCTTCCTGGACGAAATGTATCCCTACCTGATGGCGCTCAAAGACCAGCGCGACTTCATCCTCTGCGGCGACATCAATATCGCGCACCAGGAAATCGACCTGAAGAACTTCAAGGGCAACAAGAAGAACTCCGGCTTTCTGCCCGAGGAGCGCGCCTGGATGAGCAAGCTCTTGAACGCGGGCGGCATGGTAGACGTCTACCGCCAGCTGGAACCTACCGCCACCGACGCCGCCTACACCTGGTGGAGCAACCGTGGCCAGGCCTATGCCAAGAACGTGGGCTGGCGCCTGGACTACCACTTGGCAACCCCGGCCCTGGCCGCCGGCGCGCGCAACGTAGACATCTACAAGGGCGAAAAGTTCTCCGACCACGCGCCGATCACGATTGGCTACGACTGGGCGCGCTAATCCCACATCCTCGCGCGCAGCAGCATGGCGAACTTCAGGGCAGTGCTTCGGGACCTTCGAGGGTCTTGAGGACATTCGATCGGCGACTGTAGGCCTCGGCAACGAACGGATCGCTGACGCTGTAGATTCCGTGGCCGTCGCGAGCCAAAATGTTCGAATCCACCAGCATGATGGCGACCTTCTGAATTTCCTCCGCGCCAACCGGACGGCCAAGCTCGCCGCTGTATTCATCGAGCGTCGCCGTGGAGAAGAGCTTCTTCACACCCTGCCCGCCCTGCTTGCACACGTAGCCGAAAACGGCCAGAGCCAACGGGCCCAATTCATCCAGTCGCGCCAGATCCACACTGGCCGCGGATTGCCGCACGCCCTCCGTGATCGCGCGCAGATCCTGATCTGCATTCACGAAGTTTGGCGCATGCTCAAGTGCAAAAAGCGCCTTCATGAGCTCCTCTGGCCGACGGCCCAGTCGCACGAAGCACTCGAAGGCGACATCCAGGGCCGGCCTCCTCCCGCCGAGATCGGCTTCCTTCAGCAACCAATCAACAAAGTCGATCTCCAGAACCGGGAAGTCATCCGACATCGCTCCGTTGAAGGCTTGTTGGCCCTTGATCGTGAGCTCGCGAACCCGCGCGCGGTGTGAGCCGGTGCCAACAAACAGGAAGTACCCGGGCGAGTCCGGGGTCAAGTTGATTTCATCGCGGGCCGCCTTGAGGGCCAGCAGCATGTTGGCGCCGTCCTCGGAACCCAGCGCGTGCTGGACTTCGTCGATGATGACCACAATGTCGGTCTTGGACAGCTGCACCAGCTCGGAGAAGGCCCCCGCCAGTGTGTTCCCCTCAATCTTGCCGAGCTCCGCCAGGTTGAAGCCGAATTTGAAGCCAGCCGCACCCAAGTCCAGGCCTTTTAAGCGCTTTAAAACCCCTACCGCCTTCGAGTCGGCGTGCTCCAGATTTGCCAGCGTCTTGCGCACAGCGCCCAACAGAAGGTCGCTCGGCTTGACTGCAGTATTGCTCCAGAGATCGACGTACACAACGATGGCCCCCTGGGCCTCAAGCGCGGGAATCAGGTCGCCGCGAAGAAACGTCGTCTTGCCGATCCGGCGCAACCCGCCAAGGAAGAGGCCGGAACGGACTTTTTTCATCAGCCCCTTGGGCCGCAGCAGTTGGTCCGCCATGTCTGAGGCGATTTGGGGTCTATGAAATGTCATTCTTATCCTTTTTTATGAAATTCGGATAATTATTGCCTTTTAATAATTTATTGTAAATTGCCCAACCGGGAAAGGACGTAGGGTGGGACTGATTCATGAGCGCTCAGCCGCCCAGTTGCGTGCCCAATACCGCTTGAAGCTGCCAGACGCGATTCAGTTGGCCACCGCCCTGGATATTGGTGGTGCTGCATTTGTAACGCATGACAGGGACTTCTCCCGGGTAAGCGGGGTAGAAATTCTGACAAACGACAAGGCTCAAACCGCGTAGGGCAGGAACCAAGGCCTAAGGGGCGAGACACCCTTTGCACAAAGCCTGTGCGCAATGTTATTCTCCCAGCTTGAATAGAAACGGAGTGCGAATGGGAGCATTGACGGCCAAGGCCGGCAACCCGGAAACGGGGCGCGCATGAGCACGCCTACGCTGGACCGGGTACTGGACGCTGTGCTGCGGGTGGACGCAGCCTGCGATATCCGCTTTATATCGGAGCCCGGCCGGCGCTGGTTCACACAGGTGCCCGGCACGGCGCTGCCTGCCAACTTCCTCTCCATCCTGCATCCCGAAGATACGGCGCGCTTTCAGCAGTGCATCGCCAACTCCCCGGACAGCTTTTCCTGCGACCTGCGCATCCTCCGGAGCGACCAGCCCTGCTGGGTCCATGTACGCAGTTACCGCTTGCCCGCCGTGCACCAGTTCGTGTTGTGCATCCTCGATATTTCCATGTGGAAGACCGAAGACGCGGCACTGCGGCACGCCGCCGAGCATGACGAGCTGACCGGACTGCCCAACCGGGCCTATTTGAAAAAGACTGTGGAACAGCGCCTGCAGACGGCCGGCGGTGTGTTTTCCGTGGCCTTGCTGGATCTGGACGGCTTCAAAAAAGTCAATGACAGCTACGGCCACGCCATGGGGGATGCCGTGCTGGTGGAGACCACCAAACGCCTGCGAAAGCTGTTGGGCCCGGGTGACACCATGGCGCGGCTGGGCGGTGACGAGTTTGTGCTGCTGTTCGACGGCAAGACCGCCCAGGCCACCCAACAGGCGCTGAAAAAAGTGTTGCTGGCGGTGGCGCGCCCCTACGACACCGCGCCGCACAATGCCTATCTGGGCGTCAGCATAGGCGTGGCGGAGTACCCGCAGCATGGAGCGGACTACTCCCTGCTGCTCAAAAATGCCGACACCGCCATGTACTACTCCAAAAACGCGGGCAAGAACCGGGTCACGGTGTTCACGCCAACCCAGGCCAATGTCGACTTCTCCATCAAGGCAGCGATCCACGATGGCATCCAGGAGGGCGAGTTCTATATGGACTACCAGCCGCAGTACGACATGCAGCGCCAACTGGTGGGCGCCGAGGCCTTGATGCGCTGGAGCAACCGCAACCTGGGGCGGGTCGGGCCGGATCAGTTCATTCCCATCGCCGAGGAGGCCGGCCTGATGCCCTTTCTGGGCAAATGGGCGCTGCGCTATGCCTGCCACCAGCTCAAGAAGTTCCATGCCCTGATGCCGGACTTCGTCATGTCGGTCAACGTGTCACCGGTGCAGTTTGGCAGCGACAATTTTGACCAGCAGGTGATCGAGGTGGTTCAGGAAACCGGCATAGACCCCACCCGGCTGATTCTGGAAATAACCGAGTCCACCCTGATGAGCAGCCAGGAAAAAACCGAACGGGCGCTTGCGCGGCTGCGCGAAATGGGCATCCGCTTTTCCATCGACGATTTTGGCACCGGCTTTTCCAGCCTGTCGTATCTGACCCGTTTGCCGGTCTCCAGCATCAAGGTCGACAAGGCCTTTGTCACCGCCATGGACGAGGACGGCCTGGCCGGAACCTCCAACAAAAAACTGATCACGGCCATGATCAATCTGGCGCACAGCATTGAACTCAAGGTGGTTGCCGAAGGGGTGGAAACGGAGGCGCAGTTTGCCTTTCTCAAGGCGGCCCACTGCAACCTGGTCCAAGGCTACCTGACCGGACGGCCCATGGCGGCAGCGGACATCGCGCGGCAGCTGCAAGCGCAGGTAAGCCTATGAGCACCACCCTTCTGGACAAGCTGCTGCAGGCCATGAACGCCTCCAAGGGCATACGGGCATCGGAAAGCGCGGTGGCGTCGGTGCTGGGCGCACTGGACGGCGACACGCAGGGCACCGTGGTCCAACACATTCTGGAAGACGTCGCCCTGACGCACAAAGTGCTCAGGCTGGCCAACTCATCCATGTATGCGCCGTTTGGCGACGGCTCGGCGTCGGTGAGTTCGGCGGTCGACGTGCTGGGATCCGAGGCGGTTTTGCATTTGGTGCTGGGTGCCGATCTGGTATCGGAGGAGGACCTGAAGCAGGACGACAGCCTTTCCAGAACCCTGTTGGCCTCAGAACTTGCGCGCCAGGCCTGCGCCGACCGTTCCGAGGACGCGTCGATTGCCACCCTGATGTATGAGATAGGCCGCCTGATGGCCAGCAAATACCTGGAGGCCGAGACCGCGGCCATCGCCAGGCGGGTGGCAGCCGGTGCGTCGCCACCGGATGCAGCGCTGGAAGTGCTGGGCATGTCCTACCAGGACCTTGGCATCGCGCTGGCCAAGCGCTGGAACATGCCGCCAGCCATTCTGTCGAACATGGACGGAAGCGGAGACGCAGTGCTGATCCACATCGCCCGCTTTTGCAGTTCGGCCTCCCGCCTGATTCACGAAGGCAGGGGCGACGAGGCCCACGCCTTGCTGAGCACCTGGGAACTGCCGGGCCTTGACAGGTCACGGCTGGAATCCCTGATCAGCAGCAAGCTGCAGGACCTCTCCAGCCATCGAAGACCCAGGACGGAGAGCTCGGCAGAGGGCGCGTTGAACACTCTGCTGCGGGTGCTGGTGGAAGAAAAGAAAAACTCGGTGGAGGACCTGTGCGCCGCCCTGTTGCCCGGCATGGCCGACGCACTAAAGACCGCGCACTGCATGCTGTTCATGCGCACACGCAACGGCGAGCTGCGGGTACGCATGGGATATGGCAAGGGCATAGACGAGCTCAAGTCCAGGCTGAAGGTGTCGGCTGAATTCCAGCCCACGGCATTTCATGCGGCCATCAAGAACAACATGGACCTCACTATTGCGGACGTCTCCAAGCTCAAGGATGCATCACTGCCGGAGGGCTACCGTGCGCTGCTGCCCAACGTCGGCAAGTTCATCATCCTGCCGATTGCGAACACCCAGGTGGCCGGTCTGCTGTATTGCGATTGGGACTCCGACAAGGTCCTGCACCAGGCCGAAGTGGAAGCCATGAAAAAGCTGCGCAATCTCTTCCTGCCCCTGTTCCCGCAATAGCCTGGCAGCTTGTGCGGGATGCGTGACCTTGCGCGCGCTCGAGTGTCCATTCATTTGCGTCAAGTCAAGATGAAATGCCTTGTCCGCGTTGTCAAAATGGGTTGTCACAGGTATAACGTTACCGTTTAACTCGAATAAATTCAGTCGAAGGAACCGCCATGAAACCCATCTCCATCCTGCTCGCGCTTGCACTGGCAACGGCCCCCTGCCTGGCAACGGCAGAATCCAAGGCCACGGCTGCGGAGGCCACTGCGATGGTGAAAAAGGGCGTAGCCGCTATCAAGGCCGGTGGCAAGGACCATGACAAGCTGTTCTCCGAAGTGACCGCCAAGGACGCCAAGTGGGTTGACCGCGATTTGTACCTGGTGGTGTACGGCCTGGATGGCATGGTCAAGGCCCATGGTGCCAACGCCAAGCTGGTCGGCAACAACCTGATCGACATGCTGGACATTGACGGCAAGCCTTACATCAAGGAGCGCATCGACCAAGCCAAGGCCAAAGGTTCCTTCTGGCAGGACTACAAATACACCAACCCCACCACCAAAAAAATCGAGCCAAAGAGCATGTACTGCGAAAGAGTCGATGAACTGGTGGCCTGCGCTGGTATCTATAAATGAAGCTAGGTTACAAATTGCTGGCCGCCCCCTTGTTGACGGCGGTGTTGGTGATTGCCGCCGGACAGATCAACGGCTACCTGCAAAACGTGCAGGCCGAAAAGGGCCTGGCCTCCTCCCAGGACAGCCTGGATCTGTTCAAGACCATGGCCAGCGCCCAGCAGCAAATGGCCGAGGTCCATGCCGGCGTTTATCGCACGGTAGCCCTGGTGGATTCGCTTGACGAAGCCAAGCTCAAGGCGTTGCGCGCCGATTTTGGCAGCCAGCTGGGCGGCGTCAAACGGGTGGTGGAAACGCTGGCCGACAACGCAGAACTGGGCCCCAAGGTGCAGGGCGAAATCAAGGCAGCGGCGGAGCTGGTGGCCACCTATGCCAAGCAGGCCGATGCCGCCATCAACTTTGCCCAGATCGATCCGAACACCGGCATAGGCGCCATGCAGCGCGCCGAGCTCACCTTCAAGCAACTGATCAAGGCGGCCGCTGCCATCACCTCGGAAATTGAAGACGCCTCACATGAAACCATCGCGCAGTCGCGGCTGCGGGGGCGCAGCATCAGCTGGACCCTGGCCCTGATCTCCCTGCTGGTAGGGGGCGCTGCCGTGCTGCTGGCCTGGCGCATGCAGCAAAAAATCGTGGCTTCCCTGGACCATGCCGCCAGCGTGGCCAATGAGGTGGCCGATGGCAACCTGGTGGTGGATGCGACCACAGATCGCGACGACGAGGTGGGCGATCTGCTGCGGGCCATGGGCGCCATGGCGCGGCAATTGAACCAGTCGCTGGCCACGGTGCGCGAGTCGTCCGAGTCGATCCGCCTGGCCAGCGCCGAAATTGCCACCGGCAACCAGGACCTGAGCCTGCGCACCGAGCAGACTGCTAACAACCTGCAGCGCGCATCGACCTCCACCGAGCAACTCAACACCACGGTGCGGCATTCGGCAGAGTCTGCCCAGCAAGCCTTTCAACTGGCAGCCAATGCCTCCTCGGTGGCGGCTCGGGGCGGCAGCGTGGTCGGCCAGGTGGTCGCCACCATGGAGGAGATCAACGTCAGTGCCCGCAAGATTGCCGACATCATTGGCGTCATCGACGGCATCGCCTTTCAGACCAATATCCTGGCGCTGAATGCCGCCGTCGAGGCCGCTCGCGCTGGCGAGCAGGGCCGCGGCTTTGCCGTGGTGGCCAGCGAGGTGCGCAGCCTGGCCGGTCGTTCGGCCGAGGCCGCCAAGGAGATCAAGACCCTGATCGGTGCCTCCGTGGAAAGGGTGGACTCCGGTTCGCGCCTGGTCGCTAATGCCGGCGAGACCATGAATGAAATCGTGAGCTCGGTGCAGCGTGTGTCGGACATGATCGGTGAAATTTCCGCCGCATCCAATGCGCAGAGCGAGGGCATCGGAAACGTCAATATGGCGGTGATGGAGCTGGACCAGATGACACAGCAAAACGCCGCCCTGGTGGAGCAGTCTGCCGCTGCGGCCGAGAGCCTGCGCGAACAGGCATCGCGCCTGGCGCAGGTGGTGTCGGCCTTCAGGCTGTCGACCACCTCCAGGGCGCAGCTGGCACTGAACTAGACACCGCAGGCTCGGATCGAGGACTGTCGGTGAACGCGAACAACAATAAGATGCTCCCATCTGAATCCGCTGACGCAGCCCCGCTTGCCGGTGCCGCCTGCCCCGCATCGCATGTGGTCTGCATAGGCGCATCGGCCGGCGGCCTGGACGCGCTGGAGCGTTTTTTCGGCGCCTGCCCTATGGATAGCGGCGCGGCCTTTGTGGTGGTGCAGCACCTGTCGCCCGACCACAAAAGCATGATGAACACCCTGCTGTCACGGCACACCCAGATGCCGGTGATCATGGTGGAGAACGACATGCCGATAGCGGCCGACACGGTGTATCTGATTCCGCCGGCCTGCACCATGCATGCAACGCTCGGCCTGCTGCACCTCAAGCCCCGGATGACGCACAGCCTGAGCCTGCCGATTGATATTTTCCTGGCTTCACTGGCCGCGGTTTACGGACCCCGGGCGGTCGGAATTGTGCTCTCCGGCACCGGCACCGATGGCACGCGCGGAGCCCAGGCCATCAGCCAGGCGGGCGGCTACCTGATGGCGCAGGAACCCGAGTCCTGCAAATTTGACGGCATGCCGCGCAGCGTGATTGCCACCGGCCTGGTGCATGAAGTGCTGCCAGCCGAAGAACTGCCCCTGTGCCTGCTGGCACACCTGCGCAACGAACCCTATGCCAACCCGGGTGCCGTCCTGCCGGTGACCCCGCATTCGGCGCTGACCCATGACGATGTGTTTGCCGAGATCCTGCAGTTGCTGTATCAACTGGGCGGCATTGATTTTTCCGATTACAAGCCCGCCACCATCATGCGCCGTCTGGAGCGCCGCATGCAGGCGCGCCACACGCCCGAGCTCTACCAGTATCTGGAATTGCTGGAAAGTAACCGGGAAGAGATGCGGACCCTGCGGCGCGAGATGTTGATCTCCGTCACCAGTTTTTTTCGCGACCCGGAAGCGTTTGAACTGCTGGCAGAAACCGTGATTGCGCCGCTGGTGCAGGCCGCACAAACTGGCGACAGCATCCGCGTCTGGATTGCAGGCGCAGCCACCGGCGAAGAGGCCTATTCCATCGCCATGCTGTTTCTGGAAGCTTTTGGAAAGTACCAGCGCTGGCCTAGTCTGAAAATTTTTGCCACCGATGTAGACCACCAGGCGATTGAGCGAGCCGCTGTGGGGAAGTACCGGGAATCGATTGCCGCCGAGATTTCGGCAGAGCGGCTGGAACGCTTTTTTGTCCACAAGGACGACAGCTACCTGATCCGCAGCGAACTGCGCCAGTGCATTGTGTTTGCACGTCAAAACTTGCTGTCGGACCCGCCGTTTACCAAGATGGATCTGGTAGTCTGCCGCAACACGCTGATCTACTTCAAGCCCATGGCACAGGAGCGGGTGTTGCACGCGCTGCTGTATGCCCTGAACGGCGGCGGCACCCTGTTTCTGGGTTCCAGCGAATCCGTGGCCATGATGACCGATGCCCTGCAGGTCCTCAGCGCCAAGCACAAACTCTTCAAACGCAATGCCGAACGCTTGCTGCCCATGCTGGCGAACTTCAGCAAGGCCGGTGGCCGGGTGCGACGCCCCTTGCTGTCTGAGCCACGCCACCTGGCGCCCGTGCAAGCCGCCATGGTGAATGCATCAGACATCGGCATCGCCACGCTGCTGGCCCAGTATGCGCCCCCCGCCATCCTCTTCAACGAGGCCCATGAGGCGGTGCATTTGTTTGGCGATGTCAACCCGTTTATCCAGGCCAAGCAGGGCTCGGCCAGCCTGGTGCTCAACCGCATGCTGCTGGACCCGCTGATTCCGATCGCAGCGGCCCTGCTGTACAAGTCCGCCAAGGATCAGTGCTCCATGACGGCGGACCCGGTCGAGCTGCGCTTGCGCAGCGGCGAGGTCCGCGGGGTGCGGCTATCAACCCATGCCATGAAAAACGAGGGCGTGGAGCGGCTCAGCATGCTGTGCTTTGAAACCGTGCTCGTGGTCAGCGCTGACATCCACGCGCCGCTCGATGTGGGCGCCGAAACCATGACGCGCATCGTCGCGCTGGAAAGCGAGCTTGCCGCCACCCGCGAAAGCCTGCAGGCCACCATAGAGGAGTTGGAGACCAGCAATGAAGAGCTGCAGGCCACCAACGAAGAGCTGATGGCGTCGAACGAAGAGTTGCAAAGTTCCAACGAGGAACTGCAGTCGGTCAACGAGGAGCTCAACACGGTCAATGCGGAATACCAGGAAAAGATGCTGCTGCTCAACCGCGTCAATGCGGACCTGGAGGGTATGGGCCGGGCCACCGGCGTGGCCACCGTGTTTGTCGACAGCCGCTTGAACATCACCCGCTTTAGCCCGGACGCGGCCAGCATCTTCCGCCTGCGCGACAGCGACATCGGGCGGCCGCTGGACGATATCTCGCACAGCATGCAATACCCGGAACTGATGGAGGACATGGCACTCACGCTCAAGACCCACCGCATTCTGGAGCGCGAAGTGCCAGGCAGTGCGCCGGAGCAGATGCTGTTTGTGCGCATACTGCCCTACTCCATTCCCTCCACCACCGAACGCGGTGTGGTGACTTCGGTGATCGATGTCAGCGCATACCACGATGCGCGCCGCCTGCAGGCCGTGCTGGATGGCCTGCACGAGCATGTGGCGGTGCTCGACGTGAGCGGCGCCATCCGCATGGTCAACGCCGCCTGGAAGCGCTTCGCCCAGGCCAATGGCGACCCCGATCTCAAGCACAGTGGGCCCGGCAGCAATTACCTGGCAGCCTGCAGTGTGGACATTCAATCTGACAGCGACAACGCCAGCGCCGCCATGCGCGGCCTGCGCCAGGTGCTTGAAGGCAGCGCTGCCAGCTTCTCCATGGAGTACCCCTGCCATTCCCCCAGCGAGCAGCGCTGGTTCGTCATGCATGTGGCGCCCATACCCGGTCCGGTCTTTGGCGCCGTGGTCAGTCACACCCACATCACCACCCGGTCCGGGCAGCCATGAAGTCGCTGGACCGGGAACTCGAGTTACTGCGTGTGCGTGCCGCTGCCATGCTGGAAAACAATCCGGAAGCAGTACATGGGCAGGCGCTGCCGCAAGAAATGCTGGACGCCATGCGGCTGATGGAGGAGCTGCGGGTGTACCAGACCGAACTGGAAATCCAGAACCAGGACCTCAGGGCCGCCCAACTGCAAGCCGAAGCCGCCGCACAGAAGTACCAACGCCTGTTTGAACACCTGCCGCTGGACGCCCTGATCGTCGACCCCCAGGGTTTTGTGGTCGAAGCCAACGCGGTGGCAAGGCGGCGTTTTGGCCTGCACCAGCCCAACGCCCTGATGCGCCGATCGGTCTACCAGTTGTTCGCCATCGACAGCCGCAGCGCCATCCATTCGGCCCTGAGCAGCCGGGCGCCCGTGGCCGGTGTCGCACAGTGCCGTCTTGCGGGGAGCACTGGCGATGACCTTTGCGAGGTGGACAGCCACATCCTTTCACTGGAGCCCGGCGCCGCGCATGAGGCGCAACGGCTGCTGCTGCTGGTAGACCGCAGCCTGGAGCACCAGCTCGCGATCCGGCATGAGGAACTGCGCAAGAGCGAGGAGCGCCATCGCGCCCTGTTTGACCACTCCAAGGTGCCCATGCTGCTGATCGATCCGGCCCATGGCGACATCGTCCGTTCCAACGAAGCGGCACAACGCTTTTATGGTTACGACGACGCCACGCTGCAGACCATGGTGATAGGCCAGATCAACTGCATGGACCCGGATGCCATGGCGCAGGCCATGCGCGATTCGAACTTCCAGCAGCGCGAGCATTTCATTTTTAACCACCGCCTGGCCGACGGCAGCATCGTGCCGGTAGAGGTGCATTCCGGACCTATCGATATTGACGGGCGCACCCTGCTGTTCTCCATCATCCATGACATCAGCGACCGCGTGCAGGCGCAGAAAAAGGCCGATGCCGCGCACAAGCTGCTGCAGAATCTGGCGGCCTATGTTCCGGGCGTGATCTACCAGCTTGTGCTGGGTGCCGACGGCAGCATGCGTTGTCCCTATGCCAGCCAGGGTGCCGAGTCGCTGTACGAGATCACACCGGCACAGGCGGCGCAGGATGCAGCCTGCGTGTTCGACCGCATCCACCCGGACGACAGGGAAAGGGTGATGGCCTCGATTGCAGAGTCCGCCCGGCAGCTCGCGCCCTGGATCTGCGAGTTCCGGATGGTCCTGCCGCGTCAGGGCGAGCGCTGGCGTGGCGGAGTCGCAAGCCCCGAGCGCATGCCCGATGGCAGCACGCTCTGGCACGGCTTTGCCAGCGACATCACCGAGCACAAACAGGCCGAGCAGGTGCAGCATGCATTCGCCCGCGACTTTGGCTCCTTCCTGGACCGAACCAGCGACTTCGTGTACTTCAAGAACCACGAGGGACGCATGCGCTTTTGCAGCCAATCGCTGGCCGATGTGTTCGGCTATGGCAACTGGCGCGACCTGGTCGGCAAGCTGGACCGCGAGCTGTTCCCCTCCCAAGCCGTCCAGGAGTTCACAGTGGAAGAGTCGCTGGTGTTCGAGCAAGGAAAGCCGCTGCTCAACCGCGTCAACGCCTTCCAGGACGCGCAGGGCAAACCGGGCTTTGTGCAGACCAGCCGCTGGCCCCTGTTCAATGACAGCGGTGAGGTGGAAAGCGTCTTTGGCATAGGCCGCGATGTAACAGAAAGCCGCCAGGCGCAGGCCCGCCTCCAGCTGTCTGCCAGCGTCTTCACGCATGCCCGCGAAGGCATTGTCATCACCGACCCGCTGGGCAACATCCTGGACGTGAACGATGCCTTCTGCCGCATCACCGGCTACGCGCGAGGCGAGGTCCTGGGGGCTAATCCGCGCATACTCAACTCCGGCCGGCAGGACCCTGATTTTTACGCCGCCATGTGGCGCTCGATTCTGCAGACCGGCCACTGGTCGGGCGAACTCTGGAACCGGCGCAAGAACGGCGAAATTTACGCCGAAATCCTCACCATCAGCGCTGTTCGCGACACCGAGCAACAGGTCAAGAACTATGTGGCGCTGTTCACCGACATCACGCCGATGAAGGAGCACCAGCAGCAGCTCGAGCACATTGCCCATTTCGATATGCTGACCGGCCTGCCCAACCGCCTGCTGTTTGCCGACCGCCTGGGTCAGGCCATGCGCATGAGCCAGCGCCGCAAGCACTCCCTGAGCGTGATCTACCTGGACCTCGACGGCTTCAAGGCGGTGAACGACAGCTATGGCCACGACACCGGCGACACCCTGCTGGTGGTGCTGGCCCAGCGCATGAAGTTGGCGCTGCGTGAGGGGGACTCGCTGGCGCGCTTTGGCGGCGATGAGTTTGTGGCGGTGCTGGTGGACCTGGAACATCCGCACGACTGTGTGCCGGTGCTACAGCGTCTGTTGCTGGCCGCCGCAGAACCGGTCCATCTGGAGTGCAATGCCCTGCCGATTTGCCTGCGTCTGTCGGCCAGCATAGGCGCCACCATCTACCCCAAGGACGGCGCCGACGCCGACCTGTTGATGCGCCATGCCGACCAGGCCATGTACCTGGCCAAACAGGCTGGCAAGAACCGCTACCACCTGTTTGACGTGGCACACGACAGCGCCATCAAAAGCCACCGTGAGAGCCTGGAGCTGGTTGCCCGAGCGCTGGAGCGGCGCGAATTCGTGCTCCATTACCAGCCCAAGGTAGACATGCGCAACGGACAGGTGGTGGGCGCCGAGGCGCTGATCCGCTGGCAGCATCCGGCGCGCGGCCTGCTGCAACCGTCCGACTTTCTGCCCGGCATAGAAAACCATGAGCTCAGCGTGCAGGTCGGTGAATGGGTGATTGACACGGCCCTGGCGCAGATGTGTGCCTGGAGCTCGCTGGGCATCGAGATACCGGTGAGCGTGAATGTGGGGGCCCAGCAACTGCAGCAGCCCGGTTTTTTCGACAAGCTCATGGCCATCCTGGCGCGCTACCCGAGCGTGGCACACAGCCACCTGGAACTGGAAATTCTGGAAAGCAGCGCGCTCAAGGACATTGCGCTGGTGGCGCAGGTGCTGCACAGCTGCCACGCCAGTGCGGTGCGCATTGCGCTGGATGACTTCGGTACCGGCTACTCCTCGCTGACCTACCTCAAACACCTGCCGGCCGAGACCCTCAAGATCGACCAGAGTTTTGTGCGCGACATGGTCAGCGACCCCGAAGACATGGCCATCGTCAACGGCGTCATCGGTCTGGCCCGGGCCTTTGGCCGCAATGCGATTGCCGAGGGCGTGGAGACCGCCGAGCAAAGCGAACTGCTGTTGTCGCTGGGCTGCCATTTCATGCAGGGCTACGGCATTGCCCGCCCGATGCCGCCCGAGCACCTACCGGACTGGATCACCCGCTGGCTGGCCAACCCGATAGTGCAGAGCGCTTGATGCTGCGATAATCGGCGCCATGCGCAACTTCACTCTGCCCGCTTTCCGTCCATTGCGCCATGTGGCCGCTGCCATTTGCATGGTCCTGCTGGCACAGACTGCAACAGCGCAAACCGTGGTGGTGCAAAACGCCTGGGCCCGTGCCACCGTGCCAGGGCAAACGGCCACGGGCGTCTTCATGAACCTTTCCGCAGCTGCCGGTGCGCGCCTGGTCTCGGCATCTGCGCCTGTGGCCGGCGTGGCCGAGGTGCATGAAATGCGCATGGAGGGCGACGTGATGAAGATGGCGGCGCTCAAGGACGGTCTGGAACTTCCGGCGGGCAAGACCGTGGAGCTCAAGCCCGGCAGCTACCATTTGATGCTGATGGACCTGAAGGCTCCGGTCAAAAAGGACAGCGACATTGCATTGACCTTGGTATTTGTGGACGGCAAGGGTGTGCAGAGCAAGACCGAACTGAAGGTGCCGGTGCGTACCATGGCGCCCATGGACCCCATGCAGACCCGCTAGGGCCGTCATCCACGGCATCTGCCCGGCATTGCCCTTGTTACCAAAACCTGCCCGAGTCAAAAAATACCGTCTTTCCGGTATTTCCCGATGATCCTGTTGTTTTCATAATCAATCCATGCAAACCCTGCGCAACGCCCACCTGATCACCCGCCTCGTGCTGGTGTGGTTCGTGCTGTTTGTGAGCGCTGCCATTGCTTCCCCGTTTGTCAGTCAAACACCGGCGCCCCATTGCGCTGCCATGGAAGCCATGAAGCTGGCATCGGCTGGCCACGATAGCGGCGGCGGGAAATCCACGACACAGCTGAGCTGCCCGCTGTGTACAGGCATCTGTGCACCACCACCTGGCACTTCAGCGGCCATCGTGCAAGCGCATCCGCGCGCCACGGCTCCGGCCACTGTTTCCATTGTGGCGCCGACCTTGCACAGGGCGGCACCGCCGCCGGCACGCGGCCCGCCAAACGCCGCCTGACACGCTTGCTGCGACCTGGCAGCGACACCCGACCGTTCCGAACGGTTTCATTTATCTGCGATGGGTAAGTTGGCCTTGCGAGCACGGTTCGTAACGCCTGCACCCGTTCGCATCAACGATCTCTTCATCATGAAAAATTCCATTGACTTGCCGCGTCTGGCGATAGCGGCGGCCGTTTCGTTCCTCTTTGCAACGATGGCACAGGCCCAACAAGAACGCGCTGATTCATCACCGAACGAACTCAACGCGGTGGTGGTGACAGCCAGTCGCAGCCAGGCGCAAGTCGAAGCCATGCCGCTGAACACGACCATTGTGTCCCAGCAGGACATTCAAAAATCTTCCGCTCAGACGCTGGACCAGTTGCTGCGCGACGTGCCTGGCCTGAACTTTACGGGTTTGCCCGCAGCACAGTCGGACCCGACCGGCCACCAGACCAAGATGCGCGGCATGGGAAATGCCAAGGTGCTGGTGCTGCTGGATGGGGTGCCAATTCACGACCCGTTCTATCTGACGACGCAATGGTTCAAGGTGCCGCTTTCCAACATTGAGCGCGTAGAAGTCGTGCGTGGTGGCAATTCCAGCCTGTGGGGCAATATGGCGGTGGCCGGGGTCATCAACATCGTGTCCAAGCGGCCTGTAGACAACTCCGGTGAGGCCTCAATCAGCCTGGGCTTTAACGGCACCCAGTCCGCGTCCATCAGCAAGGACATCGTGCTGTCCGACACCTTGAGCGTCAACCTGGCCATCGACAAGCTTAATTCACGCGGCTATGACACCGTGCCCGCCGAACAGATGTGGCGCTACCCGGCGCGCCAACCGGTGAACACCCAGGACACCAACATCCAGTTCACCACCTTCTTCAAGCCGAACAGCGATTTGAATGGCTATGTGCGTATAGGCCAGCATGTGCAAGACCAGGACATCAGCTACGTCAACGGCAAGAACCTGCAAACCGACCCTGACATCTCTGCCAGCTTCACCCAGAAACTGGACGAGAAGACCGCGCTCACCGCCACGGCCTGGGCACAGTACCTGGAGTTTGAAAAGTACAACGGCGCCACCTGCTATTGGCAAGCGGCAAGTTCCACCAAATGTCCGTCCAGCAGCGCCGTCACCCCGGCCATGGTGAATGGCAGCATCGACCAGTATTACACCCAGTACGGCTCGCAGCGCTACCGGGAGCAGGGTGCATCCACCATCTACTCCACCGCCTTGAGCGGCCTGTTCAACAGCCTGCAAACAGGGGTGGACTATCGCCACCTGTCTGCCACCGACCTGGAATATTTTTATGGCGCGCCCACCACGTTCAACGGCGCACCGGTGCTGGGCAGCAGTACCTACGGCACGGCCGAACAGACCTTTACCGGCGTTTTTGCACAAACCAAGCTGGTTCCCACCGACGCGCTGGACATCACCCTGAGCGCACGCTTTGACAGTTGGGACAACAGCAACCGCTTGAATACCCGCACCATGGCCGGTGCGGCCACGATTGGCGGTGCACAACCCTCGACTAACACCAGCGCCTTCAACCCCACGCTGGCAGGACGCTACGCATTCAGCGACGAGCTGGCGCTGCGGGGTGCTGTGTATCGGTCGTTCCGTGCGCCAGGCTTTAACAACACCACGCGCACCTATGGCTCACCCAATCCAACCATTGCCAACCCGGACCTGACACCGGAAAACCTGTTCGGGCGCGAAATCGGTTTGGACTACAACCAGGGCGGCCTCTCGCTGAGCGCGACCTACTTCCAGTACGACATTCAGAACATGATTGCCACGTACTCGATCAAAGCCAGCCAATACGCCAGTGCGCCCGCTCTGGTGCAACTCATCTGCGGCCTTGGATTTGCGAATTGCGGCGGCAGCACGGGGTCGGCCAGCTATTACACCAACGACCAGAATGGCCAGTCCTATGGGCTGGAGCTGATAGGCAACTGGAAGCTGAACGACGCCTGGACCATGAACGGCGCCTATACCGGCACCGTCAGCATTCTGACCAGCAAGGCCAGCGCCGTGTCGACTCCTCTGAACGTGCAATTGGCCGGTACGCCACAGGATGTGGTGAACCTGGGTGTGACCTGGAAGCCCAGTGCGCCCCTGCAAACCAACCTGCAAATGCGCTACATAGGCGCAATGAACATTGACACCACCAGCACTTCCGGTGTGGCCTATACCCAGGGCGACATCACGGTATTCGACGCCAGCATGCAGTACAAGTTCAACAAGAATCTGGATGTGAGTGCCAGCGTGGTGAACCTGTTGGATACGCAATATTCCGAAAACGCCTACACCTACAACCAGCCCTGGAACAAGACGCTGTCCATGCCACGCACCCTGACGCTCGGCATGAAGTTGCGATTCTAATCACGCCATGACCAAACCACCATCCCTTTTCAAGCGCCTGCTGTTGGCCGGTGTCTTCCTCATCGGCTGCGCCAACGCAATGGCACAAGAGGCTGCAGCCCCTGCTCCGGTCGCTACGGGCATGGCGAGCCACACTTCGCACGGTCCGCGAGCGCAGTTGGCCACCGGTATCGCCTTCGCGCCGGACGGAAGTTTGTGGATGGTGGGCATGGATGCCAAGCAGCAGCTCTACACCTCGCAAAGTACCGACCTGGCGAGCTGGTCGGCGCCACGCATTCTCGACTCGGGTGGTGACGCGATTTCCGCAGATGGAGAGAACCGGCCCAAGCTCGCCTTCGGCCCCAAGGGGCAAGTGGTGATCAGCTACACACGGCCGCTCGAAAAGCCGTACACGGGATGGATACGCATGTTGCGCAGCACCGATGGCGGTGCCACGTTTTCGCCACCGTTTACCGTGCACCAGGACCGCCAGGAAATTACCCACCGCTTTGAATCCATCGCCTTCGATGCCAGCGGTGCGCTGCACACGGTCTGGATTGACAAGCGCGACATGCAGGCCGTTGGAAAATCCTATGTGGGAGCAGCCATCTACCAGAACCGGTCCCTGGACGGTGGACTGACCTTCGGGCCCGACAGCAAGGTCGCAGACCACTCCTGCGAGTGCTGCCGCATCGCCCTTACCCAAGGTCCGGATGGACAGCTGCGCGGCCTGTGGCGCCATGTCTTCGGTACCAGCACACGCGACCACGCCTTTGCCAATCTGTCGGACGCCACACCCAATCGATTCAAACGCGCAACGTTTGATGAGTGGCAGATACAGGCCTGCCCGCACCAGGGGCCCGGCTTGGCGCTTGCTGGCACCGCCCCCCATGCGGGCTATCACGCCGTCTGGTTTGGCATCCGAAAGGAAAAGGGAGTTGATGTCGCCGCTGTTCGCTATGCCCGGCTGGCGCAAGACGGGCAGCCTGTCGCAAGCACGGTACGGGCCCTGCCTGACCCGCAAGCGGAGCATGCCGACGTGGTGGCCATGGGTGACAAGGTGGCGATAGTCTGGCGCAGCTTCCAGGGGCATGAAACCTCACTCAAGGCCTGGCTCTCCCAAGACGGCGGCAAGACCTTTGAGTCGCGGCTGCTGGCCACGGCACTTGGCAATAACGACCACCCCCGACTGATCGCCAACGAGTCCCGCATGGTGGTGGTCTGGCGTACGGAAGAAAAAGCGGAAATCCATGAAATCACTTTCTAATGCACTGCTCTGCCTGCTGCTGGTCGGAGCCTGCGCCTGCGCACAATCTGCGACACCCAAATTCGCAACCACTGTGGGCGTCACCGAGGTGGTCGATTTTGATGAAACCACCTGGGCCCAACTTCTAAAAAGCGGACCCAGGCCGGCGGCATATCTGTTTACCACGTCTTATTGCAGCACTTGCCCCGACGCGTTTGCCACACTCCATGCTGCGGTCACCCAAAAGCACCAGGCGATTCAGTTGGTGGCCGTGATGATGGATGTGACAGGTAACCAGGCACTGCGCCATGCAGTGCACTTTCCAGGGCTGACGCAAATGTTTGCCTTCGATGGTTTCGAGCCCGCCATTCGTCAAAGCGTGGACCCGACCTGGCCCAACGTCACACCCTATATCGTGCTGATCGACAAAAAGGGCCGACTGCAGCGCAGCATCGGTGCGCCATCGGCCAAGGCCTTGCATGCCTGGCTGGGCTGATGCTTCTCAGCGTGTACAAACCGGAACCGAACTTGCTCAGCCCACCCGGAAGCGTGCGATTTCCTGTGTCAGGTTGACGGCCTGGTTGCTCAGTGATTCGGAGGAAGCGCTGGTTTCCTCCACCAGAATGGCGTTTTGCTGGGTATGCGCGTCGAGCTGGATGATGGCGTTCACCACGTCATCCACTTCCGATGCCTGGCCCGTGGTGGCCTTGGCAATCTCGCCCAGGAACAGGTTGATCTGCTTGGCGTTGGCAACGATCTCGGACATGACGTAGCCGGCCCCTTCGACGATGTGGGTGCCGGCTGCCACCTTGTCCACGCTGGCCGAAATCAGTTGCTTGATTTCGCGCGCTGCCGCCGCACTGCGACCCGCCAGGCTGCGCACCTCGGAGGCCACCACGGCAAAGCCGCGCCCGGATTCGCCGGCGCGCGCTGCCTCTACCGCGGCGTTGAGCGCCAGGATATTGGTCTGGAAAGCGATGCCGTCGATGGTGCCAATGATGTCGTTGATGCGGGCCGATGCGGCATGGATCTCGCGCATGGTGTCGACCACGGTGGCGATGGTGCGGCCGCCATTTTCCGCCACCTCGGCATTGCCGCTGGCCAACACGGCAGCTTCCTGCGTACGGGCCGCGGACTCCTTGACCTGGGCACTGATTTGCGCCACGGCGGTGGCCTGGTGGCCCAGATTGGAGGCCGCGTCCTCGGTGCGCTGTGACAGGTCCTGACTGGCCCGCGACACCTCGGCACTGGTGGTGGCCAGCTCGCGTGCCGAATGCCGCACGCGGCGGATCAAATCGTGCATGGAGTCATACACCTTGTGCAGATCCAGGATCAACAGGGCCGGCTCGTCCTTGCCGCGCGGATCTACCGGGCGGTTGCGCAGATCGCCTTCGGCCAACTCGTTCAGATGCTGGCTGACCAGCGCCAGACCGCCCTTGGTCACCTTGTAAAAAGACAACATCAGATAGAGCGCAATCGCCAGGCACAGGGTGGATGCCGACAACTCAAGCACCTGGGTCTGCGAAACCCGCTCCACGCGGGCCTGGAGCTGGCTGTCCAGACGTACTGAAATTTGCTGGTTCAGGTTCAGCTGCTTGTCGATGGCGGCATTCGCCGCGGCCAGCAGCGCAGTGGCATCCCCCTGGGGCGCGTCTACCAGCACCTGCTTTTTCAACAAGGCCATGAACGCCGCTCGGGTATCGTCAACACCCTTCATATCCATGGTTTTGGCCAACTCTGCAGAGCCTGCCACGGCCATGCCAAAGGATCTCTCGTACACCGGGTCCACATAGTCGGTCAGTGTCAAATAGCGTTCCATCTTGCGCAGCCGCTCCACCGGCGCGGGCTTGCCGCCTTCGGCCAGGCTGAGCGCCCCCAGTTCACGCAGCCTGGCAAGGTACTCCACATATTCCGGCCCGACATGCACCATGATGTTCATCATGTGGTAGGTGTCGATCTCGGGATCCAAGGCCAGCTGCGCGCCATTGCCAATATCGGCCAACAGGGTCAGGGCGGAATCCAGCACCTCGGTGTGTGCCGCGAAGGTGTCATCCGGCAGGTCCAACAGCGGCTTTTGCAGAATGGCGGAAACCCCCTTGCTGAGGGTTTCAAACTTGTTGGCGGCGCCCTTGCCGAAATCCGCACCCAGGTCCTGCTGCATCTGTTGCAGCTTGCCGAATGCGGCGCTGGCGCTGCTTTGCTTTTCACGCAGGTCTGGCGAACGGGAAACCGCCGCTCGGCGCAGGTCCATCAATTCCTTGGTCAACAGGTTGACTGCACTGGCGTAGGCCACGCCCTGGCGCTCCACCCGGGTGGCATCCAGCAGGGCGGACTCCGTGCGATACAGCAGGACCAGCAAACCCACGATGGGGATCAGCAACGAGACCAGAATCCAGGCCGACTTGGACGCAAAGCTCAGACTCCGGAACAGCTTGACGCCGGGCGCCAGCCACCCGTGGTAACTGAAGAAACCCGCCGCCGGTCTGGCGCCTTCAAGTGCAACTTGATTCATGGAATTCCTGCCCTCCGTGTTGTGAATGTCAGGCACAAACTCAAGTTCTAAAACCGGCGCGCCCCGGCGCATTATCCCACCGCACCGGCCTGTTCCAGTGACTTTCCGGCCGCCGCTGCCCGCGCTGCACCAGCCCTTCAGACCCTAAAAGTCTATGGCCAGCGGCGTGGGCAACTTGTCGTCCAGGTACAGGCTGTACTCGTCCCAGACATCCACGCCGTAATGCTCGTCGCACAAGGCCTCGATGTCGGCCAGGGTAATAAACAGCGTGCTGAACATGCTGTCGTAGTAGAACGGCTCGCTGGTGCCGGCTGCCTCGTCTTCCTCATGGTGGTAGCCATGCACCCAGACCCGCTTGCCGGCGAAGCGGGCCTCAAAGGCGGCACGGCGCTTCTGGTATTCGGCTTCCTCATACTCATCGTCTGCCATCTTGTGCAGGTGGTAGGCGTTGCCGTGCATGGGGTGTGCCGGGTCGAGTTGCAGGTCAATGGTTTGCCATACCGTGGAAATCTGGGTGGCCACATTGGCCAGCTGTTCGGGGCTGATGTCACCCTCCCAGTGCACCACGTCGATACAGCGGGACTCGCCCACCTCTCCGTCCCAGATGCTGGCGCTGTGTTTCATGGTCTTGGCGTTCATAAGCAGTGTCTTCCGTGTGGCTGTTGTGACCCTATCTTATGTGGGTTTCAAACGCATGTGGGTTTCCACACTTGTGAGCACGCTGCGAAGCGCACAAAATGTGGATTCCAATAACGAGGAGCACACACGTGAAAAAGCTGACCGGGCATTTGTATTTCTGGGTTTTGATCGCCATCCTGATCGGCGGCACTTTCGGCTATCTGAGCCCCACCGATGCGGTCAAGCTCAAGCCACTGGGCGATGGCTTTATCTCCCTGGTGAAGATGCTGATCAGCCCGGTGATCTTCTGCACCGTGGTGCTGGGCATTGCCGGCGCCGGCGACATGAAAAAAGTGGGTCGCGTGGGTGGCAAGGCGCTGCTGTACTTCGAGGTGGTCTCCACCTTTGCCCTGGCTATCGGTCTGGTGGTGATGAATGTGCTGCGCCCCGGCTCCGGCTTCAATGTGGACCCGGCCACGCTGGACGCCAAGGCCGTGGCCAGCTACGCCAAGTCGGCCGGTGAACAAAGCAGCATCGACTTCATCCTGCACATCATCCCCAAGACCTTTACCGATGCCTTCACCGGCTCTGGCGACCTGCTGCAGGTGCTGCTGGTGGCCATTCTGTTTGGCTATGCCATGGTCCACATGGGCAAGTCCCAGAAGATGGTGCACCTGTTTATTGAAGAGGCTTCACACATCTTCTTTGCGATGATGAACGCCATCATGAAGCTGGCCCCCCTGGGTGCCGGTGGCGCCATGGCCTTTACCATCGGCAAATACGGCGTGTCGGCACTGGGCCCGCTGGCCAGGCTGATGGGCAGCTTCTACCTGACCTGCGGACTGTTTGTGATCGTGGTGCTGGGCACCATCGGATTGCTGGTGGGCTTCAACATCTTCCGCTTCGTCGGCTACATCAAGGATGAGCTGCTGACGGTGCTGGGCACCTCGTCTTCCGAGTCGGCCCTGGTGCCCCTGATGCGCAAACTCGAGGCCATGGGCTGCTCCAAATCGGTGGTTGGTCTGGTGGTACCTTCGGGCTACTCCTTCAACCTGGACGGCACCAATATCTACCTGACCATGGCCGCGCTGTTTGTGGCCCAGGCCCTCAACATCGATCTGACGCTGACCCAGCAGCTCACCATGCTGGGTGTGGCTATGCTGACCTCCAAGGGCGCTTCCGGCGTGACCGGCGCCGGCTTCATCACCTTGGCCGCCACGCTGGCCGTGGTACCCACCATTCCGGTGGCCGGTCTGGCGCTGATCCTGGGCATTGACCGCTTCATGTCCGAAGCCCGTGCCCTGACCAACTTCATCGGCAACGGCGTGGCCACGGTCGTGGTGGCCCACTGGGAAAAGGAACTGGACCGCGACGCGATGAACAAGGCGCTGAAATCCTGAGAGCCCGCTCGCTGAAATAGTCTGTCAGCGAGCGCCCCTTGCAGCAAGGGGCGAAGTATGATCCCGCAGGAGTCACACAAGCCCATGTTCAACACCCCTCACCTTCTGGATCAACTGGTCAGCCTGACCGGCATTCGCGATCTGGAGCTGCTGGAGGCCAGCCTCCTCAAAACCCTGAACGGTTTTATCCACCCCACCAGCTTGTCGCTGTACAAGGTTTCCCACCGGGGTGAGGTGCGATCCCAGGTGGTGTTCGGGCCCGAAAAGTGTCAGGTGCTGCGCGAGGGCTTTAACATCCGCGCAGAGCTGATGCAAACCTTCCAGCAACACAGGGCGGCGGACGGATCCCATGTCGAGCTGGAGCTGACTGACGGTATTCTGAGTGTGATGACCCTGATGGACATGCGCTCTACCACCACCTACCTGGTCATCAGCAGCGCCGCGGCCTTGCGCGAAGCCGACACCCGCATGATCGAGGGCATGCTGCAGATTTACCGCAACTTCTGCCAACTGTTGCAAGAGTCGCAAACCGATTCACTCACCGGCCTGGCCAACCGCAAGACCTTTGACGAATGCTTTAGCCGGGTCTATGAACTGCAGCCCTTTGACGAGGGCGAATGCAAGGTGGATGTGGACCAGCGCAAGCCGCAGGTCCAGACCACCTTTTGGATTGCCATGATCGACATCGATCATTTCAAATCCGTCAACGACCGCTTCGGACACCTGTATGGTGACGAGGTGCTGATCCTGCTGGCCCATTTGCTGAAGAATGCGCTGCGCAATGACGATCTGGTGTTCCGCTTTGGCGGCGAAGAGTTTGTGCTGATGATTCGCTGCACCGGCCGCGACGAGGCCGCCGGGCTGCTGGAACGGCTGCGCCAATCGGTGGAGTCACAGGAGATTCCGCAGGTCGGCCGGGTCACCATCAGCCTGGGCGCCACCGAGATGATCCGCAATACCTTTGCAGGAACGCTGCTGGACTATGCCGACAAGGCGCTCTACTACAGCAAGCAAAACGGCCGCAACCGCCTGACCTTTTTTGAGGACATGGTGAGCGCCGGTCTGGCCACCCGCGAAGCCGCGCCCAGCGAAAATCTGGACTTCTTCTAATTCTTTGCACGTAGATACAGCGGCATCACCTTGGGCAAATTGGCCTCGATGTCGGCAATCCGGGTGCTGCCCGCCGGGTGGGTGGACAACCACTGCGGCGGCGCGCCCTTGTTGGCAGCCCCCATCTTCTGCCACAGCGTAATGCCGGCGCGCGGATCGAAGCCGGCACGCGCGGCGAGTTCCATGCCCACCAGATCGGCCTCGGACTCATCGGAGCGGCTGAACTCCAACGTCAACAACTGCGCGCCGTAATTGGTTACCGTCTGGCCGATCTGGCCCAGACCGAACAGTTGCGTGATCACGCTGGCGCCTATGCCGGTGGCCGCGTTCTTACCCATGCGTTCGCGCGCATGCTCACGCAGGGCGTGGGCGATCTCATGGCCCATGACCATCGCCACCTCATCGTCCGTGAGCTGCAGGGTTTTCAGAATGCCGCTGTAAAAGGCAATCTTGCCGCCTGGCATGCAGAAGGCGTTGATCTGCGTGGAGCCGATCAGGTTGACCTCCCACTGCCACTGCTTGGCGCGCTCGTTCCAGGGAATGGCATAGGGGATCAGGCGCTGGGCGATTCTGCGCAGGCGCTTGACCTGTGCATTGTCCGCAGGACCAAGCGCATTTTTGGCCGAGGCCTGCTGCAGCATAGTGGCATATTGCTGCCCCGCTGACCGCTCCACGGTGTCCGCCGACACCAGCTGGGTGAACACCGAGTTCTTGCCGACGTTGACCCCTTCCCCGTCCAGCGCCAGACTCGCCACCGGGGCACCCAGCAGGGCGCAGGAAATCAGCATGGCTGCGCCCCTGCGCGAGACAATGCTCAATTTTGAAAACAAATGGTTCATAAAAATGCGATGAGGACAGTGTCCCCCGCTTTGCAACAGGCCAGCAAGTATTATTCCTCCATGACTCCTACCTACCTACCTATGTCCCATCCATGAGTGCGGCCACCGCGCATCGTCGGCGTTCACTGCTTGAATGGCTGCGGGAATTTCGGCAACCCAAAGTTGCAGTGATGCTGGCGCTGGGCTTTGCTTCGGGCCTGCCCTTTCTGCTGACCGCCAACACATTGGGCTATTGGCTGCGGGACGAGGGCACCACGCTGGCGGCCATTGGCTTTATCTCCTGGGTCGGCTTTGCATATGCCTTCAAGGTCTATTGGTCGCCCCTGGTGGACCGCCTGGACCTGCCCCTGCTGGGCCGGCTGGGACGGCGGCGCGGCTGGATGCTGCTGTGCCAGATTCTGGTCGTTGTGGGGCTGGTCGGTATGGCCGCGGTCGGGACTGGCGGCGGACTGGCGGCCATTGGTGCCTTCGCATTGCTGACCGCCTTCGCCTCGGCGACCCAGGATATTGCCATCGACGCCTGGCGCATCGAGTCGGCGTCCGACGCGGATGAAGTCGGCCTGATGACCTCGGCGGCCCAGGTCGGCTACCGCATCGCGCTGCTCATCACCGACGCCCTGATCATTGCCGCCGCGGCGCGCGTGGGCTGGCCCTTGTCGTATGTAGCCATGTCGGTGCTGATGCTGCTGTGCATGGCAGCCACCTTGTTTGCTGCTGAGCCGGCCCGCGCAGATGCCGTGCTGCTCAGAAAGGCCCCGCTATGGAACTTGCGTGGCTTGATCGATGCGGTGATTGGCCCGTTCGTCGATTTTTTCGCCAAGCACAAGGTCGCCGGGCTGGTCATGCTGCTGATGGTGGCGCTCTATCGCCTGCCCGACTTTGTGATGGGGCCTATGTACAACCCCTATTACCACGACCTCGGGCTCAGCAAGGACATGGTCGCCTGGGTGCGAGGCTCCTACGGTCTGGTCGCAACCTTTGGCGGCATTGCGGCGGCGGGCTTGAGCGCGGTGCGCTTCGGCATGTTGCCCACGCTGGTCGCGGGGCTGGTGCTCGAAGGCTTTGGCACGGCAGCCTTCGCCCTGCTCAGCGTCCATGCGGGCACCGCAGTGTTCGCGGCGGTCATGTCGCTGGACGCGTTTGCCCAATCCTTCGCCGGCGTGGCCCTGGTGACTTATATGTCTAGCCTGACCAGCCTGGGCTATACCGCGACCCAATACGCCATGCTGTCCTCGACCTACGCCTTGCTTGGGAAATTTCTCAAGGGCTTCTCCGGTATTACGGTGGAAGCGCTGACGCCGACCTACGGACTGCTGGGCGCCTATGCCACGGCCTTCGTAGCCACCGGGCTGAGCGCCATACCGCCCCTGCTGCTGCTGCTTTTGCTGTGGCGCATGCAGCGAGCGCGGCGCTGAAAGAACGCGAGGCTAAACACCCGATCCATGGATCACCTTGTTTTTACTTTTCTTTACCCCTACTTCAGGTGCCACAAACCGCTTTGTAAAGCTGCAGCGCTAGACTGCAAGCCATGAGCCAACACCTGCTGATGATTGAAGACGATTCCCGCCTGGCTGCCATGGTGGGACAGTATCTGGAACAAAACGGTTTTAGCGTCAGCAAGGCGGCTGACGGACTGTCCGGACTGGCGCGCCTGAGCCAGCCTGGGGACGGCAATCCGCCCGAGTTGCTGATCCTGGATCTGATGCTGCCCGATATCGATGGTCTGGAGGTGTGCCGCCGCGTGCGTGCCATGTCCAGCGCCATGGCCCAAATTCCGATCCTGATGCTGACCGCCAAGGGCGACCCGATGGACCGCATCATCGGCCTGGAAATGGGCGCCGACGACTATCTGCCCAAGCCCTTTGAGCCGCGCGAGCTGCTGGCCAGGGTACGCGCCATTTTGCGCCGCAAGACCGAGGCGCCAAGCGCTGCGAGCCAGAATGTGCTGCGCTTCGGCTCGCTCACCATAGACCGCGATGCGCGCACCGTGACCGTCGCCAATGAAGCCTGTGAACTGACCTCCTATCAGTTTGATTTATTGGTGGCCCTGGCCGAGCGCGCCGGGCGGGTGCTGACCCGTGACCAGATCATGGAGGCCGTACGCGGCCGCGAGCTTGAGGCCTTTGACCGCTCGATCGACGTGCACATGGGCCGCATCCGCGCCGCCATCGAGTCCGACCCCAAGGACCCCAAACGCATACTCACGGTGCGCGGTGTCGGCTACGTGTTCGCCCGGCAACAGGAGTGAGGTCCAAGCTGGGAAATCGCACGCGGTGCGAAAGTCAAAGGTAATTTTGTGAGCCTGTTTTTCCAAAAGTTGTATGTGCGCATCTGGCTGGCCGTGGTGCTGGCCGTGGCGGTGCTGACACTGCTGGTGGGTTGGGCCTGGCGCATGACGGCCGAACCGCCGCTGCGCGAAGTGGTGGTGCGCAATGCCATGGGCGAAATCATAGGCAATGGCCAGGTGCGCATGGGCCGCGGGCCGGAGGGCAACACCTGGCACGCCATAGAGCACCTGCGCCGGGATGTAGCGCCGCCGCCCGGATCCGCTGCGGATACCGAACCCGGTTCAGAGGAAAGTCAGGAAATTGCACTGCATGGCAAATACGGCAACGGGCCTGAATTCACGGTTCGCATGGTCGACGGACAGACCATGCACCTGCATTTACCCCGACCACCGAGCTCCACCTGGCGTGCGCCCTTTGGTTTCTTCTGGACCTTGGGGCTGGTGGCAGTCGCCGTGGCGCTGGCCATTTACCCCATCGTGCGGCGCCTGACGCACCGACTGGAGACGCTGCAACGCAGTGTGGAGCGCTGGGGCAACGGCGACCTGAGCGCGCGCATGCCCACCGGCGGGCGCGACGAGGTGGGCTTTCTGGCCACCGGCTTCAACAAGGCGGCAGAACAGATTGAAATCCTGGTGAAGACGCGCGAGGCCTTGCTGACTTCGCAAAAATCGCTGCTGGCCAATGCCTCACACGAGCTGCGTTCGCCGCTCACCCGCATCCGCATGGGTCTGGAGCTGATGGGCAATACGGCGGGTTCCAGCGCCAAGACCGAGATCTCGCGCAACATTGGCGAGCTCGACCAGCTGATTGACGAAATCCTGCTGGCCAGTCGCCTGGACGCCAAGGAGGCCGATCTGGGCACGGTGGAGCCGGTCGATCTGGTGGGGCTGGCGGCCGAGGAATGCGCCCGCACCCAGGCCACGCTGGATGTAGAAGTGTCGTCGGTGCTGGTGCCCGGTGTGGCCAAACTCTTGCGCCGTGTGGTGCGCAATCTGCTGGAAAACGCCAGGCGCTATGGCGCCGGTGAGGTCACCCTGTTGATTCGCAGTGCCGATGGCTTCGCCACGGTGGAGGTCTGTGACCGCGGTCCGGGCGTGCCACAAGCGCTGCAGCAGCGCATTTTTGAGCCCTTCTATCGCCTGCCTGGCGCCTCCGAGCGCGAGGGCGGTGTCGGCCTGGGCCTGGCCCTGGTGAAGTCCATCACCCAGCGCCACGGCGGCACAGTGAGCTGCCGCAACCGGCCCGATGGTGGCGCCTGCTTTGAGGTGCGCCTGCCGCTGGAAGCCTAGCTGGCCTTAAGAAAGATGTCGCGGTCGGGGGCGAAATTTTCGTGCAGCGGCAACAACGCACCACCCAGCGCACGGGCGTCCGAGCCTATGCTGCCCGCCACCAGCGTGGCCGGGTACAAGCCCTCCCAGTCGTAGGTCGCAAGCGCCGCTTCGGTGTGGGCTATCAGGCGCGCCAGCATGGAACGGGTAAATGAGCCGTCTATCACCACGGCATCGAGATCCAGAAAGGCNGTGCCGCTGACCACGCACTGCGCCAGGGCCAGGGAGGCGCTGGCAATCCAGGCGGCGGTGAAAACCTCAAAAGGCGCTTCCATGGCACGCTCGTCATAGGCGGCGGTCGGGTCCAGACCGTGCTCCTTGAAGCGTTGCTCCAGTTCCCACAGAGAGGCATGGGCCAGCAGCTGCTCGGGCATGCCGCAGCCGGTGGACACGCCCAGGGGAAGTGAGGCCACGGCGCCGGCATTGCCATGCACGCCATTGTGCAAATGCGAGTTAATGACCAGGCCGCCACCGACAAAGGTGTCGACAAACAGGTAGAGAAAACTCTTCAGATCGCGGCCACGCCCTGCCACCAGCTCGGCCACACAGGCAGCGGCCGTATCGCGGGCAAAGCTCACGGGTGCTTCGGTAAAGGACTGCACCTGGGCGCTCAGGTCAATGTGGTTCCATTGGTCCGACACGGTGGGCGGCAGGCCCAGCATCTTGTGCCAGCCACCCAGATTAAAGGGTGCGGCCAGGCCGACGCCGACCAGGCGCAGCGCCAGCGCACCCAGGCCATCCTGAATCGCAGCCATATGGGTCTTGATGGCAGGCAGCAGGGTCTGGGCATCGGGAAAGGTGTAGGGCAGGGACTCGCGCCGCCGCACCGCGCCGGTGAAGTCCACCAGCAGCAGGTCGGCGCTGCGTCGGCCAATCTTGATCCCCAGGGAAAACGCGCCATCCGGGTTCAGCGCCATCGGCACCGAGGGCTGGCCGATGCGGCCACGCACCGGCTCATGGCGAATCAGCAGGCCGTCTTCCTCCAGCCGCGCCGTGATCATGCCTATGGTCTGCGCCGTGAGGCCCGTGAGTCGCGCGATCTCGGCCTTGGGCAGGCTGCCGTTGAGACGAATGGCATGCAGCACCACCCGCTCGTTGAACTGGCGCATGCCCACGTGGTTGGAGCCACGGGGCCGCAATACCGGAGGCGCAGGCAAACGGCCGATCGATGCATCGGCGGATCGGTCTGGCGCGTCAAAAAGGCTCATGGCCGCAGCGGCTCTCCGATCACACCCTTGCGCAGCAAAAAGTTGCCGAAGGGCTGTTGCTCGCCCGTGAGGACGATGGCAAAGGCGCTCTTGGTGCGTTCATAAAAAGCGTAACGCTCAATCGGCTCGGCACTTTGCCCAGCCAGAAAGGTCGGCTCCAGCTCGGCCAAGACCTCGCGCTGCAAGGCAGAGCGGTAGGCATCAGGCTGACCGCTGACCTGCATGAAGCCCACCGGATGGATTTCATCGGCCACCAGCGGCAGCAGCGAGGTGATGGCTTGCACGGCGCGCGCCATGCCAATGCCGGGCAGGCGCAGCACGGGCTTGCCACCGGCATAGCGCACGGCGGTGAAGTTGGCATCGGCCAGCACGATGGCATCGTCGTGACCCATTTCCATCAGCAGCTTGAGCAGCTCCGGTGTCAGCACCGGGTCGATTCCCTTGAGCATTGTTTTCGTTCCTGTTGCTAGTGAGCCAGCGCGTCTTCGGGCAGGTCACTGACGGATTTTGCACCCGTCATGACCGCCACGGTGTCGCTCATGCTGATCTTTTTGGGGTTGACGACGGCCGCGCGCTTGCCCAGGCGGGCAATGTGGATGCGATCGGCCACCTCAAACACGTGCGGCATGTTGTGCGAAATCAACACCACGGGCAGGCCCTTGTCGCGTACGCGGCGTATCAATTCGAGCACCATATTGCCCTCCTTCACACCCAGCGCTGCGGTCGGCTCGTCCATGATCACCACGTGTTGGGCAAAGGCTGCTGCACGGCCCACGGCCACGCACTGGCGCTGGCCGCCGGACAGGGTTTCCACCGCCTGCGTCATGGAGCGGATGCCGACCTTGAGGTCGTTCATGCGGGAAATGCTTTCTTCCAGCATCTTCTTTTTGTCGATAAATCCCAGCAGGCCCAAGAGGCCGGAGCGGCGCAGTTCACGGCCAAGGAACAGGTTTTCGGCAATCGACATGGCGGGTGCCACGGCCAGATCCTGGTACACGGTCTCGATACCGGCAAGGCGTGCGTCGATCGGGCTGCGGAAATGGATGACCTTGCCGTCCAACTGGATCTCGCCCTCGTCGGGAATGGTGGCGCCCGACAGGCACTTGATCAGGCTGGACTTGCCGGCGCCGTTGTCGCCGATCACGGCCAGGATTTCTCCGGCACGCAGTTCAAAGTCGGCGCCATCCAGCGCGGTGACCTGGCCATAGCGTTTGATCAGGCCCTTGGCCTGCATGACGATTTGGGGTCCGCCTGCCGCCGGGCCGCCCCAAGGTTGGCGAGCGCCCCCTTGGGGGGCAGCGTCCGAAGGATGCGTGGGGGTGGTAAAGCTAGTCATTTAACGGCCTCCTTTGCGGGACATTTGGTCGGTGGCCACGGCCAGAATCACCAGGATGCCGGTCACCAGTACTTGATACACAGAGGGCACGCCCATCAACGTCAGGCCGTTGCGGAACACGCCCACAATCATGGCACCTATCAGGGTGCCCAGGATGATGCCGCGTCCACCAAACAGGCTGGTGCCGCCCAGCACCACGGCGGTGATGGCATCCAGGTTGTCGGTCTGACCGCCATTGGGGTCACCGGCACCGGTGCGGGCCACGGTCAGTGCCGAGGCAATACCGTAAAACACGCCGGCCAGCACATACACGCCCAGCAGCACCTTCTCGGTGGAAATACCGGCCAGACGGGTGGCTTCGGGGCTGTTGCCCACGGCGTAGATATGGCGCCCTTGGGCGGTGTCGCGCAACCAAATCCAGGTGGCGAAATACAGACCCAGCATCAACACCACGCCATAGGCTACACGGGCACCGCCGAAGGAAAAGGTTTCGCCCAGCAGGTTCATGCCGTCTGGAATATTGGTAATGGTTTGCGCATGCGAATACAGCTGCGTCACGGCAAAGGCAATGTTGAGCGTGCCCAGGGTCACGATAAAGGGTGGCAGCTTGATCCGGGTCACCAGCAGGCCGTTGATCAGGCCAAACAGGGCGGTGACGGCAATGCCGCAGAGGATGGCCACCGGCGCGGACAGACCGTAGTCGGCCGCGAATTTGGTCATCACGATGGAGCCCAGGGCCATCACCATGCCGCAAGACAGGTCGATACCGGCGGTCAGGATGATCAGGGTCTGGCCGATCGCGATGGTGCCCACCACCATGACCTGCTGCAGGATCAGGGAAAAGTTTTTCAGCGTCAGGAAGTTTTCATGCTGAAACGTGAAGAAGGCGCAGGCCAGCAACAGGGCAATGGCCGGGCCTAGGGTTCCCAGCGGAGGGAGTTTGGCTTTGAGCGAGTTCATGGAAAGGGCTTGGTGTGAGGGTGAAGAAAGCCCCGCGCTGCGGAGCTCTCAAAAAATGGGACCTGCACCAGACAGGTCCCAAAACGAGGTGATATTCAGGTCATGTGATGCAACAGACCTGCAATCACTACCAATTAGTCACCCCAGCACTGGGCGCGAGCGGTCTTGGTGTCTATGCTCTTCACGCCGGCCATGGGCTTGGCGGCCACCAGGTCCACACCGGTGTCGGTGTAACCGGATTGACGCTTGCCGTCCTTGGCATACTGCACGCCTGCAGCCACGCCCATGGCGGCCATCTTCAGGGGGTATTGCATGCTGGTGGCGCCAATGACGCCCTTTTCCACATTGCCCACACCGTTGCTGCACATGCCGTCCACACCCAGGATCACGACGTCTTTTTCCTTGCCAGCGGCCTTCAGAGCCTTGTAGGCACCGGCGGCTGCGGGTTCGTTGATGGCGTACACCACGTTGATGTTGCCATTCTTCTGCAGGCAGTTTTCCATGCCGGTCTGGCCCTTGGCGGCGTCGCCAAAGCTGTCAGCCATGCAAACCACTTCTGCGGGCTGAGCCAGTTCGTTGCTCTTGGCGTCCAGGGTCTTCAGGCCGTAACCAGCCAGGAAACCGTTGTGGCGCTGTGCACCCACGGGGTGGCCGGGGAACAGGTCCATCGTCGCGATGACAGGAGCCTTGCCCTTGAGGGCGGCCTTGGCGTAGGCACCGATCAGCTCGCCAGCCTTGTAGTTGTTGGTAGCGAACAGGGCGTCGGCACCGTCCACGGGGCTATCCAGGGCGATGACTTGCACGCCTTGGGCCTGGATCTTCTTGATGGTGGGGATGATGGCATCGCCGGAGGATGTGATCAGGATGGTCTTGGCGCCAGCGGCAACCATGTTTTCCATCGCGCTGATCTGGCTGGCGGTGTCGCCGTCTTGCTTGCCGGCTGCGCTGAGCAGCTTGGCGCCGGCCTTCTTGGCAGCGGCTTCAGCGCCTTCCTTCATTTTCACGAAGAAGGGGTTGCTGTCGGTCTTGGTGATCAGGCCGATCACGGTTTCGGCGGCGAAGGCGGAAGTTGCAGCGGAAGCGGCAAAAGCGACGGCTGTCAGGGCCAGGATGGTGGATTTTTTCATAAACGGTCTCCTCAGAAGGGTCATCAAAAAGTCTGCAGTGATCAGGGTTTGCTTCCCTGGGTTTGTACGCTTTACGTCGTAGCGTGGCTGGACTATATTCGCTTTGGACTAATTAAATCAAGTTACTTTAGTAATGGAAAACCCTAACATGGTGCAAAAAAATATGGAAATCCAGGTCGCCACAGCGGGCGAGGCGCTGATCGACCTGATACGGGGAACCGACGGGCGTTTTGAGCCCTGTATTGGCGGCGCCGTCTACAACCTGAGCCGGGCCTTGGCGCGACAGGGTATTGAAACCCTGTATCTGAACCCGCTGTCACGCGACCGCTTCGGGCGCCAGTTGGCGGCCGGTCTGCTGGAGGACGGCGTGCATCTGGCCGCCCCCGAACCCGTGGTGGAGGTGAGCTCGCTGGCGGTGGTCAGCGTGAACGAATCAGGTCATCCGGACTATGCGTTTTACCGCGAGGGCGTGGCCGACCGCGCCACCGACGCCGCCCGCCTGACGCGGGCCTGTGAGGCAGCTACCCAGCTGAAAGTGGTCTGCACCGGCGCACTGGCCCTGTCGCCGGATGACGCCAGCACCTACCTGCCCTGGCTGGCGGCACAACGTGAATCTGGCAGGCGGGTGGTGATTGACGCCAATCTGCGGCCCTCCGTCATGCCGGATCTGAAACGCTACCGGGCCCATGTGCTGACCACGCTGCAATACGCCGATGTCATCAAGGTCAGCGACGAAGACCTTGACAACCTGGCCCTGCCCGGTGTCACGGCGCTGGAACAGGCGCGCCATTTGCTGGGCCTGTGCGGCGCGCAACTGCTGGCACTGACCTTGGGTGGCGCAGGAGCCACGCTGCTGACCCGCCATGGCGAGGTGTTCCATGCCCGGGAAACGGCGCCGCTGGTGGTGCTGGACACGGTGGGTGCAGGCGACTGCTTTCTGGCCGGTCTGGTGACGACCATGCTGGAGGCCGAGCTGGCCACCGATTGGGGCAACGCCTCCGTCGACAGCACCGTGGCGCACCAGCTGCTGCACAACGCCGTTGCCAGCGCCAGCATTTGCGTGCAACGGCGCGGCTGCGTGCCACCGAATCGCCAGGAAGTGCGCGCCCATGTGGCTGCCGGGAGCGTCGCATGAGCACCTCGCTGCCAAGCGCTGTCCTGCAGCGCGCCCAGGCCCTGCTTGCCAGCGGCCAGCGCAGAATTTTGGGCATTGCCGCCGCGCCCGGCGCTGGCAAGTCCACGCTGGCCGAAGATCTGCTTCAAGCACTCGGCGACCAGGCGCAAATCGTGCCCATGGACGGCTTTCACCTGGCCAATTCGGAGCTGCAACGCCTGGGTCGAGCCGGCCGCAAGGGTGCGCCCGACACCTTTGACGCCGCTGGTTATGTCGCACTCTTGCACCGCATCCACAAGCAGCAGCCAGGGGAAACCATTTACGCGCCGGAATACCGCCGCGAGCTGGAGGAAGGAATTGCCGGCGCCATTGCCGTGGAATCCTCCACGCCGCTGATCATCACCGAGGGCAATTACCTGTTGCTGGAGGACGGCGCCTGGGGTGCGGTGCGCGCTGTGCTGGACGAAGTCTGGTTTCTGGACCTTGACAGCAGCGTGCGACAGCAGCGCCTGCTGGAGCGCCACATGCGCTTCGGACGCAGCAGGGAAGCCGCGCTGGAGTGGATTGCTGTGACCGACGAACCCAACGCCCAGCGCATTGAACGCAACCGAAATCGGGCCGACTGGATCCTCAACCGGGAGAATTTCGGTGGAATTTGATTAAAACGATCATATTTGCCGATATTTTCTGACCAATTCCATCGAAATTCACCCGAATGGGGGATATGCAAGTGCGGCGCCAAAATGTAAAGTTCATCCAACTGCTGTCACAGTGTCTCCATAAGACGAAGATTTGCCGACATAAGGCAGACTTCACACAAGATCCAACGACGTTCCTTCGGGAACTTTTCAAAGCCACCTTCGGGTGGCTTTTTTTTATTCCAGAAGCGTCCGTACCCGCTCGGGCGTGATGTCGGCCAGGCAGCGGGTATGGCCCAGCGGGCATTCGCGCGCAAAACAGGGTGCGCAGTCCAGCGGCGGCTGGTAGCTGGCATCGTTCTTGAGCCAGACCACCTGCGCCCGGTCACTCAAGGGCGGCGTGTGCAGCGGGCTCGACGAGCCAAACACGGCCACCTGCGGCGTGGCAAAGGCGGCTGCCACATGCATCAGGCCGGAGTCGTTGCTGACCATTGCGCGGGCGCAGGCAATCACCGCCAGGGCTTGGTCCAGGCTGGTGCGTCCCGAAAGGTTCAGGCAGGGCTGCCCGCCCAGCGCCAGGGCTTGGGCGGCAATCTCGGCACACAGATCGGCTTCCTTGCCCGAGCCCAGCAGCACGACGGGAAGCGGCAGCTGCGCCGCCAACTTGGCGAAATGGCTGGCCGGCCAGCGCTTGGCCGGGCCGTATTCGGCACCCGGTGCAGCCACGTAATAGCCTTGTTCGCTCAAGCCCAGGGCCTGCAGTGCGGCAGCCCGCGCGCCAGCATCCAACTCCAGTTGCGGTCGGTCGGCCTCAATGCCCTCCTCGCCGCTCAGCGCCGAGTACAACGCCACCATAGGCGGGCGCTCGCCTCGGGGCGGATTGGGCAGGCGCTGGTTCAGCAACAGCAGGCGCGACTCACCGCTGTAGCCGACCCGCTTCGGGATACCGGCCCACCAGGGGATCAGGGCGCTCTTGAGCGAATTGGGGCAGACATAGGCAGCGTCAAAGCGGCCACGCAGGCTTGCGGCCATGGCCCGCCTCCCCTGCCACTGCAGGCCGCCATGGGCAAACGGGAATTCAATTACCTCGGCCACCTGCGGCATGGCCCGGTACACCGGCGCCACCCAGGGCAAGGCGCCTACGGTCAGCCGCTCACCGCGCGCATGCAGGCGCCGCAGCAAGGGCTCGGTCATCACCGCGTCCCCAATCCATTGGGGCGCCACCACCAGCGAATCAGTGTCCAGAAAAATGCTCACCGGCCTTCAGCGCGTAGACGGTGCCGCAGTACGGGCACTTGGCCGTGCCGCTGTGGCCCACATCCAGATACACCTTGGGGTGGGTGTTCCAGGTTTCCATTTTGGCCAGGGGGCTGGGGCAAAACACACCGCCCTGGTGGTTGAGGTCTTTGGCCAGCAGTTCGATGGCGGGGGCTTGGGCTTGGGTCATGTTCTGTTCCTGATAAATGGGAGGGAAAGCGGCTCAGACCTTGCTCAGCCAATGGGCGTATTTCGAGTTGCGACCATTGACGATATCAAAGAAGGCGCTCTGGATTTTTTCGGTGATGGGGCCACGCGAACCGCTGCCGATCTCCACGCGGTCGATCTCGCGGATAGGTGTCACTTCGGCGGCGGTGCCGGTGAAGAACACCTCGTCGCTGATATAGACCTCATCGCGGGTGATGCGCTTTTGCACCAGTTCCAGCCCCAGGTCCTTGCAAATGTGCAGCACGGTGTTGCGGGTAATGCCGTTGAGCGCACCGGCCGACAGGTCCGGGGTGTAGACCACGCCGTCCTTCACCACAAAGATGTTTTCGCCCGCGCCCTCGGCAACAAAGCCGCTGGCATCCAGCAACACCGCTTCATCGTAGCCATCGTCGGTGGCTTCGCGGTTGGCCAGAATGGAGTTGGTGTAGTTGCTGACCGCCTTGGCCTGCGTCATGGTGATATTGACGTGGTGGCGGGTGTAGCTGGAGATTTTGACGCGGATACCGCGCGTCATGCCCTCTTCGCCCAGATAGGCGCCCCAAGGCCAGGCGGCAACCATCAGGTGGATGTCATTGCCCTTGGTGGACACGCCCAGCTTCTTGTCACCGACCCAGGTCAGCGGGCGCAGGTAGCCGGATTCCAGCTTGTTCTCGCGGATCACGGCGATTTGCGCCTGGTTCACCTCTTCCTTGGTAAACGGGATGACCATGCGCAGGATCTTGGCACTGTTGAACAGGCGGTTGGTATGGTCCTCCAGACGGAAGATGGCGGTGCTGCCGTCGTCGCCCTTGTAGGCGCGCACGCCCTCGAAGGCGCCGCAGCCGTAGTGCAGGGTGTGGCTCAGCACATGGATCTTGGCATCGCGCCATTCCACCATCTGGCCATCCATCCAGATTTTTCCGTCGCGGTCTGACATGGAGGGAGGAATTGCGCTCATGGTGTGTCCTTCGGTTTGTATGTTGCGGTTTTGGCGAATGTCCGATTTTACGGGGCCGCAAGAGCCAGAGTCCGACCGGTGCTAGGGTTTGTTCGCCAAGGTCGGCCAGTACACCCGCACCAACAAACCGCCGAGCTCCTGTGATCGGCCAATCTGCGCCTCTGCGCCAAACACATCCAGCAGGCGCCGCACGATGGACCAGCCCAGGCCGCTGCCGGTCTGGTCATTGCCCAGCACCCGAAAGAAACGCTCGCCCAGGTGGGCAATGGCGTCCTGTGCCATGCCGGGACCACTGTCCTGCACCTGCAGCACAGCGCCGTTGGCGTGCCTGTGCACCATCACATCCACCCGCGCGCCATCCGGGCTGTAACGCAGGGCGTTGTCTACCAGGTTGCGCACCAGCACGCCCAGCAGCGCTTCATTGGCCGCCACCGGGCAGTCCGCATCAACCAGCACCGTGATCTCCTGTTGGCGGCCCAGGGCGACGTACACCAGCTCAGCAGCCACACGCCGCGCCAAGGCGCCCAGATCGACCGGCAACGCGGGTGCAGCGCTTGCGGCTTCCAGCCGGGCCAGGGTTAACAACTGGTCGACCAGGTGGCTGGCGCGGTCGCAGCCGGCCAGCGTGGTTTGCAATGCGTGGTTGCGTCCGGCCACATCGTCGCCAGCCCCCAGTGCCACCTGGGCCTGCATGCGGATGGCGGCAATCGGGGTGCGCAGCTCGTGCGCAGCGTCGGCGGTGAAGCGGCGTTCGATCTGCACCATGCGGTCAATGCGCTCCAGCAGGCCATTGAGGGTTTGCACCAGCGGCTGCAGTTCGCGCGGCATTCCAAGCAGCGGCACAGGCTCGACCGCGCTGGGCGGGCGGCTCTCCAGTGCTTCGCGCAAATCGCGGATCGGTGCCAGACCCTTGCGCACCGACCACCACAGCGCGGCAGCAAACAGCGGCAACGCCAACAGCAAAGGGCCCAGCAGGCTGCGCATCACCGCCCACAAAATGGCCTGGCGCGATTCCAGCTTTTCGCCTACCAGCACGGTCACCTCATGTTCTGCCTGGTGCGCGGCCACCACGCGCCATGGTTCGCCGTCTTCGCGGCGGACCGTGGCAAATCCTTCCGTCTGGGGCGCCAAGGCTTGCTCGCCGGCATTCGCCGAGCGGGTGATGAGCTGGCCGTGCACAAACACCTGAAACACGACATGCGGGGCGTACTTGTGCAACACCGGCGTGTCGTACACGTCGTCATGGTCACCGGCCGCCTGCACCAGCATCAGGGCGGCCGCCTGTGCCAGATGGCCGTCCAGCAGCTCATCGATCTCATGTTGCGCATCGCGCCAGGTGATCAGCGCCGCGCCCAGCCAGACCGCCACCGCAAAGCCCAGCACCAGCAGCAACAGCCTTGTCTGCAGCGAAGGCCGATGGCGGGTCAGCGTCATGCAGTGGGCTGCTCGCGCTGCACCGTGTAACCCACGCCGCGCACGGTGTGGATCAGCTCGGTTCCCAGTTTGCGGCGCAGGTGGTGGATGTGGACCTCGATGGTGTTGCTCTCCACCTCGTGGCCCCAGCTGTACATCTGCTGCTCCAGTTGCTCACGCGACAAAACACGCCCGGCGTTGCGCAGCAGTGCATGGAGCAGGTCGTATTCGCGGGTGGACAAGGCCACCACTTCACCTTGGCAAGTGACGCGCCGCGCGGCGGGGTCGAGCTCCACCTCGCCCCAGCGCAAGGTGTCCTGGAACTGCCCTAGCGAGCGGCGCACCAGCGAGCGCAGGCGCGCTGACAGCTCGATCAGGTCCACCGGCTTGACCACATAATCGTCGGCTCCGGCATCGAGCCCCATGACGCGTTCGGGCACTGCGTCGCGCGCCGTTAGCACCAGAATCGGTGTATCGATCCGGCGCTCGCGCAAGGCCTTGAGCACCTCCATTCCGTCCTTGATCGGCAGGCCCAGGTCCAGCACAGCGGCGGCATATACGCCGCTGGCAATTTCGCGCTCTGCGGCCAGGCCGTCGCGCACCCAGTCCACCTGAAAGCCAGCCTGGCGCAGGCCCGCGCGCAGGCCATCTCCCAGCATGGCGTCGTCTTCAGCCAGGAGAATGCGCATATTGCCACCACCAGAAACCTATCACGACAAGAACAATGACCAAGGCCAGTGCGGTCCAACTGCGTTGGATGCCTTGCGNGGCCGGACCGGTCTTGAAACCGGTCACCATGGAGCGCACCAGGTTCTCTTTGTGCTGCAGGCTGGCCACGACCACGCCGAGCAGATGCCCGATGACCACCAGCAGCATGGCGTTGCCCAGCAGGTCGTGCAGTTCGGCCAGCCAGCCGGGACCCAGGTCGTTAAAGGTGGCGTAACCGGTGGCAACGATTCCCAGTCCCATGGCCATCAGCAAAATGATGGCGACGGCACCGGCCGGGTTATGGCCCAGATGGTGCTCCGGCCGACCCGACCGCAGGGACTTCAGATACTGGATCACGGCCGCCGGGCCGCGCACAAAGTGGGAAAAGCGGGCATAGCGCGTGCCGACCACGCCCCACGCGAGACGGAACGCCAGCAGGCCGCCCAGGGTGTAACCCAGGGTCACATGCACCAGACGCCAGACCTCGCTCTCCGCGGTGAGGTAGGCGCCGGCAAAGCACAGCACCAGCAGCCAGTGGAACACCCGTACCGGGGCATCCCAGATGCGGATTCTTTGTGTACGGGTGTTCAGGTCATTCATTTGGGAATTCGCACCGCATGTTCATTGAAGTCACCCTTGGCCGCGCCGGCATGGCAGGCCGAGCAGTTGGAAGGACTGCCAATACTCGCACGTTTCCAGGTAGCGGTGGACACTTCGTCGTGCTGGCGCACAAACCAGTTGGACTTGCTGATGCGGTCCTGCGGCGGCTCTTCGCGTGCGCGCCGGTCGGTGCCGGCATGGGCCTGCAACCAGGCGCCGATTTCCTGCGTGCTGGCGGTATCCAGCGAGGCGTCTACACCAAAGTGCTTGTTCAGGCCGCCCATGATGCGGCTCCAGGAAGCCGCTGGCAGCAGGCCGGGCGGGTAAGCCACATGGCAGGAAGAACACTCCTGCTGGTGCTTTGCGTTGGGGGCCACGGCATAGCCGCGCTCGGCATGTGCCAGGCCGGACAAGGCCAGCAAGGCGGCGCAGGCCAGGGACAACAGATTCTTTTTCATGCTTTCACTTTCAGGCCCGGGGGCCGAGGGATGGGAGCAGGCCGTGCCGCGCGCACTGCAAGGCGGCTGCACGGTGCGCGAGGGATGGGGCAATGCAATCAGGATTTGAGCGAGGCCAACCAGCTCAGCAGGTCTGCCTTTTCGCCCGCCGTGCATTCGCGCCCGACCACGTCATTGCAGTTGCGGCGAAACCATTTTTCGGTCTTGGCCGCATCGGTAAAGCGCTGTGGATTAAAGGCCGGAGCCATGGGCGCGATCACCTTGCCGGTACTGGCGTGTTTGCCTTCCACCGTGGGCTTGGCCGTGTGGCAGGTGGAGCAGCTCCAGTCCTTGCCGTGCTTGCTGGTAAAGAACTCCTGGCCGCGGGCCGCCTGGGCCGGCTGACCCGACTGGGCCACATAGCCGGCAATCTGCTCGGCCGGCGTGGTCTGGGCCTGTGCGCCCAGGGAAAGAAGGGCCAGCGGCGCCGCCAATACAAAAAACTTCAAATAAGACATGAAACCTCCAGTGCCCTGCATGGTAGGCCCGCCAGATTAATGGGCGCTTAAGGTTCCCATGGCTCCGCAGTGGCGCGCGGCTTGTCGCTGTGCGAGACCTCCATCGGGTCATCGGCCACATAGCCGGGCCCCTTCATCAACATCACCACCACGCAACCGATGGCAATGGTCAACACTGCGCTCCAGTGAAAGATCACCACACCGGCAACCACATAGTCCATGGTCTGCAGCCAACGTGCGTCGGACGCGCTTTGCAGGTCGGTTGTGACATGCAGAGCCACGGCAGCCGCCAGCGGCAAGGCCGTACCCACCAGCAGAATCAGCGGCAGCTTGCGCCACAGTTTCCACTCCAGGCCGCTGGCGCTGCGAACGGAATTGGGGAGCTTGTTGAGCCAGGACATGGCTGCAGTTTACGTGAGCGAGCGCACCACTTCCATGGCCTCTTCCACCCGCTCTACGGCGTGTATGGTCATTCCCTCAATCGGCTTCTTGGGCGCATTGGCCTTGGGCACCACGGCCATGGTAAAACCCAGCTTGGCGGCCTCCTTCAACCGCTCCTGACCGCGCGGCGCCGGGCGCACCTCACCGGCCAGACCGACCTCGCCAAATGCCAGAAAGCCCTTGGGCAAGGCCTTGCCGCGCAGGGACGAGGTGATGGACAGCAACACGGC
>TBL_comb47_HYPODRAFT_10000668_pt1 | contig 45397 bp, 34 predicted proteins | sample TroBogypolimnion_40_FD_10682 | JGI IMG/M metagenome (IMG submission 10682)
TCANAANTAATAATTACCTATATTACTACAATTATCAACGACGACATGGAGCTTTAGATTATACTACTCCTTTAAATCGTCTTAATACTGTTACCGAATTACTGAAGTAATACACAAAGAGGGGAAAAAATATTTTTCCTGTTAATTGCTAAAACTATTTTGGTGAACCCACCTCATTAAAGAAAAAAGAGAACAAATTAATTCTTTAATGTAAAAGGAGAAGTAATATATAGTTTAAATAAAAATCCGAATTCTCTAAAACAACTGAGTGAGACACACCCCGTCGGCTACGCCGCCACCCCTCTCGAAGAGGGGAAAAAACACTTTTCCTGTTAATTGCTAAAGCTATTTTGGTGAACCCACTTCATTAAAGAAAAAAGAGAACAAATTAATTCTTTAATGTAAAAGGAGAAGTAATATATAGTTTAAATAAAAATCCGAATTTTCTAAAACAACTGAGTGAGACACACCCCGTCGGCTACGCCGCCACCCCTCTCGAAGAGGGGAAAAAATATTTTTCCTGTTAATTGCTAAAACTATTTTGGTGAACCCACTTCATTAAAGAAAAAACAAAGCAAATTAATTCTTTAATGTAAAGAAGAAGTAATATTTAGTTTTAATAAAAATTAAATGAGAAAAGAGTCCCCTCTCTGAGAGGGGTGCCACGTCCGTTGGCAAACGGATCGCGGCGTGGTGTGTAAAAACAGTTTTATAAATACAAGATTCCATGTAGTAAAAAACTTCCGCGACAAGAAAGTTAATTTAATTCTTACCTAAGTTTCTTTCCCAGCTCTTCAGTTTTATTTATCCATTTCTGTAGTATTAGTTTGTCGGCACTTTTAATTGGGCTGAAGGAGGTTATCTTAACCGGTTTTACTCCGCAAAAACCAAGAATAGATTTCTTAAGAGAATTATGTCCCGGGCTTCTATAAACCAGTGAGTAGTACCATTTGGGTGTATCCATTGTAACAATTAATCGTGCAGATTTGCCTTTAAGCAGTTTATCCCAGAGTAAAGAATTCTCGCGGTACTTAAATGCAAACTTGGGAAGAAATACCCTGTCAATAAACCCTTTTAATAATGCGGGATAAGTGCCCCACCATGTGGGATAAACAAATACCAGATGGTCTGCTTCGAGTATATCCTGCTGAGCCTGCAGTAAATCGGGTTCAAGCTCCGTTCTCTTTTTGTAGCCGAAGTGAAGTACCAAATCAAAATGTAGATCAATAAGGTTAACAAGTTTACATTGTGCGCCGGAAGATTCCGCGCCTTTCTTGTAACTGGATGCAAGAACTGAGCAAAAACCTTCCTTATCAGGATGTGCATTTATAATTAATATTTTTTTCATTGTATTCAAATCCTTAATAAATATTCTAACCCGGTGCTGCAAGGTAATGAAAGTGTTAAATGAAATATTGTTGTGTAATTAAAATATAATGAATTATTTTTGGTGTAACAAGAATTACGGTGTTAACAATTTATGAAAAAGATATTATGCTTTATTGCCGGCGGAATTTTACTTTCATGTTTTATGTTTAAAAACTATAAAATTGCCGATCCTTCAACATACCTTAATGATATAAAAACAGAATTAAAAAAAGAGTGGCCCGGCAACAGGACTATTAACCTTGTTTTTCACGGGCATTCGGTTCCATCCGGATATTTTAAAACTCCCGTTGTTAATACTTTCGGCGCATACCCATATCAATTACTAAAAGAATTGAAAGCCATTTATCCTTACGCTGTAATTAATGTGATCATTACTGCAATAGGGGGTGAAAATTCAATAAACGGCGCAAAACGGTTTGAATCTGATGTGCTTACTCTTAAACCGGATGTTATATTTATTGATTACGGATTAAACGACAGGCGCCCTGGACTGGACAGCGCTAAAACTGCATGGGAGTCCATGATTAAGAAAGCATTGGATAAAAACATAAAAGTTATTTTGTTAACTCCCTCTCCCGATCTTGGCGTAAACATTCTCCAGCCCGATAATATACTTGAAAAACATGCCGTGCAGATAAAATCATTAGCGGAGAAATATAATACGGGGTTTGTAGACAGCTACGATTTATTCAGGCAAGTTGCAGCTAACGGAGGCAAACTGGAAGATTATATGTCCCAAGGCAACCACCCAAATGAAAAAGGGCACACATTAATTGTAAATGAAATGCTGAAGTATTTTAGATAGGGATTATTTTAAATCCAGTTTGCAATAGCCATTGATGATAATTTAATCACAGTATTAATCAAGTACTTTTGTTCAAGAAACAGTTCTTTGTAATTGCTGTGAATTCCAATTACACCAATTTTATTCCCGTTGGAGAGAGCAACGGGAATAAAAAACCATTCTACTTCGGTTAAATTGTCTGTGCCGTTGCCTGCCATTAAATTATTATCCAATACCCAGGCCGCAACCCCCTCGTTTTTTGCATTTAAAATAATGCTTGATGGTTTTTTTGCAAAGGGGCGGAGTTTGTTATTATCATCTTTAATTAGAATAATACAATCATTTTTTGAAATCGTATTGATATATTTAACAACTATCTGAGCAATATCTTCCAGTATGGTTGTCTTAATTACTTTTATAATATTATCCGGCTGGTTTGAGGAATCAACGAACTCTTTTAATATATCATCGGAGAGGGGAATATTTAATAATTCTCCGCTTAAATCTTCCAGTACCACAAGGCTTTCGAGGCGGAGCTGTAATGCGGAATATTGTTTTTTTGACCTGTTGATAAGCTGGCTTACAATGTAAGAAACCATAAGAAATATCATTAAGCTTATAAAATGTTCCGGCCTGTATATAGTAAAACTTAACCGGGGTTCGACAAAAAAGAAGTCATAGCATAATACGCTGAATATTGAATTTGATATTGCCGGGCCAATTCCATACAACAGTGCTGCGGCAATTGGTGCAATAATGTAAATTATTTCGTATGTAGGTACTGAAAAAAACCTTTCAAGAATAAATATCAGTAATGTAAGGGGTATCAATATTAGTAATGATGTGAAATAATTCCTAATATTTATTTTAGTTTTTCTGCGTTTAATCTGATCAGAGCTTTCGGATTGTTTTGTTTCGGGTAAAGGGGTGATAAGCTGAACATCGAAGGAACTCTGGTCATACATTAATTTGTGGGCGGGAGATTTTTTTAAAAATTGAAGAAATTGCGAACCAAGCGGTTTGCCGATAAGAACGCGTGTAATATTTTTATCCTTGGCAAACGCAATTAACTCATCGGCAATATCCGAACCGGTAAGAGTGAAAACTTTTGCACCTAATTTCTCAGCCAGGCCGAAAGCATCAGCAAGGTTTTTTTGTCCTTTAGAAGTAATGGCTTTGAATTTTGGAGTCGCCACATAAACAACATACCATTCTATTCCTGAATCAAATGCCAGATTGTACGCTCTGCGGACCAATTGCTTGGCAAACGGGCTTGCTGAAACGCATACCATTATCTTGTCCTGTGCCGGCCATAAGGTATCAATTGCTCTCGCTTTTTTATAAGTACTGAGTTCCGAATCCATTTTGGAAGCTACTTTTCTAAGAGTAATTTCGCGCAATGCGGTTAAATTGCCCCTTCTGAAAAAGTTTTGAATTGCATTTTGCGCCTGCTCGGGCACATATACTTTCCCTTCGTTAAGCCTCTGCAGCAATTCCTGTAGCGGAATATCGATTAACTTAATCTCATCTGCTTCTTCAAAATAAATATCGGGTATTGTTTCCTGTACACGCACACCTGTAATTTGTGCCACTATATCATTCTGACTTTCGAAATGTTGAATATTAACAGTAGTAAAAACATCAATGCCATGTTCCAGCAGTTCATGAATGTCCATATACCGTTTGGGATGGCTGCTTCCGGGAGCATTAGTATGAGCAAATTCATCAACCAGAACTACTGCAGGCTTTCTTTGAATGATTGATTCAACATCCATCTCTTCTAAAGCAATATCTTTATAATAAAGAGTTTTCCGGGGAACAATTTCCAGCCCATCAAGAAGAGAATTTGTATCTGCCCGTTTATGTGTTTCTACATAACCGATAATAACATCATTTCCCCGCTGCTTTAGCGAATGAGCTTCACTAAGCATAGAATATGTTTTTCCGACTCCCGGTGCATAACCGAGAAATATTTTAAGTTTCCCTTTATTTGTCTCTTTCCTTTTTATTTCCGATAAGAGCGCATCCGGATCAGGGCGGGAGTCGTCAAAATCATTCATAGATTAATTCAATCCGTCTAATTTTATATTAAGTAAAAGTACATTTACAACGCGCTCTCCTAAAAATCCGAATTGGCGCGGTTCAGACATTGAATTTACAAGAGCGATTAGTTTCTGTTTTTTGTCCTCATTAAAACCGCGGGCTTTTACAATTCTATCAATTTGCAGAAGCGCCGAGGAGGGGGATATATGCGGATCAACACCGCTGGCAGAAGCAAAAAACATTTCATTGGGAACAAGAGATGGATCTGATATCATGTTTTTATCTATAAAATTTTGTTTCTTTTCATCATAACTTTTCTTTAATGCCGCGCTTGTAGGGCCTAAATTAGTTCCTCCGGAAGGCATAGGATTATAATCAATTGCTGACGGCCTTGACCAGAAATATTTATCGCTTTCAAATTTCTGTCCGATTAATTCAGAACCGGCAATTTTCCCATCCTTCTCAATAAAGCTTCCGCCCGCTTTAACGGGGAAAATGAAACCTGAAATTGCAGTTATGAACAGAGGATATATTACCCCTGTTAATATGGTAATAAAGAAAAAATATTTCAAAGTTATTATTATCTGTTTCTTCATTTTAAAATCTCTTCTATTGAATAAACATTAAACTAAATGTAAAGCAATAATTAATAAATCGATAATCTTAATTCCTATAAAAGGAACGATTAATCCGCCGACACCGTAAATAAGGATATTCCTTTTAAGAATAGATGCTGCTCCTTCGGGACGGTATTTAACTCCTTTTAGCGCAAGCGGAATTAACATCACAATAATAATAGCATTGAAAATTACTGCGCTTAAAATTGCACTTTGAGGCGTAGCCAAATTCATAATGTTCAAAGCGGCTAATGGGCCGTCAGTCATGTGCGTTGCATAAAGAAAAGTAGAGATTGCCGGGATGATGGCAAAATATTTTGCAACATCATTTGCGATACTGAATGTTGTTAAGGCTCCCCTTGTCATTAAAAGTTGTTTCCCAATTTCAACCACTTCAATAAGCTTAGTAGGGTTACTGTCAAGATCAACCATATTGCCGGCTTCACGTGCCGCCTGTGTTCCGCTGTTCATAGCAATGCCAACATCGGCCTGAGCAAGAGCAGGGGCATCATTGGTCCCATCCCCTATCATTCCGACCATTTTACCTATTGCCTGTTCTTCGCGGATTCTTTTCAATTTATCTTCAGGCTTAGCTTCGGCAATGAAATCGTCAACTCCGGCTTCGGCTGCAATTGCAATTGCAGTTAACTGGTTATCGCCTGTAATCATAACGGTTTTAATACCCATTTTACGAAGCTGTGCGAACCGTTCTTTTATTCCCCCCTTAACAATATCTTTCAATTCTATAACACCAAGCACTTTTGCATTTTCGGAAACTACAAGAGGAGTTGATCCTGATTTTGAAATTTGATTTACTGTCCTTTCTATATAATCCGAAAAAACTCCGTTCTCCTTTTCTAAATATAGCTTAATGGCAGATGCAGACCCTTTTCGTATTATTCGTTTCCCTTCTCCGTTTCCGGGATGGATATCTATTCCGCTCATTCTTGTTTGTGCCGTAAAGGGAATAAAATGTGCGTCAAGTTTTGAAATGTCACGGCCGCGTAATCCAAATTTTTCTTTAGCTAGTACAACAATAGACCTTCCCTCCGGAGTTTCATCAGAAAGTGAGGACAACTGCGCAGCATCTGCAAGTTTTGAAATATCAACTCCTTCATCCGGAATAAACTGAGATGCCATTCTATTTCCAAGTGTAATCGTACCGGTTTTATCTAATAGAAGAACATCAATATCTCCGGCAGCTTCAACGGCTCTTCCGCTCATTGCAATTACATTATGGCTTAGTAATCTATCCATTCCGCTAATGCCAATTGCGCTAAGTAAACCGCCGATTGTAGTGGGAATTAAACAAACAAGAAGTGAAACTAATACAGGAATTGAAACTATCCGGCTTGCATCAATACTGCCTGTTTGATGATATTCAATAAATACTCTGATAGTTAGAACAACTAACAAAAATAAAATATTTAATCCCGATAACAGAGTTGATAATGCAATTTCATTCGGGGTTTTCTTCCTTTTAGCGCCTTCGACAAGAGCAATCATTTTATCTAAGTAAGTAGCACCGGGATTTGCGGTAATCCTGATTTTAATTTTATCGCTTATTACTTTTGTCCCGCCTGTTACTACGCTTCTGTCTCCTCCGCTTTCTCTAATTACAGGAGCGGATTCCCCCGTTAAAGCAGATTCGTCTATGCTGGCTACTCCTTCTATAACTTCTCCATCTGATGGAATAAGGTCGCCTGCTTCACAAATTACAATATCGTTCATCCGGAGTTCAGCGGCAGAGACTTTTACTTCCCTATCATCAATTAATTTTCTTGCCATTGTCTGTGTACGCGTTTTACGTAAACTTTCAGATTGAGCTTTTCCTCTTCCTTCGGCTACTGCTTCGGCGAAGTTGGCAAATAGTACAGTAAACCAGAGCCATATAAGTATCTGTAAATTAAATCCTGAATAAGAGCCGGATATAATAAGATTCTTAGCAAAAAATAATGTAGTTAATAGTGCGCCTACAGCTACCATAAACATAACGGGATTTTTAACAAGATATCTTGGATTTAATTTTACAAAAGAATCCAAAACCGCTTGTTTTATTATTGCTCTGTCAAAAAGATTTCGTTTTGATTTATTAGAACTCATTTTAAATTTCCTATTTTTTCAATTCGTTAAAAAGTAAAGCCGTGATTCATAAGAAAATGTTCAATTATCGGCCCGAATGATAATGCAGGGAAAAATGTTAATGCTCCTACAATCAAAATAACGCTGATTAACAATACACCAAACAGGAGATTATCGGTTGCAAGAGTGCCAGATGAAGCAGGTGTAATATTCTTTTTAACAAGATTACCCGAAATAAGCATTACCGGAATTATTACGCCGAACCTGCCTACAAGCATGCCGCCGGCAATCATTAAATTCCAGAAAACAGTGTTTGCATTAAGTCCGGCAAAAGCACTTCCATTATTTCCCGCTGCTGATGAAAATGCATATAAAATTTCGGAATATCCGTGTGGGCCTGCATTTGCAAGGCTCGATAAACCGGCATTGGTTTTTAATGCAATTGCTGTAAATAAAAGTACAACTGCGCTGGGCAGTAGGATTCCTATTATTCCCCATTTTATTTCATACGATTCGATTTTTTTGCCAAGGTATTCGGGCGTTCGTCCTATCATTAGTCCGCAAATGAATACAGTTAATAAAACATGAAGTAATATTCCGTAGAGCCCGCATCCAACGCCGCCGAAAATAATTTCACCAAGCTGCATATTCAGCATTTCGACCATTCCTGTAAAGGGGGACATGCTGCTGTGCATTGAGTTCACGGAACCATTTGATGCATCTGTAGTTGCAGTTGACCATATCACACTGTTGGTAACACCCAAACGAGTTTCCTTTCCTTCCATTAAACCGGAAGCATGAAACACATTATTTGTTGAGTACTCGGAATATAACGATAATGTCAGACCTCCTAAAAAGAGAAAAAGCATTACAGAATAAATCATCCAAGCCTGCTTTTTTGAACCTATCATTTTTCCGTAAGAGAAAACCAAAGCTGCAGGTATTAATAATATTGCAAGCATCTCAAGAAAATTTGAAAATGGTGTCGGATTCTCAAATGGGAATGCACTATTTGCATTAAAGAAACCGCCTCCATTTGTACCAAGCTGTTTTATTGCTATCTGTGAAGCCGCAGGCCCCATGGGTATTACCTGCCTGGCGCCTTCCAAAGTTGTAACCTCTTTATATTGAGTGAAATTTTGAACTACACCTTGCCCGGTTAATAATACTGCTAATATTATTGAAAGAGGCAACAAAATATATAGTGTACTTCTTGTTAAATCAGTCCAAAAATTTCCCAGAGTTTGCCCTTTCCTTGTTATAAATGCCCGGATAATAACAAGCAGAACTGCTATTCCTGTTGCAGCACTTACGAAGTTCTGAACGGTCAAGCCTATCATTTGAATAAAATAGCCTAAGGTAGTTTCTCCGGCATAAGACTGCCAATTCGTATTTGTCATAAAACTTACAGATGTATTTATAGCAGATGTAATTTCAACATTTGGAAGCTTTTGTGGATTCAGAGGAAGATAAGCTTGAAGTATCTGGATTAAAAACAGAAATACCATCCCGAAAAAGTTGAATGCAAGTAAAGCGAAAGTGTAAACCTTCCAATCCATATCCTCGGAAGGATTGATTCCGGATAATTTATATACAGTGTTTTCAATTCTTCCAAAGACCGGAGTTAAAATATTTTTTTCTCCCTTTAAAGCTTTGGCAAAAAATGAACCAAGCAAGGGGGCAAGAGCCGTCAATGCGGCGATAAATACTATTATTTGGATTATATCAAATGTTGTTAACATAATTTTGCTGTCCGTTTATTTAAAATTTTTCCGGTTTTATTAACGTATATACCAGGTAAATAAGCAAAGCTAATGAGCTTACTAATGTAATTATAATTTCGAACGGGCCTTCCATATACTTTCCTTTTTTTTATGTAAAATAAAGTAGTCTTTATTTAGCTTCCATTAAAGAAGTCGGGTTAAAATATAAAATCATTATAAAGTTGAATTCGAATATTCATTTTTTCTCGAATTCAAATATTTAAATTCATTCGAATTCATATTTGGTGTTTTATTTTTAAACTCAAACAGATATGCATCTTCATATAATGAACTATCTTTTAGAAGCGATAAATTTTTAAAGAATAATGTTAACAAGCGGAATTTTAACGATTTAGGAAAAAGCAGATAGGATACATTTTCTATTTCAGCTAAATGAATAATCGTTTTCATTAATGATACATCAATATTAAAAACCTTTTCTGCCCCATATTTATCGGATAATTTAATTGATTGATATATAAAATCCAATTCCTCTATTGTCTGGTTTATTTTACTTGTTTTATTAATGACAATGAATCCCGAATTATTTTGCGCGGCCAGATCTCGTCCTATGGAAATCCACTTTTCATATTCATTTAACGAATTGATAATAATCATAATCTTTTTTAACTGTTTCACTGAATCTCCTTTTTCTTCCAAATACGGTAAATATTTATTATTACGAATTTAAAATAATTGATTGGTTATAAAACCGGTGTAAATAATATTGGTTTGGTATAAAGATTTTATAAAGACACACAGATTAGAGTCTTTGTTTTAGTGCGGAAATTATAGAATTCTGATTATATGCATTATTACTTAATTAACAGATCATGCTAATCTTATTCTTTTGCGGTTTCCCTGAATTAATAAAAATCTAATTTTCATCAATGCTTAACTTATAAATAATTTAATATTTGCTCACCTTACTCAAATCAAGAGCTAATCCGGTTTTATAAATTCTTTATACTTCACGCATATATCTTAACTTTTTCTATATAACATCTTTGCTAAATTTAGCGCGTTCTAATTTGAATATTATATAACAAATGAGGCAGCAATGAGAAACGCAATTATTTTCCTTTTACTGATTTTGGTTCAAGTTAAATTATTTCCGCAAAGTATAGATATAAATTCTACTCATTCTGAAAAAGCGAATGCGGCAGCGAAAAATAATATTATTCACCCCCTGACTGATTCAGTGAAAATTTCAAATGAATTGACAGCCGACCCATTTAGCTTTGGTGATTTTACATGGTTAAATGGAAATGACCGGAGGCATACTGTTCTTCTTGACACCAAATATTTTACCGGAGAATTTTTACTTGATATGAATTATACAGCATCAAGTAATCATCCTATTGACCATACGGTTGTAGGATCAACAGCACTTGCACGCGATAATGAATTTCAAGTTTCGGTAGCAGCAATCGGAGGTGATTTCCACTATGACAATGTGCGGGGCAGAATCCTGCTGCAATTTGGTACACGGGCTACTGTAGTACCTAGAAATGATTTTAGTACTTTACACGGACAATTTGATTTGGCCAATGCGTATCGTTATTTTAGCGAAGCAAATGCTGGTTATCATTTCGATGTATGGCATGGTATTAATGTTGACGCAGGTATCTTCATGTCATATGTAGGCTTGTTCTCCTATTATAATGCCGAAAACTGGGCTTACCAGCCTTCGTTTACTTCCGACAACACTCCCTGGTTCTTTAACGGAATAAGAGTGCAGACTTTTCCATCAGACCGCCTTAAGGTTGAATTATGGTTAATCAACGGATGGCAGTCGTATGGGAAGTTCAACAACGCTCCCGGTATAGGCACTCAGATATTATGGAGGCCTGAAGAGTATATTTCCCTACTTTCAAACGATTATTACGGAACCGACACTCAGGATCACCCCGATCGTATTCGCATTCACTCTGATAATAGTGTGGAGGTGCGTTATTTTAACAGCCCGAATAGTTTTATCGATCGCGGGGCATTTTCTATTACCGGCGATATTGGGTGGGAAACCGGCGGTGGAGTAAACGGTTTATCGGGCGGACCTGATGGCCCTGCGCAATATTTTATAAGCGGAATGATTTATCACCGTCTATGGTTGGCAAACGATCATATTGGCTGGACAGTAGGGGGCGGGTTTATGAATAATCCCGGACGCTATCTGGTACTTTTACCAACAGGTGTTGCTGCAACCACATTTACACAAAATCCGGGAGATCAATTTCACGGATGGGATATTTCAACAACATTTGATTGGATGCCGAATGATTTTTTAACATGGCGCCTGGAAATTGTTCATCGGGAAGCAGACGTTCCTTATTTTGCAGGTCCCGGGGGAGTTACATCCCCAGATGGTTATAGTAATACTGGAATTCCTGCTAATTGGAAACCGGATCTTGTGAAATCTGAAACACGTTTCATTTTTGCAATCCTTTGCAGGTTTTGATTATAGTCTGACTTTTAATACAATTGCATTTTTTGCAATAAAATAAAATATGAGAGTAAGTTAACATGAAATATATAAAAATAATTCTACTAAGCTCTATTTTAATATCTTGTCAAGCATTATATCAAACTCCGAAAGAATATTATGAAATAAGGAACAGAACATATTCTGCGTCATATGATTCTATATTTAAAGAGCTAGTTGAATTTATAGCATATAGCCAAATTCCGTCAAAAGTAACATCGGTTGCTCCCGGTTTGGTAGTAATTGAAGAATATTTTACTGATGAACAGATAAATAAATATACCAGCTATGTACCATCGGGAAATAATTCTATTACGAACAACTGCCATGAAAAGCTTATAATAAACATCAAATCAAACTCATCCAAAACCATTGTTGATATTAAATCCATGATAATGTGCAATGTCTCATATTTCAGGCCAATGGGAAAATTTTCAGGCGGCGAAAGTACAACTAAAGATATTGAATGCAATTCTACAGGAATGAGAGAAAAAGAAATATTGGATTATTTAGGAAAATAACCAAATTTATCAATTAAATTTATTGCGTAAATGATTTTGTCTAAGGTTTTTTATATGCATTTTAGATCAATACAATTCCGGTTTCTAGTACTAAAATAAAACTGTATTTGACCAAATACATCATTTAATCAGTTATCAAAACATTTCCCTGCTTTTCTTACAATAATTGCTTGATTTTCATTTTATTTATTTCTGGCAAGCGAGATTATTTTAAGATATTTTTAGGTATAAGATAATTGTGAATTGTTATGAATAATCAGCCAAGTATATTTAATGATGTAATAGGTCCGGTAATGCGGGGGCCGTCAAGTTCTCACTGTGCAGCAGCATTACGTATCGGGCGCATTGCACGCGATTTAATGCAATCGCAAATAAATGAAGCCTGTATCAAATATGACCCCAACGGTTCTCTTGTAACAACGCACGAACTGCAGGGATCTGATATGGGGCTGTACTCCGGATTCCTTGGATATGAAACCGATAGTCCCGAATTAATTACATATAAAGATGAAATTGCAAAATCGGGAATAAAGATAGATGTAAAGTATGAAGCATTCGGGGCGCTGCATCCGAATACTTATAACATAGAACTTAGAAATACTAACCACACTCATACACTTGTTGCCGTTTCAACAGGCGGAGGAATGATTGAAATCATTAATATAGACGGAGCCCCCTTATCAATTGACGGCGGATATTATGAAACCCTCATCTATATAATAAATGAAAACCCTTCTCTAATAGAAAAAATAACACAACTTACCGGTGCAGAAGAAATATTGCTTTGCAAGGGAAGTAAATTGTTTATTGAAATAAAAACGATTCATCCTGTAAATGATGAAATAATTAATAAGCTTAAAACGGAAACTAACATAGAGAATGTTATCCGGATAAATCCGGTTATGCCCGTGTTATCCGGTATGAATATATCTTTGCCATTCACCGATTGTGAAGGAATGCTTGAATATAATAAAGATAAAAATCTTTCTCTCTGGCAGCTTGCACTTGAGTATGAATCGGCACGCGGAATGATTAGCAAGGATGAAGTGTTTGAAAAGATGCGTAACATTGTAAATATAATGTATGCCTCTATTAAAAACGGTTTGCAGGGATCGGAATATAAGGACAGAATTTTGCCCGCACAATCGCCTAAGTATAAAAAATTATTAGAAGCAGGAAAACTTCCCGGCGGCGACCTTCTTAATCTTACAATTATGTACGTTACGGCAATAATGGAATCCAAAAGCTCAATGGGGGTAATAGTCGCAGCTCCTACTGCGGGTTCATGCGGAAGTGTTGCAGGGCCGGTAATTGCCGCATCGCAATATTTCTTTGATGATGAGGATACTCTTGTAAGAGCAATGTTAATAGCGGGACTAATAGGAGTGTTTATTGCATCGCGTTCTACTTTTGCAGCAGAAGATGCGGGATGCCAGGCGGAATGCGGTTCCGGTTCGGGAATGGCGGCGGCGGCAATAACATTTCTATACGGAGGAACGGTTGAGCAGTCATTAGCGGCTGCTTCTTTAGCATTACAGAATTGTTTCGGAATGACATGCGATCCAATAGCAGGCAGAGTGGAAGCTCCGTGCCTGGGGAAAAATATTTTAGCGGCTGTGAATGCTATTACCTGTTCCAATATGGCAATTGCAGGGTACAAACATTTAATTCCTCTTGATGAAGTAATTGATGCATTTGATAAAGCAGGGCGCAGCCTTCCCCGCGAACTTAGATGTACTGCTCTCGGAGGCTTATCGGTAACAAAAACGTCTAAAGAGATTGAAAAAAGAATAATGGTACACTGATTCAATATGATGATTATGATTAGTTATGATCTTAAAAGATCATAAACATCATAATAAATCTGCGGGCTATTAACTTAATGCTTTCCTCTTTTTTATAATGTCCCATTTGTCTGTTGTTAAGAAGCTTTCATTGATAACACTGTGTGCTTCAAGCAATAGATCATACGGCAGGGTAATGGAAAGAAGTTCTTTAGGAATTCTTGCACGTGCCGAAATATCATGAATGCCCATTATGGCTTTCTTCTCATTATTTTGCAGCCGCTTTAAGGGCCAAGTAACAATAGACCCGCAAGAGGACATCAGGCGCGCTTCAATAATGTTTTCCTGCCCGGGATTATTATAATACAAGAGCATTACTAATCCGCTTAATTGGTCAGCTGTTACAAAAAATATTATAAGAAGAGGCTTTTCGTCCCCTTCAAATTTTTCAAGGGGTTTAAAAACAGTCGCTTTTGTAAGCAGATTTTCCGGAATCATAGATTCTATAAACTTTCTGGCTGTCTCGGGGTCTTTTATTAACCTTTCCGGTTCCCTGTTTTGAATATGTCCGTTGGATAAATAACATTCTATTCCGTCAAATATCCATTTTTGATAACCGAGGTAAAATCCGGAACACTCCCAGCCGATTGTATCTGCATCGAATGATACAATGTTTCCTTTAGCACTTGCCAGAATTAAAGGGATAATACATCCGCCCACTTTTTTCTTAAATCCCATAGAACCTTCCGGTTTCGAGTCGGCATACATCATACCGATAGGATAATATTCCATTCCAAGTTTTTCTTTAAAGTCTATTCCAATCTGTTTAATTGAGGCCATAAAGTCATTGTCCTATTATTGATAATAAATAGTATTCAAATAAAAATAATAGCCGGACAATTTAAGGTAATAATGATTTTTTATGATCTTAAAATATCATAATCATCATAATAAATCAGCGGCCCATTGCTTTATATAAATTTATCTGCTTAACTCATCAAAAGCCTGTTCTATGTTTGATTTAAGCCCCCCTTTGCGTGTATCTTTAATTTCAGAGAAGCCGGGAATTTCCGTTGCCGAGGCTAACTCTACTCTTGTTTTTCCTGCGGCTTTCCCTTTGGCGGTATAATCAAGCAAAGCCGAAATGTATCCTTTCATAAATGCAAGATCATCTTTGGTGCCGATAACTTTATCATCCTGATAAGCATGCCCGAAAACAAAAACAGTATCATTCGAAAATTTATCCATAGCTTTATCAAGATACAAAATCCATGTTTTTAAAGAGCCTTCATCGGAAAGGCCGAAGTAGGGATAAATCCTGTTAAACACTAAATCTCCCATGTGTACAACGTTGGCGTTCACAAAATGATAAATAGAATCGCCGCCTGTATGCGCAGGGTACCAGTGATATGCTTCCACTTTTTCGCTTCCCAAAACAAATGTTTCCGATTCTTTAAAAGTAATATCGGGGTAAGCCTGATTCTTTGCATTATCCCCCTGGCCGTTTTTCTCTTTTTGAAGGCGTGCGCAATTTTCATTTGCGGCAATGTGGTTAACATAATCTTTTAAATAAATATTACCCGATGTATGATCCATATGATGGTGCGTATTGAAAAGATAATCAATTTTTTTATCGGTCTTTTCTTTCAGTCCCGCCATAAAATTTTTTGCCTGATCGGGGAACTGTGAGTCAATTATTGCGGACCCTCCGGGCGAAACATACCAGAGTATAGTGCCTCCGCGTTCAGTATAAATGCCAAGATTATTGCGGATAGTCTTAAAACCTTTCTTTTCATCCTGCAATATTGTAAAGATTTTAGTTTTGTTTAAGAGTAATCCCCCTACAAGGATAGAAGATGATTTTAAAAATTCTTTTCTTGTAATACCCATTATCTAACCTCTTTCCTGTTTGATAGTGTAATTTATTTTTTCTTTTGGGCATAAGCAAATGAAAAAAGGGAGTGGTTTAATATTAAAGGATGAACCATTGGCCCCCAATATAGCTTAGATTGAATAAAGCAGTTATGTAAACTAATGGGGACGATTATTTACCTTGCTTTTTATTAGACACAATATTATACTTTTTAAACCAATGTTAAATTGTTTATGCAGTTTTAGAATATTACTGGAAAGTGAAATATTTTTTAATAGGGTACGGGGAATAATAATTTATTGTTGAGCATTATTGTAAAATTGAAGGATTACAATTTTTAAATCTTTTGTTCATTATTGAACGGGTTGAAGAAAAGAGGGATAATTAATAATACAAAAGGAGGATAAAATGAAATTAAAAACTTTTATTTTGGTATTAATGCTGCTGCCCGCATTATCTTACGGACAGTTTAACAGGCTTATTGATTCTTACACAATTCCTACTTTTTCTTACACTAAATTATCATTATCAGGGCAGGACCTGTTTAATTATTCCAAACAAACAGATTTGGATTCAAAAAATAGTTATGAAAACACAAATGCCAGTTTTTCTTTCTCTCAGAGTACATATTTGCAGAATCCGATGGCCACTAATATTATATCAAGCTCATTAAATTATAATTACGGTTTGCAAAAGTATATTCTAAGTGATTTTGGTGGAGCGGGTTTGATTTCTCTCAATAAAAGCTCATATTGCAATTTTAGTGCAACCATGACTAATAATTGGTATGTTGGAAACTATAAGGGTTTCTTTATTTATACAAATCCTTCTATATCTTACTATTATGATTTTACAAACTCCTACGCGCAAAGTTCTGTTTCTGCGGCGGTCGGCATTGGTTACGGAAGGGTAATTGCATTAAAAACCCTTTTACAGGCATGTATTATAACAGATGAAATTAAAGCAAATCTTTCAGATGAAGATTATCAGAAACTTTCCGATTTAATTACAAAATATTCAAACGGTTTTTACGGGGCCACTTACAGAAATGATTCTGAAATTCAATTCTGTAAAGACATTTCTGAAATAACTAAAAAACCTGAAGCAACAATGAAAATAGAACAAATAATCAATACCTCGTTGTATAAAACTTCAGCACGCTACTCGGGGCTGCAGGGTAAACTCGGGCTTAATTTCGGATATGCATTTAATAAAAATAATGAAGATTTTGAACCAAATGATAAATTGTTAACTGATGTTACAGCTGAAGTTGATTATGGTATCCCTTTTAATTATGATAAGCAGCTTCAGTTTTCGGCATTATGTTACAAAAATGTAGATGATAACGATTTTAGAATGCCGGTAGCTTTGATAAATGCATCTTTTACAATTGATCATAATTATCACTGGACAACTACATTATCTGCGGGATTTAATTACTTCTTTCCCAAAAATAATAGTGATTTTTATAATTTATATCTATCGGCAAAAACCGATTTTCTATTTTTAAATTCATTCTCCTTTTATGTATCTGTAGGATATTCAAATATCAATGCCAATAGTTATTCCACATATATTCCGTTGGCGAATAAAGGAGATAGATTTGAGGTGTTGCAAACCCATATAGGATGCAGCGTTTTTATATTGTAATTAATTAACAAACCGGCTGTTGAAAAAGCAGCCGGGTTGTAAAAAATCAATATGGGTCGGGCATTTTGTCTTCATCTTTAATACAGCGGATGCTTTCCGCCACATTTTTGCTGTCTTTAGCAAATGAAATTAAAGTATCGTCGCTGTAAATGCTTATAGTTGTGGCGTTATTTTTGTCTTCCTGTGTAGATGTCCAGAAATAAGAAAAGAAAGAATAATTACTATAATGGTTATTGGCTTCCATATAACCCCCAAGAAGTACAGAAAAACCGCTTGTGTTTGTTCCTGCGCCCCTGTCATTTCCCTGGCCAATTGCCTTTAATGCATTAGTACTCTCCTTAACATAAAGGGACAAATCATAAAACTCACTTTTTGAAGGTATGTGCCATCCTGCGGGACAAATACCCTGTGCCTTTTCAATTGTGGAATATTTCATAGCCTGCTGCCATTGATATAATCCGCCGTAAAGTGCACAGTTTTCAGCTTTGTTTTCGTAACAATATTTTTCTATAGTTGTTGTACCGAGCTGTTTTCTATTATTTTTTATCATTATGCCTAAATCAAGATTTTCTTTAAGCCAGCATTGTCTGCCAACTACAGCTGTATGATATATTTTCCCTTCATAAGTAATTTGCGGCGGGCATGATACAGTACTGCTGCTTAGATCCTGCTGAGAAGCATTTTGAGAAGTGCGTTCATTTTCATTGCCCGAAATAATTTTCTTTAGAACTATGTCTTCCGTAGATGATTGATTTTCTTCAATTGTAATTTGTTTGCTGAATGTTTCATAATCCGGCTTGGTGACTTTAAGAGTATAAATTCCCGTGCCAATATCTTTTATGTATTTTGACCCCGTCCATGTTTCAACAGTATTTTCAATATTTTGTAATTCTACAACTGCATCGGTTGGCTGAACGGTAAATTGAAATTTGCCCGTTTTTCTAATTAGTGAATAGTTTTTATTTAAAGGTTTTTCTAATTCAATATTTATTGTTTCATCAATTGTTTTATACCCTTCTTTAATAATTTGAAGTCGATATTTGCCCGGGGATAACTCTATCTCGTTTTTACCTGTATAATCTTCCTTATTAAGGAGAATTTTTGCATCGGCAGGAGTTGTCTTAATTGATAATGCGGCGCTGTTTTTAACAAGCCGGAAAGAAAATATGTTAGGCCCTTTCTCAACAACTTCAATTTCTTTTTCCGAATCAATATATCCTGCTTTGGAAATTTTTATCTGATATTTACCCGGATAAAGGAAAAGGTCTTTATCGGTTTCTCCTTTTTCAATTTTATCAATTAATAATTTCGCTCCGGAAGGAATAGAACTAAATTTTACAAGAATCAGTTCTATTTGCTCAAGTTCATATGAAAAAAGAATATTGTTAGTATTAACCTTTATAGAATCTTCTATTGTACGGTATCCTTCCAGCTCCAATTTAATTTCATGTGCCCCTTCTGTTGTGGGAATTGCCGCGCCTGATGAATACGTTATATTATCAAGAGTAATTTTAGCATCTGCCGGTTTTGCATTTATTACAATTGAAATGCTTTCTCTTTTCTTATCGCCTGTTATTTTAACCTGCCATACTTCGCCGCTTTTTAATGATATGCCTAATTCTTTTAAATTGATTTTAAGAGGTGTAAATGATGTGCAATAAACCGTAATCTGTCTTTCTCCCGGCGAAAGGAACAAAAAATCCCGCCCGGGTTTGTTATTTACTTTCACTATTTGTAATTCGGAATCATAAGTCAGTCCTTCAAGATTGTGGTAGATGACAAGTCCTGCACAAGTTTCTCCATTAATATCCCTGACGTTTTTATCAATTATTTCACCTTCAAGAATAGTGGGTATTGTAGTCAACCTCATTTGTCCCGATTGCTGGGCAAATAAAAAAGAGGCAAAGAACAGTAAGGAAGCCATAATATTTCTAAGCAAAAATTACTCCGTTATCTAAAGAACAAATAAAAATCCGTTTAATACTATTTAGTGCTTACAAGTTATTTAATAATTTTTAATGTTTTCCAAACAGATTCAATATCCGGGCTTACATTAACCTGCGGAGTCTGAACTTTTCCGCTAAGGCCTACTTCTTTTCTAACATTCTGAGTGACATAATCGCCTAATTCACCAAGAGTGGTGTTGCCTTTAGATTCCTGTAATTTCTTTAAAAGGAAATAGGTAAAATAGCCATGTTTCTTTGCTGAGTAACCCGCCGAGGTTTCTGATCCCGAACTTGACGTAAATACTACAATATTATTTTTCAGGAGATCGGTCTTGCTTGTTATTTGAATCGGGCGCATGCCGTCAAGCAGGGATTTGTTTCTGCCGCCTCCGCTGAAACATGCATCCAGAAATACTGTTATCTGCTGTGCAGAATGGGCGGTTAATTTGGCATATACATCGGCTAATTTAATTGCATATTCAATATTTGATGCAGATACATCAACAGGAATTATATAAGGTTCTTTTGTCTGCTCATTCGGAAGCCCATGCCCCGAATAAAAGAAAATTAATTTTGCATTTCCTTTTTCAATATCGGAAAGGTTGCTTATCCATGCAAGCCCCTGGCTAATCTCTGCCGCCGTAGCATTCTTTAAAAGCTTAACCTGTTTTGGAGGTATGCCTAATGTTTTTTGGCAGTAAAGTGCAAACATCTGTGCATCATTAGCTGCAAAGTCAACATTTTGCTCTGATGATAATCCGCGCTGTTTAGAGCTGTAATCTTCATTGCCTATAATTAATGCATAAGAACTGTTATCGGTTATTTTATTTTCAGGAATATTAGTATCAACATCAACAACAAAATCGGGAATGTTTTCAATTATAACATTTCCCTGTGCCGGTTCCTGAGTAGAAGCCACGGTGCGTATAAAGCCTTCTTCGGCAAGCTGTTTATTAATTGGAAATTTAGCAGATGTATTAAAACCGTATTTGCCGTTCTTTTCAGTAGTATTAATTGTGAAATTCAGCTGCTCGTCTGTAAACTCACTATTAATAAAGTATCGGCAGGTAACAGTCTCAAATTTTCCGCTATTAATAGAAGGGAATATTGAATTTTCTCTTTTTAATTCGTTCCCTTTAACAACACCAAGGAACATAACACCTTTCTGGTTGTTTTTTACATCAATACTAACTCCTTCAGCGTCTCCTTGCCCTACATTTTGAACTGCAATTTTTACATCGATCATTTCATTCAAATCAATTTGATTGTTTGGGTTCGAGGACGCAGCTTCAACCGCGGCATACTTGGCAAGAATTAGTTCCGGCTTTTTAAATTCCCTTGTTGAAAACCTAAGCTGTTTCCCCTGAATTTTAATTTTAAAATTAGGTTCTACAACCTCCATTTTTACAATAGCTTCCGTTGTCGGAAGTTCAAGTGAAGAAGTTAAATTAACCACTTGAGTAACAACACCGCCATTTGCTTTGATATTAGGAAAGTTAACAACTGAAGGAAAAGTGAGTCCTGTCGTTTGTCCCGAAAGATTTATGAAGACATTGTTAGCATCTCCGGGCCCGGTATTTTTAAGGCTAATAGAAAGCTGTGCATTTTTGCCGGCTTCAAGAATTTTTTCAGAGAAGGTAATATCAGAAATGCTTAATATCGGAGGCATTGTGCTTGAGTAAGATTCGTCCGTCTGTTTAGATCCGTGAGAGCTCTCTACATTAAATACCAGATACATCTCATCAAACATATCCAGATAATATTTATTAGGGTCAAGTTTATTTGCCGCGTCAAAATCGATTTGTGCTCCTTTCAGATCTCCAAGAGCCTTTTTTACAAGTCCCCGTTTAAATATTGTTGATGCCTCTTTATCATATGATGCTATGGCTTTGTTAAAATCGGCAAGTGCTTCTTTTAAATTTCTATTTGAAGCATAAACAGTACCGCGCAATGAATAAGCATAAAATGATGTGTCCGCTGAAATATTCTGGTTGCAATACTTCAGTGCACCTTCATAATCGCCAAGATAAAGTTTGCCTTTTATAATCTTGTCATAATAATCGGGCTGATCCGAAGTAATTGTTTCAATAGCTCTTGCGTAATCAGCTTCTGCAAGAGCTTTATTCCCTTTAAGGTCGTAAATAAATCCTCTTTCGCATAACATTTCAAAAGCATTAGGATTCTTTTTGATTAATTTGTTATAATCTTCTATTGCAGCATCATATTTTCTTAAAACTTTCTCTACCTGGGCTTTTGCGTATAAGTACATTTCTTTTGTTGAATCATATTTTATAGTGCTTTCTATATCTGCTAAAGCAGCATCAGCGTTTCCGCTAAGATAAAAATATTTTGCCCGTTCAAAGTAAGCATCAGAATAATGGCTGTTCAATTCCAAAGCTTTGTTTAAATCTTTGAGCACCGATTCATCGTACTTTGTCATTTCCGAGAGTCCAATGGCTCTATTGGTTGCAAGCTGTGCCCGAAGCAGATAAAACTCGCTGTTAGACGGGTCCAGTTCTATCAATCTACCGAACGTGTCTAAAGATTTTTGATAATCACCTTTGGAAAGATACTGCCTTGCCAAAGCCAGGTAATATCCTGTTTTAGTGTCGGTTGTAATTTTAAAATAATCTGCTTGTATTTTTTGAGAGTCATCAATTGTAAATCCGCAGAATGTAATTGGTGTAATAACATGTGTCTCTTCCAACACTAAAGTATTGTTAACATAATATTTGAATTTATCTTTTTCGGCTATTATAGTTAACATATTAACGGCAGATATACCCTGATTAACTTTAGCGTTTTTTGTCCATGCTTTCCGTAAGGTATGTTTGCCGGCTATTGATTCATCAACGCAGAAAGAACCCTGGCTGTTAATATCAAAATAGACGGTATCCGCCTGGCCAAAAGCAAAAAATAAACCATAACCCCAATCCATTACACCCGATATTTTCTTTAACCGCACTTCAATTTTAAAATCATATTTAGCATCAATTACTATGGGCATACCGGTGCAAAATGGTTTATCCGGTGCATTTTTACTGAAAGTTTCCATATTTAGGAAACCATCTTTTAAATCAACCGAGCCGGGATTGTTATTGCAAAGCCAGGCCGCATTCGTGTCTCTAAAGTCCACACTGTAAATTTCATAAACATATTGGGCTTTTATTCCCGCTTGTATTAAAAAAAACAAACAAATAAAAATTAACTTTTTCATACTCAACTCCGGTTTAACGGTGCTTTAAATAATAAACTTATTGTAATTTTCTAATTTCATATATCTGCATCTTTTCTGTACGTTTATTGTTAGGTATCTGTAAAAGCCATTTTTGTATATCTTCAATGGCCGATTTGTATGTGGGAATAATATCATTTCCATCTCTGGAAATATTTTCCGATTTAAAATCTATTTTCTCTTTAAGAGCTATAAGATACAATCCTTCATTCAATGTGCTTTTGCCGGGTACAAGCCCTGCCGACATATTTATATTTTCAAGCCTCTTTTCATAATCCTGCTTATCATATTTATGATTGTAAAAATTATCGGGCAATATCTGGCTTGGCATTAAAAGTTTAACCGAATCATTGGACATCAGATTGAAAAGATACAGGTAACAATCCTGATTAGCGGAAATTTTAAATTTTATTTCTTCCCCGGCACCGGTTTTATCAACAAAGAAAACATTTTTATTAAGAGCAAAGTCCAGAATAAAATTTGGATCGGGTGCATCGGTCTCTTTTGCAACTTCGGCCTTTATTTTAACTGTGTAAGTAACAATTTGAGCAATATCAATTTTTTTATCAATTATTTCCTGATTTATAATTCTTCCGCTAACCGTATTCCTGTTAAGGGAGGAAAAGATGTCTATTATTCCGGTATTTAGTGAAGCTTCCGATTTCATGCTGAACGATTCGGCTTTAACACTTATCCCGAAAGCCTGCTCAATTGCATTTGCCCGTGCAAGCGCAATTGCCCTTTTATAACCTTCTTCAATACTTATCTCTTCATTGCTTAAATATTTACCTGTCGCAATAACCGTTTTAGTTTCCTGTCCGGCTATCATTGAACATATAAAAAATAAAAGCAGAAGTGTCTTTTTCATACTCAAACCTATAATTGAGTTATTATTAATAGCCGCAAATTTGAAAAGTTTTTTTAAAACTTTAATTGTACCGAAATCTGAATTTTCACACATAATAAACTTAATCTCATTTAGAAAGTAAGCGAAAAACATAAAAATGAACATAAATAAAATCAAAGAAAATAATGTTGAAAGTAAATTTCATGGGACAAGTATGATTTTGAATTAAATTCAATTTAAATAATTTTATCAGTAAGGTCAATTACAGAATGTGCCCCGAATCATGCGTTTTTGAATCAAATTAATACATTTGGAAATAATAATATTTTGCGGAAATACTTAAAATATTTTTTATTTTTAACTGGCTGAATAAAACCGTTGATCTTTTAAATAGTTGGGAGCTGCAATGGAAGAGGAAAAGAAGTACAATTTCGGCAAATACACAATCTACCAGTTATATGACTTATATTTCAGGATTGGAAGAGATGAATATCCCGAGGCATTTGAAGAAGCAAAAAGGGAAATACGCAAGCGCTTTAATCTGCCCGAAACTGAAGAAATTACAGATGAATCTGTAAAAAGGCTGTATGCAAGGTTTGCACAGGGGGGAAATTACAAATACAGCAAATATGCAGCCGTCAGGGGTAAATCAAGTCATTTTGACTGGCTGGCATCGCGGATGGATCGGTTTTTGGCTGCTTTATTAGACGGAATATTTATAACGGTTCCGTTAATTATTATTTTCATTGCCTTTGGGGTTATTACTCCCGGAAATGTACAACGTCAGGAAAATATTTTACACACCATTTTGTATTTTATAGCAGGACAGGCTTTTTATCTGCTGCTTAACGGCTACTTTTTGATTGAACAAAGCCAGACACTCGGTAAAAAAATAATTGGGACTAAAATAATTATGGCAGACGGTAAGAAACCCTCTTTTTTTAATATTTATGTGCTGCGTTATATGATCCCCGGGTTACTAATGTTTATTCCTCTTTTTGGTGCAATATTGTCATTGATCGATCATTTATTCATCTTTGGAAAAGACCATAGATGCCTGCATGATTATCTTGCAGATACAATTGTAATAAACAGCAGAGCGATAATTATGGATAACCAAAATTAGTAACTGAATGTAATATATTAAAACCGTATCAGGAATGTCCTAACATAATTTTAATATTTACTTATAACCGGAATAGTAAGGAGTGAAAATTAATGGAAGAAGAACACAAACAAGATTATAGTAGCTTAGCTATTGACAACTTAATTTATGTATATACCCAAATGGATAGAAAAAATCATCCGGATATTTTTATTGAAATAAAAAAGGAAATCGCAAAACGATTTAATATTGTAAATTATGAAGAAATAAATGATGATTATGTGAATTATGCATCAACACATTTGGGGCAAACAGAAAATAACATTTCCGAAATGCAAAACCATACACTTGTTAATTTGGCCTCTCCATTTAAGAGATACTATGCGGACTTTATTGATAAATTGATTATTTGCACTCCTCTATATATAATTCAACCGGGAATTTTTAAAGATAATGATTTAAATCTGGTTAAAGACAATTGGATTGCTTCATGGATCGTATTTGTTTTGATAATTCAAATGAGTTACTTGCTGGTTAATATGTATTTTTTAATGCGGAAGAGCCAAACTATCGGGAAAATGATGGTTGGAATTAAAATAACCACCCTAAATGGAAATAATATAAAATTTAAGGAAATATTTCTCAGGCAAATTTTGCCAAGCATTATAATATGTATTCCTATCTTGGGGTTAATATTTCTTTTATTAGATCTAACTTTCATTTTCCGTTTTAACAATAGGTGTATTCATGATTTGTTTGCAGGCACAATAGTTATTGATATGGGGAATCCACTTATTCCTGAGTTTAAAAACAAATTCAGGTAACAATAACATGCCTATTTTTATATTATACAATTTAATGTATTGAGAAGGGTAATGGAAGAAGAAAACAAGCCGGATTATAACAAGTATACACTTTATGATTTACATGATGTATATTTCATTATTAATAGAGAAAACTTTCCCGATAGGTTTTTAGCACTAAAAAATGAAATATCAAATAGATTTAATCTGGCAAGTCCGGATTTAATAACTGATGAATTTATGATCAACCAATTTTCTAAATATGGAAGCGACTACCTTAAGCTGATGCATTCAGAAAATAAATGCTTCATTGATAATTCTGAAAATATTAACCCCAAAGACATTAATACCGCTGACAATATAGATAGCGATAAATTAAATGATTTGTTGTTTCCCAATAAAATAAATGAAGAGGTATTAGATAATTTAGCATCACGTTTTGATAGGCTGTGTGCCTCAATTATAGACGGTGTTATTTGGGTTATCCCCATTTTTATGGTGGGGGCGTTAGCCGGGTTTCAAAACTTTTTTTCATGGGTGCAAAAATCAACACCATTAGAAAGTTCGGGTGTTTTTGCTGCACAGGAAGCTATTTATTTATTATTAAATATTTGGCTGCTGATTCATAACGGTCAGACAATTGGGAAAAATTTAATCGGAATTAAAATGGTAACAAAAAAGGGTAAAATACCTTTATTGAAATACAGCTATTTAGCAAGGCACTTAGTAATATATTTAATTCTATCGCATTACTCACTTTTAATTAACAACATATTTCTAATCATAGATTCACTTTTCATTTTTGGAAATGATAAAAGATGCCTCCACGATTTTATGGCGAGAACTTTAGTAGTAAACGAAGAGTAACTAATTAGGTGCAATTATGCCAACAGAATATAAAAAAGACAATTATATTATCTCTACTGATAAGAACAAGTTGGATTTAAATGTTATTCACGGTTTTCTTGTAAACTCTTATTGGGCAAAGGGAATTTGTATTGTCCTGAAATAGGTTGACATAATAAAACAGGAAAATTGCATTTCCCTGTGTATGGTTGTATGAAAAACCGCAAAAACATTATTTACATAACATTTTAAAAATTGCTAAAACTTAACACTTACTTTTTTGTAGTTTCATATATCTAATTATATATTATAACCCTCGATAACAATTCTTGTTTTATAAAATGGAAATCATAAAATCAGATTATCTAATCATAGGCACGGGATTAGCGGGTTTGTATTCGGCTATTAAGGCAAGTGAATATGGAACGGTTAGTTTATTATGTAAATCAATTTTAAAAGAGAGCAACTCATTCCTTGCGCAGGGTGGAATTGCTGCCGCAGTTATGCCGGGGGATTCTACCGATTATCATTTCCAGGATACCATTAAAACAGGAAGAGGATTATGCAGCGAAAAGGCTGTAAGAATTCTTGTTGACGAGGGGAAAGAACGTATTGAGGAACTTCTTAAAATAGGTATGCCCTTTGATACCGATGATGAAAAACTTATTGCCGGTTTGGAAGGAGGACACAGTAAAAGAAGGGTGCTTCATGCAGGGGGAGATTCAACGGGCAGGGAGATAATTAATTTCCTAAGTAAAAAAGTCCATGCGCTGCCCAGAATAAAACTTTATGAAAATATTTTTGTATTTGAACTGGATGTAGAAGAGAATAGGTGTTACGGCGCTTATACGTTTGATACCGGGAAAAAGATTACAATGGCTTTCCAGTCCGGGTGTACAATCATGGCATCGGGGGGTATAGCGGGAATTTATGAGAAGACCACTAATCCGCGTACTTCTACGGGAGACGGTATTTTCCTGGCTTATGAAAAAGGGGCAGAAATAGCTAATCTTGAAATGGTACAGTTTCACCCAACCTGCTTCTTTTCCAAATTGGGAGCACCATTCCTGATAAGTGAAGCTGTCCGCGGTGAAGGCGCATACCTTTTAAATGAAGAAAATGAGCGGTTTATGCCCGAAATTGATCCGATGGCAGAGCTTGCTCCCAGGGATGTTGTAGCGGCTGCAATATATAAAGAAATGAAAAAATTCGGTGCGGAGCACGTTTATTTGAACCTATCCCACCTGAAACCTGCATATATAAAGAAGAGATTTTCTAATATTTATGCTGAATTAGCCAAAAACGGGCTCGATTTAACCAAAGATAATATACCTGTTACACCTGCCGCGCATTATACAATTGGGGGAATAAAGACCGATTTTAGCGGAAAAACTAATATTTCCGGACTTTATGCTGTGGGTGAAGCCGCTTCAACCGGGGTTCATGGGGCAAACCGGCTTGCGAGCAACTCACTTCTTGAGTGTTTGGTGTTCGGCAAAAGGGCAATTGAATCTTCACGGGAGCACGATTTAAACTTGGGAGCACGGATGCCGGTTGAAAGGACTTTTTTCAAGGATGATAATTCATCGGATAGTGGCTACGAAATCGGGTTATATACTAAAAAGTTAATGCAAAAATATGCAGGCCTTGTAAAACGGGGAAAGGAAATTTCTGAACTAATTAAGGTTTTAACAAACCTTGAAACTATTAATAAAAATGAATATCATTCAAAGTGTGTTCAAATGTTAAAAACTGTAGGATTATTAACAGCAAGTCCGGCGCTTGAAAGAAAAGAAACCAGAGGAGTACATATACGGAGTGATTTCCCAAATGAAGCCCCGGAAATGAAAATTGAAATTGTGCAGCAAATAAAATCGGGCATATATTGTAAAAAAATTGAATAAGGAGAATTTAATATGCAGCAGTCTATTTATATCGTTGATGCTTTTACAAATCATACTTTTGGCGGAAACCCCGCAGCTGTTTGTCCCCTGGAGAAATGGCTTGATGATGATATAATGCAGAAAATAGCAATGGAAAATAATCTTTCCGAAACTGCATTCTTTGTGAAGAATGGGAACCGCTATGATATACGCTGGTTCACTCCCGCAGCGGAAGTGGATTTATGCGGACATGCAACTCTTGCTTCGGGCTATGTGTTTTTCAATTATATTAAAAAGAATGCTTCAAGAATTAATTTTTATTCAAAGTTCAGCGGTGAATTATCGGTTGATAAAGAAGGGGACCATCTGGGACTTAATTTCCCTTCTCATATGCCGGAACCTGTTGATGTGCCTCAGCAAAATATTTTAAATGCTTTTCCCGTAAAACCTACTGAAGTCTTAATGGCAAAAAAGAATTTTCTTGTATTCGAATCGGAAGAGATTGTAAGGAATATTAAACCGAATTTTGAACTTCTTAAAGATATTCAGGGGGATGGCGTAATTATTACAGCTAAAGGTAATAATGTTGATTTCGTATCCCGTTACTTTGTACCGCAGCTCGGTATAAACGAAGATCCCGTTACAGGCTCAGCGCATACACATTTAATACCATTCTGGTCAAAACGCCTTAACAAAACAACAATGAATGCATTACAGGTATCTGCAAGAGGCGGGGAATTATACTGCGAATACCTGGGCGAGCGTGTTAAAATATCGGGCCAGGCTGTTCTTTATTCCCTTGGAAATATTTATTTGCACTAATAAATAGACACATTGAATGAAAAAAATAATCTTGATTTGTGGGGTAATAATATTCTTTACTATAGGCGAGCTATTTCCACAAAACAAATATGATTCCCATCTTGCATCCGAAAGTTGTATAGCGATAGAACCGTTAATGTCGCACAATTTAGATGTAATAAAAGTACTCTACCAAAATTTACGAGAGAGTCCGGTACTTTATATGTTGACAAAACCTTCTTTCGAACCAGAGTGGATGGCGGGAGCATTTACCATTGACAGCAAATATTACTTGTTCTCAGCAGAAGCTGAATTCAATATATGGTATTATAAAATGGGAACTAGAATTACGAGACCTGATAATTTGAAGAGCATAAATAAAGATACGAATACTACAAAAACAGCAGACACTAAAGAACAGTCAATAAAGGAGGGTGTGACTCCGTCAATATCAGATATTAAAAGTTATTACAAAGAAGTTGAAATCTCAAAAGAACTTTATCTTTTAATTAAAAACACATGGAAGGCTATTTTAATAAATGCTAAACCAACGAGTGGAATTTTGGGTGCCGACGGAGTCATGTATCATTTTAGGTTATTAGAAAAAACTAATGTTACTATGGGCGGAGTAACCTGGAGCCCTCGTAAAAATAGTAACAATGGATTGTCTGTTAAATTGGGTTATTTATTATATGATTATGCAATTGGAGGGAATAAACAAGCTGCAATTGAAAAAGAAATTAGAATACTTTGCAAAGATTTACTAAAAAGATGCAGATAAGAAAAACGCTTTACTCTTTGAGCCTTGGCGTCTTCGTGGCAAATATTTCGGCCTTGAAGGCACCGGGGTACTAAGAGTAGAGGAAAATTCGTTCCACACAATTTCATTCCCGAGCCAACTATTTAAAATTTCCTTCAGGAAAAGCATTAAATCAAGCCCTTATATAACATTCTTATTCAGTTTTTAACTATAATTATTATTATCTTTGCTTCAGTTATTAAAGGTTACAGCAGTAAAAATTAAACATAAATCAGAAGGCCGCGTATGAAAAAATTATTTCTTTTTATTTTCCTATTATCAGGTATAGCCGCCCTTGCACAGGAAAAACTTACAAGCGATGAACTTTTCAGCAAAGCGCGGGAAGCCGCATTTAATTTAAAAGACAGGGAACTTGCAAGAAAATATTGCCGCTTGGCGCTTGCAAAAAGTCCAAACTATACCGATATAAGCGTTTTCTTGGCACGGTTGTACACATGGGACAGCAAATATGATTCAGCACGAGCCATTTTTAATGAAGTTATTAAAAGGGAAAATGTAAGCGAAGATGCTTTCAGCGGTGCTATTGATCTTGAATACTGGACTGATAATAATGATACGGCTCTTAAATTATGCAATCAGGCAATAACAAAATACCCCGATTCCTCCGATCTGCTACTGAAAAAAGCAAGAGTTCTAAAGGCAATGGGAAAATATGACGATGCATACAGCGCAGTTGAACTTTCCCTTGCAAAAAAAGGATCTAACGAGGACGCAATTATTTTTGCAGAACGGCTGAAAGATGATGCACGCAAAAATGCAATTACCATAAATTATCAATATGATAATTTCAGCAAAACATTCGATCCCTGGCATCTTGCATATATAAGCTACTCAAGAAGAACCCCAATAGGTACGGTTATACTAAGAACAAACTTTGCGCGCCGGTTTGACGAAAACGGTGTTCAGTATGAAATAGATATGTATCCGAAATTTGCGGATGGTTTTTATTCCTATCTAAACTTCGGTTATTCCGATAATTCAATTTTTCCCAATTACCGTTACGGCGCTTCTCTTTATGCAAGCCTTCCATGGAGTCTGGAAATTGACGGCGGTTTCCGCCTGCTGAAATATAGTACTGATACCTGGATTTATACTTTTGCGCTCGGGAAATATTGGGGCAATTACTGGTTCTCGTTAAGAACATTTATCACCCCGCAGATAGAAAAAGCTTCAGTTTCATATTCTTTAATTATACGATATTATTTGTCAGGCGCTGATGATTATTTATCACTATCGTTAGGTACGGGCATTTCTCCTTCAGAACAGCAGGTAGTAGATAGTCAGGGAAATTGGCTTAAATCAAATAAAGTAGGGCTTGAATACCAGAATAAGTTAGGCAAAGTAGTAATACTTAATCTTACAGCAGGTTACAGCAGTGAAGAATTTATTCCCGGGGAAACAAGAGATGATATTTCCGGAAGTATCGGTTTTAAATTCTTATTTTAATACGGACCATTAATGAAACGCAGATACTTAATTGCATTTCTTTTGTTGTTTACTGTTTTTTCTCTTCTGCCTATTATTCTTTTTATTACGTGGCTTCTTAAGCCTGCATATGAACTGAAAGTAGCTATTCTGGATAAAACGGCAGTCACCAAAGAGATGAATGAACATAAATCCCTTGATTGGGTTTTGGATCATGAAAAATTTTGCAAACCGGATCGAAGCCTCTATTCGTCAACTGAAGACTATTACGGCTTTTTCCCTTTAGCAAATAATAAATTTTTTATTAAAGATTTTGAAGGCAACAGCGATTCAACATTGCGAATTATTGCCAATAAGATAGATTTGATGTATGTGACTGATACTTATGGGGTTTATGACAGGGAGTGGTATCATTCTGTTTACAGGGGGGAGTTTTCAAATCTGATTTATGGAGGCATGTCGCAAAAAGAATTTACCCTGCTTAAAATTCTTAAAGAAGAAAAGAAACTTGTGCTTACTGAATATAATACTTTTGCAACACCTACTCCGGTTTTTGTTAGAACCGAGTTTGAAAATACTTTTGGATTAAAATGGACCGGCTGGGCAGGAAGATTTATTGATGACCTGGACACTACAAGAAATAAAGAAATACCCATTTGGCTGATTAATGATTATAAAACGCAGCATAATAATAAATGGCCTTTTAATAAATCGGGCATTGTCTTTGTACATGAAAACGGGAGAGTTGAAGTCCTTGAATTTATGCGCGACCTTAAAGAAGAAATCCCTTCTATATTTACAAATGAAAGGAATCAGAAAAGATACGGTGTTCCCGCAAAAATTAAATATTCTTACTGGTTCGATGTGGTTCTTACTAAAAGGAGCAACAATGTTTCCTCGGTTTATTATATAAACTCAAATGCGCGGGGGGATTCACTTCTTAATGATATGAAAATACCCAATCCTTTTCCGGCGGTTATTGAACATACGGATGATTACAAGTTTTATTACTTTTGCGGGGATTTCAGCGATAATCCTATAGATCTCCTTTATTCCAAGTTTGCGTATATAACTTTATTTCATCCCCTCTTTTATTCCGAAAGTGAGCCGGCAGAAAGAGAAAGCTTTTTCTGGAGGTTTTATCAGCCTATGATAACTACAATTCTTAAAAATTATTACTATACATTACCGAACAAGTAAAGAATCGGGAACCAGCTTTTTTGTTTTAAGCATATATTCATTTCTTTTACGGAATTCGGCAAATTCATTTTCTATTTTATCCAAAATTGAATTATCGGAATATGGAATAATATTTAAATTATCTGTTATGGTGTAGAGTGTTTTATCGGAGTAAAAATATCCAAGATATAAATAATCAAGCAGCTCGTTTTTGTTTCGCATAAGAGGATAATAATGTGTATTGCGGAATTGTCTCGTAGTATCCAGCCCGGAACCCATAAATATTGAGGCCGATACTTTAGGCATTTTATAATTATTTGAAAGGAATGCAAGCATGGTAGGGGTAATATCAAAATGGGAAGAAATGGAGGAGAACTTTCCTTTCCGCTTTAACATGGGAGAATAAATAATAAGAGGAACATGAAAACGGTCTATCTGTGTAACTATAGGGATTTCAGGCATCCGGTGGTCGCCGGTAATAATAAAGATAGTGTTTTTAAAATCATCCCTCTTTTTATATCTTTCAAAGAACTCCTTAAATGCATCGTCTGTGTATAGAACGCATGAGAGCATTTCCCGGTATTCCTTTAATTTATCCATTATGTCAGTACCCAATTTTAAGTTAGAATAAATTTTATCAAATTTTGCCCTGTAATAATCCTGATCTGCAACCATGAAGGGAGAGTGCATTGAAAGAGTAAGAATAATATTAGTTTGACTTGTACCTTTGTAATTGGAAATTTCTTTCAATACACGGTCGAACAGGTCTTTATCGCCATAACCCCAGGTAAAGCCGGTACTTGCAGTCGGCATTTTTTTATATCCGGAACCGAAATTGTTTTCATCAATTATATTGTCGGTACCCTGTCTTCTAAGGAAAACATCCATCATATCAAAACTTGCGCTCCCGCCGTAATAAAAATTTACATGGTAACCCTGCTTACGCAAATATTTAATGAGAGAAAAATGGGCAGGCATTCCTTCGCCGAGTTCAAGAAAACCTTTTTCGGCAAATGGCAGGGAGCCGAAAATAGAAGGAAGAGCGGCAAATGTCCTTCCTCCGGTGCTTAGGAAGTTATCCCAATACAAACTTTCTTTTGCAAGGGAGTCTAAAAATGGAGTAAAACTTCCCATGTAAGCATTTTCTCCCGAATATCCTTTCCCAAGGCTTTCAGTAATTATAAAAACAAGATTCGGTTTGGTTTCGCTCTTATTAAAAAAGCTACCTAAAACGTCGGGGGATTTTTCCTGATGCAGGAATGGAAAGCTTGAATCGGTATATGTGAAAGAATTAATACTTTCGTCAGCATCTATATAGTAGTTCGATAAAGGTAAAATAGTCTCTTTGGCAAAGAAATATGTAAATGTCTTTGTTGTAAAAAACTCAAGTTTATTTACAAGAACGTTATATTCAGAAGAATTTAAATAACTCTGAGGTTCCGGATAAAATTTACTGCCGAAAATAAATGAACAAATCATTAATACAGAGGCAATATAAGAAAACCGGATGGGTAATTTTATTTTTCTTGATAAATGCTGTAAATAAACCAGCCCTCCTATTAATATTAGAAAAATAATACCGTATAGAATATTAAAACCGCCTGCTGCACCAACAGTCTGTTTTATTTCAGCAAGTGAATATCCAAACAGATCCGAACCGAGGGGAATAAATGTTTTTGAAAAATATGCAATTAGCATGAAATAGCCGATTATTATAAAAACTGACAATGCATTTAATATAATAACCGCTGTTTTCCTGTGAAAGAAGTAAACAATTATAAATATTACGCCGATATAGAAGGAAACATTTAAATACATCAGTGCATCATAAAAAAATGCTGCAGAAATGTCTATAAAATTTAAACCCGGTTTATATACAGAGTTCCATATAAATATTATTTCAAATATCCTGATAAGAAGAAAAAAGAACAATAAGGAAATAGAAGTAGAAGTAAAATAAGTAATCCCATTTTTTAGTTTTAATTCAAAATCCCTTCTGGTTTTTTCTATATCCATTTAGTATTGCCTTTCCTTTTAAGTAAATGGTATACATTACTTAAATCCATTTACGATTGAGAAAACCCTTTTTTCTCCATTACACCCCAGTGAGTATGTCCAAAGAAATATTCTATTGTTCCTACAACCCGGCATAAAGAGGTAAATTGTCTGTATCCCAGATTTTCAAGAATAGCAAACACAAACATTTCAAGAAGATGTTCGGTAAGAGGATACTTACGGAATGTTAGTTCCTCAAAAATTACCGAAAGCAGTGATAAAATTACACCATAGAAAATAGCAACCCCTAAAAATATTGCAGCAAAGTTAAATGATACAATACCAAGTATTAATGATATAATAAAAATAATATACCCGAACACTTCAATTAAAGGCCCTATCATTTCAAAAAGAACTGAATATGGAAAGACAAGCATTCCAAGGTAGCCATACCGCGGGTTTAAAAGCAATTTCTTGTGAAGCAGAAGGCTTACTATAGTTCCTTTCTGCCAGCGTTTTCTTTGTCTTTTTAAAATTTCCAGGTTTTCAGGCGCTTCGGTCCAGCATATTGCATCCGGCACGAATGATATTTTAGATGCCGGATTTGTCTTTCTTAATAATTCATGCATACGTACAATTATTTCCATGTCTTCGCCTATGCAGCCTTTAAGGAAGCCGCCGACTTCTATAATAGCATCTTTTCTGAAACAACTGAATGCCCCTGAAACAATAAGTATGCCGTTAAGCGATTCAAGTCCGTTCCTGCCGAAAACAAACGCACGTAAATATTCCACAACCTGAAATTTACCCAGCCATGATTTGCTTAATCCAATTTTTGTTATAAATCCCTTATTCAATTCGCATCCGTTGGCAATGCGTACTGTGCCCCCAACAGCCGCTATGTTCTCATCTTCTACAAACGGATAGCTTATTTTCAGCAAACAGTCTCTTTCCAGAATTGAATCGGCATCAACTACAACTATAAGTTCGTTTTCCGAAATGTCTATGCCTGCGTTTATAGCATCCGCCTTTCCGCCATTTATCTTATCAACTATTATTAGATTTTTATATCCTTTGCAAAGATAAACAGCATTCACTTTTGCTGTGCTGATTTTGTGAAAAGGCAGAATAGGTATTTCCACCGCATTGAAATTTTCTTTAAGGATATTTAATGTTTGGTCGGTTGAGCCGTCATTAACCACAATTATCTGAAAGTTCGGATATTCCTGTTGAAGCAGCGCCTGAACAGAGGATATTATCCCTGCTCCTTCGTTATATGCCGGTACTATTAAAGAAATTGATTTATAATTCTTAAACCGGAATACTTCCTTTAGGTCTTTATATTTTCTCTTGTTGAAATACTTTTTAAGGTTTGAAAAAGCAAGAAAACTGAGAACGATATAAATTGACCCTATTAATAAAAAATAATAGAGAAAAAAGTAGTTATAAGAAAATATAAAATGTTTTAGTAGTTCAATCATTTGTCAATATACTGTTTTCTATTGTTATGCGTTTTGCAATAATTACATTTTCATTTTTACTATTTTGTCTTGATAATTCTAAAAGTTTGGCGCGGCTGTTGGGCGAATAAGTAGACATAGCTCTTGCCGCGGCAATTTTAACTTCAAGATTGCGGTCATCAAGTTTTGAAATTATTATGTCCTCAAGAAATCCATGGCCTATTTTCGATGCAGCTTCTATAGCAGCGACACTGACCGCCGGTTTTGATTGTGCAAGAAAATATCTTAATGTGTTTATGGAATCGGGGTCCTTAATTTCACCAAGATATTTAATCGATTCAATTATAACATCTTTATGTCCGCTATTAATCATTATGGGGAGCAGCTTGTCAATTGCCTCTGCATACCTGTGGTGCCTTAATATCATAATTATAACATGGAGTATATCATTCGATTTTTTCGTACCAAGCATGTTTGTAAGTATCGGGCATATAGAACGGTCAAATTTAACAAGCATAGAGAGAGCGCCGTCTATATTAAATTGTTTCTTACCCGCAAAGAATTCAAAAATACGGTCAATAATATCCGTCTCGTTCAAATATGAAAGGCTTTCAACAGTGGTACGGAAAATAAGTTCATTTTTTGATGCAAGGAATTTTTTTAATAATATTTTTACAGAATCATCATTAACGTATTTTAAAAAATATATGGCTTCATTTTTTTTCTTTTTGCTTATACTTCCCGCTCTTTTAATAAGATATTTTTTAAGAGAAGTATCTGTAAAAAGTCTTGCCAGCTTATCCAGGTCGTTTCCCTTAAGATTAAGCAGAAAATCGCGCAGGAATCCTAAAAGGTAAACGTATTTGGAAGCGGGTATTCTATCTATAAGTTCATTGGGTTCCTGTTCGGAATATAAGTATTCAAAAATATTTTCCCGCCATGCATTTTCAAATGCAATTTGTTTTTTTTGCCTTCGATTTATTATTACTCTTGTAATAAGGAGAAAAATCACAAAAAATGTTACAATCATAAGAAGTATGAACAGGGCAAGCAGTATATATATTATATGAAATCCGAACATAAGAAGTAATTATACCCGTAAATTTTTAAATCAGTCTTTTAACGGTTTTTAGTAATTCCTCTACCGAGAAAGGTTTTGTAAGATAACCTGCTGCGCCCGCCTTTAAGCCTTCTTCCACAAGCTCGTCTTGTGAAATTGCTGAAAGAAGGATAACAGGAATATGGGATATTCTTTTATCTGCTTTTATTTCCTTTAGAAGAGCAATCCCATTTATAATCGGCATCATAATATCAGAGATTACCAAATCAGTCTTATTTTCAATCAAGTAATTTGCCGCATTTTCACCATTGGAAAAGTTTGATACGCTGTACCCCTCCCTTGTTAATTTAAATTTCAGCAGATGGGTAATTGCCGGGTCATCTTCTAAAAGCAAAATGTTTTTCATTACTAATCCCGAAATTAGAAAACATAATATAGTATAAAATATATACTTTTTTAACAATATAGACTTAAATAATTGGTATTATTCATGATCAGGGAGAGTTATATTAGCCGGAGTTTAGTTTTCGAATTTATACTGGTTTTTAGGGTAATCCAGCTATTCAGTTGGTTAAAAAGCCGGCAGTCCAGTCTTTCAATAATCTAGCCAATCTATTTAATGAAATTTATCAGTCTGCCATTTAGCGGGATTGTTTTTTATATATTCCGATATTCTGTAGTGAGCTATTTCGTTCCGGATGATTATTTCGTAATAATTTCTCTGCCAGATGGAAGTCCGGGTTTTGGTTTTGGCGATCCCTTTTTTCGTCGCGGCGATTTTCTTTTTCGTCGGAGCGGTTGCGGTTGGGGCAGTTGGGGCGAATTGCAATTCGCCCCCTAGTCTGCCCCCTAATCCGCCCCCTAATTCCTTTTTTCCGCGGGCGTATCGCGATACGCCCGTACTATTCGAATTTTGGGATTCTTCGGGAATATTAGGATTTTTTAGAATATTTATCCTTTTCGTGGTGGCTCCTTTGAAGCCTCTTATTATTGCTCCAATATTATTTGATGGAGATCTTAATCCCCCGTCTTCATTATTTTTCCCCGGGATTTGATATTTGATTTCTATTATTGAATGGAAATGATTCGGCATTATAATAAATTCTCCTAATGCAATATTTTCCCTTATTTCAATAGTTTTTAGCCATTCTTCTTCTATTATCTTCCCATATTCATTTAATATCATTTTCCCATTAATAATTTCTCCGAATAAATAATCCCCATTTTCTGTGCAAAGAGTTATAAAATATAATCCTTTCTGCGAGTAATCATAGCCCTTTAATCTAATTGAACGGCGGTGATGAATTGCCGGATTGTAATTTGACCCATCAATCATAATTTGCATTCAGCATTAAATAATAGTAAAACAGAAATTCCCGCATAACCAACGTTATCAATATAAATAAGAAGATTTTTATTTTCAAGACAGCATAATGCCCGGGAACTCTTATTCCCGTTAAAACTTTAATAATTATTTCATACTGCTATTCAAATAAATTGGCTATTTCTCTTCATGTTTACCCCCGAAATTTATATCTTTGTTAGTTATTTAAGGAAATCTATGGCTGTTGAAGTAAACAAAATTATTTACTCCATGATTGGAGTAAGTAAGTACTACGATAAAAAACCAATTATTAAAGATATTTACCTTTCCTATTTTTACGGTGCAAAAATTGGCGTCCTGGGCTTAAACGGATCTGGTAAAAGTACTCTTCTTAAAATTTTAGCCGGGGTTGATAAGGATTTTAACGGGGAAATTGCCATTTCTCCCGGTTATACTATAGGCTACCTTGAGCAGGAACCTCATCTTGATGATAATAAAACTGTCCGCGAAGTAGTTGAAGAAGGAGTTCAGGAAATTGTTGACCTTTTAAAGGAATATGATGATATAAATGCAAAGTTTGCAGAACCGATGTCCGATGATGAAATGACTAAGCTGATAGATAAACAGGGGAAAGTTCAGGATTTAATAGAAGCAAAAAATGCTTGGGATTTAGATGCACGTCTTGAAATGGCAATGGATGCATTAAGATGTCCTCCCGGTGATACAGTAATTAATATTCTTTCCGGCGGCGAGAAAAGAAGGGTTGCATTATGCAGACTTCTTTTAAAAGCGCCCGATATTTTATTGCTTGATGAACCTACTAACCATCTTGATGCAGAAAGCGTAGCATGGCTTGAACAGCATCTGCAAAGATATGCAGGCACGGTAATAGCAGTTACACATGACAGGTATTTTCTTGACAACGTAGCCGGCTGGATTCTTGAACTTGATAAAGGGGAAGGAATTCCATGGAAGGGAAATTATTCTTCATGGCTTGAACAGAAACAAAACAGATTAAAACAGGAAGAAAAAACGGAAAGTGACAGGCAGAGAACACTTGAAAAAGAATTGGAATGGATCAGAATGTCTCCAAAAGGAAGACATGCAAAATCCAAAGCAAGAATTACCGCTTACGAAAAATTATTAAATGAAGAAAATGAAAAAAGGGGCAAGGATGTAGAAATATATATCCCTGCAGGTCCAAGATTGGGCAATATGGTTATAGATGCTGAAAATTTAAGCAAGGCCTACGGTGAAAATATTTTATTTGAAGGTATGAGTTTTAAATTACCTCCCGGCGGTATTGTCGGTGTAATAGGGCCTAACGGCGCAGGAAAAACAACATTATTTAAAATGATAGTAGGGCTTGAAGAGCCGACTAACGGCAATATTAAAATTGGTGATACGGTTAAAATCACATACATAGACCAGATGCGTTCCAAATTAGATCCTGATAAATCTATATGGGAAGTAATTTCCGGCGGTGTAGATATTATACATATGGGAAGCAGAGATTTAAACTCCCGCGCTTATGTAGGGCAGTTTAATTTCACCGGTTCAGACCAGCAGAAAAAAGTCGGCTTGTTATCGGGGGGCGAGCGCAACAGGGTTAACCTTGCAATGATGCTTAAAGAAGGCGCCAATGTAATACTGCTTGATGAACCAACAAATGATCTTGATGTTAATACAATGCGCGCACTTGAAGAAGGGCTTGAAAATTTTGCAGGCTGTGCGGTAATAATAAGTCACGACAGATGGTTTCTTGACAGAATAGCCACCCATATTCTTGCATTCGAAGGGGATAGCAAGGTATATTGGTTTGAAGGCAATTTTTCCGAATATATTGAAAACAAAAAAGAACGGCTTGGTGCAGATGCAGATCAGCCGCATAGAATAAAATACCGCCATTTAACAAGATAGAAGTGTGGATAAAAGCAAAAATACTCCCGATGTAAATATAAAAAAACAGCCTTCTAAAGCAGTTGACAAAGAAGAAGAAATCATATTCCGGTATAAGTATCTTGTAGATAACACTCCCAATGCTGTGTTTTCTGTCGGCGATAAAGGAAATATTCTGTTTATTAATAATGCATTTAAAAAACTTTTCGGGCTTGATGAACAGATATTGGGTAAATCCTTTGAAAAAATTCTGGGCAGTGGAACAGATAAAACCTTTGTTGACGGTATTATTCAAAAGGCCTTAGCAGGTAAATCATTTAATGGCATTGAGCTGGAATTTCAAAGTGCTGAAAATAAGATATTATATTCTACTACCCGCGTATATCCAATTATTAACGATGATAAAAAAATTCAGGAATGCGCATTTATTGTTATAGATATAACCAAGACAAAACTTGAGCAATCAGAAAGAATAGAATCAGAAAAAAAATACAGAGCGCTGTTCGATCTTTCTCCATCACCTATAATAATTGTTGATCTACAAACCAGAAAAATAATTGACTGGAACCTAGCCGCTCTTCATCTACTTGACTATTCTTCAAAAGAAATTAAGAATTTAAAATTAAGCGGCTTGCATGAAAAGAAGGTGTATAATAAAACCCGTGTCGAAATTGAAATGCAGCTTATTAAACGGGGAAGGTTTTCTGTAGAGACCGTGTGGGTTGGCAAAAATGAAAAAGAAATTCCGGTAAACCTTTACGGCGGGTATCTTGAATTAAAAAAGAAAAATTTTGTTCAGATTTATGCTTACGATATAACAGAAAAGAAAATTTCAGAAAAAGAACTTATAGAAAATCTTGAAATAAGGACGGCATTATTCGAAGGTTCGCGGGACCCTATGATTCTCGTTGACCTTGACAACAATTGCAGGTTCGCGAATCCCGCTATGACCCGTGTCTTCGGATATACACAGGAAGAAATAATAGGCGCCCCTTTCCCCGGTATAGCAGAGGAAGATAAGGATAAATTTTTTGAATGGGTAAAATTATGTAAGAAAGGTTCCGGCGTCTCCAATTATGAAACCAGCAGAAAAGCCAAATCGGGTAATATTATACCTGTAAGTATTACAATATCTCCAATAAAAAATTCTAAAGGGGAACTTACATTTCTTTCGCTCGTTTACAGGGATGAAAGTCAGAGGAAGAAAGCCGAAGAAGAACTGCTCATAGCGCATGAATCAATTAAAAAATATGCTGAAGAGTTAAAAGAATTAAATGCAAATAAGGATAAGTTCTTTTCAATTATTGCGCATGATCTTAGAAGTCCGTTTCAGGGGCTGCTTGGTTTTTGCAATCTACTTAATTCCGAATTTGAAAACCTTACCGCCGAAGAAAGCAAATTTATTGCTCATAACATAGGTGAATCTGCTAAAAATATTTTTGCATTGATAGAGAACCTGCTCGAATGGTCAAGAGTGCAATCGGGCCGGAAAGAATTTGTACCTAAAAAATTAAATTTATACGAAGAAGTTTTAACTGCTGTTATTTCACACAAAATTCAGGCAATAAATAAGGGGATAACATTAAAGAATATAGTTGCAGAAAATATATTTGTAAAAGCCGATGAGAATATGCTTCAAACCGTTTTAAGGAATTTAATTTCGAACGGTATCAAATTCACACAGAACGGCGGCGGAATAATAATTTCTGCGGTTCCTAAAAACGGAGTTGTAGAAATCTGTATAGAAGATACAGGAGTGGGTATTCCCGGTGACGATTTGAATCGGATGTTTAAAATTGAATCTCATTTTGTTATGCAGGGAACCAATAAAGAACCGGGTACAGGGCTTGGGCTTATATTATGCAAAGAGTTTGTACAAAAACACGGCGGCGATATTTGGGTGGAAAGTGTTCTGGGAACGGGCAGCAGGTTTTATTTTACAATTCCAAAAGGTTAATATACTATATTGGGCAGAGCATCCGGTGAAATCTTTTTTAATTTCATTATGCAGGTAATTGCTTTTGCAGAATCCTTCTTAATCCATGCAACATTTCGTAAATATAAAAGAGACATGCTGTTTAATGAATCGCAGGCAACTGATTCATCCAATATCTTTTGTGCAGCATTATAATTTCCTATATGAAACATTGCCATTCCAAGAATTGATAAAGCCTCGCTTTTTCTATCCGGGCATTTAGTAATCATTTTCTTAACTTCTTCTTCCACAAGCAATAATAAATCAGCATTATTTGTTTGTGTAAGTTTCAGGAAGTAGTTGGATGCATTTATATAATTTGAAACAAATGAATTATCACACACGATGTTTTTGTTTTCTTTATCTTCTTCTTTTCTAACTGTAAAAACAGGAAGATATTCATTAAACACCTGAGTGTAAATTAATTGCATATAATAACTTCTTTCAAATTCGGGATTTACAAACAGGGCACATTCAGGAAACGCGCTTGGTTTTCCTCCAGCGGGAAAGATTATTAAATCAGGTTTGCACTTTAATACATATTCAGCATTATAAGTTCTTTCTTTCCAAAGTACGGGCAGGCTGTCTGTAATACCCGGAGTTTCTTTTGGATTATGTGCTGTATATTCGTCAGTTAATCCGGCAAGGTCTATCACTTCGGCACCGGAAAAATAGGAAAAAGCTCCTATGGTAGATAGAGCTGCTTTTACCGGCCTGTTAATTTCAACGCTAATGTCTTTTGCCCATTCAGCATATATTTTCATTTTAGCTACAAGCCCTAATTCAAACTCGCGTTTCTCGAATGCTGTGCTTTTTTCACCAAGAAAATTATTAATGCAAACCATACCTACAGCAAAAACCATTATTAACGCTTTGCAAAAAGCCGAAATTTTTAAATTATCCCATAAAATAAGCGATGCTATAAATGAAAGATATATTAATGGAATCACAGGGAAAAATAATCTGTGTAGAGGGAGAACATCACCTCCTATTATTGTAATAGCAAAACAAAACAGGCATGAAAAAAGAACTATTAAAATAAGAGGCTTGTCTTTTTTAATGATTGCCGTTGCCAAAGGGAAAAAAAGCAGTAAGCCGTAAAATAAATTTGTCCTTAGAAAAAATACTAAATATTCAACTCCTCTTTTAATGTGATAAATTGAAAAACCTGATTTTGCGTAGAATGTATTGGGTAGAGGATAACCGTAATAAAATATTCGCAATACAAGAAAGATTGACAGCACGACGAATATTACCGCAAGTTCTTTTGCCAAAACAGAAATTGAGATATAGCTCCTTCTTTTTACAATTATAAACTTTACTATTACTGGAACAGAAATTAATAAAATACCTTCCGGGCGGGTAAGGCATGTTAATATAGATATGAAAACAAATCCGGCACCCAATCTATTTTCATAAAATTTCCTTAAATACAAATAAAGAGTCGTAATATATAAGAAGAGGAAGAACATCTCTTCCATTCCGCTTGCAGCCCAATATAAAAATGCACTATTAAAGCAAAACAAGGGATAAGCAAGAATATGTAAAAATTCATATAAATATTTTTTTTCGTCAGCTCGATTTTTATTATAGAATAGCGATAAGAATTTCTTTATAAGTAAAGCAGTAAGAATAATGACCAACGCACCGAATAGAATTGAAGACACCTGCGAAAAAACTTCAAGATCAACCCCTGCTTTATATGCGCCGCTAAGAATTACAACCCATAAAAAACTTGTATATCCCTCAACTTTTTCCCCGGGATTAAATACAAGCCCGCGCCCTTCCGCAAAATTCCTTGCATACCGCATAGCGGTGTATGCATCATCCTGCATAAAAGAAAATTGCCTTTCGAAACGGAAAAAAAGCAACAGAAAAATAACAGGAATCAGAATTTTAATTCCTTCAACTAAGATTCTATTTTTTTCCTGAAAAGATGGCAAAAACATTAAAGGCACTCATAATTATGTGGATAAAGTTAACTATATTTTTTAGTATATAATTTAAATTTATTTCCTTTTGTAATAAACTGTAAAATTAATGCGTTTTTGTAAAAACATATTCTTATTTGTGCTGTTTGGTTTTTTAATCCTGAAAGCCCAGTCCGAGCCATACCTTATAAAAAATATAACATTTCAGTCAGGCGGTTCGCAGAATACGGTACATTCTATTGTTCAGGATAAAAAAGGCTATCTATGGTTCTGCACAACCAATGGCCTTAGCAGGTACGACGGGTATTTTTTCAACGCATATTTAAAAAGTCCCGATGATTCATCCACAATTTCAAGTAACTCGGTTATTTGTATTTACGAAGACAAGCAGAATATATTATGGATTGGAACCATAGACGGTATTCTGAATAAATATGACAGGCGTACCGGGGTATTTACTCATTATGATCTCCGCCTTTCGGATAAATACAATATTATTCCGGAGCCGCGCGCAACAAGTTTCCCTGTCCCCTTTTCACGCAATAGCGATAATACTATTACAGCCATAAAAGAAGATAAAGATGGTTATCTCTGGATCGGTACCTGGGGTACCGGAATTATAAGGTTTGATAAAAGTACAGGTAAATTTTCAAGATTTATTGAAAATGCGGGCAATAAGTTCCGTTTCCGTGTATCAAGCAACAATGTAAAATCGATATATATTGATTCTGAAAACAATATCTGGATAGGCAGCATACTTGACGGCTTGAAAAAAGTTTATTATAACAGCCAGAAAAATGAAGTAAGTTTTGTAAGATACAGCCTTATGGATGGAAAGTATAAACAGGTTACCTCCCTTATTGAAGATAAAGATCACAACTTGCTTATCGGTACTTTCGATGGCGGATTATTTAAGCTCCCGGATGAAAAGAAAAATTTAAATCACGGATCAATCATACTAAATTCTATTCTGGATGATATTAAAAAAATGCCTCCGCAGGCTTCAAAAAAAATTGTTGCATTACTGGCAGACAGCAAAGGCCTGATATGGATTGGCACTTACGGCGGATTATTTAAATATGATCCGTCACGAAATGATCTTATCAAAATTGAAAATTTATTGGGTAAAGGAGAAAATAAATCTCCAAATGTTCTCTCTCTTTGCGAAGATAAAGGGGGAATAATATGGGTAGGATTTAATCTTGGCGGCGGCATTTGCAAAATCGAACATAACAGAATTAAGTTCGGCCTGATTAACAAACAATATCCATTTAAGAAATCATTGAATGACGAAACAGTCTGGTCTCTTTATCTGGACAAAAAAGATGTTTTATGGGCAGGTACTGAAAACGGAGGATTGAATAAATTTGACAGGCAGAGAAAAAATTTCTCATATTATACTATGGCTTCAGACAGGAAAGGGGCTATAAGCGATAATTGTGTGCGGGCTATAACAGAAGATAAATGGGGGGATTTATGGCTCGGGACATATAACGGCGGATTAAACCACTTCAATGAATCAACGGGTATTTTTACTTCATTTAAATTTGATTCAACTGTAAGGAGTTCTATTTCTCACAATCAGGTTCAGTGTATTTATATTGATTCTTCAAATACATTTTGGGTAGGTACATTCGGAGGAGGACTTAATAAGTTTAAACTGAAGGGAAAATATTCAGGTGAAAAAATTTCTTTTGAATCATACAGGTATAATAAAAAGGATCCTTTCTCTATTAGCAGCGACAGAGTCTATACTATTTATGAAGACAGGAAAAAGAATTTATGGATTGGCACTTACGGCGGGGGATTAAATAAATTTGACAGAAAAACGGGAAGGTTCATCGCCTATAAAACTATTCCCGGAGATGAATCAAG
>TBL_comb47_HYPODRAFT_10000670_pt1 | contig 45228 bp, 49 predicted proteins | sample TroBogypolimnion_40_FD_10682 | JGI IMG/M metagenome (IMG submission 10682)
GGTTAACAAAGATAATGAACCGTTATATGACTGCTATGACTAAAGCTATACTAGACAATAACGGCACATTAGACAAATATATAGGAGATGCTCAAATGGCTTTTTGGAATGCACCACTAGATGATAAAGAGCACGCATTAAATGCATTGAAAACTGCAATGATAATGTTAAGTAATCTAGATGAGTTTAATAAAGAAATTGCTCAAGAAGGGGTGCCAGCCTTTGGAATGGGTCTTGGAATCAACACAGATACTGTTGTTGTTGGTAATATGGGCAGTACTCAGCGTTTCGATTACACTTGCTTGGGCGACGGAGTTAATTTGGCCTCGAGGTTAGAAGGGCAATCTAAACCTTACGGTGTAAAGATAGTAATTGGTCCTAAGACCTACGAATACGTTAAAGACAAATACAAGTGTTTTGAACTAGATTGTATAGCTGTTAAAGGTAAAAAAGAAGGTGTGAAGATCTATACTGCTGTACAAAATAACTTTCTTACAATGGAAAAGCCTTATGTAGGCCAAATACATGACGGATTTTTATCAGATTATAGAATGCAAAGATGGGATAATGCTATACAATTAGCCAAATCCTTAATAACTTATAACCCCGAATTAGCTCACTATTACGAAAACATGATAGAAAGAATTAATGAGCTTAGAAATGCTAACTTACCAGCTGATTGGGACGGAGTGTTTAGAGCAACTTCAAAATGAGTTGAATCTTTGCAATAAACGATAAGAACGTTTTGTTTTTAAATCTAAAGGCTCGTAACCGGTAATACCCCAATCTTTAGTAATGTTGTTCACAAAATAGTTTTTATCCATTAACGGCTCCATGTAGCAATCGTTTAAATCATTTTCTGCGGTGAAGATATCAGCACCTATTTGCTTGCTTGTGTATAGGTCTGTATTTAAAAGTTCTTTGTTTTTAAAAATCGTTAACCAATTAAAAAGCGGAAACGGCGGTAGCCCGTCTTTCATTACAGGGTCATCTTCTAAGCGAATTGTTTTATGGCGTTCTAATAAATCTAAAAGAGAATCGTATATTTTATATTTTGTTCTAAACTCTTTCCAAAACAAACTATCTGTTCGTTTAGTTAAATAGTGTACTTGTATACCACTGTGCCAATTATTAACTGTATCTAAATGTAATTTATTAAATTCTTCTTTATACGTTTCGTTGTTAAGATCAGAAAGCATTTTTACAAATGTATTTGTTTCTGATAGCACCCCAGTATTTAATAGAGTAACAACTACACCTAAAGCATTAGAATCTAATGGTTCTGAAAAACCAGTAGAAAGCCCTACAGCCATACAATTCTTTATGCATATTTTTTCGTAATACCCCGGGCTGTATTTAAATAGATTAACAGGTTTAATTGAATGACCTAAATATTGTTCAACTTCTTCTTTTGCTTGATCTTCTGTTATATAATCAGAATCAAATATATACCCACTACCGTAGCGATGCTGTAAAGGTATTTTCCACATCCAACCGTGCTTCATAGCAGTGGTGAGAGTGTATGGTTTGTATTCTTTATCTATATCGAGAAAGAAAGGTAACGCTGCTTTACCTGGAAATCTATGCTTGAGACATATCCAACGAGAATTATAGTGTTTACCTATTATTAATCTTTTAAAACCAGAACAATCAAAAACAAAATCACTATTAACTTTACGACCATCTTCAAATACTATTTCTTTTATAAAGCCGTTCGTATCATTATTAAACGATACAACTTTACCTTCTATTCTATGTATGCCTCGTTTTAAAGCATTTTCTTTTAAAAATTTAGCTAATAAAGAAGCATCGAAATGAAATGCATGCGGTATAACCATATCATACCTATTAGTAATAGTATCCTTAATGAACGGTGCTTTGTTAATTACCTTATCATAATGTTGTATGGTAGTAGGTGCAAATGCATTTACCCAAAACTCTTCTTTACCATTCCAGTTTTTAAACGCAGTACAATATTTAAAGGTAGCACTAGTGCTTTTTATAAAATCATAAAAGGGTAGTTTTAATATTTTAAATAAAAAGGAATTAAAACTTGGTACTACCCCTTCTCCTGCACCTAATATACCTATTTGATCGCTTTCAATTAGAGTAATGTTTTGGGTAGTAGAAAAAAGCTTTTGTAACGTTAAAGCAGTCAACCAACCAGCTGCACCACCGCCTACTACAACGATGTTTTTTGCGCCTTTCATTAAAAGTTAAAATTAAGTATTTTGATCGTAAAACTGTTTAGCTCCTGCACAACCATACACAAAATAACCTGAATGATAAAACAAAGACTCAAACGTCCAACCATTAGTTTTAGCAGCAGCTATTGCAGCTGTAATTCTAGGTAAATTAGAACTAGTGTGTCCTAAATATGTCCATCCAAGNGCAACACATTCATTACCGTTTAAAGGTTTATTTTGAAAACCAGTAACAATATTAGCTAAAGCAGTTACGTCATCAGATGTGGGCTTATATCCATTATTACCTGTGATCGGCCCAACAGTAATATATATTCCACCACCTGTAATTGCCCGAGTAAACCCTACATAAAACGTGTTACCGTTATATTGTAACGAATCATAATGATATTTGCAATCACCATCATTGTAATAAGATTGTAATAAATTATGTGAGTTATCGTCCATATTATTACTTACTGTTGGTAGTAGTTATTCAATATAGAAGAATAATCCGTTTTGGATATAGCTACATGCGTGTTTTCTGTAGTTTTAGTAAAGTATCCATATACTGTGTTGTTTACTATATGTACACCATTTGATATAAAACAGGCACAAGCGTTGGTCTTATACGCTTGATCCCAGTATGATATTTGTTTAGAATGCGGACTAGATATAATGGTTTCTGCTTCTATAGAGTTAGTTAATAATAAAATACCTCCAGGTATTAATATGTTATATGCTAACATCATGTATACATCTAGGTTACGTATGTTACGTATATCTTCAAACACTATAAGTCCGGCGTTAGTAGACTGTAGTGTAATAGTATTAGTATTGTATATGTTATAATTATTAGCTTTACACCAAGCAACTGTCATAGGTACTGTATATGCTTTGTGCATATAGTCGGTGTAATTTTCAATCCATAACTTTAAATCACTTTGAGAATGAGAGTTATCTAAATGTAGATAATATATGTAGAGTACTTCATTTATATGATGTATTTTACCGTACATCATACTACGACACATTAATTCCCCATCATCACAAGCCTTTAAACTAGAGTTATGCCCACCTATTTTATTATAAAAGTCTTTACGCCACACTCTAATATGATTAGGTGCCCAAAATTGCCAACTAAAATTAGCTGGTAAAGGTGGAAACGCTACATTAATTAAACACTCTTCTTCTTTATAGTTATAGGTACTATATTTCCACCCAAAATCTGGTCCCCAAGTATAAGGTTTATTATTAGAATCTAATACTAAATTGTTAGAATAGATAAAATCGCCTTTATCTTTATTATTAATAAGCGTCTCTATACAAGTAGGTACAAGTTCATCATCGTGATCTACTTCTGCTAACAACTCACCAACGCCTTGCATAAAGCCGAATTTTTTAATTTCCCCAATATTAGTTCCGCCGTTATAGGGTACTATTTTTATCCACGGTTCAACTGGTAGTATAGTTACATCAGCCCCGTTGTTAGGTATTACTACCCATTCAAACCTTTTATCAGTTTGTTTAGCTATGGAATCATATAACCGTAAAAGCTTATCAGGACGGTGAGTAGGTGTTATTAATGAGACTATCGGGTCCATTTACTTAAAGGACACTTAGACTTTTCTAAGCGAGTTTTTATATTCATACCACACCCACAAGCCATACACCTTGATATAATACCGTCTTTTTTAAGTTTGTCGCATGATAGACACATTGACTGTCTTTCTGTGACTACGTCCTCTGTAGCTAATATGACTCCAGATTTTATAGCTCCTGCTAAAACGTCTTTTCCGGTTTCAGAAAGACTAAAAGCCATTTGCAATAAACTAGGTCCTTGCTGTTCACTCATATTACTATTTACTTGTATCCTGCTTTTTTCAAACACTCTTCATACATTTCAACATCTTTTTTATTGTGATATCTTATTAGTTCACGTATCTCTTCACTTACAGAATAGTTTTCGTTTATATTTTGTTTTTTACTATTTACATTATAATCTACAGTTGGCTGATTTAAATTAAACCCCATAACTCTGTTAAACCTTTTTAATTCTTCTTTAAAGTGCTCCTTTATACCTATAAACTTAAATCTATCTAACGGAACATCTAATAAAGAAGTAGCAATGTTTTGATGAGAAGAGTATTTAATAAAATCTTCTAACGTTACTAAATCGTATGTTCTATGTTCTGTTCTAACACCGTATGTGTAACTAGCTCCTAGATAATAATAATACTGGGATACAACTCTTTCTACTGGGTTTCTTAACCAAGTTATTAATGTTGCATCTGGATACATGTTTAAAGCTTTAGTCGCTTTAAAATGTCCGCACATAAACTTTATATTACTGTTTGGTTTTTGCGTAACACTACCCGGTAAATTAGATCTATTAACTATTAATTCCTCGCTAATCCAGCTAGGAGAATCTATAACTAAAATATCTTTAGAATTAAACTCTTTTGATATAAGAGATTTAAACGTAGAGCCTGCTGTTTTAGGTACATGAACAAATATCAACATACCCACACTTACTTTAAATAAGCTAAACTACAACTTTAAGTAGTAGGATATGGTAGACCGTGCGCTGATAAAGCACTTACGGAATTTGTAGTAACATACGTTGCATAAGGCACAACTGGAATATTATATACAAACCCACCAACCGGTGCACCACCTGCTGAAGCATATCCTGTTGTACAAGTTAAAGAAGGTACATCATAATCTGTGCTTGCAATTACTACACCATAAAATGCCCCAGATGTACCACCAGTAACTGTAAGGTTAGTTGGTGTACGGTCACCACAGTTACGATAGGTAACAGCTAATACACCATTACCTGCACCAGCTGTACCACCATAATATAAAGCGTATCTTGAGCAAGACATATATAATTATTTACTAATTGTATATGTGTTTTAATGTTAATTTTGATTAGAAGTAATACGATAAACTACTGTGTGACTACCGTTTTGAGAAGATAGCTCAGCATTTGGATAGTATTTGCGTACAGAACTTGCAACTTTTTCGAAAACCTCTTGACTATTACCTAATAAATCAAGACCAGCAGCAGGCTTCTTAGCTTGTACAGTGTAGTCTATCATTAGGTACATTGCGTCTTTACCGGCACTTTTAAAGGCAACCTTACATTTATTCTTAATTAAATGCTGTACTAGCTTCGGATTTGGTAATAGTTTCATTATAATGATTTACTTGTATTATTTAAATATCCACTAATTAGTTTTAACATCCTCTACAATATTATCTATACTTTCAACTGTAAATCCTTCTTCTTTATTGCCCCAAAATGCAGATACATTAATGTATTTGGCGATACCGAATTTCTTAATAAAAGCTACCTTTTCAAAATTATCAAAAACTCTTAAATCATCAATAAGAACGTTTTTACCAGTATCTATCTTTATTTTAGGGTTTTTGTGTTTCCAATCCTTAACATACTCTCTATCAAATATCCTGTCTTCGTCAAACCCGAAATTAAAAGCTTTGTTCATTGCTTGAGCATAATCTTTAGCGGCTCTAGTAAGCATATAAACATGCCCTATTTCTCTTAAACGAAACAAGAGATAATTTGCACCAGGCCTTAATACTGCTACATAATGCTCTTTCTTACCTAACGATACAGTTACAGGCTTATCACAAAGATTGTCAACCTTTTCTACATCTCCTGCAACGGTTTTCATACCGAGAGTATGTATTAAGGTTTCGTCTAGATCGACAAATATGTTTATTGTTTCAGAGGGCATAAGCAGACATCGTAGTACTTACAACCATGACATTCATCATCGAGATTAATGTGTGGCATTAAACAAGCTTCTTTTGTAACTTCAGCAATATTTGTATAAGCTGGTTCACTTCTAAAGTAATCAGGATTACCAGTCCAAGGATAGGTTCTTACTTTCTCTTCTTTACCTTCTTCGTTAATTACTACAGTGGTAGACTCTGCATGAGAAGCTAAACGTTTACGCCTTTCCTTTTTAGGCATATTAGGATGCTTCTTGAGCTTTACGTTTATCTTCGGTAACTTATTACCTTTACATTTAGAAGCTAAATCTTTAATTTGTTCTGGAGTATATCCAGCAGCCAAGTACTTTTTAGTCTCTCTCGTGACGTACTCTTTAACAAACAACTTTAAATCGTTATTGTATTTTTCTGCTAGGGTCTTTTTAAAATACTCAATAGGTGCAAAGGTTTTTGCACCGGAAATAGAATCAACCGGGTAAACGTACTTACCACATTTAGATATAGCTATAAGGTTAGTATCAAGGTTCATAGATACAGTATGGTGCCTTATAGGAATAGTGCAAGCTTATTTTTTATCAGCTGATTTTGTATTTTTACGATCTTGAGCTGTATTAATAAATTGACAAAAATAATGTGCTGTGTTAACGTCAGGCTTGTTAGTATATAGCTTTACATGAGCAGTTTTTTGTTTCTCAGTGGCTTGTAAACTAAGCTTTGGAAAGCCTCTTTTAAGCTTGTTCTTTATGTTATGTAACTCTTTAATTTTAGTAATTGCCTGTTTTACCTTTTTACGGTAACCTGGGGAGTTATACATTTTTAAAAGTTCTGGATGGATTTTTAATTTATCTGTCGACATGTTAGTTTGTTTTCGATTTTAAGTTTAATTTATGTGTTAAATAATAGCCGAACATTTCAGCATTCTTTTGAGTCTTTTTTAGTAATGCTCCGTAAACGTGACCCTTTTCTTCTATAAAGTCATCACTAAAGCCTTCTTTCTGTAAACGATTTAACTCTCCCATATCAAATATTGTAGCGCGGGCAGAAGATTTAGTAAAATCAGGAAACACTACTACAACGCCTAATTCTGATGTAATTAAAATTTGATTAGCTTTCTCTGTACCTGTAGTGTTACTTGTTTCGTTAGTAACTACATCAATATCAACATCACACTTATAGTCTTTAGCTGCTTTTATAATGGAATCCGCGTAATCCTGTACGGCAGCATCTACTTTAATGTTGAGTCTCATATGATATATTATATTACATATGAAACGTTTTTCAAGTACTTAAGCGTACGAATCTGTATTTTCTGGCGGAACATCTCCGGCAGAATGCACTAACGTATTCTCTTCATTATAGATCTTTATGCCGTGACCATTATTGTGTCTAGCAAAATTAAGTGCATCATGTATGCTTTCAAACGTACGTTCTACAACTTTAAGTTTGCCAAATCTCCAACTATGCAATTTTACGGTGTGCTTAGACATATTAATTAAAATACTTAGTCCAAACAGACTCTGTTTCTTTACAATATTTTTTTAAAGATCTTTGACACTGATTTACATTTCTAGCTGGGTGGTAATAAGCATCTATTAATTTTGCTGTAATATCTTGACTATCAGTAGGATCTGCACAGTAATTAGTTTCGTAAAACCACTCATTCTTTAACCAAGGTATTTCTGAACTTCCTACTATTGGTGTTCCTTCTGATATATAATCAGCTCCTACAATATTAAATGTTTCTGAAAAACTTACTTGTAAACCTATATCCATACGACCGCAAAGATTGACAAAATTTTCTCTAGGTGTCCATTCATGATTAATTAATTCATGCCCTTTATCGTGTAATTGTAAAAATAGCCCTTTCAAATTATGTAATACAGGTTCACCTTTCATTTCTATACGCCCTGCATTAATATGAAAATGTAGTTTTTTGCCTATTTTGTTTGCAAAATCAATTGCAGCAAATGCTTGTACTAAATGGTTTTTTAATAGCCTTATTGCTCCAAAACAACCTACATTTACTATTTCTTTATTATAGTCTATAGGTTTAGGCGCCCTATAAAAGCCTGGGTAATGGTTTGGCAAATATATAACTTTGCTGTTCGATGTTTCTTTTAACCAATTATTTTTTATACGTAAATAATTCTGTATTTCCTTATACATTCTAGGAGCATTACAAGCTATTATTACATTTTTATAAGTCGAGTAATCTCCTATCCAGTCCATTGCCATACCTTCTCCTGCCATAAACGGTAACTCACTATGCAAACGTACAATCCATTTTACATTTGGATGTAATTTTTGTAGTACATCAAACTTAGTAGGCACTACCCACAAAGCTTCAATAACAACATGTGTAGGGCGATACTTAGTAACTTCTCTATCTATATCATTATTATCTACTACTACAACTAAATTAGACTCTATATTATATGCTTTAAGCATATTGTTTACAAAGCATGCAGAATTGTAGAGTCCTGTGCTTAAACCAATTTGAGAGTGTGCTACACCATTGTAATCTTCTCTACGTTTGAGTATAAACAAAACTTTAGCCATAATATATGTGGGTACAATATTTACCCGCGCACGGCTTTTTTAAACTGTTGCACTTTATTATTATGATTGACTTTGGTGACTAGGACCACCTTGTGTAACACCAGCAGGCAAATCAGGACCTTCTATGGATTGTTCTTTATCTGCATCTCTATTGGCTTTATATATTTGACGCAAGTACTTTGTAAGATCGTAAAAGTGATTATACTCATGCTTAACAATACCACGCCCTTCATCAAGCATTAAAACATACGTATTATCAGAATACTTTAATACCGTTTCAACCTCTCCTGGTGCATAAATTCTCATTAGCTCATTAGAGTTAGATTTTTTTCTACGAAAGTCAAAAAGCTTACTTAATACTCTGTACTCATCATCTGTAAATGGCACTTGACGTACAGTTCTCTCTGGTTCATAAGGTTTTCCTTGTAAACCATTGTATAATTCAGCTAAAATCTTATACGTATTACGCATTACGTATACTTATGATATAAATCCACTTATACCTTAAGTTCGTTACGTATTTTAGTAGCTGATATCTCTTGTAAGGTTTTATCTAAATCAATTTGTTCTATTTTATATCCGACATCTCTACCATAAAATATATTAGTAATGTTTGGTACTCTAACAATAGTGAACTTACTCTCATAGCCTTTCATACCAGTACGAATATTACCTTCTACTTCATCTAAATCAAACGGATTTTTTTCATCTGTACCTTTAGTATCTCTAATAGCAATACATACTTGACCTACCCTATTGAGAGCTTCTAAAATAAGAGCTTTGTGACCGTTATGAAAAGGTTGATAACGACCGAGCATAAACGCTGTTGGTAATTTAGGATCAAATGCAGGCTGTATAATGTTCTTAATTTTGTTAGCCCAAAACAAAGGTGTACCTTCAGCTGTAACTCTTACATCATACTCAGCAGGGGGTACAAACATTTTGTTTGTATCTTCAAATCTGCCTTCTGTAATTCTGTCTACCCAGATTACGAATGCTTTTCCGAATGCCTGTCTAGTTTCCGGTGTAGGGCATACGAAATCGGCAATCGCAAAGCTATTAGAGCGAGAAACAATATCGCACAACACGCCCATTCTTCTAGCCTGTTCAAGACGGTCTGCAACACTGAACTTAAGGTCTTTATTAATTTCATTGCGTATTTCATCGGCATTAAAATGTGTAGCTCCTAATAGCTTAGCTAACTCTAAAGATAGAGTTGTTTTGCCTGCACCAGGCAGTCCCATTACGAGTATTTTCTTCATAATAGTATTTTACACTATTATAACAAATTATCTACGTTTTGCTTTGCCTCTACGCATATTAGCTTGCCAATGAGCTAATTGCTTTTTACGAGGGCTTGCTGTTTTACTATGTACTATTTTATCTAAAGAGCTTAAACTTGCATGCTTTTTAATACCGTGGCGCTTACTGTCTCCAGGGCGTCCTGGTCCTTTATGATTTATAAAATTTTCTTGAGATAACGAATCACCCATACTAGTAGTACCCATAGGTAGGTCTGCAGCTGGATTACTTTCTTCTTCATCTACCGGTTGTGGTTCATTACCAGCTAAAATGGATTTTAAATCATTCAAAGCTCCATTACCACCTTTCCAAGAACTTGGGCCTGTAATAAGGTATTGTTCTTGTTTGTCTGGAGAGGCATTCATAGCAGCATCAAAATCAGTAGGCTCTATACCTACTTCTCTTAAAGAATCAGCCATTGCTTTAATTAAATCAGAATCTAAAGGCTTTGACCAATCATGAGTTTTAAGATCTTCTAAGTCATCAATAATGTCATTTACTATTTGATCTTTACTAGCACTATCATTTAAAGATATTTCATCCCCGGTGTCTTGTGAATACTCTCCTTCTTCTACCCCTGTTTGATCCCCATTCATTGTAGGCATGTTAGAAGCATAACCACCCATAGGTAAGTTTTCTCCAAAAAACTGTTTAAAGGGTTTTATTCCTGTTTTTGATTCATGTGCGTTTATGTGTAATGCAGCAAGGTACTTTTTTACAGAACCTTTCGTACAACCGACTTTTTTACCGGTGTCTTTTTTATAAACGCATTTTCCACGTACTTTCCAGGGCATAGTATTATTTAGTCGTCTTTATACGGAAGTCGTATTATTGGTTCTACTTTAGGTACAACTTTAATAATTGGATTATTATTTCTTGCATACCATATTAATAGGCCTATTTCATTTTCAGGTATACCTGCTTTACGTGCCTTTTGGGCAATAAAAGATCTTAAAGCTGTATCTGCACTAGTACCAGGAAAGTTAGTATCTTCAAGCCAATCTCTTACTTGTAGACGAGATTTAAATTGTACAGGTACTTTTACTTTTATGTTATATCTTTCCTCTTCAAGAAGGCCTGTATTTATTTTATTGGCGTATGAATTAAAAGACATATTAGTTGTATATTTCAGGGTGCTCTTTACCGTATTCTCTTAACATTACCCCCGCTAATGAATTTGCTTCATTTTCATCTGCTGAACCGGTTTTACCATCAATAGCTCTGTCTTTAACGGTTTCATTTTGTCTTGCATGTACTAATTCATGTCCTAAAGAACGTAAGATATCAGCTGTATTTCTTTTACCTATATATACCCAAATATTATTTTCTCCTGGGCTATAACAAGCCATTGCTCTTAACTCTTCTACTTTATTTTTATCATTATTAAGAACAATTTTAACTTTATTTTTATAACCTAGCTTGTGTTTTGCATATTTTAAAAAATCTGTTGTTATTTCTTTTAAAGATTTTGTATCAGTTGTTTCTTCCTTTATCTTTACACAATTGTTAACGCGCTTACCACCTTTCATTTTGGTGCCCATTTTACGGTAACCTTTCCAGCAATGTATTTCTTGTAGAGTAGATATGCGTGAGTTAAAGCTTGACACGTTTATATTTACTATCTCTCCCGCATTTATTCTTTTGGATATAATAAAATTGGCGTACTTGGAAACACCCTGAACACCCACTAACCACCCAAGTACGCCAAAGATTATTGTTGTTTAGTATTTAACTTAAGAGCTGACGCGCTAAACAGAGACACTATAAAAAAAGATGCACACCATGTCTTAAAGGTGTATTGTATTGCTAAAGTAGGAAACAACGTGTTAAGCGACCATATTAAAGATATAGGAGCAAACACAAATGCTAAAGCTAAAATGGTTATTAAAAAGAATAACACAATACTATTCATTGTTATTATATTTTATACAGGATTATTGAATAATCAACTAGTGTTGTAAGTAATGTTATTATGCCAAACACATCAAGCAGCGTTTTCGGATTCGGTCGTAACGTGGTTAAAACAGCTCCAAAACCAACTGAAGCTGAAATCCAAAAAAAATTACAAGAAGAGCAACAAGCTCAAGAAGCTGCTAAGCAAGCTCAAGAAAAAAAGCCTTAATTTAAGGTAATCTACCTTTTATTAAGTTAGGTGCAGGTACAACCCCTGCAGGTATTTTAACGTTTTTAAAACCATCGTTATACCAACGTGTACCGTACTGACTATTCTTTTCTCCTTTTTGATGACCTCTTTCCTGAAGAGTTTTCTTTTGTTTAGCTCTAGCTTCAGGTGTTTTAGATAGCTTTGCACCAAGTAGTGCGTTTTTTCTATTTTTCTCTAAAAGTTCTGGGAAACGCTTATAGCTTTTTTGCAGTGTTTTAAGTCTTTTGGCTATAGTTTCTTCTGAAATATAAACATTGCCGTTACCACCTTTAACTAAATTATAGGTATCTACTCTACCTATATAGTTTTCATCTACGAGTTCTCTTTCCTTCTTTAAAAGAGTTTCTCTATCATCGAAAAATGCTATAATCTCCCGTAAAAAATATTCTTTGCCATACTTTTTAATGTCTTCTGTTAATAGGTAACCAGATCCCAAATACCCGTCCTCAATTGTGTCTGTACTATGTACGCCTATATATTCTTTTTTAGTTACTGTACAAATTGTCTTATAAAGATAGTGATACTTATACTCTTTTTCCATACGTTTAATTAACCTCTAAAACCGTACTTACGTATACCAGAGCGATGTCCAGGCAGTGCCATATACTGCTTTGCTTCGTTAAAACTATCTCCTGAAAGTACTTGACATGAACCACCTGTTTTGTGGTCCCATACCATTATACCAAAACGATTACGCTGAGTTTCTTTTTTTACTGTGTTAGGGTCTGTAAAAATACCTAATTCAATAAGTTTTTGTATTTTAGGATCCATATTATAGTTGTTAATAAATTTTTAATAAAAAAAGTGCCTTTATGAAAACTCTACAGCCCTGTACTTTTACTATAGATACACCGCGAAGGTATACGTTAATGCACGGGAGCATTAACAACGCGCAGGGTTCAGGCTCATTTAAAGAAGAGTCTTTGTTAATGTAAGCGATTAAACTTACAAAGTATTTAAAGAACGAAAAGAATTATAGTGCTTAATCAATTAAGATCAAGCACTATTTTTAATTATTGCTGTTGCTGATTTGAATTAGTAGCTGCTGGAGTTGCAGGAGCTGCTGATGTAGCGGATTTCTTAGCGAAGAATTTCTTATAAGCTAAGAAGCCTGCTGCTGCGAGAACGAGAATAATAATGAGTGTTTTCATACGTTATTATTTACTGTTTAATGTACGGAAGGTATCGGGATTACTGGAAGGCCAAATATACTCTAAATTATCTGGAGCATCAGGGAATTGCTGCCTATAATGCTCCGGATATTTCTGTATTAGCATTGATTGATGTGATAAATGTATATCTTTATTACCTAACCACCAAGGAAGCGTAGTAGGTTTGGATTTATCGTAGTAAACACCTATCTTTTCATAGCATGTATCTTTATAGCCACGTTCTTTCCAAACCTCACAAACTACCATACCATATAATGCTAATGCATTTTCATAATTACGCCACATTTCTCTACAAGGGTGGTTTTTCCAACCTTTGTAGTTAGGTCTGTGAAAAGAGTTGAGAAGTTGTAATACTTCAACGCGCTGCTTGCCAAGACGTTTAACATCTAAGCATTCAGCTGATTTTTTAAAATCTGAATATGGTAAAAATGTTTGCACTTTAGTGTATTAAATGTTGAGCTAGTACCATCATACTGAGCCATAACCACATAGTATTGAAACCAACTAATGTAGGCAACGCTTTTTTACGGCTTGCCCATATTAAAGTTGCGCTTGTAATAAGTGTTAAATAATAAAATTGCCAAATATTAATACCAAATATTAAACCTGGTATAATAATAATTGCTTTAGCAGCCCAGGATACACATTCAATAGTGTTATAATTGGTCCAATACTCTCTTGTGAACCACATTGCATAACACTCTTTTACGTGTTTCCAGCTAATGAAAGTATAGAGAAAAATAATCACTATTGCCCAAACTAATGTAGCATATAGTATTTGATGAGTTGTCATAATGTCGTTTGTAATTAACTATGCTTTTTTAGCTATAATTTCTTTATCCCATACTTCACGAATATAGGCAACATATTTGTGTAAAAATTCTTTTGCTTCTTCTAAAGTACTAAGTTGATGATAACCTTCTGGTGGTAAATCTGCCCCAGGCATGCTTAAATCTCCCATAGCCCCGATCATAGGTTTAAATTTACCGTTATCGAGCTGACGAATAACAAGGTAACAGCAACGATAATCCCATCGTTCCCAAATACCACATTGTAAGTCTTTCCATTGAGAAGCTGCCTGTCTACGTAAAAATGCTTTATTCATAGTACCTAGTATGGTACTTAATTAAACAAGTGCAACTTTAATTTGCTGTAGAAGACCCAAAAGCTACTCTTTTTCCACGAAAGTTTGTAACTACCCATTTTACATTTGCACTACTTGAAAGTGCCCGTAATGCTGGAGAATTAGGTATTACCTCTTTACCACTCTGAGTAAAATACTCAATATCTGCAACTAGATAATACACTCCCATGTATATATCTGCACCATCTGTATATAGTGCTTTTTGCTCAACAGCCGTTAGCTCGTTAACATTGCCAATCAATGTCAAATTCATAGTTTAATATTGCAACAGTTCCCAATCATTAAAATTTTCATTTACAGGTATAAAATGCTTATCAAATACAATTATTAATTTTTTATCTGCTTTTTGTATCCATTCAGTAAAACTAGGGAGAAACGTGTTGTTATTATATTTATTAAGATCAGCTACAGAAATCTTAAATTTTAAACTATTTAACATACCTAATCCAGCATAAATAGCATCTATTTGCATACTACTATATGACAATTCAAACGCTATATCTTTAAAATTTACTTCCATCTACGATAAAAAAGGGGTCTTATGCAATAACATAAGACCCCTAGGGTTATAACTTAGCGGCGTGATTTCGATGGCTTAGCAAAGCGTCCCTTTGAATCGCGAACGTTATAAAAACGTGGCTTTAGGTATACTTGGCTATATTGGGAATTAAAACCTACAACACTAAACCTTGAAAGGTTAATTTGACGTTCAGCTGATGCAAATGCAGCTGCTAAACGCTGTGAAGCTGGCTTCTTACCAATAGTGCGATTATTGAACTCACGTACGATAGTATTTTTTGATGTAGTACTCATATTGACTGGTATAGTATAACCTATTTAAAATAATTTTCCACTTGCTTTATGTACGGATTAAATAAATATTTTGCAACATACATGAACAAACTTTATATTGCTATTATAGGCATTTATGACGAAAATACAACTGAACAAATTGTATTAAAAGAAACAGGCGTGAATGCAATAAACGTGTATGAAGCTCACAAACAAGCATTTTGGAAATGCAATGTGAAAGAAAATCAAACAGTACTACGTATACTGGAAGCTGATACACGTAAGTTGCAATTTGACTTTCAAAAAGGTTTTACCCCTTAAAGGTTGTTGCTAGTATAGCTCGGTAAAGCTTTTACTTTTTTCGGTGTAACCAAATTAAGTATATCGTTTTGTAAAATATATATGTTTGTTAACGTACGGTTAATTACATCACTAGTAACTAATTCGTTACTGTGTACAAAATAACTATCGTTTATAGAGAACACTTCAGATATATCTGAAGGCACAAATGAAGTTAAACATATACTTGTTGTACTTGTATTAGGTATAATAAGATTGCCGTTACTATCAAGATTAATGTAATACTTTCCTTCAATTGCTTTATAAAGTATTTCATGGTTTTGAATAATGCGCAACAAGCTCTTATTATAAACCCAGTCTTGTATAAATTCATTACTATCAATTAAACAAGCAGATAAAGGCGTAAACAAAGCATTAACTCCTATTGTATCGTACAGATTAAGAGTTGTAGGTAAATCAACAAATTTGAATATTCTAGTATTAGTAGCTAAGAAAAAGTTTAACCGGTCATCAATAAACCCAGTTTTTAGATATTCAAAACCACCTAAAGTATCAAAGTCTGGGAATACTATTTTGTTAAGCGCTTTACCTGTTGTAAGATATTTGTATATGTAATAAGGGGTAATTAAATAAAGAAACGCACCGGTTGGATCAATTACCATTTTGTTAATAACATCATTTGATTGTATGTTACCTGAAGGTAAAATATAAGCAGTGTTGTTTGGTACAGGGAAAGCATTAATTAGATTACTCTTTTGATCTAACTCAAATATAGCATACGGAGATTTAAAAGCATATATGTTTGGTGTAGGAGTACCGTTAGAAAGCGCTGAATTAAACCCACTTAAACCTATAGCTTGTACAGCAAAGTTTGTATAATTTAAACCAGATGCTGCGGCATACTTAACTGTTTGTGTATCTGGTATAGAACCATATTGCTGATACGGTAAACTTGCATTAGACCAAATGGCGCCTGTTAATGGGGAATAATATGTACCACCAGAAATTAAGCCATATAAAGTAAACGAATTACTGATACCAGATGATGTACTATCATTTAGTCTTAAACCGTCATGTACAAAGTTAATTTGATACATGTTACCTGTTGCAGAAGAAGCAGATATGGTTGTAGAATACGTTACAATAGGTGGCACCGGAGCAAATGTTTGCGCCAATACAAATACGTGTTCGTTGGCTCTATTTACTTCAATACGTTGTACACTATATGCACTTAATAGACTTGTGTAAAGAGTACTTAACCAACCTAGTGCGGTGTTGTAAACTTTAACACAGCTGTTATTGCTATCCGCTACATAAATTTTAGCGTTCCAAGCTTTAATTTCTACAGGGTTATTGAAACCTATATTATTACTTCTTGTACCATACTCTCCACCTACTTGGGCAATAGGGGTTAATATGCCGTCGTTTATGTTAAGATCGACCTTGTATACTGTATCTGTGTCAAGTATGAAAAGTTCATCATTATAAGAATCAATAGCGCTTAAGCTATTAAAGTTAGGCATGTTAAAACTACCAATATTTGCTGCACTCAATACTAAAGTGTTGTAATAGTCATTAGTACGTACCTGTATGTAGTCAGGGTTACTACCTAACCCAGCAAACGCAATATAATTATAGTAATCCGGAGCTGAATTGTTTGTAAATCTATAAGATTTAAAGTCTTTTACAGTACCGTCTGCAAAACCTATTGCGCTTACACTATTATATGTATTAAATAGGCCGTCATTTAATCCAGGTATAGTTGTTCTCCATGCATACCCTGTTAGAGGGGTTGTATTGCTTTGATTTAAAATACCAGTCCACTCTACTAAATTAAAATTAATATTAAGAGAAAGAATTTGAGATACACTTTGTAAATAGTCAAAATTATCTTGTATTTTTTGTAAACTATTGTTTATGGTACCTGCTACTGCCCATTCGTTTGAACCTATTTTAATATCGTTTAATTTCCACGGTAATACAGGCGTATCTATTGTTGGGTCATAAAAATTAACTGTTGAGTAAGTAGGTAAAGTAGCATCAATGTAAAACCTGTTAGTTAATACACGAGGCACACCACCAATACCTGCTAAAGCTGCAACAGTTACTGTGTAGCCTATATTTGCTGATATAGGTAATGTATAATTGTATAAAAAGAAATTGCTACTACTTGGTAAAGAAGTATATGATGTATAACCTGAAAGTGTGCCGTAGTAGGAATTACCTGAACCATCTCCCCAATTAATACCATAAGTTGTAACGTTTTTACTGATTGGATACACTGACTGTACCCATACTGGAGAATTTGTTGTAGCTACTGTCCAAGGCGTATAAGCTGCCAGCACACCTGTAGAAGGTGTAACAGAAGGCGTTATACTAATTGTAGGAGTTACTGTTGGTCCAGGAGTAGAAGCCGGAGTTACTGTTGGGGTAGGCGTAACTGCCGGTGTTCCTGTAGGGGTAGGTGTTGGAGTAAGAGATGCACCAGGTGTACCACTAACACTAGGTGGTGGGGTTACAGTAGGGGTAGGTGTTACAGTACTAGTCGGAGTACTTGTAGGAGTAGGAGTGATACCAGGTGTAAGAGTAACACTAGGGGTAACAGTATAAGACGGTGTATTTGTGGGGGTTACTGTGGCTGCAGGGGTAACAGTAGGAGCCGGCGTATTAGACGGCAGCGGTGTTACCGAAGGAGTCGGAGTAGCAGGTGGTGTAGAAGCCGGAGTAGAAGTAGGTGTAGCTGCCGGTGTTGCAGGAGGCGTACCACGCGGGGTACTAGTAGGGGTAGGGGACGGTGTTGATGCCGGCGTGCTAGTGGGTGTAGGCGTTACAGATGGTGTTGTAGTAGCTGTCGGTGTAGGTGTTGGGCCTACTACTGTAACGGTATAATAAATGTACGAACTGGTTGCCCCATTATTATCGGTTGAACTTGCCCTAAATACGTAATTACCTGTACCATGATCCCAAGTAGAACTGTAACTTGCTGTACTGCCTGGGTCGTTTGCTAAATCTGTATAACTACCGAATCCTGGAAATAATACCTGTATGTCAGTACTAGCTATACTACCCCAAGAAGCTGTATCAATATCGCTACCATTAGCTGTAATACTATAACTAGTGCCTACTACTGGAGAACTACTCGGTAATGTACCCCAAGAAACTGTTGGGTAAGCATTAACGTTTATAGTCTGATATATGGTAGTTACTTGACCATAAGAGTCTTGCGCTTGAGCACGCCATAATACAGTAGTGTTACCAGAACCGGTATCAGTAGAATTATTACCAGTATTATCAGCCGAAGAAACATAGCTATATGGGACTTCTGCCCACGGTACCCATGTACTACCACCATCGTAAGACTTGTCAATTAATATAGCAATTAATGCATTAGCACCCGAATATGCATTGGCTCCTGGACGATATGTTTGACCAGAATTGACTGTGTAGTTGGAAGGAAAACTACCACCATCCCATGCAATTGTTGGTGCAGCTGGTGTTGACCAGCTTACAGTAGCAGATATGTTAGAACTACCTGAATCAAAACCATATATACCACCTTCAGGGGTTGCATTACCTGAAACCGTCACACCCCCACCGAAATTGACACCGTAATACGTTCCACCAGGAGCTACTACAACACTATCTGCTACCCAGTCTCCGCTAGGCTGTCTTCTTAAATTATTAATCGTTACTTGAGCAGTAGCTTCAACGCTATAACTATAAATACTTTCATTATCCGTTGCTGTATAACCACCGAAAGATGCTACAGCTTGTGCGTTATTAGGAAACTCTGAAGAATCTGTTACATAACTAGTAGTAGTACTTGTAACTACTATATTATTAAGAATGGTAGCACCGTAAGATCCTACATAATCATCAAAGTGAATAGATACAGAGTTACTAAGTGTACCCCCTGAAGTAGAACTATTATTATATAAGCTTACAGAACCCATGTGTTATGTTATTTACTCCCAAATTATGTTACGCAATTGAGCATATGCTGGAGCTATATTAGCAACAGCGGTTTGTATATTATTCTCTACTATAGCTTGCACAGAAGGTGCAAGTATACCAGAGTTTTTAATCTTTATATCAAAAAATTGAGATTTAGCACCGGGTAATCTATGTAAGAAGAATCTTTCAATTTCTTCAATATAACCACGTAACCCTGTTGGTATTAACCAGTCAAAATTATTAAATTGATTATACTGATAATGATTAGATAATGCTAATATATCAGAACGAGTAAGTGTTATGTTATAAAAACGTATATCTGCAATTCTACCGTTGTACAGATATCTATCAGGTAAACCTATCCATTCGTTTAATGTAGAGTTTTTGAAGTTACTAGCTCCAATAGTTATTTGCGGGTTATTTTTGTAGTTGTATATAGTACGTAAATTAGCTTTTTCACTTGGAAGGACGTGATTTCCAAACAGATCTATTAACTATATTACCATCTACATATAAAGATGCTACATTGTTATTACTGACGGTGACTGCAAAGTGATGCCAACCAGGGGCTAACAAGTTTGTGTTGTAGCTAAGGGTAAAGTAGGTAGGTACCGGTGTAGTTAAAGTAGGATCTTGAGTAACAATGTTTGCTCTTATACCTTGGGAATTAACATAAGGTGCAACAAACTTTCTTTGATAATCAAACCCTGTAACATCTCCATTTGGTATTAAGTTTGGTACAGCTACTTTGCTTATTAATACGCCGTTTGCATCAACTTTATATACAGTTTGAGACTTACCATCTAATACTAAGCCGTAGTACTGTAACACATTATTACTATTAAGTTCGGCTATAAAATTAATTACCCTATTGTTTGTAGGTTGATCATATACTAAGGAATCACTAGTATTAATTTGCTTTGACCAGAGTATAGTTCCATTACTATTAATCTTAGCTAAATGAGTTTTGTTGTAAGTAATCCAAACATTGTCGTTTTTATCACAATTAATGTGTTCCGGGTATGCAACAGTTAATATACCTGTATTGTTTTTATACAGTATTCCACCACTGAGAGTGTACACATTATTATTACTATCTACACAGCCATTAACAGCGACTAGACTTTTTGAAGATAACCAATCTGAATTATAAAACGAGGGTTTGCCGTCAAAGTCAAGAACAAAGTTATTAAAGTTAGCAGCAGAAACTGAACTTACTAAAATACCATTTGTTAAAAATTGTCTATAACAACAAGAAGTGGCATTGTTTCTTGTTTTTAATATAATATAATTTGTCGAATTTTTAGTTATAAGTTCAGCATTTACAATAACTTCGCTTGTAATAGTGGAATCAAAAGCGGTTAAAGCTACTTTATTTGTTAATAAGCCATCCGGGTCAAATGTGGAGACGAATTTGTTAGAAGAATAATTGTCAATAACATAATAACTGTTATCGTAAAGACCTTTTAATATAAAACTACTACTACTTAACGGGTCGGTTGCAGAAGTTTCAAATGTACCGTACAGCTCGTAATTTAATTCTTGTAATTCTGTGTTGTATGTATAAAGAATATTAGGAGCTGCTGCTACAGTGAAGTAAGGTGTTAATATAGGGTTGTTAACAAATACACCAATACCGCCATTAAAATAATTACCGATAATTTGATCTCCGGCTAAATCAGCCCAATTGTCTTGATATAAGAAGAAAGAAAGAGTATTACCTTCATTGTTATTGAAATCGTTAATACTTGTATTAATAGTACCATATGTACCATTAGTAATATAATATGGTGTTTTTACTGTACTATCAATACCGGAATTACTTGGTGTAAACGAGTTTATAATGCCTGCACTTAAGCCTGTTACTTGATTATATAGTATATCGCCGAAATTATCAATATAATACGTTAAACCGGAAAATGAATTAACTAATGTTTCATTATCATTGTCTCCAAATCTATGATAATAGTATAACACCCCTGGTTCAAAAGTATTAGTTGAAGGTACATCCCATATTAAATTAGGATAATTATTTGTACTGTTTACTAATATACCAGATAAGGCAGATATAGCACTATAAGCAATACCATACTGATTAACCTGTTTAGGGTCATAATACCTATCTACCCAAACCGGTAACACGTTTACATTAGCACCAGCTGATAGCCACGAACAAAAATATACCCCTTTGCGGTTGTATGTATTAGTACCTGGATAGTACGCACCAGAAGCACTGTTGCCCCAGCTACTGTAATAAGCATAGTCAGCTACTTTTTTGACCAACCTATCAGAACGAAACGGTGTAACGTCTGCGCGAGCACCATAGCTAATTAATGTAGAAGAACTTAAAGGTAGCACCACTGAACCATAAGGATAGTGAAAGTAATTATCTTGATCTTTTACAAAGTTAATTTTTGCTACATTAGAGTTATAACTTAAATAAATTTTATCAAACCCCTCAGTTTGATTTAGCCCAGTAAACAGTTTAGTGTAGTAACGAGTCGGAACATTAAAAACTGTTGATTGTACGTGCTGTGGGGAATAATAATTTTTTAGTGTGTTTATATTAGTATCTATCCAGCCACCTGAAAGGGTTTTAAAAGGAGCTGATACTAAATAATTAAATTTTGCATTACCAGAACTTCTTGCTACACTTAAATTGTTATCTAATCTAGAATATTGTACTAAATCAGACTGTCCATATGTTTGAGTATTACCATAAGCATTATCTAAATGTAGTCTAGTTATATTTAAAATACACTCTGAAGGTATTGTTAAATTGTTAGAACCTACACTATAATTAGTAAAGGTTTGAGGTACCAAACTATTGGCAGAAAGAGCAACGATTTGGGCTGTCTTGGAATTAAATAAGCTTACATAACTACCACTTGCAAGAGTGACAAAAGTATAATAAGATTGATCAGGTACCCAGTTTATAGGGCCTGCAGAAAGAGGATTATAAAAACCATTACTAATTAAGTAGTTTGTTACAGAGTTGTTGTACGAGTCTGTACTAACATAAGAAATTTGTATTGTATTGGTTTCAGAAGGAAAATTAATATTGAAAATAGTTGCTGCACTTAATTCTGTAGTAAACGATAAAGTACTACCAGACGTAGAATTAAAGTTAGTAGCGTAAAGATATAAGGTACCTGTTTGATCTGTAATTAAAGAGTTAACAACATAATCTCCTGGAGATATTAATGGCTGAGTTGTTATACTATCAGTTAAACGAGAAAAATTTGTTAATGCTAATAATTCGTTTTTGTTTAGCGTAATATCTAATGTATTACCTAATAGCGTGGTATTGTAAAAGTTTAAATCATCAAATGTGTACACTATGCCACCACGCAACGTTAAGTTGTTATCATATCCATACGTTAAAGCTACTGGAGCAGCACTAAGAATCATACGGTAATACTTACTACAGGAAACAGGACTTTTATACTTCTAAACCGGTATGTTAATTGCATTTTTCGGATATAAAATCTTTAATACTCATATATTTAAGGTTACCGTCTAAGTTCAATCTTTGATGCAGTTTTTTACTTACGTATCTATTATTGCCAAATTCGCTTTGCACTAAATATCTAGTGATTAAAGTGTATTTTGGATTGTTTTTATAGTCATTGTTGAAGTCTTTTTTTGTTCCGGTTAAAATAGTGGGAGTTAAATGTATTTGTTTAAAAGAAGTCAATTTCCATGTACTATCTTCCAAACAAACAGTGTTTTGTACGTTACAACTAACCCACTTTAAGTCAATTTTAAGTCTGCATTCATTTAAAGCAAAATTATACAATTCATGAAATGTATCTTCTAATAACTGCAGGTTTAAATATTCTCCGGTAAACCATATATCTAAATCCCAGGTGCTACTCATATCATATACACAAGATCCACACACCCAGGGTGTTAAATTATTGCAGTGTAATTGTTCTTGTCTGGTTTCTATAAATTTCTTTACACTTGAAAGAGTAGGTTTATCCCAACATTTATCAGTTGTAATCTTACCAGCTTGGTAAAAAAATGACATGATGTAAAAAATTAACCGAAAACGTCACTATTACCACTATCGTCTCCACCAAGAAAGCCTCCACCGTCTAACCCTCCACCATCTCCATTACCCATGATACCATCAGAACCCCCTGCATCAGCTCCTGCATTGGTACTATCGTTTGTAGTTTGTGGATATATAAGGCCCGTATCAGGAGAAATATAAGCCCCATTAGCATCTACTTCCCCTTGCGGTACGGCGGTAGAATTTGCAATAGAATCGGTAATTGCTTGACTTTGTGCATCTACATTTGCATCTAAAGAAGCAAATATTGAATCAGTAGCAGATTGAGTAGAAGCATCTAAAGATTGCTGAGCAGCTGTGGTTTGATCTACTATTGAATTTGCAATACTCTGTACTATAGGGTTAGAATATGTTTGATTAATATTAATACCGGAATTATTAGTTAAATCAGTAAGAGTGTCTGTTAAACCTTGCACAAAACCACCAATTTGAGCATCTATATTTGTTTGTACATTGCTATTTAATTCTTCAAGAGTGCCTTGCAAAGTTAACGGGCTACCTGCTAAAACTGGGTTTTCTATATCGCTAGCTTCTGGTACGGTTGAGTTTTCAGGTAAAGAGTAATCCACTGGAGGGGAATTACTAAATGTTGGGTCTCCTGTTCCTATATAAAATCCAGGGTCTATAATTATTACCGGCCCATAACCTCCACCACCTCCACCAGAACCACCCCCACCAGAACCACCACCCGGACCAACTACTACTGTAATTATATCAAATAATGAAGTTATAACCACATCTTGAGAAATAGTTATAGTAGAATTATCAAGACTACCTTGCGTGGTATTAACACTTATTTGATTGCCTGCTGTAACAAGACTACCGTTAATAACGCAAGCCCCGCTATTTACTTGATAGCCTACTACATAGTAACCACCAAGAGGTTGAGCATTAAGACTATATGTGCCTGCAGGTAAATTTACCGGGTTACCAGTACCGTCTCCATTTATAGAAGTAAATAAACCATTGTTACCGTTAATAGGGGTAGCTGCATAGCTTTGTACCGCTCCCACCGTGGCCATAGATGAATATACTGTATCGTTGGTAGTGTTTGATGTGTATGCTCTATAATAATATGTATTTGCACCTAAACCACCATCTGTAAGAGTTAAAGTGTTATTAACTGTATTAGGGTAAATTGGAGAACCGGTAACGTCAGTCCAAGTAGCTTGATCAGTAGAACGCTGTATACCATGTATGTTAAGTACAACATTACCCCAATTAGAATTAGCATTAGATGTTAAATTAACTGTAAATGGGCCGCCCCCAGAAAAAGAAGCAGGGCTAGTGCTTATATCTACAGTTACTTGATTGTTAATAACCTGTATAACACTAGAATCACTTGAGTAATAGGTTGTACCGTTAACTACAGCATATGCAATAAATTGATAATAACCTGGCCCTGAATCTGGAGACCATGTAGTGGTTATTACAGGGTTAGTAGCATTAGGGGATATACTTGCTATAGTAACGTAACCACCGCCTGTTGGCGGGTTAGTACTACCACTACGGGCCTGTATTGCAAAGCTTGAAACTTGTAAGTTTGAAAAAGCTTCACTCGATATAGTTAAAGACGTACCATTTGTTATAATTGACGGAAAAAGATTTATACCGTCAAATACCCCTGGGGTGGTTACAGAAACACTAGCTACAGTACCATGAGTAGGGGTAGGGGTAGGAGAAGGATATGGGGCTGTAGGGGTAGGTGTTGGAGTAAGAGATGCACCAGGTGTACCACTAACACTAGGTGGTGGGGTTACAGTAGGGGTGTTTGTCGGTGTAAATGTTGGAGTAGGACTATGAGTAGGTGGCGGTGTTGGGGTAGGTGTTGGGGTAGAATATAAATTCCTAAATATATTCTTTAAATCGTTACCACCAATACCAACGTTCGGTGTTGTGTTAACAGCAAAATCTGTAGGGTTTGCTATTTGATCGCTAATTACATTAGAACGATCAAACAAATCATTTAAATCATGTTGTATACCACCAGAAAGTACTTTATAACCTGTTACAGGGGCTTGATTTACCCCTGAATACGGAGCAAATGCAGAAACTAAATCTACATAAGTAGCCGAAGCGCCTTGCACGCCTAGGTTTACATTATAAAGATAGCCTGTAGCAGATAACATTAGGATTTAGCTTCAAGAGCTTGTACTCTTAGAGTTAGTTCTTTAATTGCGTTGATTAAAACTGGTACTAACTTACTATAATCTATAGATTCACATTCCCCTACAGGTCCTTTACCTACAGCTTCAGGTATAATTAAATTAACTTGTTCTGCTATTAAACCAATATCATTAGTAATAGGTTTTTCAATCCAATCAAACCTTACAGATTGTAACTGTTGTACACATGCTAAAGAGTATTCTAAAGGTCTAATATTTGTTTTATATCTTTCAGAAGACTGAGATTGAAAGCCTGTAGCATATATAATAGCATTACCATCAATTTGTGTACCAGGATTATCTTGGAATCCGGAACCACCAGTTGTAAATGTAACTATATCCCGCGCATTACCAGAAAAATTGGAAACTACTGGATAAAAATAGTTAGAGCCGACATTGTTAAAGAAGTCGTTAACAGATATTCTACGACCACCAGCATTACTGCTTTCAATCGGCAAATAGTCTATGTTCGTACCTTGAATAACAGCTGTATTCGTTAAAGGTAACTGGATAATTCTAATTTGTGGATTTGCCATATATATTATTTACTAGGTTAGCGTTATTATAAACATGTACAACTACCATATGTACGAGTGTTTTCTAGGTTCACTGAACATGTAGCACTTCCAGTTACACCATAGACTGTATCGTAAACGTCGCATCTAGCAGTGCCATACTGTACTGTATCACCGCATTCCCAACAGAATACTGCTGCAGTAAAGCTTGTAGAACTACTTGAAGGAGAAACTATATTAATATTGCCGTTGTCTATAGACCAACTATAAGTGTAAGAACCTGAACCACCTCCTACGCTTACAGAGTTAGATGTACTTGCGGTACATTCATTAGTGTTAGTACAAGAACCAATAGCATCCCCGGTACTCATTGTAACTGTTAAGGATACAGGGGACGGAGTAGGTGTTGTTGTAGAAGCTGGGGTTGGGGTAGGATCAGGAGTGCTAGGTGGTGTGTTAGGTGGTGTAGAAGCTGGGGTATTAGAAGGTACCGGTGTTGGAGTTGGGGTTGAAGTTGGAGTACTTGCTGGGGTAGAAGTAGGTGTAGATGTCGGTGTTGAAGCTGGGGTACTTGGAGGTGTTCTTGTAGGTGTAGATGTCGGTGTTGAAGCAGGAGTGTTAGGCGGCGTACTTGGTGGTGTATGAGAAGGCGTTACAGAAGAACCAGGGGTTTGAGTAGGTGTTTGCGAAGGTGTTGATGGAGGAGTGCTTGGCGGTGTTGAAGTCGGAGTAGAAGTAGGAGTAGAGGCCGGTGTACCGGTTGGTGTTACTGTTAAAGTAGGGGTAGGTGTAGCAGTAGCTGTTTGAGAAGGCGGTGGTGTAGGTGTTGGAGTAGATGTCGGAGAAGCAGGCGGTGTAGAAACCGGTGTTACGCTGTTCGTAGGGGTTAATGTAGGAGTATATGTTACTGAAGGTGTTAACGATATAGTAGGTGTTACTGTAGGTGTATATGTAGGTGTTACCGTTGGAGTAGAAGTGAAAGTAACGGTCGGGGTAACTGTAGGTGTTGCACCTGGTGTTAAACTTATAGTAGGCGTTACTGCTGGGGTGTTCGTAACTGAAGGTGTTACAGTAACTGAAGGGGTATGAGTAGAAGTAGGTGTTACCGTTGGAGTAGACGTAAATGTAGGTGTTACTGTTGGGGTATGAGTCGGGGTAGCAGTTGGCGTTAAAGTCGGTGTAGTTGTAGGTGTTAAAGAAGGGGTAAGAGTAGGGGTGATGGACGGAGTTGGAGTAAGAGATATATTTGGAGATAACGGAATATAATTTACTACACCAGCTTGATCTTGAGTGTTAAAGAAAAATGCTTGATTTGTATAGTTAGATAACCCTTCAGCAACAATAATTTGCTTATTGTTAGTACCCCATGCTCTATTTTTTAATAAATGAACAGAATCAAAAGAAGCAGGAGCCTGAGGTGTTGTAGCGATAGGGTTATATGTTAACCATGTAGAATCTGCTTCTACTAATAGATTATATGTATAAGCTGTAAGACTTGGAAACATTGTAGCCGATACAACTACAGATGTTACAGAAGTACCACTTGCTGTATTATAAAATGTCCAAACGAAATTACTTCTACTATCAATACCAGCAGTTGCACCTGTAAGAGCGTCTTGTAAACTACTATACGTGTAGTTACGCGTTATAACCTTTTGAAAGTTAAAAGCTGATAATATATATGTAATTCTTCCAACAGTGTCATTACCAAAATTAATCGCGCTTGGTTGAAACACAACAGTAAGTGGAGAGTAACCTGTTAAAGTTACCAATGGAGAGGCCTGATCTGGCTGCGGAAAATTATATGCTAATACAGACATTAATATTGTACTTTATAGGTAATAAGGTTTAATTTTTGAGTTTGATATGGAAAACTAATAAATGTAATAACGTAAGTTTGAGTATCCTCGTTATAACAAAATACAGGGGCTTCCATATAACTTACCGTACCTAGTGGGTAAACATACTCTTTAAATACGTTAGGGTCGGTAGTGTTTGTTGGATAAATTCTAGTTCTATCTTTCGGATTGTTAAGATCAAGTCGATACAATACAGGTACAACTACACTAGAAAGGCCGTTGTTACCTATAATAGATGTAGAGCCTCCTGTTATAGTGCTTGAAACCAACGTACAAATGGTGATATTATTGTTTATATCATCATACCAATTACCACCATAATAAGTTACAGCATTAGGAGAAAGATTACCTATACTACTATTAAAATAATTAGTTAATATGGCATTACTTGCTGTAGACCCGGCAGATAATGGTAAATAGTTTTGTAGGGATTTTTGTATTGTGTAGGTATTATAATCAAATGTAACCTTTTCGTACAATATAGTACTAGAAAGCTGTATAACTAACGTATCATAAAACACTTCAAAGTTTACAATATTGTTTGCAGTTAATTGACTATAAATTGTACTATCATATATGTAGTTATTATATATTAAATTTAAAGCAGATGGCCCTATGTTAATAGTACCATCAACTGTTTTTGTCCACAAAGCTCCAGTAGCAGTAACCATGGAATACATACTGTATGGTCTTGTAAACGGTTTATATAAACCGTATTGATTACCAAACACATCTGTACACCAAGAGTAAAGCTCTCTTCCTGGGGTAAACACCAAATTGGTTATTCTTTGATTTAAATTAAAGTAATTAAACTCATCTAAACTGTTAGCACCATTATTTTGGTTCCATATATTTTTATAAGGGCCTTCCCAAAATTCAAAATCATATTCTGCAGTAACTATACCGTTGTTACTAGATTTTGTGGTTTCATAAAAAGACTGATACGGAACAAATTTTTGATATGTGTCTGTATTAACAACTGTACCGTCATATAGGTTTGATATACCTATAGCTTTCATCCAGTTGGTATTGGTGTTATGAGTTACTACTTTAGAATCAAGATTGCTACTACCTATCGTAAAGCCTTTATTAAAACGTGTTGGATCAATATATCTGTAACCTGTACCTATAGCTACTTGAGTGGAGTCAATACTATATATTATATTTTTAGTTAAATAGATTGACGCACCAAGATTACTCGGTACAAAATAACCACCAAGTTGATCGCTCGTAACAATGTTCTCGTTTAATTGGGGTGCAAGTGCAACTGTAGGGTAATACCTGTTTGTTAAATTAGCAAAAGGAGCAATAGGTATAACGCTAGAAGAAATCAGTCCAGTACTTGTACTAGAAAGTAGATACTCGCTATTACCTAAATACTTCTGAGATAAAGTATTTAAATCAGAATTTATTTGGTCTTGTGTAGCAAAACTATCTACAACTGTATTACCGGTATCCATTAATGATAATATTTATAACCGGTGCATTAACTACCAACCATTAATTTATAAGTACTTCCAGAAGAATCTTGTATTGTAATATATCCGTTATTGGTAACTGGAGTGTTTACAAATGAACTGTTTAATAGTATATTAGAAGCACTCAATGTTACCCCAGTTATTGCCCCGCCGGTAATATTAACATTGTTTGCATTTTGTAACGACATACTACCATAAGAAGAAGCTATTGTTATACCTCTCATGTTTACAACCACCCCGGTAGTTGTACTTGTAGCTACTAACATTGGTTTGGAAACTTGCCCCACTGTTACAGGTGCTGTAGATGTTAGAGTACCTGTACTTGTGGGCGATAAGAAGTAGACTGCACCATCTGTTAAACCGGATAAACCTGAAATATAACCATGATATACTATAGTAAATGTGCTACCTGTAGAAGACTGTACAATGCCAAGTGCTTCAGCATCGGAAGAAGTATCTGCTTCTGCTAATACATAACTACCACCACCAGAAGCTCTTGCAACTACTTGACCGGCAGAAAAGGAATTTGAGAAAGTAATGGTTTGTATTGTATTACCACCAAACCCGCTATACCCCGATATACCAGAGTAACCAGAAGTTCCTTGACCTGAATACCCTGAAATACCACTATAACCGGAATACCCAGAAATACCACTAGCAGCATAAGCACCAGGGAGTCCACTATAACCTGAAAAACCTGAAATACCGCTATAGCCAGAAATGCCACTATAACCGGAATACCCAGAAATACCGCTATAACCAGAGATACCGCTATAACCGGAGTAACCACTAAATCCTGAAATGCCGCTCCATCCAGAATAACCACTAATACCACTATACCCAGATGTACCTATACCTGAATACCCAGATTTACCAGAGTAACCAGAAACACCTGAACCACTAAATCCTGAAATACCACTATACCCGGATGTACCTATACCTGAATAACCGGACGCCCCAGAAACACCTTGCCCTATAGGTGTACGTACCACTGTAAACACTGAACTACCATTATACTGATAGGCAGCTGTAATTGGTGAAACGCTTGACGTATAAGCAGAAACCTGTAATAGTATTCTGTCAGTAGAAGATAGAGTAGTAATACTTGATGTGGCGTAAGAAACTTTTTGATACGTAGAAGTAGTATCATTCACTGCTCCACTATCGGCACTTAAAATAAAAGTACCAGTAGAACTAGTGGTCATTGAATATGTATATATGCTAAATACAAAATTTGCTGAACCACCCAGCACATAACGATAAAATTCAACATCCCACAAACCAGCGGGTATCTCTGTCACTCCCGGTTCTCCAATTGGTGTTAGGTACCAACCAAATGCAGTCACCCCGGCGCTAGAAGTAATTATAGCATAATCATCATTAATTGTCGAGCCACCACCGCCTGGCTGTAAAGCCATTACTTCATATAAAGCAGGGTTTTGATCGCTGTTAACCTCTTGTAAAAAATATGTTCTACCATAAACAGATGCTCCAACTTGTCCGCTAAAGCCTGAATAACCGCTAGGGCCACTATAACCGGAGTAACTAGAGTAACCACTATATCCAGAATAGCTTGAATAACCACTATATCCAGAATAGCTTGAATAACCGCTGTAACCGGAATAGCTAGAGTAACCACTATATCCAGACCAACCTGACGTACCAGAATAACCAGAAGTACCCGAGCCAGAATAACCAGACCAACCCGATATACCTGATCTACCAGAATAACCAGACCAACCTGAGTTTCCATTACTACCATTTGCTCCTGCCGGGCCAGAATAACCACTGTAACCGGAGTAGGTACCACTAAAACCACTCTTACCAGAGTAACCACTGGTACCAGCGCTATTAACTAACATTGATGTATCTACTTTTACTAATGCCATATTATTAACGTATTACTATCACTATAATTGTATTAACAGGTGGTGGCCCGCTAAAGGTTATGGTTTGATTTTGAGAGCTAATTGTATAGCTACTGTCTGGAGTCTGTACAATACCATCAATAGTAACTTGATAAGCACTTGAAGTACTTGAAGTTATATTATTTAAGGCAAAGGTGGTTGTATTACCGTCGCCTATAAAAGTAAAATATGTTGGTAAAGTAGATGCCATCGTAAGAGAGGTTGATGTTGCTACGGATGCTATAACATTAGAAAATAGATAATCTGTTGGTATATCATATTGACCAGCGTTATAAACATCTGCAGGAACTGTTAAATTTGTACCAATATTTACTGTTGCGCTAACGCTAGTGGCATCTGTTAATTGTAAATCGTAATATTCATTAGTATCGTATAACTCTTGTATTTGTACGTTAAATTTAGGGGCTACTGTAACCAAATATGGCAAGTATTGTAAAATATTAGGATCTGTAACAACTAAGCTGGTAATTAATCCGTCCGGGGTTGTTTTACGAGTAAATGATGTTAATAGGAAATTATAAAACAAACGCTCTAAAGATAGAGCAGTACCTGTTAAATTATATTTTAATTTAGTGTAAGTTAAATGATTACGAGTATTAGCTAGATAAATTGCTATATCTTTAAGTCTACGTGCATAGCCAGTAATAACAGATTGTACACTTAAAGGATCATCAAAGTTTACGTTATTAAACAATTGCTTTTCGTCGTTATTACGAGCCGTAACCCCTAAAGACTGTAAAAATGCTTTATAATAATTTTGTACAGCATTAATAGCTGTTGAATTGGCTAAAGCATGATTAATATACCAGCTCTGTACATACGCATTGTATTGAGCATATGGATCTACAGGAGAAACGCTACTATTACGAATAATCCAATCTTGATAAGAATAAGGTTGAGTCAAATCTTGATTCGTTGACGTATTTGACGACGTTGTTAAAGCGTTAATTGTGTTAAAGACTGGCATATTATTAATTTATTAAACCCAATCCTTTATGTATATAGTAACTAAAGATTTTTTCTAAAGTACCACCATCGTTAACCCAAGCAGCATGGGAAGAAGCCTGTTCAGATAAAGTCGTCAGCGGGTCATCCCAGTTAACTAACCCAGCTACCTGTTGTTGATTAGTAACAGGACTATATACAAAGAAACGATAATTGTATTGTACTGGCGTCTTTAATCCCCAACCATAAAACGCACTTAACGGATATGTTGTTAAAGGATAAGAAGATAAAGGATAAGCGGTTGTTGGTAAAAAGTTTTGCAGATTGCGGGCTGTTATAGATGCATACGATGTAATTGCAGGTACTTCTAATAACTCGTAATATTGAGAGTTAAACATATCATTAACCACTATCTTTTGTCCTGCAGATACCATTGTCGTGCTTATATTGTATTCGGTTAATATTCCTCCTAAATTAGGAAAACCAGCACTTAAAGTAAAGTTACGGGCATCTTGAGAACGTGCACCCCACACTCTACTTTGTTGTACTGAATACAAATCATAAATTTTACCTAACCCTGGCGGTATGTTAGTATAATTAAAGTCATTAAGATTTAAATCTAACATTTCTGACAAAGAGTAAAATTGATTTACGTTTGATGTGAGCGGGTCTGAAGTGTTTTCTACAAAGTTAGTTATTTTTTCGTATAGCACCCCACCAAACGTATCTTCATTAGTTGCACTAGTACCTGCAATAGCAGATAAATAATCATTAAAAAATACTGTATTTTGAGCAATTGTTGGTTGTAATGCGTAGGATTTTAATTGAGCACCGAAATCAAAACCAGCTCCAAATTTACGTGCAAAATAAGTACTATTAAAATCTACAATGTCAAATTGCGGACTATAACCTGAAAAATGCTGACTGTATTTTACACTAGTTATTGTATTTGTAAGGGTGTAAGGGTAGAACCCTGATACAGGGTTTGCAGTCAAATCGTTTACATAATACAAGCCCGATATTGCTGTACTGTAGAGATAGGATTCAGCAGTACCAGCAGTTACATATGGTGTAAAAGCTGCTATATAAAACCCGCTGTTAAAGGCTACACTATTAAGGGTGTATGCAAATGTTTGTAAATCGTAAGAAGTATTGTATGTGTTTATTACACCACTAACAGGGGTTTCAAAATATATTTGTACGTTGCCTTGACCGCTTGGAGAAAATGTAATCGTAAATAAAGGAGCCCCACTTAAAATGTTTAATGGATAATTTAATAAAGGAGTATCTGAAAGGTAAGAATTTGTACCTGTTAAAACAGGGCTGTTAATTGTCATTACAAACCTACTAGATACCCCGGACCAATATGTACTTTCAAAAGGTACTTTACCGTTTAATGTAAAATCTATATGGTCTGGAATTAAACTCTGTACGTAATAATAAGCAGATAAGCTTACTGCTGTATTAGCATAGGCTGGAGTGTCTATGTAATCGTAATCTCTAGCAGGCGGGTTAGGTATATTTAAAGTGTCTAAATTTACCCATAATGTAGTAGGGTTTACGTAAGAACTAGAAACACTATTTACAACCATTGAAGGTAAGTCGTCTACATAGTAAAAATTAAATGAGCCAGATAAACCTACTTGTGTTCCTGAAGATGAAGGACGTCCATTATTATCAATTAATACCGGAGTACTGCTTATTGGTTGGTAGTTTAATAAAACAACTTCATTATCTAAAGAGGTTGCAGAAGCCGATGTAAATCTCCACCTTGGTCGTAAATTAATTAATTGACCATCAGGTACTTCTGTCCAAGGCTGAGATAAAGAATTATCAGCATAAAAAGTGAAATTAATGTTATTATTGTCCTGTAAACTAGTAAAATAATTTATTGTTAAAGGTACTGGTCCAGCTGAATTACCTGAATAATTAGATTGATAACCGTAAAACGTATAAATGTCGGTTGAAGGTATAGAAGTAGGAGTACCTGAAGATAACCACCCACTGGTAGACCAGTATAATTTATCTACAATAAAATTACTAGCTGTTACTGTTGTAGAAAACGTAAAAGGGTTAACACCAGCACGAGTGGTGAGTATCCAGTTAGCGTTATCTACGTTCACATCAAGAGAAGATGTTGGGNTTGCACCTGTAGAGAGATCTCCTGGATTATTATTATATAAACCTATTTTTATTTCATAAACTCCAGGCCAGTTATAAGTGTGGGTCGGAGCATATTCTGTACTATATGTACCATCCCCGAACCACCAAATAATGTTATAATTTGAAGTTATTGCAGCTTCAGTTATACCGGGCTGAGCACTTAAAGCACATGTAAAAGGAGTAGCTAGGGTAAAACCGCTTAATGGATTAGCTGTTAACCCACTAACAGTAATACCATAAAATGCACTTAGCGGTATTAACGAAATAGCCATATTAGAAGTTTACTATAGAAGTGCTTTGTGTTACACCAACATTTACTACTACTCTAGATAAAATATCGTTAATATTGTTTAAATATACAGTTTGAAAGTCTAATGTAGTAAATGTATGAGTTGTTGATCTTATATCGTTGTAAGGATAAGATGGGTTAAACACTATTAATGAAACTCCATTTATTTGATCCCCGCTACTTGTGTTTTGAGTTGCTATAGATTGTACTCCAGGTATAGCTAGTATTTGACCGGTTAAATCAGGTATATCTACAGTATAACCAAGAGTAATATTGGAAGGATTAAAATAGTTTTCTAATATTGTCTGTACATTACTTAATACTGTTGAAGCAGCTACTTTAGAATTGCTTGCCATATTAATAACTAAATTAGAGTTTGCTATATCACTATATACAACCCCGCTTGGTGAACCCAAACCTATAGTAATTGCAAGATAGACTGGATCCATAACAATAACTTCAGTGGTTAAACCTTTTACATTATTAAGAGATGAATTGATTAACTGTTTTTGAGCTGGAGTTAAATAGTTTACTGTACTATTAGATAGTAATGCAGTTGCTTTAGGCATTACATAAACATATACATTATTAAAATTTACCGCATCAGCAAAAGCCATTTGATTATATAGCACTCTATAATCTGTACCAGGGCTAGTCAAACCAATACTGTAAAGGTATTGTAAGTGTTGACTTACATATTGATTATTATTTAAAACTGCAACACTGTTAATAATGTTTGCAAAATTATTTGTTACATATGCTTCATAATCCCCTGGGGTGACCACTCTAAATTGAGATCTAAATGAAGCAGGCGCGTTTTTACGTATACTAGCTACTGTTTCTACATCTGTAAAAGTAGTAGAAATAGTATTATTAGAAAATTGTAGGCTTATTATATTAGCATCGTTTAATAGAGTTAAATCGCTGCTGATAACGTCAGGAGAAATAGAATTAAACTGAGCAGTATTGTAAATAGCAGGTATTTGGCCGTTTAATGCCCCTACACCTACTTGACCTGCGGTGCCTGCTGTTTGTAGATAATAAACTGCTACCTGATCTCCCGCTCCAAGTTGTATACCGTTAATACCGTCGCCAAATTTAATTTCATAATGCAAATCACTATTTAACCGTATTTCATAAGAAGAATCTGTTGCGTTTTGCAAATATAAAGATTCAGTCTTGTTCCACTGGGTCCATTTGCCAGTAGTGGCTTGTTTTACATAAACATCTATATTAAAATGATCAATTGTTACATTAGTACCTGGAACTAAGTACAATATTTCATTAGATTCCCCGGCAGCTGTATAAAGCGGGTATTCAATATAACTACCTTGATATAACAGATACTGATTAGCTACATCACCTAGTTCCTGTATGCCTGAAATTGTTTTAGTAAACGTAACATCACTATTAAAAGAATAAGAAGCATTACCTAAACGTAAAAATGTATAACGCGGTATTGTATATGTACCTACAGCTAAATTAGCTGTTGCAGACACGTCAAAGGATAAAGTCGATGTTTGAGCACCTATAGGGGAATAGTTAATAACATTAACAATACGGTTAATGTTTTCATAAAGTTGAGCTTCCGTAAACATCGTTTCTGTTGATGTTTGGTTCATATAATACATTAATGTATGAAAAGCATACGAAATAATGTTATTAACAGCTGTAATATTCGAACCCTGAAAGTTTTGATCTGTAAATAAACCTTCTGTGTTTAAACGAGAAATAATGAAATCTCTTAACGAAAGCGCATCAAACGCAACGTATTGGTTGGATGTGATGTTGAGATTACTTGCGTCTGTAGTGGTATTCATTATTGTATTGGAAGAAGGGTATACCCGTTATTGGTTAAAGTGCCTGGGATATTAATAGTTGTATTCAATGACGGGATTAAGATACTTAATGTAATTGCCATAGAATTATCGTCCGGGTTAACACTTATGTCTATATTCTTTACAGAAACCCTCGGTTCAAAAAAAGTAAGATTTTTTAATATTGTTTGACCAACTAAGTTTGCAGTAGTATTAGTAGCTGGCATAAACAAGTACTGCATTAAGTTTAAACCATATTCTGGATTTAATAAGTTTTGGCCAGGTATTGTATTAAATAGATTGTTAATAGAGTTAACAATGGCTGCTTGATCATAATCTATTGCAACATCTCTTTGAACTGGCTTATTGAAATCCAAGTGCAGATCTACAAAGTCATATTTGTTGACTGTTTGTATATTTTGTAGACCGCTAAAAGTAATACTTGCCATATAAATTACTTAGGAACAAAGTATAAAAACGTAAGTAATAATATACCTTTTATGAAGAACAGCAAGTTTATACATCTTTACGAAACCGTTTATAATCGTTACAAGCAAGGCGCCGGCTTTTTAGAGGGCGATGTGGTTAAGCTTAAATCCGATTATAAATCTATGGATTGTTATAAATCGTTAAACGAAACGATTAAAATACGTATTGAAACTGCTGCTAAATCTGGTTTTAATATGCGCTTAGGTCGTTTACATACACCTAATGCTCAATTCGGTTCTTTAGGTTATGAAAAACTACCAGCTACTCATGCTGATGTTTATTCTGAAATGTCTCCAGGTAATGTTGGTAATTTAATGACAGTACCAATAGATATTTTAGAAGAAATAGACACAGGGGTAAATCTACCCCCTGTTTCGCCAAATAACAAGCGCCCTAATGGTGCATCTCAAGATGCTGCTGAATGGGAATCAAATCCTGATACTCCAGAAACAAAAGAACAAAATCATTTAGGTCACGAACAAAATTGGATTAAAAAAGGTGATTATAAATTAGCAGAAAAAGATAAAAAGTCTTCAGTTGGTGCTAATGAGCATGATGATTCAAAACCATCAGAAGAATACGAACCATTACCTAAAAACAAGATGAAACCAAAGACTTTAAAAGAGTCAGAAGAAATTTTGAGCGGTCTTTATATTAAAATACTTAATGAAGACGTAGGTATGATGGGATCTGGTGCAGAATCAAGCTATAGTGAAGAGGCAGATGTGTGCCCAACTTGTCATCATAATCCATGTACATGTGATGAAGCACCTGTTGGTATGGCAGAAGAAGAAATATGTCCAGCTTGCGGTGCAGAAGTTTGCGGTTGCACTCATAGACAAATGTTTAGTGATGGACGTTTAAAAATTGAACCACATCATGTAAAAGATGAATGTTGGAACATGGAAGAAAACAAAATGATTGACGAATGTTGGGGAATGGATGGCAATATTAAAGAAGAGTGCTGGAGAATGGAAGAAGGCACAGGTATGCCAACCAATCCTGAAGTAAGTCAAGAAACAGGACAACAAAGCCCTACACAGGGAGAAGATGGACCTTTAGAAGAAGTTAATAAAGTTGCTAAAAACCAACCAAAAAGAGGCTATCTACCAGGTGGCCATCCAGATGATGGTGTTACTATTAAAGCGCACCCAAATTCTTACCTATCATAATTGACTTAATGCTATAAGACAAGAAAAGAAATTAATTTCTTGATCCATAACTAAAGCCGAACGATACAAATATTCAGAGACTTGCAGTAATGCAAGTCTTTTTTTATCTTCTGCTAACGAGCCTTTATATATAGCATTAAATAGGTCTTTCATTAACTTTGGGTAGTCGTTACCGAATGTTTGCTCCGATTCTATAACAAACTTACGTAGAGACATTAAGTCTTCTCTATTAGTAAGTTTAATTAGGATATCTTCAGCGAATCCCTCGTTATTAATAGTGCTCTGTAGTTGTAATACGCCGTTAATAACACTACGTTGTATATGATTAATAATTCTACGTAAATCTGGATAATAGTACCGTATTACTTCTTTAATACGTTCTGCTTGTTCGTTATTAATCTTAACGTTTTCTTCCTTTAATATATGTACTATACGTTTAGCGTATTCTCTAATAGGGGGTGTGAAATCAGTAAAAACCTGACAACGAGATTGTATTGGTTGAATAATACGATGTAAGTAATTACCAGTAAGAATAAAACGAGTGTTACCAGCATATTCTTCCATAACATTACGTAATGCTCTTTGACCAGCATCAGTAAAGTTATCAAATTCGTCAAGAAATATGACTTTAAGTTTACCGTCAATACTCTTGGTTTGAGCAAACGTTAAAATAGAAGTACGTACCTCATCAATACCGTTTTTTTCGCTAGCGTTTATATACAGATATTGAGCGTCTAGTATTTCATTAATAATTACCTTAGCTAATGTGGTTTTACCGGTACCGGCATTACCTACAAGTAGTATGTTAGGTATTTCTTGTTTACGTCTACATTCTTCTATAAATTGACGTAAATAATCAGAAAGTACCATATCGGCCAGTTTAGATGGCCTGTATCGTTCCGTCCATATTGATAGTAACTGTTCATTAATTGTCATTATATAGTAAAGCTGAACGAACCATCGTTATTAGCTGTCATTTTTTTGTTGTACGTATCTACTGGAGTTGCTAGATTATCAGAAGAGCCAAACCCCTTTTCCCCACGAGTTGTTTCGCTTACTTGTTCGGTCCATTCAATGTCGGCCTGAATAAGAGGGTAAACAATTAATTGAGCGATCTTATCGCCTGGTTCAAAGGTTTGATCACCAAAACCAAAATTATAAAGCTTAATACCCATATCCCCTCTATAAGGATTATCAATAATACCAAAATGAGGGAATATATGCTTCTTAAACCCAACACCAGATCGGCCTTCAACACGAATCCAATAACCTGGGGTAATGTAACCAAGCTTTAAACCAACTGGAACTGTAGCCCAGCCTTTACCAGGTATTGTAACCTTTTCTACTGCTGTAAGATCTAATCCAGAATCGCCTGTATAAGGGTCTGAATGATTAAACTTTGGTAACACAGCTAAATTGTGTGTTTTAACGAATTTAATATTAACTGGGAATGACATAATGTATGAGTATAAAGTATATTATTGATAAATCAATGGCTTACATAAATATTATTAATGAATCCTCCGTTACCGGATAATAAGCCATCAGATAATCAACAGATAATAGATCAAATAGATGATTTTATTGACGGTTTAAATATAACTAAAGAGGAACCACAAGCAACTTCTGAAACAGTTACAATTCCAATTAATGTACCTAAAACACCAGAAGATATGCAAGCTTTTGTGTTGCAACACTCAGCAGGTTTGGTAGAAAACAGTGTTAAAAGCATAATGGAATTACAAAAATTGACAGTGGCTACCGGTGACCCGGAAATGATGGCTGGTTTGGCTAGTTTAATTGCTGCAAGTACCGGTGCTATAGAAACAGTTAATAAAATACATTTACAGCATAAAAAGGCTGAAACCATTAAAGAGGTTAAGAAAATTGAAATAGAAGGCAAGAAAGAAATACAAAAACTTAAAAATGATGGGTATCTTAACTTGCCAGCTGGTCAAACAAACATACTAGTAGCTACTAGAGAAGAAATTATAGCACAATTAACTGGTAAGGCTAAAGCTAAAGCAGTAGAAACTAATGTTATTGAACTGTCGGCGTCTGAACAGATTGTGGTGCCTGCTGTTTAGTGATTTTATCCTTTACAGCTTTATAGTGAGCGTTAATTAACATTAATAGCACTAAACCACCTATTACAGCACCTACTACCCACATAGGTATAGTAGCAGCTACATAGGCTAAACCTAAAGAAGCTAAGCATCCGATACCCAAAGTCACACTCTTTAATAGTACTGCGAGTATTAAGAATAAAATACCTACACCTACTAAAGCTTTAATAATGTAACCAAGCATTTCTGCTTTTTGATTAGCTTTAGCAATTTCAACTTGATCAGCAGTATCTTTTTTAATTTTTTCTAATTGAGCTTTTTGTTCAGCTTCTAGTTTATTAATAGTTAAACGCTGTTCTTCTCTAATTTGCTGTTTTTCTTTTTCTTTTTGCTCTATAAGAGCCTCGGCTTTATCTAAATCAGCTTTTTGACTAATAGCTAACTCTACACTAGCGTTATACTTTTCATATAATTGATCAATTGTCTTAGTTTTTTCATCATCTACCTCTTTGGCTATTTTTGCTTTATCTTCTACAGATAATTTATCTGTTCGAGCTAAAATCTCTTTTGCTCTTAAATGAGCTACAAGAGTATTAATGTCTTGTTTCTTTTTCTCTTGAGTAACTATATAAATTCCGTAATCTAGCGCTCCAATCTTAGCAAAGTTTTCATCGTCTTTCTTTTTAGCGTCATCATACGCTTTTTGTAAATCAGCTCTAAATTTTGCATACTGTAATTCTAATTGATTGCGTGTATCATCAACCTTTTTATTGGCTTCAGCCATTTGATCGACTTGCTTGACTGTATTTTCTGCTTTGACTACAGCTGCAGCAGATGTAGTGGTGTCAACTTTGTCAGGGTTTAATTTAAACCCTAATTTAGGAAACCCAACACACCCTGCAAAGAATAAAGATGCCAACGCTACTACGAAATACTTTTTCATAAAAGTACTTACCACTATCTAATGTGTTTAAAGTGATCAATAATTTTTTGTACATCGGATTCACAATAACTACATCTATCTGCACAATGGCAATATTGCTGCAGATCTTTGATCGTTTTTATATCTTCATGTTTATCAACAAGATGTATAATCTCTTTAAATGAAACGTTATTGCAAACACAGTGTGTGCCGTCTAATTCAAGACTCATTAGGATTCACAACTAGCACAAGATAGTATTGAACGTGCAAGCTCCTGTGCAGGGTTAGCTGAACGTTGATAGTAAAGACTCTTAATACCGTTTTCCCAAGCAAATACTATTAGTTCGTTGACATCTTTTGGTTTAGTGTTAGGTGGAATCATTAGGTTTAATGATTGACCTTGATCAATATACTTTTGACGAGCTGCAGCTTGAATTACTATTTCTTTTTGGCTAATTTCGCCGAAAGTTTTGAATACAGCCTTTTCTTCTGGGGTAAGAAACTCTAAGTGTTGTACAGAACCACCTTTTACGAGAATGGACTTCCAAACGCCTTCTGTATTCTTCTTCTTTGTTTCAAGTAAAGCTTCAAGATAAGGGTTCTTATACGTAAACTTACCTTTAGCTAAGTCTTTTACAAAGTAGTTAGAGTTGAGAGGCTCAACTGAAGGAGAAGCTTGACCGAGAATAAACGAACTGGAGGTAGTAGGTGCTACGGCAAGTGTAGTTACATTGCGGCGACCGTAACCTTTGAGTAAAGGTGGTTCACCGTATTCTACAGCCATTTGAGCGGTAGCAGCATCTGCTTTCTTACGAACAAAGCTCCATATCTGAGTATTAAGTAGCTTTGCTTCCATTGTCTCAAACCCAATCATCTTAGATTGAAGATATGTATGCCAACCAAGAGCACCAATACCGAGTGCTCGCTGATTAATAGCGAAGTTTCTTGGATGTACCATAAACTTCATCTTTTCGGTCTTATTAATAAACTCGGTCATTACAGCATCAAGGAAGTATACTAATGTTTCTACTGCATCGGTATTCTTCCAGTTGTCCCACTGCTCAAAGTTAAGAGAAGACAAATCACAAACGAACGATTCTTCATTGTCGTTTGATAGCATAATCTCCGTACAGAGATTGCTTTGATTAATCTTAATGTTCTTGTCTTTGTATACTTGTGGTGCCTGGTTGTTAGCGTTATCAGTAAAGAAGATATAAGGATAACCAGACTCGAAACGCTTTTTAATAACTAAACCCCAAATACGACGCTTTTCTTTATCACCATCAAGCATAGACTTTAACCATTCATCAGTAACACAAACACCAATAGAAAGGTTTTGAATATCATCACCTTCACCTTTAATCTTTAAAAACTCTTCAATATCTTTATGATCAACAGGTAAATACGCTGCAAACGAACCACGGCGTACATTACCTTGTGAAATATAATCTGTTAATGATTCAAATACAGTTAACTGATGATGTACACCGGTAGATTCGCCACCGGACGAGATAGGTGCACCACGAGGACGTATTTTACCGAAGTAAGCAGATGTACCACCGCCGGCTTTTGACATAGTACCTATTTCTGAAATCTTATACAGAATAGCGTCCATATCATCGTCAATGTATGAACCGAAACAGGAAATAGGTAATCCACGTTTACGGCCAAAGTTTGACCATATAGGAGAAGCTAAGGAGTAGAATCCTTGATGCATATAGCTTTCAAACTTATCTGCAAAGCCTTTTAACTTAAGATAATCTTCAGCTGTTTCAGCTATATCTCTTATACGCTTTTCGGCAGTCTCTCCATCTAGAAGATAACCACGTTCAAGGAATTTGCGGGAGTCGCTATTTAACCAGTAAATGTTCTTGTTACTCATTTTTATTTATTATACTATACTTTTTATTAAAATAAATCGTCTTCTGAAAAGCTTTGGGACTTTTTAGAGTACTCTACAGGACGAGAATGGAAGAAGTCAGTCATATTGTTACCGAGTAATTCTTCGTTAAACCAGGATGTATCTTTGAGAAGCTTAGAATCCGTTTCATACGCCTCTGGAAAACCAATACCCTTGAGAGATTCATTGATACGATCCTTTACGAACTCTTTAAGATGAGCTGCAGTTAATCCGTCTTCATTAATACCATTAACCATCCAGTCAATAATCTTTGCTTCGCTTTCATATGCTTCTTTAGCTTCAGCAAGAATTCTTTCTGTAAGCTCTTCATCAAAGAGTTCTGGGTGTTCTTCTCTAATAGTGTTAATAATCTTCATACCAACAAGAGCATGAATATGCTCTTCGTTACGAGTGTATTTAACCTGTTGATCAGTATCCTTAAGCAGATTCTTATTACGTGCAAACCAGTTAATAATGTAGAACTGGCTCATAAGAGAAACGTTCTCTACAAACAACGTAAAGAGTATAATAGCATAAAGATATTGTTTCTTTTTATCTTTATAATAACGATGTGTATACTTTTTAAGATATTTTACACGACCCTGTATCCATTCCAGTTTAAGGTTCTCTTCAAACACATCTTCAAGACCAAGTACAGTAAGCAATCTTTCATAAGCATTGTTATGTATTACCTCTGTATTAGCCATTACATAACCAAGATCCTGTAAGGATGGGTGTGGCAAGTTTTCACCGAGCTTAGCCCAGAACGTTTTTACAGCCACTTCAATCTGACCAATAGCGGATAAAGTACGGATAATAATCTCTCTTTCTTGATCATTTAACTTAACTTTAAACTGCTGTACGTCTGATTTAAAGCTGAACTCTTTATGAGTCCAAAAACCATTGTGCATGGATTCGATAAATTCCTCTGTCCAAGGATAGTGATTAGGTTTACGAGAGATTTGTTCGTCGAAGATCATAGTTAGTTTTAGTTACAGGGAATATTATTTACGTATTGTAAATGTTTTTACGTTTTTATCTATAAAGAAAAAATATTTTTTTCTCGCCAGTGCGCTTGACTGAGTTAGAAAAGTTAGTTTTTCTTATTATACAATTCTAGTTTTTTTACAATGTATCGTACAATCTCGCTTCGTACGATATCAGCTTCTGTCAACGTAAAGACATGGATACCCATTTCTCGGCTTTCATTATCATTAAAAACGTTACACATTTTTTCAAATCCAGATTTACCATTAATATCGGATTGCATTGGGTCTCCGCAAACAAAAAGCTTGCTAAATTGTCCAACACGAGTCATTAAAGTTGTAAGCTCTCTAAATGTACTGTTTTGTGCTTCGTCCATAATGATAGCTTTAGCATTCCAAGAAAGCCCACGAAGATAACCTGTTGGTTTACCTTCAATACGGTTTTCTTTCATTAAAGTATTAATATCAGATTTGCAAAGTAATTCATCGAGTTTTTCCATTAACGGTTCAAGATATGGGGTCAGTTTTTCGTTTGCGTCTCCTGGGAGATATCCCATTTTATTATCTGAACTCTCAACGATACTACGAATATATATTAAGTCAGAAACCTTTTTTAGGTTCAATAATTCCAAAGCAACCAGTGTTGCTAAGAAGCTTTTACTACTGCCCGATGGCCCTGTGATAAAAACAATCTTAGTGTGGTTGTCTAAAGCTAGTTTAAGAAATTCTTTTTGTTTATTTGTCAAATCCGGCCTCTGTCGGATTTGCACTGGTCTTTCTAATTTATCACCTTGATGTACTATAAGACTTTTGTCTTTTGTAACATTATTGTTGTTGTTATTGTTTTGAGATTGCTTCTGTTTTAACAAACGCTTTTTTTTACTCATCTGTAGATACTTACTACAAAACATAAATAATATATATGTTTAAACAATTTGAAGCAAAATATAATAGCTTACTGAAAGAATTTACAGAGTCTTTTCCTGTAGAAGGACACGCTCCTACGTGGCAGAAAAAAGCTGGTAAATCCCCTTCTGGAGGTCTTAACAGAAAAGGTATTATGAGCTACCGTAGACAGCACCCTGGTAGTCATTTATCTATGGCTGTTACCACTAAACCAAGTA
>TBL_comb47_HYPODRAFT_10000675_pt1 | contig 45133 bp, 21 predicted proteins | sample TroBogypolimnion_40_FD_10682 | JGI IMG/M metagenome (IMG submission 10682)
AAGCTCGGCCAACTATCCCGGATGTCGGGACCCGTGCGCCAGGCATTGGATAAGCGCGACCAGTCGGCTGCCTTTTCGAATGGGGCATTGTTGGATAGACTGAAAACTACATCCCTTCCCGATTTTTTGAGGGCTTCCGACATTCGCTCCGTGGAGGTGACGTCGATTCGCCAGTCGTATTTCAGGTAGTCGAACCCCCATTCCGCCATCTGTAGGGCATCGTTTTTTTCGAACCTGAATTTACCGATGGGACCGGATGAAATTCGGTTGGCTTTGATAGGTTCGTGTTTTTCTCCCCCCTTTTCAAAATCGGAGGATGCTCCGGGATAACCCGCATAGCTGTATACGTATGGGGTGGAGTAGATTCCAGCCTTAAGTCCGAGGGAATGGATGTAATCTACCATCTCCTTGATTTTCGGGAATTTTTCGTTGGGTTGAAGTGCGTTCAGTTTGCCTCCCCGTGGTCCCTGCCACGAATCGTCAATGTTGATGTAGCTCCATCCATGGTTGCTCAGACCCTTGCTCACCATCGCGTCTGCCGAGGCGATCAGTTTCTCCCTATCCAGCTTCTCGGCCCAGGAGTTCCATCCGTTCCAGCCAATGGGTGGTGTCAGGGCAATGGTATCTCCGATGCATATTTTTAGCTCCCTGACCGACTCTCCCAATTCATTCTTTGCCTTCAAGGTAGTGTGGTAGCTGCCTCGTTTGCTGACTTTCCCCGTAATAATCCCCGACTGGGTGTCCAGGTGAAGTCCGGCAGGAAGATGTTCTGCAAAAAAGTGCATCGGGCGTTTCCCTGTGGTTGAAATGGTGTATAAAAAGGGATTTCCCGGAGTAGCCCCAAAAACTTTGGGAGAGTTGATTCGTGGTGTTTGAAGCGGAGCAGGAGTCAGGATGACCCTCTCATCCGAATTGGGAATCAATTTTGGAACACTGTCCGGCACCATCTCAAATTTCGCGTTGGCCCAGTCGCAGTAGGTCATTTTGTTTTTCAGTCCGCCGACGCTGTCGGTCGCCAGCAATCCCAGTCTTTTGATGCCTTTCAGGTCGAGGTCAATCTTTTTTGCCGGATCGCCCACCCGCATCTCACCGCTTTCGAACAATATTTTCTGATCCCCCACGACGTAGAACCGGATGGGGATCGCCTTGTTTCCCTTGTCGTCGACACCTACCTCTGCGGTAAAGCGCCGGGCATTGCCATTCAGGTAAAAGGGAAGAACCGCGGGAGTAATTGATCCAAACCCTCTCCGGTAACGAGCGCCACCAATCAGAATAGTATCCTTCACATAGCTGCCTTTGGTATGCACCGGACGAATTCCTTCCGAAAAGGAGACCATTTGCAAATCATCGACCCAAACAGTGGAGGCTTTTTCGGTGCAGGATACAAGGATCCAAAGGCTTAATGGCAGAATCAGCCATTTCGATATTCTTTCCATCAATTTTATTATTTGGCTTTTACTTTGTCCAATTTTATCAACACCACTCCATGATGCCTGATTTCCGTTTTAAAAGAGCCTTCAAATAGGCCCAGATCTTTTTGCCTCCAGAGGTCCCGGATTTTATACTTCCCTTTCAATCCAGCCTTTGCAAAATCGAACTGAAAATTCTTTGAAGTTTCATTGCCCCAATGGAAATAGGATTGCGGTGTTTTGCCGTAATCGGCGGTGTTGAAGAGCCCGACAGCAAGGGAGCCATCTTCCTGTGGTTTCACCCAGATCTGGACGCCATTTTCATCGGCCACCAATCTGGCAGGTTTTCCCAGCGGATCCTGATCGACCGCTATCACTTCGTCGTTGGTGAGCAGGTTCAGCGTGAAGGCATCCAGTTGCTCAATCGGGCAACCGATCAGCAGCGGGGCGGTCAGCAGACTAAAGATGGTGACGTGGCTGTATTGTTCATCCGGGGTCAGGCGTGTTGGATGCAGGTCGGTTCCTGTGGTCACATTGCCCAATATCAGCATATCCGGGTCGTTCCAGTGTCCCGGAACGGCAAAGGGGGCCCATTTGTCGATGGTGAAGACGGAGGTATACAGGCTCAGCCAGCTGTCGCGGATGTCGGGACCGGTGCGCCAGGCATTGGATACCCGCGCCCAATCCTTTGCCAGGGCAAAGGGGGCCGAATTGGAGAGGCTGAAGAGAATGTCCCTTCCCGAATTTTTCAGGGCATCCGACATCCTTTCGGCAGAATTCAGGTCAATCCGCCAGTCGTATTTCAGGTAGTCGACTCCCCATTCAGCCATTTGCAGGGCATCCTCCTTTTCGAACCTGTATTTCCCGATGTGGCGATAAGCCCTTTTGTTGATTTTGATGGAATCAGGATATTCACCTTTTTCAAAATCGGAGGAGGCACCGGCAAAACCGGCATAGGTCGAAATCCAGGGGGTCGAATAAACACCCAGTTTTAATCCCAGTGAATGAATGTAGTCGATCATCTCCACGAACTTTGGGAATTTTTCGTTGGGTTGAATGCCGTTGAACTTGCCTCCCCGCTGCCCCTCCCAGGTGTCGTCGATGTTGATGTAGGTCCAGCCATGGTTGCTTAGTCCCATCTTCACCATGGCATTGGCAGAGGCAATCACTTTTTCGGCATCTATATTTTTGGCCCATGAGTTCCAGCCGTTCCAACCGATGGGGGGAGTGAGTGCGATGGCATCGCCTACCACAATTTTGAGTTGTTTGGAAGAATTGCCAAGGGCGTTTTTGGCATGAACTGTTGTCAGAAAGGTTCCAGTATGACTGATTTTTCCGGTAATAATTCCGGTTTTGGTGTCAAGCGAAAGTCCTTTGGGCAGATGATCGGCCGAAAATTGCATCGGTTGGTCGCCGGTTGCAACAATGGTATAGAGAAATGGATTACCGGGTGTGACGCCAAATATTTTGGCAGAGTTGATTCTGGGTGTTCTGGCAGGAGTTGGTGTCAAGATATATTTTTCACCGTTGTTGGGAATGTTTTTTGGTAGATTTTCCTCACTCATCACCAATTTCGCATCTGCCCAATCGGAGTAGGTTCTGCCGTAGCCTTCATCTTCCAGACTGACCGTCACCAATAAGCCAAGACGTTGTATCCCGGTAAGGTTTACGTTCACTTTTTTGGAGGCATCACCGACTTTCATCGGTCCGCTTTCAAAGAGGATTTTACTGTCGCCAACGACAAAAAACCTGGTGTGCATGTTCTTGTTCGCCTTGTCGTCGGCTCCGACCACTGCAGAGAACTGTTCCGCCTTTCCGTTCAGCAGGAAGGCAATCACACTGGTCGAATGTACGCCGATTCCTCTCTCAAAATATTGGCCAGCCAAACGGATGGAATCTCCGCCTCCACTTTTTTTGGCCTCTACAGAGGGAATCCCTTCCGAAAAAGTCTGAATCTTCAGGTCGTCCAGCCAGACCGTTTTATTTTGTCCAAAGCTGTTGCCAATGGAGAAGGCAAGAACCAAAAGGAGGGCTATTTTTTTGGGATCAATCATTTTTGTAGAGTTTTACATTTTTTGCAGGATCGGCAATGGTGGCTTTCGTGATCCCATTTTCCACGGACAAAAACAGATCCGTCTCACCCGACAGATGCAGGATCTCCTTCCCATTTTTTTGAAGTGAGGAGAAGGCAGTAGCCGCCAGTTTTTGCAGCTCACCTTTCGGGTCTATTTTAACAACGGCTATTCCTTTGTAGCTTCCGCTAAANGTGTTGCCGAGATAGGTGAACGAAAAGGTGGCCGGTTTGTTCTCCTGAAGCGATTCGATGCTGGTGAAGGTGTAGGTGCCCGGATCATTGGCGACTCCATCCTTCAGCTCGTTTTTGGAAATCCCCAGTTTGGCGGTATTCTCCAGCGAATAGGTGGTTGCCACTGCCTTGGAGGAAATTTTCTTCCAGGTATCGGCGATGTTCTTTCCCTTGTAATCGAAGTCGGCCGGACCGTCGAGCAGCAGCTTTCCGCCTTTGGCGACATACTCCTGAAAGAATTTCACCGTACGCTCTTTGGAATAGCGGGGTCCGATAAAAAGGACCGCATCGAAGATGTAGCCGTTCAGTACCGGTTTGCCGGCAGCATTGAGGGTGATCCGTCCGTCTTCAATCAGATCGGTTGGGATGGCTGCGTGGAGATACCCGTTGTTCCAAAGTTCGATCGACTTTTTCTCCATCTCCAGTTTGTCGTTGATGTCGTAGAGTCCTCTTTGCGAATAATCCGGATACCAGTTGAAGAGTGCCTCCATGCCATAAACAACAAGCAGTTTCACCCGCGGGAAAGAGGGGTTGAATCGGTTCATCAGCCTGGCTGCATTTTCTACCTTGTTGATTTTCAGCAAAGCGGAAGGGGCATCGATGGAGACTCCCCATCCCTGCACGTCGTTGGCGGCGTGGTAATGGGTACGGACGCCAAAACGCAGGTCGTAGAGGGCCTTGGTCCAGATGCGGTCGAGGTCCTTGCCGTAATACATGTTGTACATCGCGTTCATCGGATAGCTCATGCCGATCCCTATTTGGATGGGGGTAGAGGTCTCCTCGTCGGTATGACCGTAATCGCGCTTGATGTTCCACCAGCTTACGCCGGTTTGCCAGACCTCATCTCCGTCGAGATTGTTGTGGAAGGTATCGTGCAGTCCGATGAAGGTTCCTTTGCCGTACATTTTTTTGCCAAGGTCGTACATGGTTGCTTCGATGCCGAGTGTGGCACTCCGCAACAGCGTCATGTATTCGTTGATGGCTTTCATCCTGACACCCGGATTCCCGGCAGGGGCATAACGCATGTCGAAGAGGATGCTACCCAGTTCCATCCCCTTGTTGGCATCCATCTTTTTGGCCATTCCCACGGAATAGAGCCGTTCACGGAAGAGGTCGCCTGTGCTTTTCAGGATAGGCTGTCTGGCGATTTTCAAATTTTTGTATTCATCCAGTCCGATGCCGTCGAAAGGGATGTCCGCATAGGCTTTGAATCCCTCCACGATCATCGATTTGGCCTGATCGGAGAAGTTGCTGCAGGAGTTGTAATAGTGCTGGGTAAGAATATATGCTGTGTATCCCTTCAGTTTGCTGCCCGCATCGAGGGTCAGATCGACCTGATTGACTGTCGACTGAACTTTGGCACTGCCTGTTATTTCCTGCAAAGTGGAGGGATCATAAAATCCTTCGGCGGTCTTTTTAAAGGCATAGATTTTGAACAGTTCACTCTTCAGGAGGGACTTCATGTCCCTGGCCCCTTTGGCTTTTACGCTGTAACTGGCACGGCCATTTGCATCCAGTTGAAGCTCTCCCTCCTGAATCAGCCTGTCCGTATTCTCAATGGTTGTTCCGAAATCTCTTTTCCACAACTGCAGGCCAATTTTCAACCCCTTCTGGTGGGCGTAGGCCACCAGTTTTTCAAAGATCGGATGCATGGTGGGGACATCGTAAAAATTGCATCCGTTTCTTTCCGTCAGGAAGATGAGGGTGTATTTGCTCTGAAGGGCAAAGGTGTCTATCTTGCCTTTGTACCGCTCCTCCGGCATCATGTTGGCTGCAAAAAACCAGTAAGCCACCTGGGGATGGTTGACATTCTCAAACGATGCCACATAATTTGTTTTGATCTCTTTTTCCTGACCTGTGAGGTGAGAAAATGAAAGAAGGCAAAAGGTCAATATTCCGAATACTTTCATAGTTACAGTAGTTTTGGTATTAATAAACGACATCTCCACCGCCAGCTTTGAAAAGGCCAAAGTTGGAGAGGGCCGGGGTGTTGTTGGCTTCCCAAATATTGATCCGGATCCTGCTCCCGGCGATGGGCGTTATCCGCAAGAGCCTTTTAAAACCGATGCTCGTGCCACTGGCGATGGTCTGCCATTTTCCCTGCCGCAACAGCTGCAGGTCGAAGGAGGCAATCCGCTGTCCCAGACGAACAGGTTCCTGCAGGAGAATTCTATCGAATTTTTTGGTGCTGTCGATGGCTATTTCGAGTGAGGCCTGCCGCTTGTCGCCGGCGGCTGCCCAATAGCTCTCCGGATCACTGTCTGTAAGGTTCCCCGGACTGAATTTTCCAGAATTGGAGAAAACGGAAGTTGCTGTTACTTGTGCATTCGACACCAAATTGTCTTTGAACGTTTTGTCGAGGATTTCCCTGAATTTTTTCATGGAGGCCACATCCTTTTCTGCAAAAAGGCCATCCCTGTTTGGAGGAATGTTGAGCAGGAACACGGCATTACTTCCAACAGATTTGTAGTAAAGGTCGACCAGTTGGGAAGGGGTCTTGAAACTTTCCTCCTCTTTGGCATGGTAGAACCATCCTGGCCGGATCGATACATCGCATTGACCAATCACCCAGGAGGTTCCGTAGTAATCGCCCCTGTTCAGGTAATCGGAATCCGCATCACCCACTGCCACCTGACTCCTGTCGAGCATGCTCCAGCAGGTCTCACCGGCAATGCCGCGTTCGTTTCCGATCCAGTGGATATCCGGACCGGCATCCGAAAAGATCAGCGCCTCAGGCTGAAGCCTGTAGACGATCTCCTGAATCTCCTTCCAGGGATAGTAATTGTGCTTGTCGATGGTGCGCACCTCTTTGGCGCCCCCGTAAAAACCATCACCGCCGTTGGCCCCGTCAAACCACATTTCGGAGATCTTGCCATAATTGGAAAGAAGTTCCGTCAGCTGTTTCTTGTAATAGGCGATGTAGGCCGGCGTTCCGTATCCGGCGTGATTCCTGTCCCACGGGGAGAGGTAGAGCCCTGCCTTGATGCCGTATTTTGCACAAGCTTCGGTGAACTCCTTCACGATATCGCCTTTTCCGTTTTTGTAGGGACTGTTTTTGACCGAATGTTCGGTGTAGGCACTCGGCCAGAGGCAGAACCCGTCGTGGTGCTTGGCAGTCAGGATGAGCTCTTTGATTCCGGCATCCTTCGCGGCTTTCACCCACTGCTCCGCATCCAGCTTCTTCGGATCGAAAAGGGCCGGCGATTCGTCGCCATAGCCCCACTCCTTGTCCGTGAAGGTGTTCATGTTGAAATGGATGAATCCCACTACCTCCATGGATTGGTATTTGAGCTGTTTCTGCGAAGGAACCACTTTGTTCTGCTGGATATCGGTCTGACCTGAACCCGTAAAAGAGAGAAGGAGCAGGGCGAAAATTGCAAATAGATACTTCATGGTAATATTTACTTGATTGATTATTGTATTTCCAATCCTATTTTTTTAAGTGATTTGTCGTCCGAAGATCCGCCATAGAGCAATTCATACTTACCAGGAAGGATCTCAAATTTTTGGGTCTGGTCGTTGAAGGAGTTGAAAGTGGAGGGGACCAGCACAAAGCTGATTTTTTGCACAGCTCCGGCTTTGATTGAAACTCTCTTGAATCCCTTCAGTGCCTTCAGCGGACCGTTTGGATCGTTCGGATTGCGGAGGTAAATCTGAACCACCTCGTCGCCTTCGCGTTTTCCCGTGTTTTGCACTTCGATGGCCAACTTAACGCTATCTGGTTTTGCAGATCACTGCCTTGGAAAGTTTAGCCGGTTTGTAGGCGAAACTGGTATAGCTTAGTCCATATCCGAAAGGATACAAGGGTGCCTGGGTCATGTAGCGGTAGGTGCGGCCCTTCATCGAATAGTCTTCGAAGGCAGGAAGCTGGTCGATGCTTTTGTAGAAGGTCACAGGCAGTCGGCCGGCAGGATTGTAGTCGCCAAAGAGGATATCTGCCACGGCAGTTCCCGCAGCTTCGCCGCCATACCAGGCATTGAGGATGGCATCTACATTTTCATCTTCCCAGTTCAATGCCAGGGCGCTTCCTGTGCAGACGATGTCGACGACAGGTTTGCCTGTAGCCTTGAGGGCTTTGACCAATGCTTTCTGGATGGCTGGAACCTCAATGTTTGTGCGGTCTCCTCCCTTGAATCCTTCGTTGGTTACCTTCATCTCTTCACCTTCCAGTCTGGGAGAAATGCCGCCGACAAAGAGGATCACATCCGCTTTTTGGATTTTGGAAACGACCAGGCTTATGCTGTCGGCATTGACCTCTCCGGTGTGGTTGCATCCCTTCACATAGATCACATTCGCGTTTGGCAGCTTATTTTTTATGCCCTGGAGGATGGTGATGGTCCTGGAGGGAAATCCGTTGTAATTGGCCCACAACATCGTGGAGTCGCTTGCATTCGGACCCACCACGGCGATGGTTTTGATGTTTTTGTTCAACGGCAGGGTATTGTTTTTGTTTTTCAGCAGGACGATGCTTTCCCTGGCCATTCTCAGGGCCTTGTCTTTGTGCTCCTGGCAATCGACCACGCCGTAAGGGATCTTTGACCATTTCACCAGCTCGTCGGGATCGAACATGCCAAGCTCAAATCTTCCCCTGAACAACCTGCGCAGCGAAACATCGAGCTGGCTCTCCTTGATCAGTCCTTTCTGAATCGCATCGGCCAGACTCTTGTAGCTGCTGCCGCACTCCACGTCGGTACCGTTCAACACCGCATCCGCGGAAGCGGTCGGGGCATCGGGGTGCGTGTCGTGGCGGGGGGTTTTGGTATCTTTTTGCCAGAAATCATCGATGGCACCGCAATCTGATACCACGATTCCCTTGTAACCCCATTGATTTCTAAGAATGTCGACAAGCAGTTTGTCGCTGCTGCAGCAGGGTTTGTCTTCGAAACGGTTGTAGGCACACATCACCTGCTGCACATTGCCCTCCTTCACCAGGGCCTCGAAAGCGGGCAGGTAGGTTTGCCACAGATCTCGGTCGCTCACCCGGGCGTTGAAACTGTGACGGCTTGGCTCGGGTCCGCTGTGTACCGCAAAATGCTTGGCACAGGCAAAACTCTTGAAATAAGTCGGATCGTCTCCCTGTAACCCCTTCACGGCGGCTACGCCCATTCTGGCTGTCAGGAAGGGATCCTCTCCATAGGTCTCCATCCCTCTCCCCCAGCGCGGGTCGCGGAAGATGTTGATGTTGGGGGTCCAGAAGGTAAGCCCCTTGTACCTGTCAAATTTCTTCTCCTTTTGATAGTTGTGGTACTTGGCCCGTGCCTCGTCGCTGATGACCGTAAAGGTTTCGAGCATCGCAGGTTCGTCGAAGGTGGCAGCCAGTGCGATGGCCTGGGGAAAAACCGTTGCCAGACCTGTCCTCGCCACACCGTGGAGCGCTTCGTTCCACCAGTTGTAAACAGGAATGCCAAGCCGTTCGATGGCCGGGGTCTTGTCCATCATCTGCATGATTTTTTCATTCAGGGTCAATCGGCCCAACAGGTCGTCGATCCGTTTCTCCGTTGACAAATGGGGATCCCGGAAGGGAAGGTTTTGGGTTTGCGGCTGACCAATAGCGAAAAATGCAGTCAGAACGGCAAATGCTGAGAACAACAACTTCTTTTTCATCAGTTTGTAGTTTGGTGTTTTTATTTGGCGGCCGCCTTATCGGCTACCATTTTAAGAAGGAGCTTGTCGCTCCACTCCTGGCAATGACCAGCCAGTGGAGTAAAGGATATTTTTGCATCCGATTTCGGATTCTTGGTGCTGTCCATGTACATCTTCAGAAAACGGGTGGCTACGTTGGAGTACAATCCATCCGCATCGCCGGTCCAGATCCAGATCTTGCCCTGCAATTTTGGTCCGAGGGTCGACCAGTTTTTCTCCAGCACTTTTTTCAGGTCGTATTTTTCCCATTGTGCGGCAATGGCGTGATCGATCTTCCCGGTTACGGGGTCAAACATCAGCGATGGAAGTCCGTCGGCACCTTTCGGGCCGAAGACGGCATTGTAGGCGCCAAACTGGCCTCCCGAAATCCTGTAATCGCCGTTTCTGCCGGAGGTATTTTCCGCGGCTATCCACTCTTTCATTGAATAGGTGGGTTCATCGTAGATGGTTCGCTTGCCTGGTTGAAGGTATCCGAATTTGTTGTAAAAAAGGGAGGAATCCTGGTAAATGTCGATCAACCCGTAATGGGAAAAATCAACCGGATCGGGACTGTACGACCAGGTACCATCGAAGAAGTCGGGATAGAAAATCTGCAATCCCAGCGATACCCATCCACCTGTTGAGTAGCCAGTGAGGTAGCGCATTTTCGTAGCCGGATTGTAGTGGACCAGTTTTTCAATTTCCGGAATCAGCTCTTCCGTCAACGCCTTCCCGCAAGGGCCGTTGTTCTCTGAGTCGACCTGGTAGGTATCCCCGTAAGGACCCTGCGAATCCAGAAAGACATAGATCACTTGTGGCGCACTCTCCGTAAACCACCAATCCGTAAAATCCTTGTTGCTCATTTGGTTGTTCACGGCATTGTATCTTCCGTTCAGTCCCGGTGCCCGGTAACAGATCGGATAGGCCTTGCCCGGATTTTTAAAATAGCCCGAAGGAAGCAGAACGGATGCCTTCAGGAAGCGTGCTCTTCCTGAAAACTCGGAAAGAAACCTGCTCTGAATCACCACCGATTTTACAAATTTGTGGTCAACGATCTCAACTGGCGGGATCAATTTGTTGAGTGTCAGTTTCAATTGTGCATTTGGCGCTATCATCACGGAATCGATATTGCTGTAGAGATTGCCGGGCACATTCTCCTGTCCGTCGTCTTTGTTTTGCTTGTAGACGGCCTGATAATAATACTTCTCTTTTGCAAGGGGCAGATTTTTCTCCGTGGTGTAGACCAGTATATTTTTGGTTTGTGCATCGAGTTGGAATGGGACCGATCCCTCCCAGCCGGCGGGTGTTATGCCAATGACCATTTCAGATTTGAGACGCGGCTCTTTTTCTCTCTGTTTGGTCAGATGGAGCAGGATCCTGCCCCCTCTTTCGAACGATTTTTTTACCTCTGCCGAAACCGAGATTTCAGCCTTCGAAAAGGGGATTTCCTGTGCCTTTGCGACACGAAATACCATGCTTAGAAGCAGTAGTAAAGTAATTGTCTGTATTTTTTTCATTTTTAAAAATTATTTTGAGACCAGATAACAGTAAAATTAGCCGCAGCATTACGCAGAGGATTACACAGAGAGTCGCAGAGAATATCCCGCCTTATAACACCCAGTTCTCAGCGCTCTTTTCGGTTAAATTATTGTGCTTCATTTTTCACTTATAATAATTGAATGACCTGTGTCAGTCGAATGTCCTCGGATGAAGCACCGACCATGATCGTGTAGACTCCTTTCGGCGTGACAAATTTATTCTGGATTTCATCCCAATACCGGAGTTGTGTTTTCTCCAGCGCTATGGTCATCGTCTCAGATTTTCCCTTTTTCAGGTGGATGCGCTGAAAACCCTTGAGCTGTTTGATGGGCATCGGCAGATCCTGTTGTGGTAATTTAACATAAAGTTGAGCGACTTCGTCCCCATCCCGATTTCCTGCATTCTTCAGGTTAAAGCTTACCAGGATGTTGGACTCCTTTTCCTGCATCTTCAGGTTGCTGTAGCTGAAGCGCGTATAGCTCAGTCCGTGTCCGAAAGGGTAGAGTGGTTTCCCCTGAAAATACTGGTAGGTGCGCCCCTTGGCGATGTCGTAGTCATCGAAGGCAGGCAGGTCGCTCATGCTGTTGTAAAAGGTGAGTGGCAGCCTCCCGGCAGGATTGTAGTCACCGAACAGCACTTCTGCCACGGCGGTTCCGCCCTGTTCTCCCGGGTACCAGGCGTCGATGACGGCCGGAATGTGGTCGTTGATCCAGCCGATGGCGAGCGAACTTCCGGCTACGAGCACCACCACGGTGTTGGGATTGGCCTTCTGGATGGTTTGAATGAAAACTTGCTGGTCCTTTGAAAGTTCAATCGACTCCCGGTCCTGACCTTCGCTCTCGAAGTTCCTGTTCATCCCCAGCACGGCAACCGTCATTTCGCAGCTTTTGGCGCATTGGATCGCCTCGGCGAAGAGGGCCGAGAAATCTGTGGTCACCTGCGGTGTTTTCCAGTAGAGTTTTGCCGTCGCATCGCGTTTCACGAAGTAGTCGGCAGTCAGATCGTACTCTTTGCCGGCCTGCAGCTCCACCTCCGCGAATTCTGATTTCGTCGCCTTCCGTTTCCAGGAGTCGAGCACCAGCTTGCCGTCGACACTCAGCCGACAGCCATCGTGTGCGAGGAAGCCGATCGAGTATTTCCCGGAGATGGTGGGTTTGAGCTTCCCGCTCCAGCGAACGGAAAAGGTGTTGGCCGGCAGGAAGGCATCGGGCGCCTGGTTGGCCGGCTCGAGGTTGATGCACTCCTCCTGCCGGCTTTTGGCCTCTCCTTCGAGGGTCATGTTGCCGAAATAGTTGGCCTTCAGTCCCCCGGGAAAGAATCCACTGGCGATCAGTTCGTATCCCTCCAGTCCGTTGACGGGCTGCCAGGGGGCATAAGCGATCCTCACCCTGTTTCCCACTTTGTTTTTGATTCCCTGCAGGATCGACACGGGTTCTCCTACCGGGACTCCGCTGTAGTCGCCGAATTCGGTATTGGCGGCATTGATCCCCACCACGGCAATGGATTTTACTTTATTCAGGTTGATGGGAAGCAGTCCGTTGTTTTTCAGCAGCACCAAGCTCTGGCGGGCCGCCTCCAGGGCCAGGGCCTTGTGTTCGGGCGATCCGACGATGGAGGGAGACAATTTGTTGTAAGGATTCAGCGCCGGATCGTCGAAGAGTCCAAGTCTCATTCTTGCACGCAGCACCCTGAAGGCTGCCGTATCGATGTCTGCCCGGGAGATCATTCCCTGATTGTAGGCATTCAGCAGAGGCTGTTTGTAGACATCGTCGCCACACTCCAGATCCAGACCGGCCTTGAGGGAGACCATTGCCGCAAGTTCCTTCGTTTTCACATAATGATGGGAGGAGACCAAATTTCCCACACCCCCGCAATCTGAGACCACGTAACCGTTGAAACCCCACTCCTGACGCAGTATGGCTGTCAGCAGCCACGTATTGGCTGTCGAGGGCAACCCGTTGATGGCGTTGTAGGAGGCCATGATGGAGGCGCATTTCCCCTCTTTGACCGCGGCTTCGTAAGCGGGCAGGTAATATTCGCGGATGGACCTGACGGGGATTTTGGCATCGCACATGAAGCGGTTGTGCTCCTCGTTGTTGGCGGCGAAATGTTTGGGGGTGGAGACCACTTTCAGGTAACGCGGGTCGTTTCCCTGCAAACCCTTCACGAACTGCACTGCCAGCACGCCGGCCAGGTAGGGATCTTCGCCGTAGGTCTCGGGGGTGCGGCCCCAGCGAGGGTCGCGGGCCATGTTGATGGTGGGCGACCAGAAGGTGAGCAGGTCGTTGAAGTGGAGGGTCTGTTTCTTCCCCTGTTCCAGCTCGTTCCAGCGGGCACGGGCCTCGTCGGAGATGACGGAAGCAATCTGGTACTGGAGAGCGGGATTCCACTTGCTGGCCAGGGCGATGGCCTGTGGGAACACCGTGAATTTACCCGGACGAACGATGCCGTGCAGCGCTTCATTGCCATGGTAGTATTTGTCGATGCCCAGCCGCGGGATGCCGGGTGAGCTGGCAATCAGCAGGCTGACCTTCTCCTCCACCGTCAGCCTGCCCAGCAAATCGTTGACCCTTTCCTTCGTGGAGAGGGCCGGATTCTTGTAGGGCAGCTGCTGATTCTGCGACATTCCCGGTAGGGACAAAATAGTAAATGCGACAAGTAATGAAATAAACAATGATCTTCTCATGCTGTAAAGCGCTTTGTAACTTTAAGTNTAATGTTCTGATTATTCTTCAATCCCCCAATTTTTATTTGGCTGATTTCCCATTCGCAGTTCCAGGATTCCTCCTGCCATGATATCCTTGTAATCCAGGTAGCATTTCCCATACGGTCTCCCGTTTAATTGGGCAGATTGAATATAGATATTTTCAAGGCTGTTGTCTATTGTTACGATTGAAAATTTTTTCCCATTCCCGGTATGGATTTCGGCTCTTTCGACCGTCGGGCTGGTCATTTCGAAGCGGGTCTCACCCGGGCAGACCGGATGAATGCCGCAGGCCGACAGCACGTACCAGGCCGACATCTGGCCCACATCCTCATCGCCGATCAGACCCTCGGCCGAATAGGCCTTTTCGCAAATGAACCTGACCCATTTCTGCGTTTGCCAGGGTTCACCCAGTCGGTTGTAGAGGTAGGGAACGTGGTGAACCGGTTCGTTGGAGTGGTTGTAGTATTCGTTCCATTGGAAATCGGCCGGCGTTTTCGCGAAGAATGCATCCAAATCGGCCAGCACTGGCTCCTTGCCGCCCATCAGGGCCGTCATCCCCGGAATGTCGTGCGGGACGAACCAACCCTGCTGGTAGAGGTTCGACTCCACGCATCCGTAGCCGAATTTCAGTCTGCCGGTAGTAGGCCACGGAAGGTAGCTGCCGTCGGCAAGTCGGGGACGGAAACTGTTGTGCTCCTTGTCAAAGATGTGTTTGTAGGAGCTGGCTCTCTCCCGGTAGGTCTTTTCGTCCTCTTTTTTTCCCATTTGCCGGGCCAGTTCGGAGAGGCACCATTCGCTGTAGGCATACTCGAGGGTTTCTGAAACGGATTTGGGAGAATAGCCCAGCGTGCCGTTTCCAAATTTCTCGCAACTGTTTTTTGCCATCTGGTATGCCTTTTCAAGGTCGTAGTCCCGGATCCCCTTTGCGTAGGCATCGGCCAGCAGTGAGACGGCCGGATTGCCCACCATGCAGCCGCTGTAGGCATTCAGGAACTCCCATCGTTCGAGGAAATTCTTGCCGCTCTCGTCGGCCAGCGTGACGAGCGAATTCACCAGGTCGTTGACCAAGGCTGGATTGATGATCGTCTGCAGCGGCATCTGGCTCCTGAAAACATCCCAGCCGCTGAAGATGGTGCGTTTGGTAAAGGCATCGGTGTGATGGATTTTTTTATCGCCGCCCACATAGTTTCCATCCACATCGGTGAAGGCGCGGGGGTCGATCATGGTGTGGTAGAGAGCGGTGTAGAAGATCTCCTTTTGTGTTTCACTTTTAGATTGAATGGTGATTTTTCCAAGTGCCTCGTTCCAGGAGGAGCGGGCAGCCTGGCGGGTTTGGTCGAAGTCCCAGCCGGAGATTTCGCGCTTCAGGTTTTTCTCAGCCCCTTCGATGCTGACGAAGGAGATGCCGGCCTTGAGCAGCACCTGTTCCCCTTTTTTTGTCGGAAATTCGGAGTAAAAGCCGATGTGTTTGCCCTCAAATTCGGATACGGTGGGGATGATTTTTGCATCGGCAATGAGCTGCTGGTAGGACTCCTTTCCAACATCCTCCCTTTTCCTTCTGGCACCTTCTGGGATGGCTGCACTCCAAACGCCGTAATTCTCCATCGGCCTGGAAAACTGGGCATAGAAATAGACGGTGTAGTCGGGATGACCACTTCCGTTGCCCCAGCCGCCCCCTTCGGGCGTGCATTTCATGAAGCCACAGATGGTGTGGTTGTCGACCACCTTCACCTGCTGTAAACGTTGAAGTACCGCCCACCCTCCTGGCCAGGTCGATCTGGATCCGCGACTGCCTGTTTTCAGGGAAGGTAAACCGCAGGATGCCGCTGTGCGGTGCTGCCGTCATTTCGGCGTGAATCTGGTGATCCGTGAGCATCACCTCGTAAAATCCGGCGGAAGCCTTTTCGCTCGTTTTATCGAAACCGGAACGGTATCCTTTGAGGGAAGAACCCTCCTTGCCGGAGGAGGTTTTCAGCGGACCGGTGGCGGGCATCACGAGGAAATTCCCCAGGTCACCGTACCAACCGACCCCACTCATCTGGGTAAAGGCAAAACCCTCGATGGAGGTATGTTCGTGGCTGTAACCGCAACCGTTGTCTCCGCCGGTGATGGTATTCGGACTCACCTGCACCATCCCGAAAGGAGTGGCGGCACCCGGGAAGGTCTTGCCCCAGTCGAAGGGTGCCTGGCAACGGGTGCTGGCACCGATAAAGGGATTGACATAGTCGGCAGGCGCTTGATCGGTTTTGTGACCTGTCTTGGCTTGAGCCTCGCATCCCAACAGTAAAACCAACAGTAAGTTTATGACAGAGAAACGCAAGGATATACGGAGGTAAGTTCGGAAAAAATGGATATTCGTTTCTTCAGCGTTTCTCTGCGAACACTTAGGGTACATTGCTTTTACTTTTTTTGCAGGCATGAATTTGAAATTTATCAAATGCTACACATTGCTGATTTCAAGGGTTTTTCCAGATACCCTTCTCTTCGCTAACCGGAATCTTCAGGTCTTTTGTGACAATCCCGGAGCTTTTGCTAAAATATAGGATGGGCATCTCTTTGGCGGTCGGAATGGAGAGGTCCGACAATTCGAGTCCATTCACGTCATCCACCACGAAGGCAGGCCGAAAATCATCCTTGAGGTAGCTCACCTTCATGTTGATCATTTTTATTCCTTCTGCGTGACGCAGGTAAAAACCCCAGGCGGGCAGCTCTCCGAACATGGTGAATTCCGGGTAACCGGTTTCATTCTCCTGAATGGTGGCGATGTCGTCGAGCGGTATCTGTGCAATCTCCTTGCTGGCTGCACCACCGTAGGTGATCTCTATGTTTTCGAGGGTGACATCCTGTACAGGATAGTTGGGAAGACCCACGATGGAGGAGGGCACGAGGTTATAGGGCAGGAAGGGATGGCCGTAGATGTGAAAGTGTCCCGGTCGCAGGGGCATCTTGTCCTCTCCCGGACGTAAGTGGTCGGGTGGTCCTTCGATCGGATAGCCCTGGTCGGGTTTGAAGAGCGGAATTTCTGCCTTCACGTTGGCAATGTAGATGCCCTTCAGGGTAGCGACGGGACCTGTTTTGTTCCGGTGCCCCCGGCGGATAAAGATGGCATTGCCTGTATTTTTGGCAATTACATTTTGGATGTCGATCTTCTCGCATATTCCGCCGTCGACGGATTCGATGGCGATGGCAGAGCGGTAGGTGTCGTAGACATAGAGATTGCGTACCTTGATGTTTTTAAAACCTCCCGTGCCGGCAGTCCCCAGTTTGAATCCATTGGCACTGGAGCGCACCGTGCAGCTGTCGACGAAGATGTTCTCACAAAGCAAATTCGGATTGGAGGATTTCAGGCAGATGCCGTCGTCGGAAGCATTGATGAAGCAGTTGGTGATTCTCACATTCTTGCTGTCTGTCACATCCAGTCCGTCGTTGTTCCAGTAGGCAGTGCTCTGGACCTTGATCCTGTTGATGACTACATCGGTGCAGGAGTTGTAGTCCTGTACCCAGTTGGAGGCATTTTTAAGGGTGACCTCCGTGATTTTCACTCCGGTGCAGCCTTTAAAATTGAGGACCATGGCCCTGCCGGCCTCCGGCCGCTTCAAAAGCCAGATCGAGTCGTTCTTCAGCTCGCCGTTCCTCAGCTTGCGGAAAATGTCGACCATCAGCTCCTGGCCCTGGCCATCGATGACGCCGGGTCCGCTGATGGAGATGTTTTTCTGGTCGTTGGCTGTGATCAGGGCCCTGCGCATTCCGTTGCCGTTGTAGTCATTTACCCGGTCGGATCCCAGGAGGCAGGCTCCCGCTTCGAGGTGCAGCTCCACATTCGATTTCAGGAAGAGGGTTCCGGTCAGGAAATTCCCGGGAGGGATGGTGACTCTTCCGCCTCCGGCGTGGGAAGCATCGTCGATGGCTCTCTGGATGAAGGGAGCATTGTTGGTTTTCGCGTCGGCCACGGCACCATATTTCACGATGGATTCCCCGTTCAGTCGGGTCATGCCGCTTGCAAGAATTGCCACAAGGGATAAGAACAGCCATTTGTTTTTCATTTGTATCTATTTTATTTTTTATTGTTTGCTGCCAATTGATATTTCCTGGTACCAACATTCCAGCCATTGACTACGAGCGTATAATTCCCGTTTGAGGAGGGCCGGATAGCTGTCTCTATGGTGAGGTGTCTGGTTTCTCCCGGAAGGAGGGAAAAGAAGTTGTCGGAATAGAACGAGGGCCTTACCGGCTTTGATCGGAATCCAGCAGCTGCAGCCTCGTGAAGAAGGCAATCTTTCCGGATGGATTTTTGATCATCAGTTCGACTTTGTAATTCCCTTCCGTTTGTGTGACTGTGCATTTCGTGGCCAGTTCTGTTTTTTTCATCGTGGCGAGCGATTCAAAACCGCTTGCTGCGGGACCCGTCAAAGTCGTTTTGCCCAGGTATTTGTCGGAGGAACGCCAGTAGAAACTCCGGGCCACCTCTTTCCTTTTTTCATCCAGAATCCGCAGGCTGATGAAATGCACAGGGGAAATCTCCGGACCAACCGTCAGTTTGATCAGATCTTTTGCTACGGCATCCTCCGGTATGTTGAAGGAAATTTCCTGCGAGGAGATTTTTCGGCTGTTGAGGTCGTACACCTCGGCAACCAGCAGGTAGTTCTTAAAAGACCGGAGGTAGTCGTTGTAAACGGAGACCGTATTCTTCAGGTAATCGAACTGGGCATGGAGTGGCTCCAGCGCATTTTGGGTGTGGTAGAGTGAGGCGGTAGGTTCGAGCGACCAGTCCCACATCCTGCCACACACCTGTCGGACCGGACTGTTCAGGTACCAGAAGAGCAGTCCCGAACAGTAGCGGTCGCCAAAGCCAAATTTGTTGTAATTCCATACTTCCCAGATGGATTTTGAATTCATTGCACCGAGGAGCTGTGCTTTTTCGGCAAATTCGTCAATCGAACTGGAAGGGCCGTAGTTGTTCACCAGTTCCTTGTATTTGGTGGTCATCTGGTGAAAGCCGTTTCCGTCGAGGTAATCCCACACCTCCTTGTTGATGGGCCAGAGATCCTTTTCTGCCATCGTTTCGCGCAGTACTTCTGCTGTGGGCAGGGTAGGTGCCCCATATTCGGGGTTGAAGCCATCGACCCGGCTACCCCGGCTGGAGGCGGTATTTTCGTAATGCTGCATGGGATTCACCTGCTGGTAAGGACTCCCGTCGTGCACTCCGTCGCATTCCGACTGCATCTGGTAGGGACGGGTGTCGTCTGTGGCCAGGATCCGTTCCCTGGCTCCCGGTACCTCCGTGCTCTCGTTGGAGGAGACATAGAAAATCAGCGAAGGATGGTTGCGGATCCGCTTGAGGGTGGATTCCAGGTTGTCGAGATAGAGGGGAGTATCCTGGGGATGTTTCGTGTCGCCAGTCAGCCAGAACTCCTGCCAGATGAGGATGCCAAACTCATCGCAAAGCTGGTAGAAGTAGTCGGATTCGGCGATGCCACCGCCCCAGAGGCGCAGCAGGTTGATGCCTGACTGTTGGGTGTAGCGAAGCTCGGCATACATCCTGTTGTCCGAATTGCGCAGCATTCCCTCCGGAATCCAGTTGGCTCCCCGGATGAAAATCTTTTTCCCGTTGATGTAAAAAGTTTTGGAGCTGTCGGGAGTGTTTCTGTCGGCCACGATGTCGCGGATGCCAAACCGGGTGGTGAGGGAATCGGACGTTTGTCCGTCGACAGACACCTTCAGCTTCAGTCCATAGAGCTCCTGGTTCCCCTTGAACCGGGGCCACCACAGCCGTGGATGTTGAATTTTCAATTCCGGGAAATCGGAGGGGGTAAAGGTGACCGTTTGATTCTCTCCCCTGATCAGGTTAACCAGTTTTTCGAAGTGGATGTTTTCTCCGGAGAGTTCACCCGTTACCTTGCATTTGACCGGATGCATCGAGGCATTGGAGAGTTCGACGGAGATCGTCTCCTCCGCCAGGTCATAATCGGGCTTGGAGAGTTTTGACCTGACGAAGGGATGTCGGAGTGCGACCTTCCCAGGTAGGGTAAATAGAAATGCTTCTCCAGATGCCTGTATTCCTGTCGCGGATGCCATCCTTGAAGGTGAAATCCCATCCGACAGACATCAGCATGGTGGTGTTGAGGCCGATGTTGCCGTCGCCGCCGTTGCGGTTTTCGCCCCTGGCGGCCCAGGGCTTTGCCTTGTTGGTGCCCGGAACGTCCACCGGAAAAACCTTTACGGCCAGCACATTTTTTGCGCCAATCTTCGCAAAATCGGTGATGTCGGTCAAGTCCTGCATAAACATGCCGGCAATGGTTCGAACCAGGTGTCCGTTCAGCCAAACTTCGGCCCTATAGTTGACCCCATCTGTCTGAAGCCAGAGCGTCTTGTCCTTGTAACCTGCCGGGAGGGTGAACTCCGTACGGAACCAGTAGGTGTAAAAATCCCTTCCTACCCGGGCGATGTCGGGAATTAGATTGCTGCTTAACTTGTTGTTGATTCCGAAATAGGGCTCCGGAAAGATCTTGTTGCCGACCAGTGAATGAAGCACGGTGCCCGGCACGATGGCGGGCATCCAGTCCACTGGCAGGTAGCTTGCGTCGGATAGTACCTCCGCATTCTCCGTGATCTCTCCGGCCTTTTTCATCCACCAATTGAATTCTCCACCGTGTTCCTGTTTGGAATCCAGGTAGATATGGTCCGCTATCAGTTCCTGATTTTTGATCTGGGCATCGGCAGAGGGGATCAAAAAGCCAAGAGCAAGGAGAGACAACAGCGTATAAGTGGATATATTAGACATAATATTTATTTTATTCTTCTGTTGATTTGTTTCCTGGTTTAACGCCCACTTCCTTTTCCCAAATTTCATACCGGTCTGTCATTTTTTTCAGGCGCGCCGACTCTTTTTCACTTAGATTGCGGAGTTCAGTCGGATCCGTTTCCAGGTTGTAGATTTCCCAGGGACGGTTGTTCTTCCTGACGATCTTCCAGTTCTCCAGGCGCATCGCCTGTCCGCCGGAATGTTCCCAGAAGAGGGGTTGGGTCCGTTCCATTTTTTTGCCGCCGAAGGCAGGTACCAGACTGACTCCCCGGTAGGGTTTGATGGCATTGCCGTTGAATCGTTCCGGGTAGTTGGCTCCGGAAACTTCGAGGAAGGTGGGCATGAAGTCGATGACGTGGCCGACCTGGTTGGTGAAGGTTCCGTGCTCTTTGACGACTTTTGGCCAGGAGACGATGAGCGGTGTGATGATTCCGCCTTCGTGCATCCAGTTTTTGTAATAGCGGTAGGGAGTGTTGGAGACATTGGCCCAGGGCTCCTTGTAGGAGTCGCTGGATCCTTTTTCTCCGGTGATCACACCGGGGATCGTGATATTTTCGTTGGATGCATTTTCATTGGCACCTCCGTTATCAGAAAGGAAAATGATCAGGGTATTTTCGGCTTTCCCAAGTTTATCCAGGGCATTGATGACTCGCCCGATCCCCTGGTCCATTCTGTCGATCATGGCGGCATAGACCTGCATTCTTCTGATCCATAATTCTTTGTTATCGGCTTTCTCCCAGGAGGGAATTTTTGGGGTGCGCGGACTGAGCGGCTGTTTTTGATTGAGGAGGCCCAGGCTGACCATTTTTCTGAAGCGTTCAGCGCGAATGGAATCCCAGCCTTTGTCATAGACTCCCCGGTATTTCCGAATGTCCTCCTGCAGGGCATGGAGCGGCCAGTGGGGTGCCGTATAGGCGAGGTAGAGGAAAAATGGTTGCTCTTTTTTGGTCTGGTGGTGCGATTCCAGGAAGGCAACCGCCGAATCAGAGATGGCGTCGGTCATGTAGAAACCATTGGCAGGCGGTGTCCATGACCGGTTGCCGGAGGCCATTTTCCGGATGGGCGGTTCCTTGCTGATTTCGAAGTAGCTGCAAGCCCCGCTGATGAGGCCAAAGTATTTGTCGAATCCGCGTTGAAGCGGCCAATGTGCTTCGCGCTCACCCACGTGCCATTTCCCAGACAAATAGGTAGAATATCCGGCGGTGCGCAGTACTTCTGCCAGGGTAACGCAATTTTTATTTAAAAATCCCTGGTAGGGGCCCTCCTGAATAGGGGTATCTTCTTTGGAGACCATGTTTCCCATGCCTGCTTCGTGGTTGTAAAGTCCTGTCAGCAGGGAGGCCCTGGTGGGACAACATTTGGCATTGTTGTAGAAATTGCGGAAGCGCAGTCCATTGGCAGCCAGACGGTCGATGTTGGGTGTTGCGATCTCACTGCCGTAGCACCCAATGTCCGAATAGCCCATGTCGTCGGCCATGATCAGCACGATGTTGGGCCGCTTCTCCGCTACCTTGTCCCGTGCCTGCAAATGCAGGCAGCAAGCCGATAAGGCGATCAAAGGGAGATAACCCAGTTGGCTGATTTTTTGATATTTGTGCTCCTTCATCTTTGTTGGATATCGCTTTTGGTCTTTCCTTCCTTCGGTAAAAGGCACCGTTTAACTGGTCCGGAATTACCCAGAAGGAAGAGTTTACTGAGCTTTCCATCCGGTTTAACCGAAATCTCGGCTACGATGACCCGTGCATCCGGATGGGCATTTCGTATGAGTGCGCTCATTTCATAGGTTGCTCCTGTTGAGGAGAGCAATGGGCTTTCCTTATTCCAGGTCAGGCCGTTGTCCGGGCTATTCCACCATCCAATTTCGCCGAGATCCTGATGCTGAAAGGAAGCCAGAAACCGCAATTTGTCTCCGTTTTCAATGAAAAGATCCCCGTCATTGAAGTTGTATTCCGGGGGATTGATTCTGGAAGTTTTCCACTCTTTTCCGGTCCAGTAGCTATGCATAATGGACTGGCCCTTCGAATTGTAGCGGTAATACAAATGTGGATTTCCATGAGTGTCAGCCATATTGGTGCCAAGGCGGGTTTTATCTCCTCCGGAATCAAAAACCAGTGTCATAGAATCTGCAGCTTCCTTGGTTAAGGGCATTTTCAGTTTTTCACCGCTCACATTTTCCCAACTGTCGTTCTCTGTGTTCATCTTCATGGCATATTCATTTGTCCGCAGGGAGGTATGAACATCACTGTTGGCACAGGGATGATAATTGAAGGAGGTGATCACGGTATTGTTGGGACCCTCCTGAAACCAGGCATACCAGGTATCGTATACCTCCGGATTTCCCTTTTGCGGTTTGTGTTTAAGGATGGAAACAGGAGCAGCGAACGTTCTGCCATTGTCAGTAGATTTTTGATAAACCCAGTCGCTCCGGTGGGGGCCGTGACGGTAAAAAAGGTAGATGGTATTGTTGGGCATTTTGATGAACTGGCTGTAGGTACCGAAAGGAGGAATGTTATCCAGAATCTTCCAGGAGGTGATATCTCCCGGTTTTTTGGAAACGAGATGAGTTTGTTTTCCGCTGCCATAAGCGCCCAGAGAATTATTTCCCTGATCACTGTCTCCTCCATGACCGCCGAAAATCAAATGAATGTATCCTTTGCCGTCAACGAGCAAGGCAGGACGACCATGGTTATCGATTTTGGCAGGGTTTTTCGGATTTGGAATCTTGCCAAGTGCGCTTGTCCCTGCCTTAAATGGTCCTGTCCACTCTTTTGTGCGGTGGTTGTAAGAGCAAACATAGGGATCTTCTTTGGGTCCCTGGTAGGCGACGTAGGTAATTCCCTTGTAATATTCACCCATCGGATGCTGTAAAGTATGAAGGGGTCTTCCAAAACCATTTTCGGCGAAATAGTTCACGGAATCATTCGCAGTAGTTTGTGCGGCTTGCACTGCTTCCGGCTCATTGGTCGTGCCATTCGACAGATGCTTTTGATCACTTTTTTGGATGGAAGAGTGATATTTCCCTCCCTGACCAGCAAGTGGCAAGCACATGCTTAAAATAACCAGTTTAAAAATCTTCATCTCTAACAGGGATTTTAGTTATTAATCTTTTCTGTCAGTTGATTTGGCATGTAGTATTCTCCCTATTCGGGAAAACATCCCTTTTGGATGATATGGGAAAAGCTTTCCTCTCCTTTGCGCAAGGTTTGTCCGGGCAACAAAAACAGAATACTATTACCGTTGAAAATTTTTCCATACAACTATAATTTGTTGATTAGCGGTACTACGTGGCGATTGGGATCGGCGATGGTAATCACCGTATGCCCTTTCTGCTTTTCAGTAAAAATATCAACGGGATCCCTGAAGGATAGTATTATCTTCCCGTTTTTGCGCAGTTCCTTCATTCCGGCTGCAGCAAGTTTGTAAAGGCCCTGTTTCTTATCTGCTGCGATGATGGCAATGCCCTTGTAGCTGCCCGAATAGTTGTCGCCATCCAGGTCGACGCTGAAGGTTGCCATTGCATCTGTAATGAGGGAGCTCCTGTCGATAAAAACGTAGGATCCGTCTTCATTTTTGCATCCGTCGGGCAACAGGTTTTTGGAGAGACCCAGTTTAGGAAGAGCCTCCACCGAATAGCCTTTCACCGTTGCCTTTGACAGGATGTTGGCAAATCGTTTGGAGATGTCGTTGGCATTGAAATCGTTGTTTGCAGTTCCTTCTACCATCAGCTTTCCGCCCTTGCTTTCATATGCTTCCAGGAATTTGAGCACAGGCTCCCTGGCATATTGCGGATTCAGGTAGAGGATGGCATCAAAGGTGTGGCCATTCAGGACGGGTTTCCCATTCTTGCCGATTTTTAGCTGGTTGCTGACGATCAGGTCTGATGGAACCAGTGCATTCAGGTAGCCGGCATTCCAGATTTCGACCGCCTTCTCTTCGATCCCCAGTTTGTCGTTGATGTCGTAAATGCCCCTGCTGGCCGGATTGGGATACCAATTGCAGAGGGCTTCCATCCCGAAAATGACCAGCAGGTTTATTTTCGGCAAAGCCGGATTAGCTTTGTTCAGCAGTCGTGCACAATTCTCAATTTTGTTGATGCCGGCAATGGCTTCCGGAAATTCGAGGTCAAAACGATTGGGACGCTTGTCGTTCAGTGCATGGTAATGGGTGCGGATGCCCCAGCGCAGATCGCTGAATGCTTTGACCAGTACCGGTTCCAGATTTGCATCGTAGAACTGGTTGTACATGGCATTTTTTGAGTGGGCCATGGCAATCCCCATCTGGGTGGGTGTTGGGGTTCTTTCATCGGTCTGACCGTACTCGCGGGGAGCGCTCCACCAGCCAATTCCATTGGCCCAGATTTCGTCGTTGACCAGACTGTTGTGGTAGGTGTTGTGGATGCCGTTGAAGATATTTTTTCCAAAAATCTCTTTTGATTTGAGGTTGACGGCTGTCTCTACCCGGATGGCCCCCTGCCGCATAAATTCCATGTATTCGTTGATGGCCCTGATCCGGATTTCAGGTTTCCCGGCAGGAGCGTAGCGACCGTCAAACAGCACTTTCTCCAGGGGATGCCCAGTTGCTTTTTGGAAAGCGTCTGCCATGGCAGTCGAATACCATCGGCCACGGAAAGGTTCATCTGCTTTGAGTTCGACATTCCTGGCTACGAATTTGTTGCCATATTCATCGAGCGCAAATCCGTCGAACGGAATGTCGGAGTAGGCTTTCATGGCCTCTGCAAAGCCGTTGATTTCCACCTCGCCCCACATGCTGCTCTGGCTGCAGGTTTGGCGGGTCATGATGCAGGCGGTAAATCCTTTTAAGGCATTTCCACCTTTTATTTTGAGGAGTACGGTAGACTTGTCCGGCGAGGACGATTCGCATTGACCAGTAATATCCTTCAGGGTGGAAGGATCGTAAAATCCATCTCCCGTTTTTTGGAAGGCATATACCCTGAACAGGTCGGAATGCAAAACCCTGTCGGGGAATCTGATGTATTTTGCCTTGGCGGTAAAGGAGGCATTTCCAGACTGGTCGAGGGTTACTTCATTTTCAACTATCATCTGCTGGGAATCTTCCCTGATGGAATCCTTGTAATTTCCCCAAAGTTGCAGTCCTACTTTCAAACCCTTTTTGTGTGCTTCTGCCACGATTTTCTGAAAAACGGGATGAAATACCTTGTAGTCGTAGAAGGAGGCCCCATCCCTGGCGGTCAGGAAGAGCAGGGTATAGGGACAATTTTTTTCGATGTTTTCGAGGTGCGACAGGTATTGATCTTCCGGCACCAGGTTGGGAGAAATGAACCAATATCCTATTTCAGGATGGTTTTCATTTTTAAATTTTGGAACGTAGCCGACCGTTTGTGCGTTTGTCATTTTTAGACACAGGAACAGCATTAAAAGAGAAAGAAATATTTTTTTCATTGCACTTTTGGATATTGTGTTTCAATCTTTTGAGATGGTAAATACATGAATTATAGAGACTTACCATTTTCGTCGACTACATGGATGAAGTGTTATGATGGGCATGACCGGAACAAGCCCGGTTCGTGGGAACAGATTATCCGGAACGGGTCAACAGCGGGCATCCTGCTGATTAGCCTGACCGAACAGGAACGGAAGTAGAATAGAAGTCCGGGTGTCAAAAAAACTGTGGTTGAATGGGAAAAAGAAGGGAAGAAGGAATCGGTCCTTCTTCCCTTCGCAATAGTTAGCTCTTGTGTTGAAGAGCTCCAGGTCTAGTAGCCGTCGTTTTGTTGAATCCGTGGATTGGAGTTGTCCAGCATTCCCTGAGGAATCGGCCTTACAAGATGTTTGGCAGAAATGAGCGGGGTGCCGGTTAATCCGTAGGAGGTCCATGGATTGTATTTGGAGGCACGTGCAATCAGGGTGCCAGTCCGTTTCAGGTCGAACCATCTTTGGTTTCCTTCGCCGAGAAGTTCCCTGGCGCGTTCATCCAGAATCATGTCGATGTTGATGGTTCCTGCGGTAGCCCTGTAGGTAACTACGTTGGTGACAGGATCGTTGACCAGTTCAGGATTTGCGGCACGCATTGGAGATTTTCCTGCGTTGGCGCTTCCCAGTGCACGGTCGAGAATCTTGTTGTAATATACATCTGCAGTTCCAAGCACGGCGCCTGTTGCTCCCTTAACAATGGCTTCTGCCGCCATCAGGTATACCTCGGCTGAACGGAAGAGCGGGTCGTTGAAGGTAGAGTAGCCGTCACCATAGGTGATACCGGGTTGGAAGAATTTCCAGACCATTGGGGCTGAGCCGGCGAGAACGTCCACGATGGGGGTTGTTCCTGTAATGTAACCCAGTCCAACATATTCGTTGGTATTGATGACAGAATACTTTTTGGTACCACCCTGAATATCTACACCTCTCTGAGCGGCAGTCGTAACTGGATTGGTCCAGGGCATGGCCACAGCTGTCGTATCACTGATGGCATAGGTCAAAGTCAGGGCTTGTGGAAATGGTTTGTTGGAGGCCAATGAAATGGAACCTGCGGTGGTCGCATAGGAAACGCTGTTGAAGGTAGCATTGTATCTCGGGTCGAGTTTTGGATCGAAGAGACGGTAAGCAGCCCAGGTACAAATCTGAGATGGCAGGAACCTGTTGTAGGCGGAAGTTCTGGCCTGTTGGGCCACGCCACTTGGGCCACCGGAGAACATTTCATGCATATTATTGCCAAGTGTGGTTGTTCCAACACTTGGGTCACCCTGGTAGCTGGATGAATTGGCATATTGGATGGCGAAGATCACCTCTGCACTCTTGTTGCAGGTTGCGACGGATGAAACAGCGGTGGCAGTTTCCTTGTTTGGGTTGATGTTGTGGAGTGGCCAGAGGTTGTTCCAGTTTGCTTCCAGCGGATACAATCCGGAGGAGATGATCTGGTCACACAATTGCAGTGCACTGGTAAAATCGGCGCTTGATCCGCCCAGGGCATTGTTGAAGTTCCATCCTCTCGTCAGATAGACACGGGCCAGCAAAAATTTGGCAGCACCCTGGGTCACACGACCCACGTCTTTTTGTTTGGCAGGTAACTTGGCGACGCACTCTGTAAGATCCGTGATCATTTGTGAGTAGATGTCTTTGGAAGCTGCTTTTGTGACGGCCAGGGTAGCGGAAGTAGTTTCCACCAAAGGCATTGGGATATCACCCCAGGTCTGAACGGCCCAGAAAAAGGAGAGTGAACGGAGGAATTTGGCTTCGGCAATTCTGACATTCTTGGCAGAGTCGGCCATGTCGGTGATACCGGGAGCCCTGGTAACGACGGCGTTGCACCTGTTGATTTCGCGGTAAAGGAAATCCCAAAGGGTTTGCAATTCGCCCAAAGAGGCATTCAGACGGATGTCGTACTGGTCGTACGCACTTCCCAGCGGATTGGGCTGGTTAAAATAGACGCCTCCCCAGCCACCTGCTGCGAATATGTCGGTTCCTTGAAAGTCAAGCACTCTTTGTTGGGTGATGTCTCTGAGTAGTGGATAACAAGAGGTCACCAGGCTTTCGAAACCTGCTGCATTGGTATAGTAGTTGTCTGTTGTTCTGTTTCCGGGATTAACTTCAGAGAGGAAACTCTGCTTGCACCCTGCTCCAATGATTACAATCAAGGATATGTAAATTAAAGCTTGTCTGGATTTTTTAAAAATATTCATAAGATTTATTTTTAAATGTTTTTTAAGTGTTTAGAAACCAAGATTTAAACCAAAAGTATACACGATATTTGGCACGTCATCGATGTAGGTACTTGAATTGTATTCAGGATCCAGACCGTGATATTTACTAAACACAAATGGGTTAGTTATTTGCAGATAAACGCGAACCTTGTCGATTTTCAGTTTATCGAGAATAGACTTTGGCATGGTGTAGCCAACTGTGATGTCAGATACCCTCAAATAGCTGGCATCTTCGTATTGGATGGCAACCTTGTAAGGCTGAGAAACGCCGGGGCCATAAAAATCGTTGGTTGGATTTTTTCTTGTCCAGTAATTCAGCACGATGTGGTTGTAACGGGTGTTGGTGTAGTCACCCATCGTACCGGCGAGCAGGTTGTTGTTGTACATGGTTCCATTCCTGTAATAAAGCTGGAAGGAGAGATCAAAATCCTTGTAGGTAACCCTGTTGGTCATGCCCATGATGTAGTTGGGCAACTGGGTTCCCAGCACTTGACGGTCGTCCTTGCCAGTTGCGGAGGAGATGACACCATCCTTGTTGGTATCCACAACCCTGACAGAACCCGGAGACTGACCAAATGATTTGGCCTGTACACTGTCGGCAATCTGCCAGATTCCTGCAAACTTGTAGTCATAGTAGGACTTAACTGGTTTGCCGACGAACAGGGAGTTACCGATGATGGCAGAAACGCCGTTGGCCAAAGCATCAATTCTGTTGATGTTCTTGGAAAAGTTCCAGGAGGTGGTCCAGCTAAGGTCTTTTCTGTCGATGTTTCTGGTATTCAGAAGAAGTTCAATACCCTTGTTGGATATTTCACCTACGTTGGCATACACAGAGTTAAAGCCGGATGATGTCGGCAGGTTTTCCTGAAGGATCAGATCTTTGGTCTTCTTGTTGTAAAGTTCGACGGCTGCAGTAATCCTGTTTTTCAGGAATCCCAGGTTCAGTCCCAGGTTGACCTCCTGGCTTCTTTCCCATTTCAGGTCTTTGTTCCCAAGGTTTCCAGGTGCAAAACCATTGCCGAGGGTCTGGTCGTAACTGTAGATGGTGTTCAGGATGGAGGCCTGGGTGCTGTAGGGAGAGACGTTGGAGTTACCAACCTGTCCATAGCTAATTCTCAGTTTCAGGTCGGAGAAGAGGTTCGTTTTTTTGATGAAGTTTTCATCCACCAATCTCCAGGCCAAAGCTGCTGAGGGGAAAAAGGCCCATTTGTTACCTTCACTCAATTGTGAGGCACCGTCACCACGACCCGTCAGGGTAAGGAGGTATTTCTCATCGTAAGAGTAGTTGAACCGACCCATGTAGGATTCCAGGGAGTTCATCTTGTAACTGCTGGTTACGCCGGTGATGTTGGCATTTCCTGCAGTTCCCAGGTTGTACCACTCAGAAGCATAGGGAAGATTCTGAACGGCGATGGAGTATGTCTCGGCTATATTTTTAAATGCACTCTGAAGGATTGTTGCATTCAGTTTGTGTTTTCCTTTGGAGAAAATGTAATTCAACTGGTTGTCGAAGGTGTAGCTGGAGTTGTCGGCAGTGGAGTAGGTGGCCCTTGGAAGGTTCACGCCTGCACGGTCTTTGGTATAGGTTCCCCTGTAGTCACCCTGACGCTGATCAATGATCGAAGCGGAGATGGAAGATTTAAAGGTAAGTCCCTTCATCAGGGTAAGTTCCACAAATGCATTTCCCATTTCGTTGGCGACTTTGGTCTCGAACTGGTAGTTGGCAGGATTGGCTTCCACCAGTGGGTTGAGAACCTGGTTGTCCTTAATACCCATCCAAACGGCATATCCGTTCCAGGCACCCTGGTTCAGGTCATAACCGTCACTCGGGTTGGTCAGATCCTTGTACATGACTACCCCTGTAGGTCTTGCTCGGTAAGCTGAACGCAATGCTTCATAAGATCCGGTTGGGTTGTTGCTGTAGTTCAAATAGGCTGTAATTCCTACCCTCAGGTAATCCGTAATTTTGCTGTCAAGGGCGCCGTTCAAACTGTATTTTTTGAAGGTACTGCTTGGAATATTACCATCTTCCTGGATGTAACCGCTGGAGAAACGATAGGTGGTTCCGGTTGTACCGCCGGTTACGGCAATGGTGGTTCCCATGGTTGCGCTCGGTTTGGTCAACAGGTCTACCCAGTTGGTGCTTTTTCCACTGTTTACCATGGCCATTTCGTTGGTTGAAAAGGTAGCGGGGGAACCAAGGTTCAATACAGCATCTGTGACCACCATTTTATAAAACTGTTGTGCATTCTGCAGATCAGGCAAGTGAGCAGGAGTTTTGATACCCCTGTAGGAGTCAATGGTAACTTTGGGTCTGCCTGCTGCACCTTTCTTGGAGGTGACAATAACGACGCCGTTGGCACCGCGTGATCCGTAGATGGCAGTAGAGGATGCATCTTTCAAAATGTCGATGGATTGAATATCCGCCGGGTTGATGTCTCTCAACCTGCCGCCGATCACACCGTCGATGACCACCAAAGGTTCTGTCACGCCAGTAATCGTATTTTCACCACGAATGTCGATGCTGAATGCCTGACCTGGCAAGTTGCTTCCTTTCAGTACAACCACACCGGGAACCTGACCCTGAAGGGCCTGGGTGGCATTGGCAGGAGAGGTCCTGACGATATCTGCAGTTCCCAAAGAGGCAACGGCACCTGTCAGGTCTTTCTTCTTGACGGTACCATAACCAATAACGGCAACTTCCTCAATACCCACTGTTTCCTGATCCAGGATGATGTTGATGACAGGTTTGCCCGCATAGGCAATCTCCTGCACCTTCATTCCCACGAAGGAGTAGCGCAAGATGGCATTGGCCGGAACATTCGACAGGGTATAGTTGCCGTCAATGTCCGTGATGACCCCGATGGTGGTTCCGGGCACGGATACGGTAACTCCCGGCAGGCTAGCTCCCGTGTTATCCGTAACTTTTCCCTTGACTTTACCGCCTGCCTGAGGGGCAACGCTGCCGGAGGTCTCCGGAAAGAGGACGATCTGACGATTGACAACCCTGAAGTTGACATCGGTTCCGTCAAATAATTTTTGAAGAACCATGTCAATGTTTTCAGATTTGGCTTCCAGATTGACCTTGCGTTCAACATCCACCTGGCTGTTGTCGTACATGAAAAAGAATTCGCTCTGGGTCTCAATTTCGGCCAGAACATCTTTTACCTGTCCATTCTGAATATTCAGATTCAATTTTGTTTTTTGTGCGTAGCTGGCCGAATAGGCACTCAGGATATTCAAAACCAGCAAGAATAGCGTTAATCGCATAGTTAAGAGGATTTTTTGCACCACCCTGTTTCGATGGCACGCCAGCGTTAAGTTTTTTTTCATAATTTTGATTGATTTAGTTTTGAATTGCCCTGCACTCCATTTTTGCGAAATTCCTTGCAGTGTAATTCGGTTCAACAATAAACTAAGTTGGAAACAGGGAGTCTCGAACACTTCCTGTTTTTTTGTGACTAAGATTTCATTTTTTGCTTGTATTTAATGGTAATTTGATCTCCTTCAATTTTGTAATCGATGGGGGTGATGATGTTAATCAGCTCAAGCACCTCCTTCAGGCTTTCCGTTTTGACCTTGAAGGTGTATTTGTGCAGGGAGTAAAGGGATCGGTCAAACTTGATATACACTCCGTACCATCCACTGAGATAATGAACGACATCCTCCAATGGTTGATTTTTAAAAATAAGGATGTTGTTGATCCAGGAGGTGGAAGCCTCCAGATTCTCAGCAGCCATCACTTTTCCCACCCCCTTGGCATAGACGAGGTGTTGCCCGGGAATCAGATCGGTGATGGTTTCATTTTGAAGATCAAGCACTTTTACCTTCCCGGTAACCAATGTCACATCGGATAAATCCCTCGAATCATCCTCCTTCACATTGAAACTGGTTCCAAATACCTTGATCTGTAATTTTTTGCCGTGCACCAGGAATGGATGATCGGCGTCTTTCTCAACCTGAAAATAGCATTCACCCTTCATCCAGAGCTCGCGGTTTTTGGCCGAATAATTGGAAGGATACCGGATCTCCGCCCCTGAATTAAGCCATACGGTACTGCTGTCGGGCAGGATGACGTGGGTCTTGTTTCCTTTTGGAGAGATGATTTTGGAATAGGAGATGTTGGTGGGACCCGAAATGCTCTTGTCATTGACGATCATTCCGGCCCAAAAAACGAGTGACAGAATGGCTGCTGCAGCTGCCATCCTGATAAAAAGGGAATAGGATTTGCGTTGTTGTGGCTGGGAATTGATCTTTTCCATCAATTTGTTCCAGTTGTAACTCATATCCGGCTGGTAGAATTCCGGCTTGTTCCTGGTGATGGACCACACATGAACGATCTCATCAAGGACGAATTTATTCTCTGCCGCTGATTCCAGCCAATCTTCAATCAGCTTCGAATCTTCAGCCACGGCTTCGCCTTTCAACTTAGCCGAAATAGCTTCCCAGGGAATATTTTGATTGTACATTTTTTTTCTTCTTGATTATTAGTCGCAGCAACTTGGAAAATCCCTCAATGAAAAGTTAAAAAAGTGTAAATAAAGATAAAAACAGAGGCAACAATGCGGCGGGGGTTTCTTCCTGCTCTTCCGGGAAAATGTTATTTTAGAAGAAAGGGAAGTATCAAGGCCATGAAAATTTGTTTGTAAAAGGGCCGCAGTGCTTCACGCAGTTTCCGCAAGGCTATTCCAACATGGTTTTCAACGGTTTTTGGGGTAATGCCTAGTTGGGCAGCTATCTCCTTGTGCGAAAGATTTTCCTCCCAGGCCATCAGGTATATCTTTCTGCTTTTTTCGGGAAGTTGGCTGATCGCCTGGTTGATGAACCCACGAAGTTCGTGCTCTTCCATAAAATGCTGGGAATTCATTTCGTCGGATTTGGCAGTGTCTCCCAGTTCAAGTGAAGTAAAAATGACTTTGTGCTCTCTTCTGTAATGGCTGATGGCCCTATTTTTTGCCGAGGAAAAAAGAAAGGATCTAAAGGTGGCCCTGATCTGAAGGGTTTGGCGCTTTTCCCACACAAATTCGAATATTTCAAGGGCAACCTCTTCCGAGAACTCTTTCGAATGGAGATAGATACGAAGAAAGTTGCACAAATCGGCGAAGTGACGGTCAAACAGGAAGCGATAGGCCGCAAGATCACCTGCTGCCAATTTCAGTAGTGCTTCCTCATCGCCTTGGAAGTTTTGGTTAAGCATCGGTTCCATGATAATTCTTGACTCTTCGCTGCATCAACAAATATAGCTATAAATCACTTGATATGTTTTACCAGAATCAGCAGTTAAAACGCTTTATTCGTATCCAAACGGTGAAATTGAAGCGTACTTGACCAGAGGTTTTTGAGAGAGAGGTGAACCATTTTACCTAAGCTTCGCTTTTTCGGCAGCCTTTTTGCCCACCATCATGATCACGTCATCGTCGCTAAACTCCTCGCAATGACCGGCCATGGGTGTGAAATTGATGGTTGCATCCGATTTGGGGTTTTCTGTTTTGTCGAGAAACAGCTTCAGAAATCGGGTCGCTACATTGGAATACAGATCGTCCATATCGCCGGTCCAGATCCAGATCTTGCCCTGCAATTTGGGACCAAGCGTCGGCCAGTTTTTCTCCAGTAACTTCCTGATGTCATATTTTTCCCATTGTCTGGCAATTTCGTGATCGATCTTTCCTGTAAAGGGATCGAACATCAGCGAAGGCAGACCATCTTTCCCCTTTGGACCAAAAACGGCATTGTAGGCACCAAACTGTCCACCGGAGACCAGATAGTTGCCGGTTCGGCTTACAAGATTTTCGCCGGGAATCCAATCCTTCATCGAGCGGGTGGGTTCACCGTAAACGGTGCGGACACCTGGTTGAAGATACCCGAAACGGTTGTAGAAAATGGTTTCATCCTGGTAGATGTTGATGAGGCCATAATGTTCAAAATCGAGTGGATCCGGACTGTAGGCCCAGGTTCCATCAAAAAAGTCGGGATAGAAAACCTGCAAGCCAACTGCGACCCATCCGCCTGTAGACAAGCCGGTGAGGTACCTCATTTTGGTGGCAGGATTGTAATGAACCATTTTTTCGATGGCAGGGATCAACTCTTCGGTGAGGGCCTTCCCGCAAGGGCCGTTATTTTCTGAATCAACCTGGTAGGTATCTCCATAGGGACCCCTGGAATCGAGAAAGACGTAAATGACCTGCGGAGCCTTGCCCGAATACCACCAATCCATAAAATCCTTGTCTTCCAGTTTGATGTTGACGAAGGTATACCTGCCATTTAGTCCCGGAGCCCGGTAACAAATGGGAAAACTCTGACCGGGGTGGTCGTAATAGCTGGAAGGTAGCAGCATGGAAGCCTTCAGGTACCTGGGATGACCCGAAAAATCGGATAATAATTTGCTTTTTATCTCAATGGTTCTTACAAATTTTTGTTCCCTGATCACTGCCTGTGCAGTCACCTTGCTGAGAGTCAGATTGAATGTTCCTCCCGGAGAGGCGGAAATGGAATCGATGTTGCTGTAAAAATTCCCCGGGGCATTTTCCTGCGCATCGTCGGGAATGTGCTTGTAGACCACCTGACAATAAAATTTGCCCGATGCCGGAAGGATTACACTCCCCATAATTCCCTTGTCGGCAGCCTCAAGGGTGAAGGAAGCCGTACCATCCCAGTTTTGAGCGGTATAACCTACCGTGAATTCGGCGCCCAGCATGTCTTCTTTTTGATGGTGACCCGAGAAGTGAAACAACAGCCGGCCGCCCTGGTTGAAGGATTTTCGTAGTTCAGGGGCAACGCTGATTCTGGCTTTCCAGGAACCGGTTTCCTGGGCCTGAGTCAACCACGAAGAGGTCGCAAAAAGTAGCAACAAAAGATTAGTTGACAGCAATTTCATTGAAATGTAGTTAATTAGTAGTTGTATCACACCTAAAAGACAATCACCAGACTCTTTTTTGATTATTCAAGAACTTTCGCAACCTCCTTGCAAAGGAAGTGAAGTCAATTTGATGCATCCGATTCCCCACGGATGAAACTGTCTCAGTCGTGACAGGGCTCTGACAAAAGCCCGGTTTCGATCATGCGACAACCTCCTTTCGAATGTGACGAAATAATCTTTTCGACCTAAAAACGGATGAAAAGCAAGAAAAGCAGTCCGATTGCAATCCTGTAGTAGCCAAAATATTTGAATCCGTAGTTTTCAACCAGCTTGATGAATACTTTTACGGCAAACCAGGCTGTGACGAAGGCTACAATCAGGCCGATGGCAAGCAACTTGTACTCTTCAGAGGAGAAGGTTATAGGAGTCTTGATGAGTTCGTAGCCTGTGGCAGCGAACATGGTGGGCACTGCCAGCAGAAATGAAAATTCCATGGCTTGCTTTTTATCCAGGCCGTTGAAGACACCACCGATGATCGTTGCTGCTGCCCTGGACACACCGGGAATCATGGAAATACATTGGATCAGTCCGATCAGGAAGGAATTTTTATAGGAGATGGATTCCAGATCGAGGGTTTTGCTTTCACGTGCCACCACTTTTTTGTCAATCATCACCAGTACAATTCCGCCGATCACCAGTGCCACACCCACTACATAGGGGTTGAAAAGGTACATCTTAATGGTTTTGTAAGCAAGGATACCAACAATCCCGGTAGGGAGAAAAGCAATTCCGAGTTTGAAATAGATGGTAAAACTTTGCAAAAACCGTTTGGCATACAGGAGCACAATGGCCAGGATGGCGCCGATTTGAATGGCAATTTCGAAGGTGTTCACGAACTCCCCCGAGATTTTCAGCACGTTGGATGCCATGATCATATGGCCGGTCGAAGAGATCGGCAGAAATTCGGTCAGTCCTTCCACAATGGCCAGGATGATGCTGTCAAAATTTGTCATGCGATTGGATGTTAAAGTTATTGTCCTAAAAATTCCGGAAACAAATATAGTGTTCCTTTCCTTTTTGTCTGCCTCTTACTGAAATTCCTAGGTCTCCAGAGGCAATTTTCATCCAAAGTTGTAAATAAAAATTGATAAACAGCAAGTGGTTATTGGAAAGGCTGGCCAGTAGCACAAATGGGGAGATCTGAATCCCCCCTTTTGTGCCTGACTGATTCAAAACAAAGTCAGTCGGCTGCAATGCTTTTCCATTGGAACTCCTATCACTTGCCCAGCATGATTTTTTTGCTGAGGCTGCCTTGTTGGTTTCTTAGCGAAACGACCACAAGTTGCCGTGTATTCCCAAAATCCAGTGAGGTCTGGGTGTTTCCCTGCAGTTTTTGCTGTCGGAGGACTCTTCCCAACACATCACAAACAAACAGGTCTGTCTCTCCTTGGACGGCTGTAAGGTCAATGTTGAGCCCGCTGGTATTGGTAAAGATATTGGCAGGCAGGGTGGTGTCGGCTTGAATTCTGATTGGAGTGAAATGCAGGATAAAACGGTTTGCATCATCCGTTTTTAGCGCCTGATAGGAATAGAGAGGAGAAGTTTTCAGATTTTGAAAAGTTTTCGTTTGACGGTCTTCGAGGAAAACAAATTCAAATTGGCTCGCATCAAAATCGGTCTGAAGGGAGTAACTGCCATCTCTTCCGGGTTTGAACATCACGGGTACCGATGGATTTTCTACTGTATCTGTCAGGTATTTGACGGAGAAATAGCTATCCCCTGACGGGGTATAAAGGCTTGGAGCAGTAACAACATGGCTGAACATTTTCCTTGCCACGTTCTGGTTGGAAGAGTAGCCGAATAATAATTGGACCTCATCGAAAGAATTGTCTGCCTGCGAATGAACGACCAAGCTGATCCTGTTGGGATTTAAATCCGCACTCTTCCATTCATTGGCACTGTTGTGCACCCTCACCGAATTGTTCATGGCCATCGTTCCGGCGAGGTATGCCTGCACGAAATAGCCCTGCATGGGGGCAATGTATCGGCTGACGGAATTGGTGCCAACATCTCCGGCATTGGCCGAATTGTAGACTCCGTAGTTGTTAGCGGCAGGATTCCAGACCCAGATGTTGTATCCTCCTCCGGCGTTGATCAGGGCGGATCTTGTCCAGCCGGATGCGGCCTTCCAGTCGACGGAGGAGGGATATGGATTGCCGGCCAGATTAAACCCGGTGACGCTTGCATCCGTTCCGACAGCTGTCATCCCAAAACTCACGGAGCCATTGTTCAGGTTCCCTGCAAAGGTTTTGGTTGGATTGGCTGCCTGTACGGCATAGAGATAACCTTTTCCCACGACAAAATCTGTTCCGGGATGGACTGTATTCCAGTTAACCGTGGCGGTGGTATTCAATTTGTAGATCCAGCAACTGGTAGGTTCGGTCCAGATATACAAGTCGTAACCGGTGCCATTGCCATAGGTACCGGAAGGCAACCAGGTGCCGGAAATACCCTGTCCGGATACGGGTGTTGAGAGGAAATGCCAGTCCTCTGCACTTCCCGAAATGTACCTGTTCACGGTTGCCGGTACGCCGTTGGTCGCGTGAAGCAGCGAGGATGTTCCGGTAGCATCCGAATTCAGGACGAAACCGGCGTTTCCGGCATTGTTGGTGATGGTCCCGGTCGCGGTAAGTTCTTTGGCAGCTGCCAGTGTGAAAAGCTTTCCTGAATTTATGGTCAGTGTATTGGTGATGGCAAAATTGGTGTTCTGTGTAAGTCCGGTAGCATTGTCGGAGGTAAGGTTGTATGCCTGATCGGTCAACATCTGACCACTTTCAATGGTTTGTGCGGCCGATCCGGCATAGACCAGGGTGGGTGAATTGGTGGTTGCATCCAGCTTGCCCGTCGTCGCGGTAAGCGTACCCAGCAAGCGCAAGGTACCGTTGAAGGTTAGGTTATTCGTGTTGTTGATTGTGAGGTTATAGACTTCATTGTTGTAAAATGCCCCGGAGGGAACTGACTGGGCTGAAGTACCTGCAAACTCGAGGGTAGAACCAGGGGCTGAGGCTTCCAGCTGGGCTCCACCTGTAAGGTAGAGGTTTCCTTTGACGGTTAGTCTTTGCCCGTTCGTTACAAGCCGGTAGGTGGATTGTCCGTTGTAGATGTGGGTGACGGACCTGTTTTGGTCCATTTGGCAATGGTTAATGGGTGCATCATCAAAATAGATACTGGCATCGGCCGCCGGAACCGTATTGCCGGTCCAGTTGGTGGCTGTGTTCCAGTTGTTGCTGGTGGTTCCCTTCCATTTGTTCAGCAACCGTTCCCAGGCACCTATGATTGGGATGGTCGTGGATCTCATAACGGAACCATAATCCAAAGTTATCCCGGACCCTGACACGCCGATCAGATCCGTTCCAATTTTGTAATCGGTAGAAACGGTTGACCCGGCATTTGTAAACAGAGGATTGATGGCAAAGCTGTGTGCATCCTGACCTGTTACCACAGGTAAGCTTGACATATTGCCTCCGTAATATCCCGGCATTCCACCTGCACCCGGTGCATAATAATCGTTGTAGTCGCAGGTGATGGACCCACCCGTAGTAACCACATAGGCACCATAGTGGGTTCCACTTGCTCCACTGTTTGATCTGGCGTTCACAAAAATATTGTTTCGGAAATCTCTGGCATTGGTGTTTACGTTGCTGTACANGGCATAACTGTTACANNCACCAGCCGTTGGCGCTCCGGCAATGTAAACGGTATTGAAATAAAGGGCACTGTTGTTGCTTGAGGCACCTGTTTCATATATCCCAAAGAGTATGGAGTTCGTATTCCCACCCAAATTGATGATATTGTTTGATAGGACCGCATTGCATGCATCTTTCATGATCCCATAAATGGAGGCGGCTGTAGAGGAGGAATTGACAGAAATTGCATAGATGAAATTGGCATTGATGGTGCTGCCGGTTGTTGATCCATTAAAATATATCCCACCGACCCACCCTGAAAATGTGCTGGAAGAATTGGAAATATTGTAAATGGTATTATTCGATACATTTTGTGCTGCAGCAGTCGTATTATTGACAGCCAACCCGAGCGCAGACTGGCTCGAACCGGGGGATCGTCAGATCATGAATGGTATTGCCGGTGATGCTGTTGGTACCGGCCATCGTGACTATTCCGACAATGAACCCTAAGCTGGTTGGGCCTGTGGTTCCGTTGGTCATTTTGGCTACGGTGTTTCCACCGATCGTGATGGTTCCTGTTCCTTCATTGAAGATACCTACAACATTTTGACTTACAGTCGTACTTGCGGAGCTGGCGTAGATGCTGTTGTTCGTTCCTGCATCCGTGCTTCCGATTAAATTGTTGCTGAGGATGGTTGTGCCCGCGACGGCATTCTTGTGTATTCCATATATGAAATTGGAATAAGCCGGGTTGGAGGTGCCTGCTGTGATGGATCCAACGAAATTGTTTTCACAATCTACGGTTGAAGTACTGGAAACATTGATTCCACAGACAATTCCACCGGTCTGGGCATTGGTGATCGCAACGGATCCGTTACCAGTCGGGGCGCCGATGGTATTTCCCGTGGTTGTTCCTACATTTGCGAGACCGGCATTGACATTGATTCCTGTCCAGTAGGTGATATTGCTGTTCCAGCTGAAATTTTTGATGGTATTGTTTTGGATACTGCTTGCTGAAACTGTTCCAATGTTCAAATAGATGGCATTAAAAGTGGTGTTGAAAGAGCTTCCCATCGTTTTGGTCCAGGCAGATCCACCGCAGGAAGCCGCACTGCCTCCGATGTAGTTCCCAGTCACATTGAAGCCAATTCCGGAGGTGTAGTCAATCCGGATGGCATTGTATGTCAGACTGGCCGTTGGCACGAATGAAGTTGTCTCATAGAAGCTGTTTCCGGTGATGCTGCATCCGGAGGTGAAGGAAGAGAAGAAAATACCATTTGAGTTCGCCCCGGGGTGCAGGAAATTGTAAATATTGTTGTTGCTGATGGTGATTCCACTGTTATCCTGGCCGATGGAAGAGCCCTGGGAATAAATAGCGTTTAAAGGTCTGTATGCATCGGCAGCATTGGTGATGTTGTTGTTGTCAATGAGGTTGCCATCATTGCCTGTGCCTGAGCCAGCTGTGTTGAAATTCAGAACTCCTCCGTTGGAATCATAGGTAGAACCTTTGATGGTGCAATATTTTACAACGTTGTTTGTTGCATCGTTGATGAACCGGATCGTTGAGGTTCCCGGAGTGGCTGAGAAACTGGTATTGCTGATGGTCAGATCTTTTGAACTGCCGGATGCATTCACCCTTCCGTCGATGGTGACATTATCGGCCCCGTTCAGGTCAATCAGGGGGGAAGGCAGTGAACCGGATATGGAAAGGCCCGTTACATTGGGATACAAATTGAGGGAGGTATAACTGGCACTCCCACTGCCGGAGGCATTGAGCACTGCAGAGGCAGTTTCAATGGTACTGCCATACAGAAGGGCCGTCATGACCCCTTTGTGGGTACCATCGTTGATCTTGTCGAAAGCCGCCTTTACATTGATGTAAAAGGCATTGGCTAATCCGGCTGATGCTGTAACGTAAACATTGCCAACAATGTATTCGAACGCTCCCATCGCTGGGGCAGATGTGTTTCTGGTCACACCTGCATAATCAGTTGTAATTCCGGTTCCGGTAGCACCTATTAGCGTAATAGCAGAGGGAAGATAATTGGCGGCAACGGTGCCCCCGGCACTCGCAAAAACCGGATTTATCATCTTGCTATTTACATCCTGTCCGGCGACAATGGGTAATGCCGTTTTTGCTCCGCCATAGTAACCCAGGGTGCCACCGGTTCCAGGAGCATAATAGTCATTGTAATCATTGGTCAGGGAGCCGCCTGCAGAGGCAAAGTAGATTGCGTAGTGTGTTCCTGTTGCTCCACTGTTCGACCTGGCATTGTGGAAAATATTGTTTCTGAAATTTCGGGTATTGGTGGTGACGGCACTGTAGAGCGCATAGCTGTTCAGTGCCCCGGAAGTTGGAGCTCCATCGATGTAAACCGTATTGAAATATAGGTTGTTGTTGTTGCCAACAGCACCTGACTCGTAAATTCCATAGAGCGAGGAGGTAGTATTTCCTCCCAGATAGATGATGTTATTGGCATAAGTCGTCGCACCGGCATCTATTTTGATACCGAACAGGGATGCTGAAGTGGAGGATGCACCGGTTACGGAGAGGCCATAAATGAAATTGGAGTTAACCGTGCATGGCGTTGTTAATCCGTTGTAATATAGTCCTATTACGCTTCCGATGTAAGAAGGATAGCTATTCGACAAGTTGTATATGGTATTGCCGGTGATTGTCTGTACAGATGTAGAGCTGATATTCATGGCTATACCGCTGACGGATGCCTGGTAAGTAGCATCAGAATTGGCATTGCCGATGGTTAAATCCCGGATTGTATTGTTGGAAACGGTATTGGTTCCTGATGTAAATAAAATTCCGGTTACAACGCCTAAGATATACCGACTGTTGTGTGTAGTGCCATTATTCAGTTTTGCAATGATATTATTATTTATGTTATTGATCCCATTTCCGGTACTATATATCCCGATTACTTTTTGAGGATTATTTTGACTTAGAGAACTTGAATACAGACTGTTAACAGTTCCATTGTCCGTGCTTCCGATTAAGTTATTGCTGATGGTTAAAGTTCCTGACGAGGCACTATTGTAAATACCATACAGGTTGGCACCCGGTGCATAGGAAATGTCCAGACTTGGGGCCAACAAGGAGCCAATGTTGTTGTTTTGACAGACAACCGTACCCGTACTCGCATTTGAAATTCCCGTTATTACTGAACCGAAAGAGTAATAAGATAATTTGATTGATCCGGATCCTGTAGTCGCTCCAATGGTATTACCCGTGGTGGTTCCCACATTAATATTCCCTGCAACCAAGTTTATACCGGTCCAGTAGGTGATATAACTTGCCCAATCAAAGTTCTTGATTGTATTGGACTGGATGCTGCTTACGACTGCTGTACCAACATTGAGATAGATGGCGTTAAAAGAATTGCTGTTCGTGCTTAGGTAGGATTTTGTCCAGGCAGTACCACCGCATGCGGCTGAACTTCCGCCAATATAGTTCCCACTGATGGTAAATCCTGTCCCAGAGGCATTATCAATACATAGGATATTGTAGGATACCCCCGCGGAAGGAGTGAATGGCGTAGTTTCATAGAAACTGTTTCCAGTAATGGTCCAGGCGGTAGAGTACGAGGAGAGCGTTATCGCGTTTGATGAACTTCCCCTGTTTAAAAAATCATAAATGTGGTTGTTGCTGATGGTGTTTCCACTGTTCTCTTTGGCACTGGTGCCAAGCGAGTATATGGCATTCAAAGGTCTGTTTGCATCTGCAGCATTGGTGATGTTGCAGTGGTCGATGGTATTGTTAGTATTTCCCAGACTTCCGTTGCTGGTGCTGAAATTCAGGACTCCTCCGGTGGCATCAGTGGTCGATCCCTTGATGGTGCAATATTTCACCAGATTGGAGGTTGCGTCGTTGATAAAGCGAATGGTCGAGGTGCCGGGTGTGACTGCCGTACTGGTATTGGAAAGGACAAGGTCTTTGGTGCTTCCTGTGGCACTTACACGTCCGTCGATGGTGACATTATCGGCGCCGTTCAGGTCAATCAGGGGGGAAGGCAGTGAACCGGATATGGAAAGGCCCGTTACATTGGGATACAAATTGACGGAAGTATAACTGGCACTTCCACTGCCGGAGGCATTGAGCACAGCTGAGACAGATTCCGTCGTACTGCCGTATAACAACAGTGTGATGGCCCCTTTGTGGGTGCCATCGTTTATTTTGTCGAAAGCTGCCTTAACATTCACGTAGAGACCGGTGGATGTTCCGGAAGTTGCCGAGACGTAGACATTTCCCACGACATAGTCGAAAGCCCCTATCGCCGGTGCGGCAGTACTTCTGGTCACACCTGCATAATCAGTAGTAATTCCGGTTCCGGTAACACCAACGAGCGTAGCAGCAGAGGGAAGATAATTGGCGGCAACGGTACCCCCGGCACTCGCAAAAACCGGATTTATCATCTTGCTATTTACATCCTGTCCGGTGACAATGGGTAATGCCGTTTTTGCTCCGCCATAGTAACCCAGGGTGCCACCGGTTCCAGGAGCATAATAGTCATTGTAATCATTGGTCAGGGATCCGCCTGCAGAGGCAACGTAGAATGCGTAGTGTGTTCCTGTTGCCCCACTGTTCGACCTCGCATTGTGGAAAATATTATTTCTGAAATCGCGGGTATTGGTGGTGACGGCGCTGTAGAGCGCATAGCTGTTCAGGGCCCCGGAAGTTGGGGCTCCATCGATGTAAACCGTATTGAAATATAGATTGTTGTTGTTTGATGCAGCCCCCGTTTCATAGATTCCGTAAAGCGTTGAGGTGGTATTTCCTCCCAAATCTATAATGTTGTTGGCATATGTGGTAGCACCTGAAGCCATTTTTATGCCAAAAATAGTAGCGGCGGAAGAAGTTGCATTGACAGATAAGCCCTGAATGAAATTGCTACTTACTGAGCTTGAAGTGGTGGACCCACTGTAATAGATTCCAATTACACTTCCGGCAAAAGTACTGTTTAGGTTGGACAAATTGTAAATGGTATTGCCAGTTATGGTTTGAGCATTTGCTGAACTATTATTCATGGTAATGCCACAGACAGATGACTGATAGGTTCCATCGGAATTTGCATTGCCTATGAAAAGGTCATGGATGGAATTGTTTGTGATGATATTTGTTCCTGCAGAAGAGTAAATCCCGTCTGTCAGTCCGTAAATTGTAGTTGTTGAATTTGTGGTTCTATTGGACAAATTTGCAATGGTATTTCCATTTATAGTAGTTGAACCGGTTCCGGAATTATAAATTCCATAAATTGTCTGAGCATAGAAAGCACTCGGTGAAATGGCATTGATGCTATTTGCCGTAGATGTGCTTCCTATTGAGTTGTTGCTGATTGTAATCGTTCCACCATTTGCGGTATTTCGAATGCCGTAGAAGTTTCCATTTCCAAAATTAGCTTGGCTAAACGAGATGGAGCCTATGATGTTGTTTTGGCAATTAACGTTTCCTACACTCGAAATATCAATTGCATAAATTTGATTGAGACGGGAATAAGTGGGATTTCCAAAATCAAGAGATCCCGTACCGTTAGCTGCCCCAATGCTATTGCCACTGGTTGTACCTACATCTACGTTTCCAGCAGCAACAGATATTCCTGTCCAGGTAAGGTAATTCTGCCCTGCCATGTAACCCTTCCAGGAAATATTTCTAATAAAATTATTCTGAACACTACTTCCAACAGCTGTGCCGACTTTCAGATAGATTCCGGTGAAGTTATTGGTAACAAAATCGCAAAGAACTGCCAAAGCAGTACCACCACAAGAGGCCGACGTTCCCCCGAGATAATTTCCAGTTACGACATAGCCGGATCCATCATTGCTGATATTAATTACGGTAAAATTGGAATTTGCATATATTGAGAAGGAAGTTGTTTCATAAAAACTATTTCCAGAAATGTTCCAGGCAGATGAAAAAGAGGAAAGATTTATCCCGTAGCTGGTTGTTCCTGTAATAAAAAAATCATAGATGCTATTGTTGCTAATGGTATTTGTAGCATTTATTTTGGCACTGGTTCCAAGAGAACAAATGGCACATAAGGGTCTGTTGGCGTTGGCAGCATTGGTGATATTGTTGTTGTCGATGGTATTGCTTGTATTTCCCAGGCTTCCGATGCTGGTACTGAAATTCAGGATCCCTCCGGTGGCATCTGTGGTGGAGCCTTTGATGGTACAATATTTCACCAGGTTAAAGGTTGCATCGTTGATAAACCGGATGGTGCTGGTTCCTGTTGTTGCAGAGTTACTACTATTTGAAATGGTCAGGTCTTTTGTGGCGCCCGTGGCATTGACCCTTCCATCGATGGTGACATTATCTGCCCCATTTAAATCCAGAAGGGGTGCAGCCACATTTCCACTGATCGTCAAGCCGCTGGAGGTGGGATAAATGGTCAAGGTGGTCCAGGTCCCCGCATTCAGGCTGTTGGTACCTGTTTCTGAGGTCGAACTGGCCGTGACGGTGATGACAATGTTGTTCCCGGTCTGGGCCGTTCCGTTGATGGCCTGAAAGGCACCCGAGGCATTG
>TBL_comb47_HYPODRAFT_10000676_pt1 | contig 45039 bp, 20 predicted proteins | sample TroBogypolimnion_40_FD_10682 | JGI IMG/M metagenome (IMG submission 10682)
CGCCTCCAGCGCCGGCAGAACTACCGGCCATTGATCCGGGACGGCTAGTTACGGCAGCAAGAATTGAGGACAACAGTCCATTAGATATTCCTATACCTTTGGCTATAGCATCTAGTCTTTTTAGAGATTGTGATACGGGATCTGCTGGATTGTTAGGATCTACATTAGGTGCCTGTGGAGAAGCCGCAGCTTCTTTAGTTCTCGGTCTTCCGCTAAATAAGCCACCTATCCCTTTGCCTAAAGCACTAACACCACCATATAATCCTTTTCCTAATTTTTCTCCTCCGAAATAACCTAGTGCGCCGCCGGCAAGTCCTCCTACTACAGAAGCACCTCCAAATGTAAACGGGTCTAATGCGAGTGCCAATGGGTTGCCGGCACCGAGGGCCGCGCCTGCGAGGCCGCCGGCAACCCCACCGCCCGATCCTGCAAGATTTTTTCCAGTTAGTTCTTTTTTTCCGGATGCATAATCTAGTGCCTCCATTCCGGCCATGCCGATCCAACCTGCATGTTTGCCCAGCGCGCCGCCTACTTTACCTAATGCTCCGGCTTCGCCTCCGCCTAGTAGTCCACCAACTTTACCTAATATTCCTCCGCCTTTGCCGCCTCCGCCTAGTAGTCCACCAATTTTACCTAATATTCCTCCGCCTNTGCCGCCTCCGCCTAGTAGTCCACCAATTTTACCTAATATTCCTCCGCCGCCAGCCAAACCTCCTAAAGCAAGTGCTGCTGCTCCAGCAGCAAGAGTTAATGCTCCAAATCCTGCTAAAAGACCATCCATTGCTACTTTAACACTTCTTTCTACTTCAGTTAAAGCATTTCTTGCCATTTGTCGTGGGTCTTCAGCAACAGGTCCCTTACCTGCTTTATTTGCAGCTATTTTATCTGCTTCAGCTTGAGCAGCCTGAACTCTATTCTCGCCATTCATAGCTTGCGCTTGTCTAGTGTTAGAATCAGCTAATGTTTTGTCAGTTATATGAGTAAACTGTTGCAGTTTATCCGATAAAGCTAGACTTGACCCTGCCATAGTTTCAAATCTATCCATACCTTTATCATATGCATCAACAAGTTGACCTTGTTTATAACTACCGTCTTTAGCTGCATCTGCCATTTTTCTAATATCAAGACCCGCAGCTGCGTATCCAGCGCCTGCTTTGGTCACGGCCCCAGTAAGATAAGTCGTTGCTGCTGCTGCTGCCATGGCAGGGCCTCCGGCAGCCTGTGCGTCATCCATCATCTTATTGGCGGCGGCTCGCTGCATATCAATTCGTTTTACTGCGGTATCGTCTCCCTTGTCCACCGCAGCCTGTCTTTCAGTTGCCCATTTGTGTTCTTGAATTTTCCATGCCACATTAGCACGAGCAATTTCTTGTTCTTTTTTATTTTCTTCAATAGATTTTCCGGTTATTGCACTGAGTTTTATTAAGTTTTCGGTATAATCCTGAGAACTAGTTTGCAGGGCTCTTTGCGTTAGCTGATCTTTAGCCAGCATTGCTCCTGAACTTCTTTGGAGTTGCACATAATCAGCAGTTGCTTGGATTCTTTTTTCGTCGTCAAACCCCAATCTTTGGAAATTCTTACGAACTTCCGGAGTTACCTGATTCATTTGAGCGAACTTTTTTACGGCCTCGTCCATAGATCCGCCGAGCGTTTGTAACCCACCATGCATATTTTGCATAGGCTTAGTTAGTTTACCTAAATCAGTAGAGGTCAAACCTACCTGATTAGCCATCTGTTGTAATTTGTCAGTTGAAAATGAGCCTGCGGCACCCATCTGACTAATGTCATCAGATGCCTTTAAGAGTGCGTCAGATTGCTTATTGAGTACTCCTGCTAGTGCAGTAAATCCTTTTATAACTAACCCGATTATTATTCCTTCAGGACCAAACATTGCACCAAATGCAAGTGCAGCGTCTCCTGCTTTAGATAAACTATCATTATACTTCGCGAAGGATCCACCACCCTCGTTCATCGCTTTAGCAAAACTACTAACTGCCCCTAAACTAGCATCCAAACCTTTTCCAAAATTTAATGCAGATGCGGCCCCCATATCATGTGATTTTTTTAAGGATCCTAATGCACCGACATATTCGTTATGAGATTTAGTAGCATTAGTAATGCTACTAATAAATCCACCAACAGTGCCGGGAATTCGTTGTTGGCTAGAAGCGGCCTGTTCGGCAGATTTACCGAAATTACCCAATGCCTCATTTAATTGACGCATTTGCTCGTTAAACGCTTCTAATTGTTCCGGATCCATATATATTTCCAAACTTTAAATTTAGGGTATATTAAGGTAACTAAATATATTTGTATTTATCGTTAGTAAATAACCCAATTTTTATGAGGAACATATGGACAACAATCCACTAAGACAGTATTTTAGAAGGCCAGCAGTATACATCAAACTTCCATCGCAAGGGAAAGACTATCCACCGAAAGTTATCGAGTTCCCCGAAACCGGAGAACTCCCTGTATATCCTATGACCGCGATTGACGAGATCACTGCAAGGACTCCTGATGCATTGTTCAACGGTACTGCGCTAGCAGAACTAATTAAAAGTTGTATTCCAGCAATCAAGGATCCATGGCAAGTAAGCAGTAATGATATAGATTCTATTCTTATCGCAATCAAGATCGCATCCGGCAATGAAATTACAGAAATAATATCAGATTGTCCGGAATGTAAAGAGACTAATACCGTCGGAGTAAACTTGACTGGAGTCTTGAGTACGTTAAAAGCAGGGGACTATGATTCTATCTTGGAATTAGGTGATCTTTCCATCAAGTACAAACCTATAACATACGAGATTATGAATGAGGCCGCTTTAGGACAATTCGAGTTGCAGAGAACTTTTTCACAGCTAGATGATACCAAAGACGATGCCGCTAGAAATAAAATAACTAAGGCAGCATTAGAAAATCTTACTTCCCTTACTATGAAAATCCATTAGCCAATCCATCGAGTACATTAAAACCCCTACAGCAGAAGTTAGAGAAGAAGAGTTTATTCTAGACTTCTTGAAGAGTTGCGGACGTGTCGAGTATGCTAAAATCAGAGATACCAATGCAAAAATACGTTCAGACACTGAGGTTAAACCGCTAAAGATTGAATGCGAAAGTTGCAAGCACCAATACGAACAAACCTTTAGCATAAGCCCATCAGATTTTTTCGAATAAGGCTTCTTAAATCCTCTCCGGAGGAAGTTCAGAAGCTCATTGAAAGATATGAAAAAGAAGTTCAATCATTAAAAAAAGAAGCATTGCAGTTGTCATGGTATATGAGAGGGGGCGCGACGTATGAAGATGTTCTTAACATGAGCGATTTTGAAAGGAAATCTATCAGCGAATTGGTAGAAAGTAACCTAGAAATAACGAAACAATCCAACATTCCATTCTTCTAAAGAGAGAACTATTCATTTAGTTTTCTCTAAGAGAGAACTATTCATTTAGTTCTCTCTTTTCCTTTTAGAGTTGTCCTTCAGACAACTTATACCTTACTCGCTTTGCTCGTTTCGGTATACGCTTTTCAATCGTAGTTGTTTATTCATCTCTTCTTTAATACATTGCTGTTCAGGAAGCCATGGTAGTGCTACTCAGCACTACCACAGATTTTGGATCATATTGCTACGTCCTGTCATCCTGTGTTGTCTGTTCCCCGTCACACTAGCTATTGTTGCTGCATGACGCCACCGGTTGCCCTGTAAAGTTTAATGGGACTGTAGTGAAGCTATTAGGTGGCACACACCTAATCCTTCGGCAACGCATGTCCTGCACCATCAAGACAAAATAGATGCAGGCTCATTGAGGGTTCGCTTAACCTAACGAGAGCCCTCTCGGTATTCCTTGGATAATTATTATCCAAGCTGACTCCAGATCCGTTGATGGTATTTCACATCTTCTCAAGGAGAGTCGAGGTACCCCGACCAAACATCAATGTAGGGTTCTGTGTTTTTAAGCTAAAGCGGTGTTGATAGTGAGCAAGTTGCCTGACGTGGTGTCTGTTGGTGTCACTGTGCTTGAATATGCTTTAAGAAGGTCTTTGTTGTGCTGAAAAAAATGTTCGAATTCTATTATTAGCCAGTCACCTGTCTTAGATGAACTGTAGTATAAAAAGTTGTCGGTGACCCAAGTGAACTTAGTTTGGACTGCAACATACTTGCCCTTACGACTAACCTTGAGGAATAAAATATTTAAATCATCTTCATCAGCTACTGTCATAAGTTGACCTAACCAAGTATCAAATTGTTTACAGTTGCCGGTAAGCAGTAAGTGAAAGGGGAAGTCTGCATAGTTTTTGCATTCAGAATTAAAGTGAGTCCAAATGTCAGGAGGAACAATGTCGCCTTTGAAAGACTTCGCTTGATTTCCGTCTAATGTTGTTTTGCGATGGGCATTTGCTCCGCCAATGTAGGCACCGGAATTAGGAACTCTAACGAATGATTCACTGTATAATCCACTAAGAAACTTAGCGACCTCTCGCTCGAACCCTGATCCTTTTGTTTTGCTAGGAGATGTCATACTATGATTTATCTCTTGTGAAGTAGTCAATATATTTTCTACAGAGCATTTGGGTTACTTTTACACTGATCGCCGTGATACATTGTATAATGATTTTTAGCAACCGTTTTACCGCAATGATCGCATGTGCGTTGATGCTCCGGCTTCTTCATTGGATTGTTATCTCCTGAATTTTTCAAAGTTGTCATCGCTTTATTGTAATCCGATGCCGGAATACCAAACATCGGGTTATTCTTGCCCTGCATTCTAGCCGATAGTTTAGGATTTCCTAGCAATGATTTAGAGATGTTTTCGTTGTGTGCAGCAGGACGACATTCGCTATATTTTTTTACCCCAGAGCTTTGTTTCTCACGCCGCTCATCAGAATAAGTTTTTCCATAATGAGGTGATAGATTACCTTTTTTACCAAACATAGGATTCTTTGCACCTAATCTTGCTTCTCGCTTTTTTAGTCTCGTCTCTTTGTTTTCTTTAACACCGAAACGATTATATAAACCGTCACCGTTGTGTTGATTAAAGCTCATAGGATCATTTCGTGCATCTAAACTGATTAATATAGTAGTTTCTAAAGACACAATGTATTCAGGATCACCGGTATGTAATATTTCATATATCCACTCTTCTCTATTTTCTAAGATTAGTGGTTTTACTTCTTTACTTGAGCAAAGGTATTCTTCGTGACGATCAGGGTTCCATCCCTGTCTAACTTTTGATCCTATGTACCATTTGCCGGTAGCAAGGTGTGTCCACTTATAGATATATGGAATAGTAGGGTGATAAATATTCATGCTGATGTTTCCTTTGATAGCATTAGAGTGAGTGGGGATTGCACTCCCGCGACTCACAACTATTTATCTTTCCGACTCTTTTTCACTACAGTAGGAAGTAAATCCTCCCTCCTTTACTGCTTTAACTACACTATCTACTCTATTAGCCAACTCATCTTTATGACTGATTAACCACACTGATTTGTTTCGAGTTCTAGTCATATTTTTAAGCAGAGCCATAGAATTTTCAATCCCTACACTATCCATCCCCGCATCGACTAACTCATCAATGAATATCGCGTTGATGGGACAGTAAAGATTTTCCCATACATCTCTAAACGCGAAGGATAATCCAAGAATGAGACGGTTCATCTCTCCCCTGCTAAGGTTATAGAAATCCAACTCTCTACCGAGTTCTGTGATCTCAACTGACAAGTCGTTCTTGAAGATGACTGTGTGTGGTAGCCCGATCTTGTCAAGATAGTTCGTGAGCCTAGAATTCAGATAAGACAAATTCTGATCAATGATCTTCTTGCGGACGAAGGAATCCTTGCTAGTCAGCAGATCAAGGAGGAACTTCAGATGCTCTCCGGTACGGGTGAGTTGATTGATCTTGTTGAAGTCAATCTCTTGTAGGGCTTGTTTCTCCATATCACTGACTTGTTCTGCGTATGGGTCAACCTCAGCATCCTTGATAGCGATATGCCGCAGAAGATTCGCGACAGTACTGCGATGTTCGATTGCCTCTGCTTCAGTATCATAGTGCGTTACCGGTATGGTTCCTAGAACGATGTCAGAATAATCGCACAACTGGTCAGCATACGGATCAGATTCTCCCTTCTTTGCATTGATCTGATTTTGGATGTTTTCGAGTTCAGAACTATGCTTGATAGCCTCATATTCAGTCTTATAATAAGGTTCGGGAATCGCGCCCAAAATGAATACAGAATTTTTATTTTTTTCTAGAGCAATCTGGAATTGGGCAAGATCATTCTTTGCACCTTCTAGAAGAATCCTCTTGTTTGACAAGACCTTATCATGATTATGCGTATGGAAATCTTGCCCACAAGCATAGCAGGTGTTGCTTTCTAGGGTCTTGATCTCGGTTTCTAATTTGTCAATCGCTTTCTGTTCTTTAGCGATACTGACTCCTAGAGTCGCGATCTCCGTAGTAATGCTAGATAATTCGGCTGATCTCCTGTTATATTCGGCTAAATTTTTATGAGTCCGTAGTTCAGCATCTATATCAATGTGACTCAGTTTGTCGTATGACTTCTGCAAAGCACTGAGATCAGCATCTATCTTTTGCTTCCAGGCGATCTGCCGGGCAATCAAGGAATCGTGAGTATCTTTCCTCTTCTTGTTGTCGTTGTACACTGCTAAATCTTTGTGAGCCTGAAGTTCGGCTTCAANGTCTATCTTACTCAATTCATCATAATCGTTGACTAACTTGCTTAAATCTTCATCATGCTTCTTAAGCCATAGATTCTGCCTTCGCTTCAGAGCCTCGATCTGTTCTTGGACACGCTTGTTGGCTTCTTCGATAGCCTTGACCCGGAATTCTTCTAATTGAATAGTGTCCTTGTTGTCACGGATCTTTTCTTTTAGTATTTCTGCTTTCTCTGATAGAAGGGTGATACCAAGCAGTTGCTCAATGATCTTTCGCTGTTCACCTGAAGGCAGAGAGAGGAATGGTTCTGAATATGTGTTCAATGCAATGATGTGCTTGAACATATCAGGAGTCATTCCGATAGCCCGTTCTATCTGAACCTGGGTTTCCTTGTTTTCTCCTTGGGCATCATCTTTGCCTTCTTGAAGATTGTTATTGACATAGAATCGGAGTGTATTTGGTCTGCGTCCACGCTCAATCTTGTATTCAGTGCCATGAGCAGAGAACTCAAGGGTACACATCATACCTTTACCGTTGGTACGATTGATCAGATTGTCTTTGCGGATGTTATTGATGGGGGAACCAAACAGGACATAAGACAAACCTTGGATGAGTGTCGTATTGTGAGATAGAATATTATTAGTATAATAACGATGATCAGGGGAATCAACGGTAATGTCATACATGTTTTCGGCGTAAGACTTTCTAGTTACCGATTTAATGCGGTCCAAACCGATGCTAGTTTGAATACACGAAACACCTGCTATAAGATTCTTAACAAAAATTTCGTTATAGTTATGATCAAAGACGATGTGATCATCTGCACATTCTAGATGTAATCCGCTGGCTGTGTATATTTCCCATACATCATATGGTATAGTTTTATGAATATGGGTTATCGGTTGCCAACCGGTATCGGTCTCAATTTCTAAATTTTCTAAACTTACACTATCTACAAACTTGCGTGTTAGTGATTCAGAAAGTTTACGCATTGGTCTATTGTTCCTTGTTTGTCCTTATTGTATTCCGATTCCCATACTACTAGTACTTGATAACCGGCATCGGTTAGTGTCTTTAATTTATTTTCGTCATGTTTCCATATGTTTTCAACAAGTTTACCTTTTATCATATCACCGGCTGAAAACTTGATAGGGTTCGCATGCCAATAGTCACCGAAAAACTCTATTATTTTTTTGTTAGTTTGGTGTAAACAATCGACCGTGTACGATAATCCGGAAACAGTGATTATTGCTTCATTTACCCCGAACAATATGTCAGGAATTTTTTCGCTTATATGAGTAAAAAAGGTCATTGATATTTTAGAGTATCCACCGTGAATACCCGGATGCTTTTAGCGAGTTTAACCATTGTTTCTGCCTAGCACTCCAAACTTTCTTCCCTTCAATTTCACCGTACTTTGATATACATGTATCAATGGAGAACAATTTTTGTGCTGCTGACACCTTAGCAATCGCATCGTCTTCCGAAAAACCACGCAGCATCCAGTAGTCAGCGGTTCGATGACTATGCGCTCGCAATCTGCTCGGGCTACGATTTTTTGATCCTGCAGCACCGGCTATATTATTTTTTAATTTTTGGGCTTTGGCTAATTCTATAGCATCCACTTCATTGTATCCCTTTGCAATCCAATATTCCTTTCGTATTGGTCGTCTTGAATTTCGTTCCTGTTCCGCTTCGTCTGTAGTATAGTTGAGGTTTGTTTTAGGGTTAATTTTTTTAGTCCAAAAGATAATTGAGTATGGGCTATTTCTATTTGCAGACTTATTAATAGTCTTCATATTCTCTTTGGCTTTTATTTCAGCCTGCAAACTGTCCCATCCCCGTTCAGTCCAATATCGGGCGCTTCCTGATCCTATTCCGGGCAAAGATAGTAGCGCCCGGGCAGCAGATTCGCATTGTTTCATGCTTGTCATGGGAAATTTATGCTCCATGAGTTTGTTGCATATTTCAGCCCGCAGATTAGGTTCTAGGTTTTTTATCCTATGATCTAACACATCATTTACTATTTCTAGTTTGGTTTTCTTTGCTGGTGGCATACAAGTCTCCTACAGTAGTTTCAAATATTTCGCCGGTAACGGTGTTTCTTACTTTTACTACAGTATTTATGCCAACGCACTTGCCTGTACCGTTACGAGCGCCGTCTCCGCCTAGATCCAGATTCTCTCCTAGGATGAGCGTGAGTTCTTTGCTATCAAAGTTGACTGCTTGGCAAACCGCCCCGATAGAAAGGAAGTTACGTAGAGTGATATTCTTAAGTACAATTGACATTAAATATAGTTCCTCATTAAGTTCTGCTTCCACGGAAGCATTCTAAGATTAGATAAAGACGCTGCTTCTTCAGCAGGAATTCCTTGTTCAAAGCATTCTTTAATCGTTTTAAGATAATCATAGACCGTTATAAATCTCTAGCAATAGTTTAGAATCATAGAACTCACTCTCAATATTAGTGATGCTCTCTAGCACGATCTGGTCAACACTCTCAAACTTGATATCACCGCCACCTTCTTGCGAGAGTTGCTCGTTCTTGATTGGAATCAATGATACTTCTCTTAGACCGTATTCTGGAATAAGCGTCTCCCTGATATAGTTAGCCTCTTCATAGGAGATGTCAATGTCAAGGTGTACACGGATGCTAGCTTTTGGCAACAGTAGTCCTTTCGGATTGTCTAATACAGAACTGAGTTTGTAGACACGGAAGATAGGTTGATTGGGCCAAGAATGAAATACAGGATCTTCCCCCCATTCTAGCACCATCATACCACGCGCATCATCACCGGCATCAGCGTAGTTATGCGGGAACGCATTCCCTGTATACCAGATGTTCTTGCGAGATTGACGCTTGTGGAAGTGTCCAGAGAATACGGTTCCTGTATCTGCAAAATCATCGTCGCTGACAAACCCATGATCTGGCATTAGCACCTGTGCGTTCATATAAAAATTAGGAAGTTCAAAGTGTCCGAAGGTATATTTGGATTTAATTTTTTTAACTTGCTTTATTTCATCTCCTACCAACCACGGGCACAGCGTTACGTCACCTTCGGTATAAATATCATTTATTATATGAATGTTATCTAAGTATCCGGCCCAAGCCACACTGTGGATATCTCTTTTTTCTCGGTAATACAGGTCATGATTTCCGGTCAAGAACAGGACTCTGCTGAAATTTGCATTTAACAACTCTAGGCAACGCATTGAATAGTGTAAGCTATGGATGTTAATACTAGCACGATGGTTGTGCCAGTCACCACAAATGATTGCTGTATCACAACTTTCTTCTTTTGCCTTATTAACAAACCATTGTACGAATTCTAAGCAATCCTCATTGTGTATTACACTGTTTGACTTCAGTCCTATATGAAGGTCTGTCATGACTGCTGCTTTTTTAAATAGATTTGTCATACTTGTACTATACTACTCTTTATCATAAAAAACAATGATTCTGGTAACCTTAAGTGTCTAACTGGAACTTCATGTCCTTATTTTGTCTTGAGAATGATGGATTCATTCCATTCATTTCAAGTATATCGTCACGGATATTCTGGCTACGCTTCTCAGTGTTGAGTACCCTACAGAAACTATTTGTTATAGCCGCAGTATAGTATGCGAATGGATTAGCAGACTTCGCTTCATTGAATCTTAGACCAACATAAGTGAGTTGAAGGATAGCAGAGTTCTTCATCTCATCGTTATAGGTATAACCGCGCCAATTGAACTTCATAGCATACTTCTCGCATAGCATCATATACATGCGAGCGAGTTTGTTTGTGATGTTACCATGATCCTTTGAGAAGTGTCCGTTCTCAATGCCACCAATCCAATGTGACTTGCCTACGCATCGCATAGTTCCAGTCTCGTCTAGCTTGAAATGCTGAAAAGGAGGGAAGTTGACTTTGACATGGACCATATCATCCACTTCAGCCTTTGTCGTCTTATCTTCTAAGTCAGCAAATTCTTCACCGTCATCATCGTAGAAAATTAAAATATCTTTGGCTGTCTTCTTCTTGATAGTCTTCCTTGGTTGCTTCTGGCTTAATGGAATATGATCCCATGTCATCACGCGAAAAATCAAGTCTTCAGTAAGAATGTCGTCAGGACTAATCTTAGTCTCGGTTTCAATAGAGAGCCTAGCTGCTCTCGCTTCTTTTGCTGCTTGAATCTGTTCTGGTTCTGATGCGAACTTTAAACTAGTTATAATATCAGCTTCTGGCATATCAATGATGAGGTCATAACGATGATATTCAGGTTGGGTATAATAACAAAAGCTATTTTTGCTCGTGTGAATCTCTTTGAGGATGTCGCGATTGTTTAAGTAATTGACGGGTTTTCTTGTTTTGATAGACACTGGTATTCCTTTTACAATATATGATTATACTGTTGCTGTTGTAAAATTGCAACAATTACGGGTAAATTTTGTAGTTTTTTGAAGTGATAAATACAATCAGAATACTTTATTTATCACGGGATAAGCATGTCAATAGGAACATATACCGCAACAACGAGTAGTGGGTGGTCAGTACAAGCAACAGTTGATACTACCACTGCATCCGTTTCTTATATTATTACTGATCCGGACGGGAACACTTATTACGGAAAACCTAACGAAGACATATTAAACTCATTACAAGCTCAAGGATATTCCGGAACATCTTTACCCGCTGGATTAACAGATGCTGTAATCACGAGTCATGATCAAGCGAAAGCAATAGCAGTGTCAGACGCCGCCGCTGGAATTGACTCGTCAGCCCCTGTTCCGATAACTCCCGAAAATAATCCTAACTTAACGTCCTCTGCAACATCAGACACACCTATTCAAGTAGTTACTGCCCCAACTACACTTGATATTGCAAACACTCCTGATGTAAATGCTAATATTGTGACGACGGCTCCGCCTATTATTACATCTCCTAATTCTGGAACAGGAATAACTGCTGCAAAAACAGATGCACAAGCGACTCCGGCTAATCAAGATCAAACAAATGCTGTAGCGCAGGCAGATTGGAGAGTGCGTGTTGCGTTGTCCCAGGATCCTAGTGTCACTTATCTATACAAAGATCCAAAAAACGTACTTCTTAGTCCACTGAACAGAACAAATGGTGTCATATTCCCTTATACTCCTACTATCTCGGTAAGTTATGATGCTCAATACGATCCAACAACACTTGTGCATAGTAATTATAAGGTCTTTCAGTACGGAAGCAGTTCTATTGATAATATATCTATTGCAGGCGACTTTACATGCCAAGATGTAGCTGAGGCAAATTATGTTATGGCAGTCATACATTTTTTTAGAACGATGACTAAAATGTTTTACGGACAGGATACGAATCCTAAACCAGGTACACCCCCGCCTCTCTGCTATCTGTATGGATTGGGTCAGTATCAATTTGCTGGACAACCGATGGCTATACAATCATTTACGTACACGACTCCCCCTGAGGTTGACTACATAGCAACTACTGGCCCTGCATCGTCAGGTTCTCCGCAGAAAAACATAAATCCAAATGCTAACAGTAATTCAAGAATAGGTGCTGGATCACAGCTGGCGGTAGGTGGAACTCCTCAACCAGTAACATGGCCAAGTTCACCTGTATCTGCTGGACAGGGGGCAACATATGTACCTACAAAAATCAATATGTCAATCAGTTGTGTACCGATGATGAGTAGAAATCAAGTATCTAATCAGTTTAGCCTGACGGATTATGCTAGCGGTAAGCTATTAAAAGGTACACAAAACGGAACAGGAGCATTCTGGTAATGTCATTATCATCTAATCAGGGTTTTTATCCAGCAACAAGTCCCTACACTAATACTAACATAATAAACAACAAATATCTAGATGTGATGAACTATCTTCCGATACCGATGTATCCGAGCGATGTTTATTATTTAATTCCTATAGTTTATCAATATAGACCAGACATGCTAGCTTATGACCTATATACTGATGCTCGTCTATGGTGGGTATTTGCTTCTCGTAATCCTAATCTGCTAGGACCCGACCCTTATTTTAATTTCACTGCTGGTTTAGGGATATATATACCTACACTGAGTACACTGCAATCAGTATTAGGAACATAATATATGCCTTTATTCGGGTCAGCAAACGACGATAGCGGCGCAAAACAACCTAATCCTGCAGGATCAAGCGGTGGCACGCCCAGTTCTCCAACAAATACTGCATCAACTCCGACTACCGGTACTCCGGGTTCACCTGGTGGAGCAGGTTCTCCTGGAGCTCCTAGCAGTAGTCAAGATGGCACGGCACCTGCTAACGCAAGTAGCCCGATCAATCAAACTGCGTCTGCACCGCCTCCGACTGATACCACGTCAACCCCTCCGATAAACACTTCAAAACCAGGAAAAAGATTAAAAAATCCATTAGGAGAGTTCGCTAGTTACACTTATCAAATAAGTTTATACATGATTACTCCTGATGCATATGACGCTTTTATCGCGTCAGGTAGGACTAACATCAACGCAATAAAAAGCGTAGCACCTTCTGGCGGAGCGACTGGTGCTAACATACCTAACCAAGGAGGGGCATTCCTCCTTGCCCAAAGTGGGGGTATAAACAACACCGATGATGTCCGTGCTGAAGGGTTTAACTTTGATTATTACATTGACAATCTAACCTTCACGACACAAGTTATGGCGCAAGGTGCAGCGATAGTTACTGATATTGAATTTACTATAACTGAACCATATGGATTTTCATTCATTCAAAATTTAAAGCGGGCATCTGACGCTATATCACAATATTTGGGGTCTAATACAGCAAATATTACTTTTGCAAAGCAATTTTTTATATTAGGTATAAGATTTTTTGGTTATGATCAACAAGGAAAATTAGTTAAACCAGAAAATCAATTTTTCGGTTCTACGTTAGATCCAAGTTCAATCGATGGATCGTTATTCCAGCAATATTTTGATATTCAGATAACCGGAATATCTTCTAAGATTAATGGTAAAACTATGACTTATCAATGCAGTGCTACCGGATTAGCTCCGGGCACTGCATATAGTCAGTCCAAAGGTACTTTGCCTAGTGATCATCCTATAACTGCTACTACTGTAGGAGATGCTCTAACAAAACTCAAGAATCAACTTAATGACGAGCAACAAACACTAGTCAAAGCCGGATCACAAACCTATCCCATAGTATATAATTTTAGATTTGCACCCGGAGCAGAAATAATCGCACAGTCTCCGATAGTTTCTCCCGCAGATTTAGATAAAAGCAAATGGGCAGGAAGTGGCGCCAAAACAACTAGTCAATCAAATGCTAGTAAAGAAACAACTGCTACCCCTGAAAATAACTCAAGAAATATAAATTTTACCTCTAGTACTACTATAACTCAGGGAATACAGCAAGTCATTACGCAAAGCGAATATTTACGCAAGGCCCTAACTGTTGTATACGCATCCTCACTGCAAACAGATCAATTAAAAAACGCTCCTCCAGAAATAGTATCTTCTAGAGACCGGCCGATAAGTTGGTACCGATGTACGACAGAAATTTCAAATGCTAAATGGGATCCAAAGTTAAACAACTGGATAACTGATATAACTTATGTGATACACGAGTATGATACACCGGTAGTTGCTAGTAGCTATGCTAGTTCTACTTTAAAATACTATGGGCCGCATAAAAGATATGAGTATTGGTATACGGGAGAAAATAGTGAAGTTATAAGCTATGAACAAAATATAGAAACCCTTTATACTAGTACCGTGGTTTCCCCGCCGGATCCAAATAATCCTACAGGTCCGGCAACTCCGCCTTCCGGAACAGCAAGCCCTAGTACTACTCAAAATGCAAAAACTCCCAACACCCAATCTCCTTTACCTAGAACAAATACACAAGGATATGCAGCTACTGCTCAAAATAACTACCTTACTAGTCTTTATGACTACAATTCCTATGCTGAAGCCAGCGTGACTATTCTAGGAGATCCGGATTTTTTGATTCAGGATTCCGATACAAGTATAAATCAGGTGTATGATAAGTATTACGGAAGTGATGGTTTTACTATAAGTGCTAACGGCGGACAAGTTTTTATTGAAATTGATTTTAAAGAAGCAGTTGACTATACTAATACTGGACAAGTCAACGGTGTTAATTCGTCAGAAGGCGGCACGCTGAATATCAATAACTCTATTTTGTTTTTCCCGTATCCTCCTCCTCTTGACAAGATAATACATGGCATAAGTTTACAAGTAAGAGAAGTCAAGAGTAAGTTTGATAATGGAAAATTTACTCAAGATTTATCTTGTTTTCTAAATGATTTTGGAAAAGTAAGTCAAGATGCTAACTCTGCTGAAGCGACAAGAATATCAAATTCTAATAAACCAACCGGTTCAGGACCCGCAGCCGGAAATTCTGCGGTCACCACTAGCAATACGGGAACGAAAACGGATCCGGCTATCAACACTACTAAAACCCAAACCCCCACTAAAAACTCAAATCAGACTCCTGCACAGCCAGTGACGAACACTGGCCCCGGTGGAAAACCTGTCGCAAATGATCACGGAGGAGGATAAAATCACATGCCAATAGACTCTATTAAAACATTTGGTCCAGTCAAATCAAGTAAGCCTGATACCGGCGGAGCTATTACTAAAATGGTTCCTCTTTTTGGAATCGTTAAGGATAACATCGATCCTACCCGAGCAGGAAGAATTAAAGTTCTGTTATCTGACAAGCCACCAATGGACTCTGACTCGTCTGATCACTGGATAACGGTAAGTTATCTGAGCACCTTTTTTGGTCAAGTCGGGAGTACTGCTGGAAATGACGGTCACGGCACCTATAAATCTAATCCTAGTTCCTACGGTATGTGGCACGCTCCTCCTGATATCGGAACTACTGTTATCTGTATCTTTATCAACGGTGATCCTAACTATGGTTTCTACATAGGATCAGTTCCATCAGCAGAAACATTGCACATGGTACCTGCTATTGGTTCAGCAGATAACATCGTTGCCAATGAAGGAGAAGCACAAGGGTTTGGTGGTGCAACTAGGTTGCCAGTAACAAACATTAATACAAACAATGCGCCAGTAACCAATAGTCCGGAATTTAATTCAGCACCTAGACCTGTTCATAGCTATTCTGCTGCAATCATGAATCAACAAGGAATCATACGAGACCCTATTCGTGGTCCTATATCATCAAGTGCATCTCGCGAAGCAGCAAGTCGTGTAGGCTGGGGAGTGTCTACTCCTGGTAGACCTATCTATCAGGGCGGATATGATGATTCTACTGTTGTCAACAATCTTACTCCGGACAAAGATGCCCAACTACAAGTCGTTGCAAGACGGGGAGGTCACAGCCTCGTCATGGATGACGGTGATGTCATCGGTAGAGACCAGCTAATTAGATTGAGGACTGCATTGGGCCATCAGATTCTGATGAGCGATGACGGCCAGACCCTCATGATACTTCACTCTAATGGACAGAGTTATATTGAATTAGGTAAAGAAGGTACGATTGATATGTACTCTACTAATTCAGTCAATATTAGAACTCAAGGAGACTTGAATCTCCACGCAGATCAGGATATTAATATGCACGCCATGGGGAAATTTAATCTCCAAGCTAATAGCATAAACACTAACTCTGAGACAACGACCCAGATGAGAGCTACTACTGATATTAACTTCGGTGCATTAGGAAAAATCACTGGTCTAGCAGGCGGCGCTATTGCTTGGGGTGCCGGAGGAGATGCGTCTATGGTCGCTGGTGGCCAGGCGTATGTTAACGGTTCTAAGGTGAATCTAAACAGCGGGGCTCCCGGTACTTCGCCAGCATCAGTACCCAGCATCCCCCTCATCGCACAGACTGATACCTTGCATGACAGCACAAAGGGTTACATGGCTGCACCTGCAAAGTTACTCACTGTCTGCTCCCGCGCCCCTGCTCACGCGCCGTGGGCTAATGCAGGTCAAGGAGTGGATGCAAAAACAAATCTTGATGCCGCTGCTAGTTTACCACCGGCACCTTCTGGGGCAGTTGATGCGACTAATACTGCTGGAGCAGCGACCGGACCTTCTCCGCCGGCAAGTGCGACGGTAGCATCTGCACCTGTAACAGCCGCCCCTTCGGCTGGCGTAAGCACTAATACGACAGGTGCAACTCTAGCTGCTCAAGCAACCGCCGCAGCAACAGGTCCCGCAGCCGCAGCAGTGAAACAAGGTGCCGGAGTGATAGACACGGCTACTGGTAAAGTCGCTGTAGTAGGTGCATTTGCACAGACCCCTGCTCAGTTAGTAAGTGGTAATATATTAAAACCAGGAGCCGCCACACTTGTCACTGGGCTCGTTCAGCAGGGTGCAAACATAGCACAAGCGATGCCGGCATCATTATTCACAGGAGCATCCGGCATAGGAAATCTGACGAGTCTGATTAAAAATACAACTGCTCAGGCTACTGGCATCGTTAGTGGTATGCAAAAAGCCCAGACAGCATTGACAACCATTGGTGCGATCACTGGCAAAGAAGCACCAGCAGCACTTACCGGATTAGTTCACGCAGCAACGACTGTAGATGTGGGATCAACTATAAATGCAATCAAACAAGTATCAGGAACACTGAATGCTGCTGCTAATGCTGCTGCTAATCTTGCTGGCGCGGCGAATTCGGTTTCTAAGGCATTGAGTGGCGGCGCGGCTGGAGTCGTTAATAATCTCGGAGGATCTCTCGTTGGTTCGGGGTCCGCCGCATTGAATAGTGCTACGTCTGCTGCGGCAAACGCAGCATCATCGGTTACTGGTTCAGTTAATAAGATAGATAGTGCCCTCAGTGCTATCGGCGCCGGCAGTGCGGCAGCAAAACTAGCCACTAACCTAACCGGTGGTCTGGGCGGCGTAGCTAGTGCATTGACTGCTATGAGTTCAATTCCCGGCCTCAGTTCATTAGTAGACCAAAGCAAAGGCATAGCAGCGTCAGCGTTTAATGCCATTAAAAATTCTTTTACTCCACTACAAGCCGGCATACCGCAAAATCTTACTGCTATCGCCAAAGCAAACGCCGCCGCAGCAGCCACAATTGCCGATCAGACCTCTCAAGCAAGTGGTTCTTTATTGGGTAAAGTGACCGGAGCAGTGAGTTCTCTTGCAGGTGCCGCCGGCTCAGTTTCTAGTCTAGCAAAAGATGCTATTGGCAGCGTGTCCGGAGCAGTAGCAGCGGTAACATCTACTGCTGCTTCATTAAGTAATATTGCCAAAGCTACCGGAGCGGTAAATAATAGCATTGCGTCAGTCGCAGGCGAGATATCATCCGTGAGTAAATCTTTATCATCCATTGCCAATGCTGTGGGGGGAACTTCTACTGGAATTACGGTAGGTGGTATAACAGGTGCGGCAAACTCTATATCTGCTGCGGTTACAGGACACGCACTCAATACTACTATCGGTGGAGTAGAGAATGCAGTAAACAATGTTGCTGCAATTGCTGGTGCAGGATCAACATTAGCAGCAGGCGGACTGCCGGCTCTATCAAATGCAGCATCTGTTATCCAACAAGGAGCATCGGCTGCGACATCATCAGTTCTTGCTAGTGGATTAAGCAATCTGCCCGGTGGAATAAACACAGTGTCAGCAGTTCTTAATAACGCAAAGGGGGCAATCAACAGCATACCTGGATCAACCGCGCTTTCTGGGCTAATAGATAATGCACATTCTTCAGCATTAAATGCAGTGTCGCCGGCAGCTGGACCATTAGGAGGATTGACATCTGCTACTAACACTCTAACTAATCTAACTTCTTCGTCTATAAACGGAATTGTTGGAGCATTAGGTGCCGCTGCGAGTAAACTAGGAGGATTAACTTCTCTAGCTTCTGCTGGATTATCAGTAGGTGGAATCGCACAACTGCAATCTTCTATAGCATCGTTGGCGTCAGGCGGCCCAGCAGCAATCAATCTTCCTACAGTTGGCTTCAATACAAATGATCGTACTTCTATCACTGCCCAGACAACAAGTCTACTCGGTGATCCGGGAATACCTCCTCCTAATCTGACTGGAGCAGTGTCTACAGATACGATATCTACTTACGAGGCACAACAAGCGGCAAACCAAGCACTATCTGATCAGTATAACGTGCTGTTGAATGCAGTATCATCGGCGTTAAGTAATCTGGCAATAACTCAAAGTGCGTACATGACAGCCGAAAATAATCTTCCTGCTGGAGATCCCGGAATTTCCACTGCATATCAAGCATTTCTTGCAGCCTCCGCCGTTTTAGCTGCTGCTGAGGATGCAGTAAACGCATTCCAACAATCTAATCCTCAATTCGCCCAATAATATAAATACTATAAAGGAATAAGATATGCCACAATACATCGGATTCAGTACATTAAATGCTTGTCAACCCAGAAGTAATAACATTCAGATTGACAGTATGTCTACGAGTTATATTGCTGTAGGCCCCAATGGATTGACTCCTATCAATGGATACGGTGTTACTTCAGGGTTAGGCTCAACTATTACACCTATCTACTCTGGCAAAAAATTTCTTACTATTGATGAGCAACTCGTAATTACAGATTTTATCAATGCATTGAACATTCCACGAGGACAAAAAGTCGGTCAACCTGGCTTCGGCACTGGAATTTGGGATTATATCTTTGAACCAAATACACCCGACTTACAATTATTATTAGAAAACGATATCAGAAGAATCGCAGCGAATGATCCAAGAATAGACATTAATTATTTGAAATCGTACACACAAGAAAACGGTATTTTGTTAGAAATTCAAATGGCTATTCTCCCCTTTAATAATCCACAAACACTAAGTGTATTTTTTAACTCTCAGACTAATTCCGCCTCACTAGTATAAAATCCACTTTTTTGATAATGATAAATACTTAATCAAAAGAGAGTAGCCATGTCATCATTAGAATTTTATGTGTACGCATATTTACGTGAAGACGGTAGTCCTTATTATATCGGTAAAGGTAAAGATTTGCGTGCATGGACGAAAGGCAAGGGTGAAGTTAGACCACCCAAAGCCCTCAACCGAGTAATAATTGTTGAACGAAATTTAACGGATATTGGTGCATTAGCAATTGAACGAAGACTTATTATTTGGTATGGACGCAAAGATCAAAGAACCGGAATACTACATAATAAGACAGACGGTGGCGATGGTTCCGCCGGTAGAGTTGTATCCGATGAGCAACTAAAAAAACAGATTGCTACTAAAATTAGAAATGGAAATACTGGGAAAGGTAAAAAACGAGACCCTAAAGCAGTTGAAGCGACGGCGGCAAAACTCCGAGGAAGAAAACAAACCAAAGAACATATTGAAGCGTCAGTTGCACCTCGTCGAGGAGTAAAGTTTACTGCTGAAAGATGTGAAAATATAAGTAGATCGCTGCTGGGAAACATACCATGGAATCTAGGCAAAAAAACCGAATCTAGATCAATGGAATCAAGAATGAAACAAAAAGAAAATGCTAAGGGTATAAATTCCGGCCCACAACAAATAATTATGTGTCCACATTGTAATAAAAAAGGTGGATTGTCAAATATGAAAAGATATCATTTTAAAAATTGCATTCTATCTAAAATAGAAGGAGTACAATAAGGTGGTAACGTCATCACGCCAAGCAGCATTATTCGGTACGAATGACTGGCAAGCACTATATCAAACTTACCAGCAAGCGGATTTTAAAAGTTATGATTATGAAACTTTACGCAAGAGTTTCGTTGATTACCTGCAACTATATTATCCGGAAACATTCAATGACTTTACTGAATCCTCAGAATACATCGCGCTACTTGATATCATCGCATTTATGGGTCAAGGGCTGGCATTCAGAGATGACTTGAATGCGAGGGAGAATTTTATTGACACTGCTCAACGCAGAGATTCAGTGATCAAACTCGCAAATCTGGTCAGTTACACTCCAAAAAGAAATCTGGCAGGTCAAGGATATCTAAAGGTAACCGGTATATCAACTACCCAAAATATAACTGATATCACCGGAATGAATCTGAGTAATACGACTATTCTCTGGAATGATCCAGCTAATCCCAGTTGGTTAAATCAGATGAATACTATCTGGAATGCTGCTTTTGTTAGTTCGCAACGAATCGGACAACCAGGTAATACTGCTGATATTCTAGGTGTCACAACTAGTGAATATGCTATTCAGATAGCTCCTACAGCATTACCTATCATACCGTTCACTTCTTCTATCAGTGGTCAAAATATGAACTTTGAACTCGTAAGTGTGACTTCCGCGAATGAAGATTATGTATATGAGATTCCTCCTGCACCTTCAGGTAGATTCAACGTGCTTTATCGTAATGATCAATTAGGATTTGGCAGTCCTCAAACAGGTTTCTTTTTCTATTTCAAGCAGGGTAGTCTACAGACATACGATTTCGCCCTACAACAACAAATCTCCAATCAGATCATTCCTATAGGAACTATTCAAGGTGTCAACAATACAGATACTTGGTTGAACCAATTTGCTACTGATGGCACAAGAATCCCGTGGGTACAGGTACCTAATGTATATTCAAATGCATATCTGCAAACCGAATCTAGTGGTAAGAAAATCTTTTCTGTAAATTCCGGATTCAATGACCAAGTGTCATATGTATTTGGTGATGGTGTGTTCTCTGAGATTCCAGTAGGAAACTTCAGGGCATATGTCCGTGCAGGTAATGCCCTTACATATACTATTGAACCAAGCGAGATGAATGGTATCTCTGTCTCATTCACCTATATTGACAGAACAAACAAAGCACAGACGCTCACTGTCAGCCTCGCTCTGCCACTGACTGTATCAAATGCCCAGGCCCGTGAATCGCTAGATGATATCAGACTCCGTGCTCCTACCCGTTACTATTCTCAGAATCGTATGGTTAACGGAGAAGATTACAACAACTTCCCGTTCACCCTTTATAGTTCAATTGTCAAGTCTAAAGCATTAAATCGTTCTTCCGTAGGTGTATCTAAAAATTTAGACCTGCTTGATCCTACAGGCAAGTATTCAAGCACCAACTCATTTGGTGATGATGGTGCGTTATGGCAAGATAATACTGACGGATTCCTAACACTGACCGTGAACAACTCTAATGATATAATATCATTTTTTACGAATAACCTTGCAGCGGTACTGGCACAAAATGATGCAAATCAGTATTATATTCAAAATTATACTAGATATCCAGTAAACACCTCAACCGGAGACGGTGTAGTTTATTGGCAGACAAGCACCGTTGATACTGGATCTGAGACAGGTTATGTATATAACATGATTCAGGATATAAAATCTCCTATAGTAGTAGGTACATACAATACTAATAATCTAAAGTATCTAACAGCCGGGGCTCTCGTGCAGTTTACTGCGCCGTCAGGTAAGTATTTTGATTCTAATAACAGACTACAGTCTGGTATTCCAGGACCCGGGGATACGACTTATGTCTGGTCTACTGTGTTGTCAGTTATAGGTGACGGAAGTAATTTTGGTCAGGGAAATTTTGCTAATGGTAACGGACCTATCTCACTGAGTGGGTACATTCCTACCGGTGCGATAATTTCACAGATTATTCCTGTTTTTGATAATGTATTTTATTCAACTTTAATTCAGCAAGCAGTAATTCAAATGGAACTTCAGCAGAGTTTTAGTCTTGTGTTTGATAATTCTTTATTAGTCAATCAAGAAAGATGGTCAATATCTACCTATGATGATCCTGCTGCTTTTGTATATTTCTATAGCACACCAAATAGCAATGTTTATACTATAACCTATCACTCTACGAAATATTTCTTTGGTTCAGTCGCAGACACCCGATTCATATTCAACGAGAATCAAATTGTTTATGATCCATTTTCAGGAACTGTTATACAAGATAATATTAATGTACTTCCAATTAATACTCAGTATGGTTCTTCATTACCGCTGGGAACAAGTTATATACTGAACATTGTTGGTCAACCAGTACTACCTGACGGATACACGAATCAATTTCAGATTGAAGTCTCGGCAACTGATGTAAACAATCAACAACTGATTTTGAATCCCGATTTCTTCAATACCATTACTGGGTATGTTAATGGCGGTTCAAATGCTGGAATCTATACTTTCTTTGAAACAGTAGTTGACCCTAATAATCTATCAGTAGAATACTTAGTGCCATCATCGTCAGTGGTTTACAGCTATGCTACTCTAGGAGAAATAGAAGTAGTTAAGTATGACTACCCGGTTGGACAATTATTCTATGCGTACAACCAGACTAATCCAAATGATCCTTCTTTACCAAATGGAGTATTTTATATTTCTGTGCAAGATCCAACTGTAATTATACCTTCATATACTATGATTGTGCAACCTCAATATTCAGTATTGCCCGGTAGACAAGGACTTTCTTTTCAATACAAACATAATTCAAATGATACAAATAGAATTGATCCAGTTGTAACAAATATTATTGACTTGTACGTGTTAACCCAATCATATTATACTTCTTATACTAATTATATTCAAGATACTACAAATACTATTCCTGAACCTGATCCTCCTACTCTAGATGAGTTAAATCAAGATTATGGAAACGTCCAAGACTATAAAATGTTGTCAGATGCAGTGATCCTAAACAGTGCAGTATTTAAGCCGTTATTTGGACCCAAAGCAGATCCAGCATTACAAGCTACACTAAAGGTTGTCCCTGCAGCAAATACTAGTTATAGTAATAATCAAATTGTCAGCGCGGTGTTAGCGGCGATGAATAACTACTTTGACATCAACAACTGGAACTTCGGAGCCACATTCTATTTCTCAGAACTAAGTGCATATCTTCATGCACAGTGTGGAGAATTAATTAGTGCAGTGGTTCTTGTACCAAATGATCCAAGCAAACCGTTCGGATATCTATATGAGATAACTTGCTTACCTTATGAGATTTTCGCGAATGCCGCAGTTGCTGACACGATAGTCGTGGTTCCTGCATTAACACCCACTGAATTGCAAATAGGATAAAGCATACAAAATGGCAAACACTAGAATAAGAACTTTAACATTTCTTCCGGAAATATTTCAGACTCCGTCTAACTCGCAATTCTTAGCAGCTACGCTGGATCAACTTGTTAATCCTCCTGTATCTACTAAGATACAAGGTTATGTCGGTAGTAGATTTGGTTACGGAGTGAATGCCAATGATTACTATGTCACGGAACCTACCAAAACACGCACAGATTATCAATTAGATCCAGGCGTAATTTTTACTGCTCCTCCTACATCTCAAACCGAAGTTGCCGGAACTGCTGATGACTTTATCTCTTATCCAGGAATCATCGATGCCCTTAAAACAGACGGTGGTGCAACTGATAACAACAGCGCGTTATTCAACAGCCAATTCTATTCTTGGGATTCTTTTGCTGATCTAGATAAACTCATCAATTTCAACGAATACTATTGGTTGCCATTAGGTCCACCAGCAGTAACTGTTGCAGCCAGTACTATCTACACTACCGAACAGTATGTGATAACTGACCTACCTAATGGTTATGAAGTTTCAATACAGAATCAAGTCGGCAGCAGCATCAATCCTACCCTCACTCTAATAAGGGGAGGAACATATACATTCACTGTAAATCAAGCTTCTCAATTTTGGATTCAGACCCTTCCTGGAACGTCAGGCTATGAGCCTCCCCCTAATCAAAATATCTACACAAGAAATGTTTTCGGAGTAACCAACAACGGCGCCGAACAAGGAACTGTGACCTTCAATGTTCCTGCTGCTGATGCACAGAATGAATACATAATTCCTGGTAATCTTACAGTTGATCTAGTTAGCACGACTCCATTTGAGAGCATCAACGGTCAACTCTTGTCATCATTTGAGAATATAGATGGTGTGACATCGCTAGAAGGTCTGACAGTGATGTTCTATGGTACTGGAATTGATCCGGGCAATCCTACTGGATATGTCTCTTCTTATTTCAGTGAGGATGGAGTTCCATATGACACTAACAGCACTTTAATACAGTCAGTCACTCCTCTGACCCTGACTGTCGGAAGTTCTAGTGCCACTAACTTTACACTAAGTACCGGCGATACGAACATGTTCACTGTAGGGAGCTTGATCACATTTGACGCTCCCACATTTGGTGGCATTAATGCAGGACAGTTCTACTATATCAGTTCAATATTGAACTCAGTTGATTTTACTATCTCTGCTACGCCCGGCGGCTCTGATCTTGCATTGATACCAGGTGCCGGTGCCATGCCAATCAATTTTGATAATGTTCCTAGATCAGAACAAACTTTAACCGTAGGAAGCATCGCGAACATAAGCGGCACTGATTATCTCATCCTATCTTCTGGTAACACAAATAATATGGTCGTTAACACGACGGTCACATTTAATAATGTGTTCGGCGGCATCACTGATGGTCAAGTTTACTACATCAGTGAAATCAAAGATTCTGTAACTTTTTCTGTATCCAGTATCGCTGATGGGACACCTCTAAATTTGACTGTTGGCACATGTAATATGGGAGTCGTGATCAATCAGGGTCAACTTGAAGATGGATTTACGACTACGGTAAGAGACAATTTTTATCAGATTGAATACGTAGGGGATCCTTCTGATCCTGTAGTCAGGCTCTATCCAGCCGGAGCTATTCCAATCAATGAACGTATCATTCCCCAATTAGGACAACAATATAGGAGCATACCTTTCTATCGTGATGCCCTCGGCGACCTACAGGAAATTCCTGCCATAACTGCACCGCTTGATACGCTTTATTATCAAGACGGGACTTACGCGGATAAGGTAGGTATCATCAAACTCATTGATAACAGCGCCAGCAACGGCATAGATGTAGCTACGCAGATTTTAGGTAGAAAAAATTATACTTCTCCTAATGGAGTAAAATTTACTAATGGTCTAAAGGTTCAGTTTAACGGAAATATTGTTCCTTCAAGTTATTTAACGGGTCAATATTATGTTCAAGGTGTAGGAACTGCGATTGAATTAGTCGCAGTCAGTGAGCTAGTATGCCCAGAAAATTTCACTCAAGGTAACTATGTTCCTTATGACTCAACTCCGTTTGATACTACGAATTGGGACGCAGAATTATACATTCCTGTGTTACCAGATTACTTGACTATTGCAAGAAACTCAATAAGCAGAAACCCATGGTCTAGAAGTAATAGATGGTTCCATATTGATGTCATCAATGCCACTGCGGTATACAATAATAATCCTGATATACTTACAGCATATGCGACGGCAACCAATAAGGCGGCCCGTCCTATCATTGAGTTCTATCCAAATCTAAAACTATTCAATACTGGTATTGATGGCAAAAGCCCAGTAGACTTCGTTGATACTAGGACAGTGAGTCCTTTAGTTGATGTTGCAGGTGCATTAAACTATTATCCAGATGTTCAAGTCTACACAAATGCGACTGCTACGCTATCAGCAGCAGCAAGTGCGACGACAACTACTATCACAGTTCCTGCAACTTCGGTTACCGGAGAGATTCAGAATCTTATGTATATTTCTGATTCTCTTGGTGAACTGCCAACAAACGCTCAGATCACTGATATTACCGGAACTGACACATTAACGATCACTGTGTCATGGGCAAGCCCCGCAACTTTTGCAGGCGGAAGTGATATCTCATTTGTCGCATCTGCTAATACCTTAAATGATTATGCTCTATTCTCAGGTGCCCGCATCATCTTTGCTGCTGCCGGCGATGTGTTTGCTGCCAGCGAGTTCACGGTCGGACAAGAATACACTATCGTGACTTTGGGTGATACGAACTGGAATGCTATCGGTGTTATCGGTGTCCCGACAGTTGGTACAAAGTTCATTGCTACTAGCGTCGGCACAGGTACCGGCACTGCTAGTATTCCTGATCCAAATGTAAGAAACAAGATATATGTTTCTGAGTTCTCCACCATCGTACCTGATACCCGGCCGGTGCTCACGCTTACTGTTGCTGAGGATGGTGTCTGCGTTCCCGAAACACAAACAGTCGCAGTGCGTGGCTACAATTATCAAGGTGTCAGTTTCTGGTATGATGGTATTAAATGGATCGAATCTCAACAAAAGATCACCGTAAATCAGGCACCGTTGTTTGATATCTTTGACTCAAATGGAATCGGCCTGAGCGATGTGGCAGTATATCCAAGCTCATCGTTTGTCGGTAGCAAACTGTTTGCATATGGTATCGGCAGCGGATCTCCTGACTCAGTGTTAGGATTCCCAGTAAGATACAGTTCAATCGCAAATTCCGGAGACATAAGCTTTGACGTATCGCTCAATACAGACACGTTTACGTATGTCAGCGGAAGTTCCCCTATCACTGAAAATATCAATATTGGATACGTATACAACTATACATCATCCACTGTTTATGAAAGACAGCTAGGATGGCAGACTGCTGTTGCTCCTAGCGAACAGTATCAAATCTTTAGTTTCAACTATGATCCAATTCATCCTACTTATAATTTATTATGTGATATCGCTGCTACACCAGAACCAACAGGAACTACGGTTGCCGGCGGGTTCGTTACCGGCGGCACATATACTATATCGTTCCCAGGAACAACTGACTTCACATCGTTTGGTGCTGCTGCAAATATAGTAGGAGAAAAGTTTGTTGCGAATCTGACAAACCCAATCTCTGTCAATGCTATGTTGAGCGAATACGAATACACTATCGTATCTTTAGGCGCTACTAATTGGAACGCTATAGGTTATGTAGGTACTCCTGTTGTGGGCGGAACATTTATATACAATGGTACTGCTGTGATAGGTGCCGGTACAGTTTCAGGTGCGACTGCTGGTACTGGTATCGCGAATAGCGTCGGCTGGCCTACAGTTCAAGTCTATGTAAACAATGTCTATCAGGATCCAGCTAATTATACTGTTACTATCGGATCTACTACGACTAATATCAGTTTATCTACTAACATCACAAATTATATCTTAACCAGCACAGTGATTCAAGTATTAGTTATAAGCGACCAAGTAAGCACGGCGGCATATTATAGTATTCCGATCAATCTTAACAACAATCCGTTCAACGAAGACTTGACGGTCGTCAATTACGGAGACATCAGCAATCAATATCGCGACATCTTTATCAATGCTCCTGGCACTACTGGTGATATTTACGGTGCAAACAACTTCAGAGATTTAGGAAATCTCGTGCCATACGGTACTAAACTGATCCAGAACTCTTCATCATTAGTTCTACCTGGTGCATTCTTGCGTTCGCTGAGTACCAACTTGTTTGACTCGTTGCTTTATAATAGCAGATCCTATATCAATTACAAGCAGCTTATAGTAGATACCGTCCAAAACACTGATTTTGTCCAGCGTTATACCCCTTCACAGATTTTAGACTCTGCTCTAGCCCAGATCACCGCTTCAATGAGTGAGGTCAACTCATTCTTTTGGTCGGATATGCTACCATCAAAAACTACCTATGTCTCAAACACATATGTCTTTAATAATGGGCTAGATGTTTCTATATATCCCCTAACGCAAGTATACAATTTCAGCAGTGCTAACTATAACGGCGTTTTAGTATATCTCTATAGAATAATTGATGGGGTCACGGTCGAAAAGCAATTGACGACTGGCGTAGATTATATTGTCAGTACTACAACCCCGTCATTGTCAATCATTATTCCTTTGCAGGATCAAGACCGAATCACGATTAACGAATATAACCAAACATACGGTTCTTATGTTCCAAATACTCCAACCAAATTGGGGTTATATCCTTCATTCCAACCAGGAGTCGTTCTTGATAGTGACTACTTGATACCAACATACTTTATCAGGGGACATGACGGATCATTTACTAAACTCTATGGTGACTATAATGCAGAATTAGGAATACTCGTTGACTTCAGAGACCAAGCATTATTAGAATTTGAATTAAGGATTTATAATAACCTCAAGTTGAGTACTACTGTTCCTATCTCAAAGTTTGAGGTCGTTCCGGGCTTCTTTAGAAACACTGGTTATACTTGGAGCGAATTCCTAGACATTTATAGTCCAGCATTCCTGAACTGGATCGGTCAGAATCGCCTGAATTATAAGACACAGTATTATACTAAAAATTATGAATTCGGGTACAACTACACAAACTCAGGCAACAAGTTAAATGGTGCTCCTATACAACAAGGATATTGGAGAGGTGTCTATGAATATTTCTATGACACCACTACACCTAACGAAACTCCATGGGAGATGTTGGGCTTCACTGATCAGCCTATTTGGTGGGAAACTAGATATGGTCCTGCTCCTTACACCAGTGACAACGGTGTTCTTTGGGGAGATTTGGAAGCAGGTTATGTTTGGAATAACGGCAACTCTTATGTAAGACCAGAATGTGCCCGTCCCGGATTGAATAGAATCATTCCAGTAGACTCTGCTGGACAATTGCTCTCACCTCTCAATTCAATCGTAGGAAATTACAATCCTAATACTTTCCAGAAAGATTGGGTAGTAGGAGATGATGGCCCTACAGAACTAAGTTATCGTCGCAGTTCTACATATCCTTTCGACCTCATGAGGATATTTGCGTTAACGAAGCCAGCCGAATTCTATAATTTAGGAGTTGATTTAGACAATTACAAGTATAACGCAGAGTTTGATCAGTATTTGGTCAACGATAGAAGCCATCTTGTCATCTCAAATATTCAAGTGTACGGTAATGGTATCGCAAAAACTAGCTATATTAATTGGATTGTTGATTACCAAAAGCAACAAGGAGTAGATGCCACTAACACTATCACTACTTTATTAAACAATCTAGATGTAAGATTAGTTTATAGACTAGCTGGATACAGCGATAAAGATCAGTTGCAGTTCTTTGTTGAGAAACCATCTCCAACCAACATTAATTCTTCATTATTAATTCCTGACGAGAGCTATTCTGTTCTGTTATATGAGAATCAACCATTTGATAGTATCATGTTCAGCGGCATTATTGTGCAGCAGAATGAAGGATATTGGACTGTATTTGGTAATTCACAAGACCTCGCATACTTTGAAATCCTTGATCCTATGTACAGCGGTCAGACAGAAACAATAACCATATTAAAACAGACGATTAAAATCACAACTTCCTATTATAAAACAAAAACCCTGATTCCTTATGGCACTGCATTTTATAATACACAAGAACTGTCACAATTTATATTAGCATATGGGGCCAACCTAGAATCTAAAGGAATGATTTTTAACAATACCCAGAATGGTATGGTAATAGACTGGAAGCAAATGGTCTATGAATTCCTATATTGGACCCAGACTGGTTGGACTAACGGTAGCCTCATCACGTTAAATCCTGCTGCGACAGACATGTCTATTGATCCAGCAACTGCATTGGTTCAGCCGCTGACCGTCCAAGAGCATAACTTCATACTGAATCAAAATCTATATCCTATCAATCTGAAGGACCTATGCATCAATCGTGACGGAACTGCGTTTAATGTCCATACGTTGAACAATGGCGATGCTATGGCATATGCCCAGTTTAACATAAGCAACTTTGAACATGGTATCGTATTTAATAACACGACCCTGTTTAACGATGTGATATATAACCTAGTTACTGGTCTGCGCCAGAATCGCATCAGTGTCCGAGGCGCGAAGTCTGCTGAATGGAACGGTACTGTAAATGCTCTAGGCTTCATCTTCAATCAGAATAACATTCAGCAATGGAACGGAAATTTAAAGTACACCAAAGGCGAGATTGTTATCTACAAGAATAAGTATTGGGCTTCACAAAAAGTAATAGAGCCGGCAATGACCTTTGACCAACTGGCATGGCAAGAGATCACATATGACACATCAAAGCAAGGATTGTTGGCGAACCCATCTACCCGTGCATATGAGAGTACGCTTTATTATGACATCTATCAAGCAAACCTGCAGCAGGATGCTGATCTACTCGCGTTCTCCTTGATCGGTTATCGTCCTAGAGATTATCTCGCACTTATTGATCTTACCGACATTGCACAAGTTCAAATATATCAGAACATGATCATCAATAAGGGCACGCTAAATGCTATCAATGCATTTAATGGCGCCAACCTCCCACAAGGAGGAATTCAATACCAGACATTTGAGAATTGGTCTATTAAGATAGGTGATTACGGTGGAGTATTAAATCAGAACTTCATTGACTTCAGGACTGATCAAAAATACATGACCGGAGACCCTTCAATCATCAGCTTGACTGATGGTACTGGTCCATCAACCCCAGGATCACTGCAAGTCATCCCTATATATAATTTGTTCAACTATAGTAGACAGATTACTAATGAAAACATTTTGAACACTACTAGCACCGAACCTACATCATTCCTATTCCCTAGTGCAGGATATGTCAACTTCAATGATATCAAGATGTCTTCTTATTTCTATTCTGGCTTACCAACCGCAGTAGATAAAACTGGAACTATAATTCCTATTCAGAACTTCTATGTAGGTGAATATCTTTGGCTGGCTAACTTCAAGGAGAAGTGGGCAGTCTATAGATGGAAAACTATCGGTGAAATAACTGCCGTTCAGAATAATCTTAATCAGACTGCTACTATTACCTTCTCTCAACCTCATGGATTGCAGGCATTAGATCCTATGGCAATCGTCAACTTCTCAACACAGATAGATGGTTATTATCTAGTGGTTCAGTCTGTAAATCTTTATCAAGTAATTATTAACATCTCGTTGCCTACTTCATCTCCTGTTATCATTCAGGGTGGAGGATTGGGTATGTCCTTTGAATCGCATCGGGTCGCAACCCCATCAGAACTCATTAGCTATGATCTTACTGAAAATGAATTCATAGCCAATACCTTCTGGGTAGATGAAAACAATGACGGCAGTTGGGCAGTCTATCGCAAGACTATAAACTACCTCTATCAAAATGCGCTAGAAAAACTTGAATCAACCACATTAGGCACTGCGGTTGCTTATACACCTGATATCGGTTATATGATAAGCGACGCCGGTGAAGGTAAAGTATACATTTATTCTTACAATGCATTAACTGAATCATATGCATTAGGTCAGACATTTACACAAGGTGCATCTTTTGGTTCCAATATCGTATATGCAGGAAATACTTATGTAATCACTCAGCCTGAGAATACTGCTTCGGTGTATGTCTATGTATTAAACAACACGAATATTACCTACAATGATCTTATTCTAGCACAGACAATCGTTCCAGCAGCAGCAGATAAGGTTGCTATCTCAGGTGATGGAAACTGGATCTATGTTTCTGATGTCACCAGCAATCTGGTCTATGTATATCGTAAAGGTAACATAAATCTTAATGCAGGGTATTTCACATTAGGTCAAACATATGTTATCACTAGCGTAGGTGACACTGACTTCACTGCTATCGGAGCGGCTGATAATCAGATTGGCATCACTTTTGTTGCAACTGGAATAGGCACAGGAACTGGTACTGCGACACAGGTCACATATGAGTTGGCAAACACGATTGTTGGAAGTGATGTGGGAATCGTTTCAGGTGATAAGTTTGGTTTCTCGCTCTCAACGAACTACAATGGAGATACGCTTGTCGTAGGTGCACCATTCAAAGACTATAGTCCGACAATTAGCAACTGGGGTACTGCTTATACATACCAGAGAACCCTGCAAAACTTCATAGCTAACTATACTTCGGTCACAGGGAGTCCGCAACAGTTCACATTGGCATGGACTCCAGATCAGATAACTAGACCAATAACCGGAGTTAGCAGTAACTTCATAGCGGTCTCTAGTGCTGCCGGACTTAGCGTAAATGATCCAGTAATCTTTAGTGGTGGTTCATTAGGCATCTCTGGTATTCAACCCCTGACTGTCTACTATGTCTGCGAGATCGTTAGTGATACCTTCACGATTAAAACATCCCGTTCAACGAATACCCCTATTAATCTAGCAGACTGCACCGGACTGACTTGCAATGTATACGACCAGATCGCTCCGCTATATGTTTCTCGTAATGGTGTATCAGTAACTGACAACAACTATGCTGTGATCGGTACCACATTCTATTATACGGCGCCACTATTAGCAGGAGATATCATCTCTGTAAATGATAGCCAGTTCACCCTAGCACAAGAACTCACTTCAATCTACACGAATAGACCTGATGTTGAGTTCGGATACGCTACAGATATGAATACCTTTGGTACAAATATTCTTGTCGGTTCACCATACGAGATTGACACTAACGGTGAAGAAGGTGCTGTATACAGTTATATAAATGGTGGTGCAAGATACGGCATGGTTATAGGTACTGCTGAATGCAATGTCACTGGTAATAAAACTGTATTGATAAATGGTTATACAGTAAATCTAAATGCAGGCGATGCAGCTAGCATAGCTAACATCATAAATCATAGCAAAATCATAAATGTCCAAGCAGCGGCAACAGACGACAATAAGTTGATCATTCAACTTATCAATACAACCATTGCTCCGGTCAATAACAAATTGGTTATCAGTGCGTTTGATGATACTGTTCTGTCAGAACTAGGAATTACCCTATATACAGAGACGCAAATAATCAAATGCCCACATGGTACAGGTCCGACTGAGTTCGGTTCTACTATCAAAATCAGCGGCAATAGTGTGGTAATCTCTGCGCCAGTAGGTACAAGATATGAAGGCACTGTGTTTGATTTTGTGGACCAATTTAATCTAGACAATGACACTGTATTTGACAATAATGCTACACAGTTTGTTGATGCGTATCCGAATGCAGGTGCCGTCTACATGTTTGACTATCTTGCAAACTACAACGAGAATATATCTGATCCAGGTGCATATGTATATGCACAGAGCGTGAATGACAAATCACTTGATTATGGATACGAACCAAGATATGGCACTGCATTAGACTTCAACGATAATGTAGTTGTTATAGGTACGCCTAACTTCATGCCTTCAACTCAAGGCGGACAAGTCATATCATATTTAAATGAAACGGGTATTTCAGACTGGGCAGTATACAGAAATTCTGCTCCAGTAGTAGATATCAATCTTATTCAGAATACACAGTTATACAGCGCCACTACTAATAACACACTTGTAAATCTGGATTATATAGATCCTCTGCAAGGTAAACTATTAGGTGCAGCAAGAGAGAACCTTGACTTTATAACTGGTACTGACCCTGCAAAATACAATGTTGATGCTTCTGGCCAATCGGGTATGATTTGGGGCGCCGAACATGTGGGCAGGCTATGGTTAGATACGACTAACATCAGGTTTGTGAATTATCACCAAAACGATGACGCTGTTTACAACAGCCAATATTGGGGTGCCGTCTTTCCGGGATCAGATGTAGCAGTCTATAGCTGGATCGCAAGTTTCGTTCCTCCTGTAAACTATCAGGGTCCTGGTGTACCCTATGATGTGAATACATATTCAGTTAACAATACCTTGAATGCTTCAAATATAATCTCACCTGTATACTATTTCTGGGTTCGCAATACTAATATCATCTTTAGTAAGACTAACAAGACGCTATCAGATAGCGTTGTCGCATCCTACATCCAAAATCCAATAGCATCGGGTATCTCATTTATGGCACCGTTGCTTCCAAATACATTCGCGCTATACAATGCGTTGAGCTATTTCAATAATACTGATACTGTGTTCCATATAGGATTCGCGAATGGTACTACTGATGACGCATATCACCAAGAGTTCGCCCTTATCAGAGAGAACTATCCTGATGACTTCTTGCCAGGATTTCCTAAAATCTCGCATGGCAACGTGTATAATCAGTATGGCACACCTACATCACTGTATGCTAGGATGCTTGACTCGCTGTCAGGGTGCGATCCTTCCGGTGAGATTGTTCCGGATCCAGCGCTGCCGCTCGCAGTACAATCCGGTGTTCAATCAAGACCAAAACAGAGTTTCTTCTATGATAGATTCTTGGCACTTAAAAACTATCTAACATATGCGAATACTACACTCGCACAGTATCCTATCTTTGAACTCAGAGAAGAACTATCCTTCTTGTTCCTAATAGGGCCTATAAATCCAAGCAATGGTCTTNCTTATTACGACACGACCCAGTACTGGAGTTACATAGACTGGTGGGCACCTGGTTATGGCAATAGCACGAGAGCGACTATACAAGTCGCGTTCTATGCTGACCTGTCCGCTCTCAATCCTCCGGTAAATACGCTAGCAAAGGTCCTACAGAACGGCGCCGGTAAATGGGAAATCTATAACTATAATGGTAATGGAAACTGGAGTAGGATTGGTTTAGAGAACGGCACTATTGAGTTCAGTAGTTATCTATGGGATTATGCTGCTGGACATCTAGGATGGAGCGGTAATTTCTATGACACGACTCCTTTTGATCTGTATCCGAGCGAAGAGACAAGGAATATCATACGGGCGTTGAACGAACAAATCTATATCAATGACCTGTTGATATATAGAAACGAGAGTCTGATCCTATTATTTGAATATATCCAAAGCGAAACTTCTGAATCTCAGAACTTCTTGCCTTGGTTAAACAAGACCTCACTGCTTGATGTCTTTCATACCGTTCGCGAGTTGCTTCCGTATGAGACATTCAGGACGGACGATGAAGTATTCCTAGAAGGTTACATCAACGAGACAAAGCCATATCATGTCGTGATAAAAGACTTTGTGTTCACCTATACTGGTACTGATGTATATCAAGGGGATATAACTGACTTTGATGTCCCGGCGGAATGGAATAGCACATATCAGCAGTTCATCTCGCCGCAACTTACTGATGCAACTTATCCTAGCAGCCGATATGAATATACATTGAACGATCCTATCTGGCAGACTCAACCTTACAATCAATGGTTTAACAACTATGGTGTCTCGCTTGCTGGTTCTGCGAACTACCCTGTATCTACACTTGAGACATATTTGACGCACGGTACCCAAGAGATCGTTGTTGATAATAGTTCGGGTTTCCCTATTAATGGTGTCATCACTATCGGAACTGAGAAAATAGGGTACTCAGCAGTAGATCGCGGAACTAACACACTGAGTGGATTAGAACGCGGGGTAGATGGCACTCCGGTGAGTGATCATATTCCTGGAGAAAAGATTTATATTGATCTTCCTCCTGTGTTAGTTCTCAATGGCGGAACTGGATATGCAAATCCACCTAAGGTAACTGCTTACATAGATACTAGCAAGTATCCATCACCAACAAAGATTGCCCAGTTTGAACCAGTGATGTATCTGGATTCAGTGTTGCAAATTAACTTGATTGATCCGGGACAAGGATATGTTGTTACTCCTGAAATAATTGTTGAACCATCAGAAATACTGTATTTCACTAATGATGAGATAGATCCCGTTTTACATACTATTACTATCTACGCACCTAATCTTAAAACTGGATCTATGATTCAATATGTCAACACCGCGCAGTCAAATACCGGAAATCTAATCAATGGTCAATGGTATTATGTGGGCGTCGTGGCGACATCTCCTAATATTATTGTAGCCCTATATTCTACCTATAACAATGCTATTAATGATTATGACAGGGTTCCTATTCTTAAGACTGGTATCGTTTCTCCCCAATTGATGTCATTGAATCTAGGCGCAAGAGCGTTTGCTGTTACTTCCTCTACACCTACAAGAGAGAACAACATAACGATCAAGTTTGATCGTACCTCTTATACGTCGCAAGTCCAAGACTGGGTAGAAGCTGAATACTATGGGTCATACTTTGCTGGGAACTACAACAACTCCAATGCGATTGCGAGTTCACAGTATACGCTTGAAAACATAAATCCTAACATCAACACTATCCTTGCTAGTGCACAGGGTTTTGTACTTGAGGTAACCGATGTTGAGAATAATAGACAGTTAATTTGGTCTTCGTTCATCCGATATGTTGCAAGCACTCAGAGTGCTGATAACTCTATCACTCTTATTCCGCAAGACGGAAATAATAATCCGATGAGCCCAGAACCAAACGCTTCTGGTACGACAATCGGTTTCTATGTTGGTATGCCTGTGAAGTTTACCGGTGCAGCGATTGGTGGATTAGTAGATGGCGTAGAATATTATGTGTTAGATGTCATTGATGAACTAAATTTCACTATATCCGAAACGATTGGTGGACCGGTCTTGGCTCTAACTGATGCTACTGTTTCTTTATCAGGGCTGCAATGTATCTCTGGTGAAGTTGTTGATACTGCTATTGTGTCTGTGAATTATCCAGGAATCATGCAGGCTACAGCTACTACAGCAAACACCAATGCGATCACTATTCCACTAAGTGCAATAGGTACCGGTGGTACTATTGGATTTTATCCTAATCTTCCAGTATTCTTTACCGGAGATGTCTTCGGTGGTGTCATAGAAAATCATAACTATTATGTTACATCAGTAATTGATGATCAAAACTTCACTATGTCATTGACTGAGAATGCATTGACAACTACGGTCCTTGCTACCACATCTGTTACTAACATTCTGACGGTAGATTCTACTGCTGGATTCTCGGTTAACGATCCTATCATAATCAATACAATGATTATTGCAGGAAATAACGCGAATACATTCGGTAATATAGTTTCTGGTACAACATATTATATCCGTCAGATTCTAAGTACAACTGAGATGATTATCTCAACTGAGATTAATGGAAATGAATTTGTTCTTTCTACTGTAGTCGCAGCATCAGATACATCAGCCGTTCTTACTAATCAAAAAGATACATTGACCCTAACTACAGCAACCGGTTCAATGACAATAAATGTTCTTCTTCCGGTAAGTCCAGGACAAGTTAACGGTCAGTTGTTTACTATGTACAATACCTCTTCTCCGTATACTGATATTCCTGCAGGATCCCCAAATAATCTAGTATCTCAATCGGTTGCAGCTACGATCTCTACAGTAAACAGAATAGCGATGGGAAGCACTGCTGGATTATATGTAAATATGCCTATCAGGTTCAATAATTCAATCGGTGGATTATCTACGAGTACAACTTACTATGTCTTAACATCGGGGGTTATTACTACCACTGTAACTAGTACCTCATCAACAAGCAACTTGATGACATGCGGTAATACTGATTCTCTATTTGTAGGCATGCCTATAGTATTCTCTGGCGTTCAATTAGGTGGCATCGTCATTGGGCAGACATATTACATCTATTCTATCGCAAGTTCTACTCAATTCTCTATCTCTGTGGACGGCATAACTCAACTGCCTCTTCAAGAGGATAATGGTACGATGACAGGAACAGGCGATCAATATATAACGGTGTCTACATCTTCGGGTGGATCCGAAGAACCAGTGACAGACGATGCTGTACAAGAAACCGAAGTAACCCAATATGTGACTGCTCCGGCTGCTTTTGATATATCCTATATATTGGGCGGATATGCAATAATCATAGCAGATCCGGGTTCTGGCTTTGCTGTCAACAACACCTTTACAATCAGCGGAACAGAAGTTGGAGGAACTTCTCCTGCTAATGATGTGACAGTGACCGTTACCGGAATTGACTCTAGTGGTGGGATCAAGACTGTTTCCGCTTCAGGAAAACCATTCGGAGTTGACCTGAGCTACTACTTAAAGGTATATTCACCTAATCAGTTTGAAGTGTATTCTAATCCTCTGATGACTGTTCCGGTAAGTGGCATAGATTTCCCGTATGTCGGCTTTACAACAACTACTGCTACAGCAGCAACAGCAAGTAACGACAGAATCACTGTTGGAAATAGCGCATTGTTTAATCTAAATGACCCAGTAGTCTTTACTGGAAACATCTTTGCTAGCGAGATAACATTAGGTCAAACTTATTATATCAAGAGCATTCCAACTAGCACAACTGTAACTTTAAGCGCAGAACCAAACGGCACTACATTGAATATTGTAACTGATAGTTCAGGCTCAATGACAATGGCTAAACCAGGTAGTTTCGCACTATTACCTGAACCATTCTTCTTCAATCAATCTATCGTGAAGTACAACAACAGGGTATGGAGTTGCTTGATCTCTAACAATGACCCAACATTTGTGTTTGGTAAATGGGAACTACTAGATTCTGGTGACAATAGATTGAATGCTATGGATAGAACTATTGGCTACTATCAACCAACTATCAATATGCCAGGCGTAGACCTTACTCAGTTGTTTGAGGGTGTGACCTATCCTAATCCAGTATATTATGGTAATCAATTCCAACCATCAGACCAGTATACATTAGACACATTATTACAGGATCTGCCCTTCACTGCCACAGTTCCTGCACGATATGATGTGCAAGGTGCACCATTTCAATATGGATACGGCCCAGAAGAATTGGTGCCCGGAGTGATCACAGACAACTTAGCATTGATCGTGAATACACGTCCTGGATCGTCATGGGACGCTCCGGGATATGCTAATACCGGATACAATGTTATCTCTATTGAGTTTGCAGGTGAGTTAGCAGGTCAATCTGATTATAGTTTTGCAGGTATCAGCCAATGCCCAGCAGAAGTGTTTGTTCAATTGGTCGATCCCGTCAATGACCTAGGCACAACGCTCTCTGTCAATGACTACACGGTCGATTGGATCACAAAAACGGTAACTCTTGATACTGCAACAACGCAAGGCGTAAGACTTGATGTGTACGAAGTTGGAAACGGTAATCAACTCGTGAAGTCAAACAGTGATACTTCTCCTATTAGAACAAGTGCAATAACTGGGTTTAATGAGATATATCTAGATTGTGCATACAGTTCAAACGACGGTAGTTGTGTTGTTCAGCCAGGCCTAAACGGCGAAGTCTGGACTGCACCTATCGCTTATCATAACGGTATGAAGTTGAATTTCGGCGTGACAAACACGGTGACACAAACAAGTTCAGCAGACAACACTGTGCAAACAAATTCAACCTTCGGTATGAATGTAGGAGATGCTATCGTATTTAATGACGGTATCACTGCGTTTAACTCTAACATTGTCGCATTTACTACATATTATGTGAATACTATATCCTTAGATGGAATATCATTTACTATATCTGCAACAATATCTGGTCCAACTCTAACTTTAAATACTGGATCTGGTACTGCGTACTTCGTGACTAATGATTATGCATTTGGCACCCAACCTGGAGGTATCTACGCGACGATCATCTTCCCTACCAATACATACAACAATTCTGATGACTACCTAGTATATTCTGCATTTGGAGAAACAACGCCAGTTCAATATGGTTACACTATTCCAGAAACACAGACATTTATTAGTACGGGCTCCCCTACATTCACATTAACTAACTATGTGAATACTCAGGATGCAATCAACGCTATAGTAGAAGTCAATGGGGTAAGACAGACATCTTCATCATATTCTATTGATACCGTAACCAATGTTATTACTTTCGGAAGCGCTCCGGATTCTGGTGCAACTGTAACGGTAACTACGTACAACAATACTGATCAACAGTATCTCAATACTCAATACGGTCTGACTGGAAACACTGTTGCAGGAATAGCTATTATTAATACCACGATCACTGACGATAATCCTACAACAACAATACAGACTGCAATACTAAACAACTTCTCAGAAAATGATCTAGTAAATATTGATGGCGTGGTTGGTACTACCCAGCTTAACGGAAATAGTTACTATGTTCATATTATTGACGGTTTTACTTTCGGAATCTATACGCAGCCATATGTAATAGGCGGGCCTAACTATCCGGTAACTGATGTTACGGGATATGTTAGTGGTGGATTCGTCTGGAAACAAGGTACATATAGCCTAATAACGACCACTGCTAGCCAGTCTATATCAGGCGGCAATGAGATCGTAGTGGATTCAACTGCCGATCTAGTCGTTGGTACACCAGTATACTTCTCTGTGCCCGGTCGTGCCAATGGAGACAATGTACTAGGTGGATTGATTCAGGGAACAGAATACTATGTAAGCATAATAATAGATATTCATAAATTCACTGTCTCTAGTGTAAGATATGGACCTGATGTAGTCCTTAGCGCAGACACTAATAATGTAAATGTGTCACAGTGGGCCCAGACTAATGTAGATCGCCTATGGGTCACTATTGATGGACTGCGTGTCCCTTCTTCCAGCATTAGGCTTTCCGCAGTCAATGATGTAGGCATCTTGTCACAGATAACAGCTGGACAAGAAGTCATAATAACAAGCATGGTACCTAGTGCAACACCAAATGAAGAGACATACTTTAATTTTGTAAATAAATCGGGTATTTTTGATGTGTATCGTGCTAATGCAAATACCGCGACTTGGCTAACGCGACCTCTTAATGCAGCAGATGCAAATATCTATGTAAATGATGTTGCCACATTAACAACAACTATCGTTCAACAATCGCTTGTTCCAGCAATAAGCGATGACACTTATTACTATATTGGACTTGATGCAGATAAAAATACAATAACATCGCTGACAATATATAATAATACCTCTCTAATAGATTCTTCTTATTACAGTATCGTTATATTGGATTCGGCTCCGTTTGTAAAGATAAGTTCATCGGCTCCTGTTGCTCAAAATGATTCACTTACTATTAATATACTTGAAGGCAATACAATCTATATTAATGGTGAAGAAATTAAATTTGGTACTGTAGTATTATCAGGTAATTATCTAACTAATCTAACACGCGGAGTTAATGGTACTGGCATTCAACCAATAATACCAGAATATACTGAAGTGTATGGACTATTGCCAACAAATAGATTGTCAGATACTTACTATGATGAAACATGGAATTCATATGTTTATAACACCACAGATGGCGATCCGCTACAGATAAGCGTAACTGTTCCTGCTAAATTCTTACAGACGGACGTAACCTAAATGATAAATAAAGAAATGAAACAAGAATTTAACAAACAAAAAACCAATAGTTATTCAAATGCTAAACCAAATGAAACTAGCGGTATTTATTTTTCTTCTGGCGTAAAGATTTTTGATCCAAACACAAAAGAAATTTTGGTCCAAAAAAGAGGGGACGACTGATGTCTATTATTAACCTGTCGCTTAAGGTTGAGGGCCGGATAAAGATATTTGATCCCAATTCTGGTGAAATTTTTGTAGAAAAGAAAAATGCTATAAACTATGAAAATTTTTCTGAAGCATTAGCCGATACGATAAGTGACCGTGGCTATGGTTATATTTATCAGATGGCATTTGGTAATGGTGCATCTTCTATTGATGAAACTGGTGTCATCACATATCTTCCTCCAAACACAACAGGTCAAAATGCCGCGCTCTATAATCAAACCTATGCAAAGATTGTAGATGATACGAGTGTATTCAATCTAGACCCAACTAGGAATAAGATGACAGTTTTACACACATCTGGAAATTTATATACAGATATCGTAGTGCAATGCTTGTTAGATTACGGTGAACCACCTGGACAGATGGCATTTGATAACAGCACATCAACGGATTCATCATACATCTTTGATGAGTTAGGTCTTTTGGCCAACTACGGCTTAGATGTTAACGGTAATCCTATCACAAGATTGTTGACGCATGTGGTATTCCACCCTGTGCAGAAGTCATTGAACAGACAGATCCAGATAGACTATACTGTCCGAATCCAAAGCCTTACCAATCTAGTGACTATTTAACCTTAGTGAGAGTGTAGAAGTGTCATATCAAATCTATAGAACAAATGGTACTCTACTAACGACTATCCCTGACGGCACCGCCAACACCACTAGCACTTCATTAACATTACCAGGTAGGAGTTACCCAGGATACGGTCTAGTCGTGGATACCAACTTTGTTCATCAACTGGAAAACTTTTCAAATAGTACTCCGCCGGTCAATCCAATCGTAGGTCAACTATGGTACAATACTACTGACAGCACTCTACACATATGTCCATCAGATGGAATAACAAATGCTGGGCAGTGGCTAGCGATACCGGTCTCAGGAAACGATGGTAACTTCACACTAAGCAATGTGACTATCACTGGTAGCATCAATGTTGACGGAACCGCTACTGCCGCACTACTTGCAGGATCAGGGGCTAACCTAACTAACTTGAATGGTGCCAATGTCTTGGGAATCGTCGCATCAGCCAATGTCGCTGCTACGGCAAATACAGTTGCAGGTGCCAATGTCACAGGTACGGTAGCGAATGCGGCATATGCAACACTCTCCGGTACTGCAACTACGATTGCAGGTGCTAATGTCACAGGTACGGTAGCGAATGCGGCATATGCGACGAGTGCAGGTAATGCAGCATATGCAACACTCGCTGGTACTGCGAGTGCAGTTTCGGGCATCGTAGCGAATGCGACATATGCAACGAGTGCAGGGAACGCTGTGTATTCATCTACTGCGATCACGGTGACAGCAAATAGCCAACCAAATATAACAACTCTGAATCGGATCACTACAATAAGCACGGGCGGAAGTACTACACCGGGTACTATCACAGGAACTTGGTCATTGACGACTGGATCAACCCTCATCGCAACATATGCTGACTTAGCAGAATTTTACGAAGCAGATGCGGAATACGAATCAGGAACAGTCGTAGAGTTTGGTGGAGAAAAAGAAGTCACGCTGGCAGAAGATTCCACTAATAAGGTAGCCGGCGTCATATCTACTAATCCTGCTTACATAATGAATGCATCTTGTTCTGGTATCAAGGTAGCGATTGCCCTGCAGGGACGAGTACCGTGCAAAGTATGCGGGGACATCAAGAAGGGCGATATGCTTGTCAGTGCCGGAGACGGATATGCAAAAGCGTCAGCCGATCCTAAGATGGGTACAGTTATTGGAAAAGCCCTCCAAGGTCATTCGGGTGAAGGTATGATAGAAGTAGCTATCGGTAGACTATAAGATAAATAAGTACAACGAGGCGATTCAAAGATGGCATATACGATTCTAAAAAGCAACGGTACAGTACTAACGACCATTCCTGATGGTACGATCAATACTACTAGTACCTCATTAGGGTTGCCGGGAAGAAACTTTGCAGGATACGGACAAGCAACAGACGAAAACTTTGTATATCTCGTAGAAAACTTTGCTCGTGCGACTCCACCTGCATATCCCTTGACAGGTCAACTATGGTATAATACTAATAACGGTACTCTAAATGTATGTCCAGCAGACGGAACAACTGATCCTACTCTTTGGGTCACATTAGCATCAACCTCATCTACTGGTAATACATCATTCGGAAATGTTACTATTACCGGCGGAATACAAGCAGCTAGTATCAATATTACTGGAGCAGTCACAGCAAATTCTGGGACATTGGGATATCTTACAGTCAGTTCAAATGCAGCTATCGCTAATCTGACTGCGGCTAATGCTAATATTGGTAATCTATTAACAAATAATATTACTACAGGATCTACTGCAAATTCAGGAACACTTACCGGCGTATGGACTGTCAATGGTACAGGTATCGCTAACGGAATCAACGGAACATCTACATGGATCACGGGTGGTAACTTAGTAGTAGGTGGAATAGGAAGTCCACTAGGAATTAGAACAGATGGTTATTACTTTGCTAACGGTAGCCCTGTCTCGTTCTCAGGTACATATGGCAATTCAAATGTTGCTAGTTATCTACTCACTGCTAATATACCAATCTTTGCTAGCACAGTTACCGCGACTGCCCTGACTACTGGAAGTTCTGCTAATGCTGGTAGCATCACTGGAAACTGGTCATTGACTGCTGGTTCAAGAATCATCGCTACTTATGCTGACTTAGCTGAACGTTTCGCTGCTGATGACGTGTATGATGCAGGTACTGTCGTTTCTCTTGGTGGAAATGCAGAAATCACTGCGGTACAGTTTGAACTATCAGAAGATGTATTCGGGGTCATTTCTAACACTGCTGCATACTTGATGAATGGAATGGCAGGAGGTGACCACACTCACCCTGCCGTAGCTGTCTCAGGTAGAGTCCCGGTCAAGGTCACTGGTGCAGTCAAAAAAGGTGATCGTTTAGTCAGTGCAGGCGATGGTCTTGCTCGTTCTGCGACTCCGGGAGAAGCATCATTCTTCAACGTCATAGGTAGAGCATTAGCAGATAAGACCGATCCTATTGTAGGTTTTGTTGAAGCCTTCGTGACTATTAAATAATAGGAAAAAGAAAAGATGAGTTACGCACAATTTGGATCAATACAGGCAGCAGACTTTAACACATTTGTCGGCGGCAATCCTACATCTACTGCAAACACATTGAACGCAGTATGGGCAACAGGTAGTAATATTTCGGGTTACGGGCAGACTTCTGTTGCCAACGTTGCTATCGGGCAATCAATCGTGGCTCCAGCA
>TBL_comb47_HYPODRAFT_10000677_pt1 | contig 45000 bp, 40 predicted proteins | sample TroBogypolimnion_40_FD_10682 | JGI IMG/M metagenome (IMG submission 10682)
TTTGGCCACCCTGTTGGTGCCTCGGGCCTGCGAATGATCTTCGAGTGTTGGCTCCAGCTGCGAGGCGAAGCCACCCCAGAGCGACAACTCAAACTCAAGAGCACCAAAGCCATGACCCACAACCTCGGGGGCTATCCCGGAGAGATGGTGTCCTTTGTCTCCGTGCTCGGTACCGAACTCGACGCCTAGAACCTCTCAGGTTAAAAACGACTCAAGTGGTCGGTAGTTCATCGAGTGTGCTTCCGCCACTGGCTCGTAGGTAACCTCACCCCTGACGACGTTTACGCCTTCGGCCAATGCCTGATCGGACTGCACGGCGCTCTGCCATCCGTGGCGAGAAATCTCGAGTGCGTAGGGCAATGTGGCATTAGCCAGCGCTTGGGTAGAGGTGTTCGGATATGCCCCGGGCATATTGGCTACGCAATAAAACAGCGACTCATGGACCTTGAACGTAGGGTCCGAATGCGTGGTGGCTCTCGTCGACTCGAAGCATCCGCCCTGGTCGACTGAGATATCAACCAGCACCGAGCCTGGCTTCATCGTGGCCACCATCTCGTCCGTGACCAGCTTCGGTGCTCGCGCACCGACGACGAGGACTGCTCCAATGACAATATCGGCATCCTTGAGATATTCTTCTATCGCGTGTTGAGACGAGGCTACCGTTTGTACTTCGCCTTTGAAGTGGTGGTCCATCTCACGCAAGCGATCCAAGTTTCGATCAAAGAGTGCCACGTGCGCCTGCATCCCAAGCGCCAGCGTTGCCGCGGCCATGCCGGCGACACCTGCACCGAGGACAACCACCTTGGCGGCGTCTACGCCTGGAACACCGCAGATCAAGGTTCCACGTCCGCCAGATGCACGCTTCAAGTGGTACGCCGCCATGATCGGTGCCATACGGCCAGCCACTTCGCTCATCGGCGTCAACAGAGGTAGCGAGTTGTTCGCCATCCGAACGGTTTCATAAGCAATTGCCGTGTTGCCTGCTGCGACGAGGGCTTCGGTACACGAAAGAGACGCCGCTAAGTGCAGGTAGGTGAACAGCACTTGGTCGTTACGAGCTGAGAGTCGTGGATATTCTTCAGCAATCGGCTCTTTTACCTTCATGATCATGTCTGCTGATGCCCAAATATCGTCGACGTCGTCGACGATCTTTGCCCCTTGAGCGATGTAGTCAGCATCCGTGATCGCCGAACCTACGCCCGCATTCGTCTCGATGACGACGTCGTTTCCAGCGTTGAGTAACTCACGCACGCCTGACGGCGTGATTGCTACTCGATATTCGTCTGACTTAATTTCTTTGGGGACTCCAACTAACATGAGGTTTTACTCCTTGGCTTGGAAAATCGAAAACCAAATCGAACTAATCAAGTTCGCTGTAGGCGATGGTCTTGGTCTTGAAAAAGTCACCTTTCGTCGTAAATCTGGCCAAGACGGCTAGCGGGATTCCAACCCCCAATACGATCAGATCCGGCGTGGCGGTACCCACGTCACTTTTCATGATCCAAAATCCGATATAGATCAAGAACACTCCCGAGATGAGGGGCAAAAAGACTCCGGTAAAGAAAAACCCAAGCTTCTTAAATGCCATTTTCCGGAATCCCCAAGCACAGGCAATTCCCGTCAGTCCGTAATAGAACGCCACCAAAATTCCGATATCTCCAACCAGTTTGCTCAAAAGTTGGTTCACTGACGTCACGCCGGTCGAGAGCAAAATTCCGGCCAAAGAGAATAAGGCCAACGCAACCGTTCCAAAAGCCGGTGTGAGGAACTTGTGATGAATCTTGCCAAAGACCGCAGGGAATACCTTGTCACGCGACATCGAATAGGCAATACGTGCTGCAGGAAGAAGAGTCGTCTGTGTGGTCGCTACCGTGGAAGAGATTACGGCGAAAATCATGACGTAGCCGGCCCAAGAGCCAAAGAGTTGGTTACCAAAATAGAAGAGAACGTTGGCTCCCTGATCAGAGATCTCTTTCGGGGTCAGCAACATCTGCACTGCAATCAAATTCAACATGAAGACAGCGAGGAGGAGCCACATCGAAATAATTGCACCCCGTCCAGGAGTGACGCTTGGGTTTTTCGTCTCCTCGTTCAGGTTAACNGCTGTNTCCCAACCCCAAAAGAAGAAGGCGCCAAGTGCAACCCCACCAGCGACGGCCCCCATTCCTCCTTGGTGGAAAACCGTCANTGGGTTCAGCCAACCAAAATGAAAACTTGTTGAGTTATGGGGGTGACTGACCANAACTTTGATAATTCCACCAATTGAAAATCCTATGACNACGATGTACTCAATAAGAACGAGGACCCACTGCAAGTTGGTCGTCCATCGAATTCCATACACGCAGATCGCCGTAATCAGCACCAACCAGATGATGGCGATCACGGCAGTCAACCAGACATTGGCAGCGGTCGAACTATTGATCCACCCAACGGAATTGGCGAACTGCAAGGTATAGGCACCAGCAAGAATTGGCGCAGAAACACAGAAAATGGCAGACGTTGCCACCTGAACCCAACCATTGAACCACCCGACATAAGGACTCAGAAGTTTTGACAACCACGAGTACGAGGCACCACAGTCAGGATCCTTTCGATTGAGGTGGAAATACGAGTGGGCAATGAACAGCACCGGCACAAAACTCATGATGATGACTGACGGAGCATGCAGGCCAACCCCAGCGAGTACGAATACTAATGAAATCGTTGAAGCCAATGAATACGCTGGGGCAACTGACGAAACAGCGACTGCAGTTGCATCAAACAAATTCAACTCACTGGCTTTGAGTTGCGCTGTTTCTTCCGAAACCCGGACGGGAACTCCAAATGGACCTTCAACCTCGCGCATCGTCATTTTTATCCCCTCTCAAAAAATCAACGCTCTTCAACACTACCCTTCGATGTTGCTCATCACATGCTTGATGCGGGTGTAGTCCTCAAAGCCATACTTCGAGAGGTCCTTGCCATACCCAGAGTTTTTAAAGCCACCGTGTGGCATTTCGGCGACGATTGGAATATGGGTGTTAATCCACACACACCCGAAGTCCAGGTCTCGAGCAAAGCGCATCGCGCGGCCGTGGTCTTTCGTCCACACGCTCGACGCCAAGCCATACTGCACGCCATTTGCCCATTCAATGGCTTGTGCCTCATCGCTAAATTTCTGCACAGTGACGACAGGCCCAAAGATCTCATTTTGGATCATCTCGTCGTCTTGGTTCAGTCCAGAAACGACACTCGGGGCGAAGAGGTAACCACGCTCCCCTACTTGGCTTCCCCCGGTGACGACCGAGGCATGCGACGGCGTTCGTTCAAAGAACCCTTGAATCCGAGCCAATTGATTGGCGTTGTTGACTGGCCCAAAGTCAGCATCTGGGTTATCGGTACCACCAACGGTTGTACCCTGCGCTGCTTCAGCTAATGCGGCGACAAAATCATCATGGATCTTTGGTCCCGCTAAAACCCGGGTAGCTGCGGTGCAGTCTTGGCCGGCATTGAAGTAACCCGCTCCAGCAATACCGGCTGCAGCTGCTTCGATATCGGCGTCGTCAAACACAATGACCGGGGCCTTGCCGCCCAGTTCAAGGTGGACACGCTTGAGGGAAGGTGCTGCCGTTGCCGCTACTTCCATTCCGGCGCGTACTGATCCGGTAATCGAGACCATCTGAGGTGTGGGGTGCTCAACGAGCATGCGTCCGGTGTCGCGATCTCCAACCACGACGTTAAACACACCTGCGGGGAGATACTCCGCCATGATTTCAGCCATCCGCACCGATGATGCTGGGGTGGTGTCCGAAGGCTTGAGGACCATGGTGTTCCCTGCAGCAATCGCAGGAGCCCATTTCCAAACCGCCATCATCAAGGGATAGTTCCATGGCGTCACCGCAGCACACACGCCGATGGGTTCCCGACGAATCATCGAGGTATGCCCTTCGAGGTACTCACCAGTTGAGAGGCCGTCAAGCATTCTCGCTGCTCCTGCAAAAAAGCGAATCTGATCGCACATCGGAGGAATCTCTTCAGACAAGGTCAATGCAACCGGCTTCCCGGTGTTCTCGGACTCGATAGCAACCAATTCGTCGGCATGGGCCTCTAAGGCATCAGCGATACGAATAAGCGCAAGTGAGCGCTCCGATGGGGTCGTGCGCTTCCAGGTTGAAAAGGCTCCTGCGGCTGCGTTCATCGCTGCATCCACATCGGCCTGATTTGAATTCGGGGCCTCGAGGTAGGCCTCGCCAGTCGAAGGATTGATGACGTCGGCCACACTCCCCTTGGACTCAACTGATTCTCCGCCAATGAAGTTCTTGAGCCGTGCCATGATCCCCTGCTTTCTTTTGACTTTCTTCCAAGAACCGTAGGTTCTTTTCCGATGATGACGTACTTAGGTTCGCAGAAATCTGCTGGCTTCGCAAGGCGCCAATGACGAAATACGGAGGCCTGGAGGCAAATACGCCGAATATCGTCGTTAATTTTAGGTTATTATGTGTTTTGAGGCTTAAACGAGCTTCCTCATAGGGGAAACGATCACTATGGCACGAGCTGCCAGAGCAACCAAGATCACCAACATTGACACAAAGGCGCCCGAGCGGATCGCTCTTGACTCCGCTGATCGTCGCATCATCGAAGCGCTTCAAACCGATGGACGAAGGGCCTACGGATCCATCGCTCAAGATGTCGGGCTTTCTGAAGCTGCCGTGCGACGACGGGTCCAGCGTCTGCGTGACGCTGGCGCCTTAGACATTGTGGCGGTGACCGATCCCCTACAACTGGGTTTTAACCGTGAAGCGATGCTCGGGGTGCGTGTCCAAGGTGATGTTCGAGCAGCCGCTGACAAGATCGCCGCTATTGACGAGGCGATCTACGTGGTGATGTGTGCGGGCAGTTTCGACATCCTCGTTGAACTCATCACCGAAGACGATGACCATCTGGTCCATGTCTTGAACGATCAAATTCGAGCTGTCGAGGGCGTTACTGAAGTTGAAACCTTTCTTTATCTCAAGTTAGCGAAACAAACCTATTCATGGGGGACACGATGACCGTAACCGAAGAACACTTAATTTCTGATGGCGTCGGCGCCATGAACGACGAAGCGCATGAACTTGCCGAAAAGGCGCGTCGACACCTCTGGATGCACTTTTCTCGAATGGGGAGCTACTCCGAGACCCAAGAAATCCCCATCATGGTCCGAGGCGAAGGCTGTTACGTCTGGGACATTCGCGGCAAAAAGTACATGGATGGTCTCGCCGGACTCTTCACCTCACAGCTGGGCCACGGACGCGCCGATCTCGCCCAAGCAGCGGCCACCCAAGCGGAGACCCTTGAGTACTTCCCAGTCTGGACCTACGCCCACCCGCCGGCAATCAACCTGGCAGCCAAAATTGCATCGCTGACCCCCGGTGACTTGAACCGAGTCTTTTTCACCGGGAGCGGTGGCGAAGCAGTTGAAAGTGCATGGAAACTCGCCAAGCAGTATCACCGCGCACGTGGGGACTACGACCGTTACAAAGTCATCAGCCGAGCCATCGCCTATCACGGCACCACCATGGGCGCCCTTTCAATCACCACAATTCCTGGCATGCGCACCCCGTTTGAACCATTAGTTCCTGGTGCGATCAAGGTACCCAACACGAACTTCTACCGCGCCGAAGAGCACAGCGACGACATCAATGACTTTTCGCAGTGGGCAGCTGATGAAATCGAACGGGCCATCTTGCGTGAAGATCCTGAAACCGTTGCCGCGGTCTTTGTCGAGCCCGTCCAAAACTCTGGAGGCTGCATCACCCCACCGCCGGAGTACCTGAAAAAGGTCCGCGAGATCTGCACGAAGTATGGCGTGTTGATGGTTTCCGACGAAGTGATCTGTGCCTTTGGGCGACTCGGTGAATGGTTTGGGGCGACCAAGTTTGACTACGTTCCTGACATCATCACCTGCGCCAAAGGTCTCACCAGTGGCTATTCGCCATTGGGCGCCATGATTGTCCGAGACGAAATCATGAAGCCCTTCCTGGAAGCCGATGCCAGTTTCTTGCACGGCTTTACCTTTGCTGGTCACCCGGTGAGTTGTGCTGTTGCGCTGAAGAACATAGCCATCTTTGAAAACGAAGACATCCTCGGGCACGTTCGCCGCACCGCGCCGATCTTCAAGGAAGCTCTTAATTCGCTCAAAGATATCCCAATCGTGGGCGACGTTCGCGGTGAAGGATTCTTCTACGGTATTGAACTTGTCAGCGATCAAGCGACGAAGGGCTCGTTCACTCCAGAACAAGAAGAGAACCTCCTTCGCGGTTACCTCTCGGGTGCACTCTANGAAAACGGGTTGATCTGTCGCGCCGACGACCGCGGTGACCCCGTCATTGCCCTCTCGCCTCCCCTGATTAGCGGGGAAAAAGAGATCGACTTTATCGTGTCAACACTGCGCAAGGTTCTCGAACCCGCGTTGGACAAGATCTAATCCTTCGCTGTCTGATGGCAGGAGCGGAATCACTCTCATTTTGGTGGGACTCGCTAAACGAAACGGGTCCCGATCGACCAGGTCTTTCTGGAGACTGCGACGTCGACGTCGCCATTGTCGGTGGTGGGTTTACGGGGTTGTGGACAGCGCGCACACTCTTAAAAAATGACCCATCTCTGCGGGTATTGGTTGTCGAACGAGAAATTTGCGGCTTCGGCGCGTCGGGGAGAAACGGGGGATGGGCCTCGGCGTACTTCTCGGCTTCAGACACCAAAATCGCTCGTGAGAACGGCCCTGAGGTAGCGCGCTCGATGCGCAGGGCCATGAATGACGCCGTTGTTGATGTGGGCCAATCAGCCAGTGACGACGGTATTGATTGCGACTTTCAGCGTGGTGGCACCATCATGGCGGCTCGCTCTGCGGCTCAAAGGACGCGTGCCCTCCATGAAGTAGAAGAGGCACGAATACTCGGAATCAGTGAAGAAGATTTCCGCTTCGTCGAAGCAAAGGAAGCATCACTCATGCTGAATGCGCCCCCGGTATTTGGCGCCACGTTCAATCCCCATTGTGCTGCGATTCATCCGGCCAAGCTGGTGCGAGGCCTTGCGCTGAGTGTGGAGCGTTTCGGCGGGACGATCGTCGAGCACACATCGGCAGTCACCCTCCAGCCTGGAGGCGTTGGTCGACGACCTTGTGTCGTCACGGCACAAGGAACCGTACGCGCTGACGTCGTGGTGCGTGCAACCGAAGGATGGACGAGTCAGTTTGCCTCGACCAAGAAGGCGGTCATTCCTGTCTACTCGTTGATGATCGCTACGGAACCGTTGACCCAAGAGCAGTGGGACGAGATTGGTCTTTCCAATCGTGAGACCTTTGCCGATCATCGCCACATGGTCATCTACGGCCAACGAACCGCCGACGGTCGCATAGCGTTCGGTGGCCGTGGTGCTCCCTATCACTTTGGATCACGCATTGACCCATCGTTTGATCACAACGAGAAAGTCTTTCGACAGCTTCGCCAAACCCTCGTGGAGCTCTTTCCTGCCCTAGGCCAAACAGCAATAACGCATCAATGGGGAGGTCCACTGGGAATCCCTCGTGATTGGTACTCCTCGGTGGGACTTGATCGCACCACAGGGATGGCCTGGGCGGGGGGATATGTGGGAGATGGCGTCACGACGAGCAACCTGGCGGGACGAACGTTGAGCGATTTAATTCTCGAGCAAGAAACGGAGTTAACAGCGCTTCCCTGGGTAAATCACCGGTCTCCTGTCTGGGAGCCCGAGCCGCTGCGATGGCTGGGCGTGAATGGCGGGCTCATTGCCTCGCGCTGGGCTGACTCCAGCGAACGTCGCCATGGCACGCCATCACGACTGGCCGAAAAGATGTCGGGGTTTCTCGGCCACTAATCCCCTAGCCTGGCCACATGAGCGCACGCGATGAGATCACTGACCTTATTTACACCTACGCCGACCGTATCGACGCTGGCGACTTTGAGGGGGTGGGCGCCATCCTTGGAACCGGATCGTTAACGTTTGACGGCGCTCTCGATCCCATCTCGGGACCCGACGCTATTACGAAGACCTATGAAGCCACGACTCGGCGTTTTGCCAATGGCACACCGAACACGAAACATATCATGACCAATGTGATGGTGAGCGTTGATCCAGATGAAATTCATGCATCGTCCAAGAGTTACTACACCGTGCTGCACGCACTCCCTGGAGAGTTTGCACTCCAACCCATTATTGCGGGCCGGTATCACGACACCTTTCAAAAAGTGAATGGGAAGTGGCAGTTTTTAACAATGCACATCTTCGTCGATCTTGTTGGCGACTTGTCAACCCACTTATCGCCAGGGACCCTCTAAAGAATTCAGCTACTTGAGAATATTGATCGCTCGCGACGCCACGACCAAGACCGTGATCATAGCCACCATCGCCGAAATGCCCATCATGCCCTTGGCTCGTCTCGTCAGTGGCATGGCATCGGTTGGGCTAAACGCCGCAGTGTTGGTCAGCGAGATATAGAGATAGTCCAAAAATCTTGGTCGCCAATCTGCTGGGGCGAGTTTTGGGTTTTCCATCTGAGGAAACTGAAAATCAGGGAACGATTGCTGCGGTGTTCCCCGCACCGCCGGTCCTCCTCGGTCAATCTCCCAGAACCACATGCCAAAAATAATGACGTTAGTCACCCAAATAATGACCGCACTGAAAATCAGTTGGCGGCCGTCATGAACCGCCGAGATCGGATAGAGCAAGCGATGAACGAGGGAGAAAACTGAAAAGATATTTGCAAGATTGATCACGACCAACATGGCGATCGTCACAAAGCGCGTCCACGTTGGTTCCTCCGGGTAACGATGACGATGAGTGATCATCAAGGTGACGAGCGGAATGAGTTCAATCACGGGGATGAGCCAGTTCGGTTGAATCACTAATGAGTCAGGGAGTGCAATGTACAGTCCTATGCAGGCCAGCAAGGCCAGCGCAGCGGGCCAGCGATCTTCGTCATAGTCTCGCTGCGCTTGATCAGCAGTCTGATCGGTCATGGTGTCGTCATTGTAATGACATCGGCAAGAATTCGACGCATCTCTAAGGACGACTTGTCAGCGCGCGTATGAATTTCTTTCGTGGGATCCGTAGAGACCGAGAGGATTCCGTAACGAGATTGAATAATCAGGTCCTCTTCAATAACGGCGACTTCAAAAGCCACCGCCTCATCGAGTCGTGCCTGGTCTCCATCGAGATCATTTCGCCAGAGTGTTGAGTAGACCCGGGTGGTCTCAGCGTCTTCGGGGCAAAGAAAGAAGCCGATGGTGTTCACGCCACCCGCATCAAGAAACTCGATGCGCAACGAAAGATGAAAGGGGGCGGTGTAGCGATACGTCAACCGGCGCTTTTGAATGAGCGGCCGAATTCCCTCACCGACTCCAGGGTCCTCTCGATTCGCAAAGTCGTGCGTAACTTCGACATAGTGGCCCAAGCCTTCACGGACGACCTCGTAGGGTTCGACAAGGTGGACTTCTTCGGCTCCAAATGTTCCCGCGTGAACAAAGGGGAAATGCGCAACATCCAAAAAGTTATCCGCCAACAGCGCGGCGCTTCCTCGCGTCGTCACGGCTGGAAGGTCGCCCCACATAAATGTTGCGTCGTCTGCTTCAGGGATCATGGGAACGTCGTTCACTGGCTCTTCAGGGGCCAGAAACACCATGCCGTGGGACTCTTCCACACCGAACGGTGCTCGAGCATGAGCACGAGAGGGAATCGCTGAATCAGGACCCAGTGCTGGGATCTCCTTACAGACCCCTTCGCCATCAAACTTCCACCCGTGATAGCCGCACTGAAGGAGCCCTTCGTTCATGCAGCCCAGTGAAAGTGGGGCGCGTCGGTGGGGACACTCATCGATGAGCCCGTGAAGAACCCCTTCAGGGTCTCGCCAGAGTACGTAGGCCTGGTTGAGGAGTACCGCTCGGAATGGTTCTTGGCCCACCTCAGAAGAGCGGGCCACAGGGTGCCAGCATCGACGCAGGGCCGGATGGAGATTCGTCAGTTCACTCGATGCCGCTTCAGCCATAGATCGCATCGTAGGGGCTGGAGCCGCCTTGGCCCACCTTAGCCATTCAGGGCTAATGTTCAAGACGATTCTTCGATTTCTAGAGGGGGTTTTCATGTTGCTCGATAGTTTCCGCGTCGACGGAAAAGTGGCCATTGTCACGGGTGCTGGGCGAGGTATCGGGGCAGGGAGTGCCCTGGCGTTAGCCGAACAAGGCGCTGACATCGTGATTGCGGCGAGAACGCAAAGCCAATTAGACGAGGTGGCTTCCCAAATTGAAGCCTTCGGTCGAAAAGCCGTAACGGTCTCTTGTGACCTCTCCGACTTAGACCAAGTAGCGAATCTTGCCCAGGTGGCGAGGGACTCATTCGGGCGTATCGACATCTTGGTCAACAACGTCGGTGGCTCAATGCCCCTTCCCCTTCTCGATACCACCCCAAAGTTCTTGGAGGATGCCTTTCACTTCAATGTGGCAACGGCTCACGCCTTGGTCTACGCCGCGGTGCCGATCATGCTCGAAACAGGGGGTGGTTCCATCGTCAACATCTCTTCGGTCATCGGGAAGGTCGCTGGCCGTGGGTTCTTGGCCTATGGCACGGCCAAGGCTGCGCTTAGCCACTACACCCGCCTCGCTTCAAAAGACTTAGCTCCTCGGATCCGTGTCAATGCGGTGGGAACGGGTTCGACCGCAACATCGGCACTGGACATTGTGACCTCATCGCCGGAACTCAAAGAAGCCATGGAAAAGCTCACCACGATTCCGCGCCTCGGCAGAGTCGAAGAGATCGCAACGGCCGTTGTCTACTTGGCATCTGAGGCAGGTTCTTACATGACGGGCAAAATCATTGAAGTCGACGGTGGCATTGACGTACCGAACCTCGACTTCAATCTCCCTGACCTTTAAACGAAAGAGAACGACACCATGACGTATCGAGTCATTCAATGGAGCACCGGCAACGTCGGCAAGCACGCCATCGCGGGAATTGATCGTAATCCTGCGCTTGAGCTCGTGGGGTGTTTCGTTTCAAACCCTGACAAAGTTGGTAACGACGTTGGTCAACTCGCCGGCCTCGAGAAAGACCTTGGTGTTTTAGCGACCAATGACGCCGAAGCCCTCCTTGCACTCAAGCCAGATTGCATTGTCCACACTGCCTGGGCCGACACGCGCCTGTTTGAAGCACTCGAAGATCTGGCGACCTTTCTGCGTCACGGGATCAACGTGGTCTCGTCGTCTCCCGTATTCCTGCAATACCCCTATGGGGTGGCCGATGCCATGGCTGAACCGATTATCGCTGCGGCCAAAGAAGGCAACGCCTCGATTTTTGTGAATGGTATCGACCCCGGCTTTGGCAACGACCAGCTCCCCCTTGTTTTGACAGGAATCTCTGAGTGGATCGATGAGGTGCGGTGCTACGAAATCTTGAACTACGCCACCTATAACCAAGCAGAGGTGTTGTTCGACATCATGGGATTCGCAAAACCCATGGACGAGGTCCCGTTCTTACTGCAACCCGGCGTGCCGACCCTCGCCTGGGGTTCAGTCATCGCGCAACTCGCAGCAGGGCTTGGCATTGAACTCGACAGTATCGACGAATGGTATGAGCGAGTTCCTGCACCATTTGACTTTGATGTTGATGCAGGACCCGTGCCAAAGGGCTCGGTCGCCGGTCTGCACTTTGAACTACGAGGTATGCATAAGGGTCGAGCAGTCGTGGTCCTTGAGCACGTGACCCGCCTCCTCGACGAGATTGCCCCAGACTGGCCTCACCCGACAGGGCACGGCGGCTACCGCGTTACGGTCACCGGTGAGCCGAACTACACCATGGACCTTCAACTCTTAGGAACCGATGGTGATCACAACACGGCGGGCCTCAAGGCAACGGCGATGAGGATCGTCAATGCCATTCCGGCAGTCGTGGAGGGAGCCCCAGGGTTGCTGACGGCTCTTGACCTGCCGCTCATTACCGGCAAAGGATTAGTTCGCTAGGCCAATCCTGATCTCTGTGCTCCAGTAGGTATTCAAGCGATTTATTGCTTCTTCTCTCAAGGGGCCCGCTATTCCCGGTGATCTTCCTTTGTGGCGATCGGGCGAACGACTCCCTGCCAATTGAGAACGAAGGCGCTCTGCGTCGACGACCGTAAAGCGCTTTTCTTCTCGACGCACGGTGGATGGCGTTCCTGCTTTGACTCCGTTCAAGACGCTATTCAGATTTGAGTAAGCAGTGGCCACTCTGTCGTAGCGAGGAAGTGGGTCCGTCGTGTTGGTGCTCCTTTTTCTCTTTTCCGTAGGAGATGGGCTTTTATGTACTTCATGTGCATCAGGTCTTAATCCCCGAAAATAGTCAGCTGAGGAGCAAACGGGGCGCCTAACGAAAGTCCCGTGATGCCGGGATCGGTGCCTGACTCACGAGCGGTTCTACTCGTTCCGCGACGATATTCATTACTCCTTGGGCCCGTTCAAGGCGTCCTCGGATAAGCAACGCTGGCTGGTGACGAGCAACCCCCTTCCACCGCTCCCATGCACCTTTCGAAAAGACCACGTTGATATGACCGGTTTCATCTTCCAAGTTAAGAAACACTGCACCGTGGGCACTTCCAGGATGTTGGCGATGCGTCACGGCACCGGCCACCAGAACTCTTTTCTCTGTGGTGCTCTCAAGATCAACAGCACGAAGCACTCCTCGTTCATCGAGTTGTGGGCGTAGGAGTGATAGCGCTGTTCGATCAGGTGTTATCCCAAGCGCCCACAAGTCGTCTGCTACTGACTCAACAGCGGATGCCTCCACGAGGTCTGGAGCGTGAAGACCCGTCACAATTCCCGCGAGCCGATCTGGTGTGGCTTGAGACGCCGCTCCAGCAGTCCAGAGCAACGAGCGACGGTTGGGGTGGAACTCATCAAGCGCACCGCTTACCGACAGCACCTCTAGTTGCGCCTTTGTCAACCCAGCGCGACGCACCAGATCTTCTTGACTCTTCCACGGCGCACCATCGCTCACCCGTTGTGCTGCCTCGCTCCCTAGTCCTCGCACGCTCTTGAGTCCAAGGCGAATGGCCCAGTCATCAAGTCCTTCTTCGAGCGTGCACTCTGGAGAGGACCACTGAATATCAGGCCGTCGTACTTCAACGCCGTGGCGTTTGGCATCAGCCAAGAGGCTCTGCGGCGACCAAAAGCCCATCGGCTGTGAGTTCAAGAGCCCCACAAAGAATGCTGCTGGATAGTGGACCTTGAACCACATCGAGCAGTACACAAGGTGCGCAAAGGAGACCGAGTGTGATTCGGGAAAACCAAAGTTGGCGAACGCTGCCAAGGCGTCGTAGACCTTATCGGCTGAGACATCATCAACACCTTGCTCCTTCATGCCTCGATAGAGTCGCCCACGCATAGCCTCCATACGCACCTCACTACGCTTTGACGCCATTGCTTGGCGGAGTTCATCGGCATCAGTTGCACTGAAGCCCGCGATCGCGACCGCCATTTCCATCAACTGCTCCTGGAACAACGGCACACCCAACGTTCGTTTCAAAATTGGCTCCAGGAGCGGATGGAGATAGGTCACCGGCTCTTCGCCACGGCGACGACGGATGTAGGGGTTGACGGCATTGCCTTGGATGGGCCCTGGGCGAATCAGTGCCACTTCAATAACCAGATCATAAAAACAACGGGGCTGGACGCGTGGCAGCGTCCCCATCTGAGCACGACTCTCTACTTGGAAGACACCAACGGTGTCGGCCGCGCAGAACGCGTCGTAGACCACGTCTTCTTGGGGAAGGTGCGCAAGGTCAACACTTACTCCATCGCTGCTCTTCATAAGGTCAACCATGCGGTGAAGCGCTTCGAGCATACCGAGACCCAAAAGGTCAAACTTCACCAGACCAATTGCTGCACAGTCCTCTTTGTCCCATTGGAGCACACTGCGTCCCGGCATCCTCCCCCACTCAACCGGACAGACGTCAATGACGGGTCGATCACAGAGCACCATTCCGCACGAGTGAATCCCTAAGTGGCGAGGCCGATGAAGAATTTGTTCGGTGAGCTGGGCCACAAGTGGAGGTATGGGCTCTTCAGACTTGCGGGAGATCTCTTCGCCAAAGACTTTGCTCATGTCACGCAACGCCGAGCGAGATCGATACGTAATCACATTGGCTACTTGGGCAGCATGGTGGCGACCGTAGCGTTCGTAGACATACTGAATGGCTTCTTCTCTCCGTCCGGACTCGATATCCACGTCGATATCAGGCGGTCCATCTCGAGCAGCCGAGAGAAAGCGTTCAAATAACAGCCCAAGAGCGACCGCGTCAGCGTTCGTAATCCCTAAGGAGTAACAGACTGCAGAATTCGCAGCAGAACCTCTCCCCTGGCAATAAATATTGTGTGCTCGACAGAACTCGGTGATGTCGTGAACGATCAAGAAGTATCCCGCGAAGCCCAGGGACTGAATAACCTCGAGCTCGTAATCAATCTGCGCCCACGCTCCAGGAACTCGCTCAGACTCTCTCGGGCCATAGCGCTCAAGCGCTCCTCGGCGCGTTAACTCCGTGAGCCACTCGTGCTCATTCATCCCTTCAGGACAAGGAAAGTCCGGTAAGTTCGGCGCGACCAACCTCAAGTCAAAGGCCGCAGCACGGCCAATCTCCCCAGCCATCTCAACAGACCCGGGCCAACGACGGAAACGTCGTCGTTGCTCGTCGTAACTGCGCAATGACGCAGAGGGTGCGCCAGGGAGCCACCCTTCCATCTCGTCAAGGGTGGCTCGAGCACGTGTCGCTGCCAAGGCCGTATAGAGAGGAAACGATTTCTGGGTGGCGTAGTGGACATTATTGGTGGCCACTAAAGCCACATCTGTTGCAGTGGCCAGCAGAGCCAACTCGTCGTTACGTGCACTATCAAGAGGACTGCCGTGATCCCAGATCTCTACCGCAAGATTTTCTCGACCCACGGCTCCCATGAGCTCATCGAGTCTGCGTCGCGCGGCACGAGGTCCTGCTGATTCCAGAGCTGTCGTCAGGGGGCCTTTGCGACAGCCGGTGAGCACCCACCACGAATCGCCGTGGTGGACCGCCACGTCACTAAGTTCAAGATGAGGAAGACCTTTCTTGCCTCCTCGCAAGTGCGCATGGGAAAGAAGCCGAGAAAGTCGTGCGTAGCCTTCTGGATTTTTGGCCAAGAGAATAAGGTGCTCGCCCTGGGGGTCAGGAACACCCGTGCGAGATTGAGGTGCACCAATGGTGACTTCTGCCCCAAAGACAGTCGGTAGGCCTACAGATCTCGCTGCATTAGCGAAACGCACCACGCCATAGAGGCCGTGATGATCAGTGAGTGCCAAGGCATCGAGGCCACGACGCGCTGCTTCGGCGACCAGCTCTTCGGGCTCTGATGCACCGTCGAGAAAACTGAAACCCGAATGACAGTGGAGTTCGGCGTAGCCACCCATCAGTCATACCGCCCAAGCAGCCACCACTGGCCATGTTCAAATCCCAACAACGCCCCTTCTCCTTTGTCGCTGAGTACTTGAAGACGGGCCCGAAATCGGCGCTTCTCCCACCAACGAGTCGCCAAAGGCCACGGGCCTGCCCACGCCACGATGGTCTTGGCCTTGTCTCCAAGAACGACACGCTCTGGCTCTCCTGTCAACAAGCCATCGACACTCACCCAAACCGGTGTGCCGGTCTTATCGACCAAACACACCGGCGGGGGTGCGCTCAGCACAACGGTCGGCGACGGCGAGGGAATACGCCCTGGCCACGGAGCCATTCGTTGCGCAACGGTGACTCGCTCTTCTCCTTGGCTACCAAAAGGCACCAACACCGCTTGTTCGTTTGGATCGTGACCGTAGGCCTCTCTCGCCACCTGGACCGACGCCGATCCAAAGCGACGCTGGAGGCGCAGTGCCGCACGGGTTGCTCGCTCGTCGGCAAAGGACGTCCCGCCAAAGAAGGTGGGCTGGGCTGGAGGAGGAATCGCTTCTTCCAGACTACGAAGACGCGGATGAATCGAAGGATCACGGATGCCAAGAAGCTCACCCTCTCGGCCATTGACTACCTGATGGCAGTGCGCACCATCGCTGCCAAACCGCTCAAGGACACGCTCATAAGGAAGATCTGCAAAGCGCCCCAATGTGTGAAGGCCCAAACGCTGACAGAGCACCGCTAGCTCGCTACGGCGAAGTGTGGTGATAGGGAGTGGACGAAGAAACGCCAAGAACTCACCCGGAGGAATAATCACGTCACGTCGAGCCGCACAAAGCGCGCTAAAGAGTCCTTCGCTGATACCGACATGTAATGCTGTCCCCTGATTTTCACAGAGCGCTCCGAGGTCGTTCCGCAACATTGCGATCACCGCATCTTCTCCTCCGAAAAAACGACTTGGCGCACGGGCTGGGAAGACGGCGACACCACGGCGGACGGGTTCGACAAATGGACATCTCTCTCGCACGCTGTCTAAGAGTTCTGCAAAGGCTCGGACTTCTTCACCGCGCGGGCCCTCGTTACTGAACCCAGGGCACCAAAGAGCAACAAGACGCTCCATGACTACCCTGCTTCCCTCACTGTTCCTTGGCGAGTAGGGAGCCACAGCCACTGTTCAACCGGTCGCGATGCACCACGACGACCATGAACAGTGACTGCAACTCGCCGGGCTGTTAAATGTCCATCTCCATGCCCCACCCCTTGCCAAGATGCTGACGTTAACGACAGCGTTAACTCAGGAACGATCGGCCACTGCTTCGGCGTCACTGTTCGAATGAGCAATACCGAGCGACGTTCTTTTGCACGCGCCATAAGACGTCGCGCTGCGGCATGAGGAACATTGCGCGGCGGACAAAGTAATAAGACGTCAACACCGTCAAGGAGTTCCGCCGCAGCGTCTGCCCACCCCGCTTGTGGGTGAGGAACAAAAATCACCCGACGAACATCCAAACCGAGTTCCTTCATCGCCGTCACCCCAGGATCTCGTGCACCGACCACGCCGCACCAGTGACCAGTCGATGATGCATGCGCCATCAGCGAGATCCCCAGCGACGTTGCCCCCGACCCTTCGGGCCCAAAAAGCGTTGTTGTGGTCCCTCGCTGAAAGGACCCGTTCGGCAAGAGCGAGCGAAGGGCAGGATCAATCTCTATCGTTCGTGACGAAGCGCTCAGCACGGGCTTCGCCCGTTCTTTGAGTTGCTGAGGGATCGGAGGCCGAGAAGCAAGTGGACGAGGGGACGTAGAAAAAGCGAACATATGTTCGACTTTACACACCCCTTGCGACACCCGCTCCCGGGCGGAGAAAAGAGGCTCTCCAGGTACTTTTCGCTGTTAGCGGCCAGCCAGGATGGGCCGGATGGGCCAAAAAATCTCTGCAGTATTACGCTGAACCCATGGATGCACCAACCCCCTCTTCGCAGTTTCCTCAATCGGACAAGGCGGCCTCATCGACTCCCCAGAAACTCATCAGCGTTCGCCTTTCTGACGACCTCATTAAGCGCTTGGCCAAAGTAGGGAACAAAGAAAACCTCTCGATGAGTGACACGATCCGAGTGGTGCTCGACCGGGGGCTCGAAACAAAGAGAAAGAAAAAATCAAAAAAATAATCTCTTCTTCATCAAAGGAGAGAAAAAAGATCAAAATCTTCCCTTATCCCGTGAGACACTTAAACCATGAAGCCAGAAACGAGGGAACTTCACCCCACCAAGAAGGCCATCCTCGATGTTGCCATTAGCGAGCTTAACGGACAAGGCCAAGGTGGCTTTCGGATCGCTCACGTTCTTGAGGAATCAAATGCATCGTTCTCTTCGCTTTATCATCACTTCGGAAGTCGTGAAGGATTAATCAGAGAAGCCAATGCTGAACGATTTATCTGGTCTACCAAAATTGATCTCACCGCATTCACGCAAGCATCGATGCAAACAACAACGACCGGGGAATTCTTTGATATTGCTGCCCGACAAATTGTTCGCGTTGGCACTGACCCTCTTCTTCGCCTCGGTCGTCAACAACGAGTCGAGGTCTTAGGTTTTGCGCTTACCGACCCAGAACTACTCGAACAAATTATTCAGCTTCAGCGAACTCAAATAACAGATCTGGCCAACATCATTGAAGGTGTCCAGCGCCGTGGACTGATCCGTCAAGATCTTGATATCGAAAACTATGTGGCTTGGCACTTAGGAATCCAATTCGGTCACATCTTGACGGAGATTGATCCCACGCTTGGCCCGGTGAGTCCCACGTGGAACAAGTGCGCGATCCTTTCATCACTTCAACCCCTCACCCTTGACCGGGAGCCCATTGAATGGCTATCCACCTGGGATGAAGGAGTAACTCTCGAGCAAAAGAATCCTCTCTTTAGTGAAAAGGTCTCTCCCCAACCCATTAGCGACCATCCGACCGCCAAAGTACTTCTTGCGAATACCATTGCCATCCTTGAAACCGGAGGAGAAGAGGCAGTACGCCTCCCACTCGTCCTTGAAGGAACCGGCACATCTGTGACGTCGATCTACCATTTCTTCGGCAACCGAGAAGGTCTTATCGCTGCCGCTAACGCCGAGCGATTTATCAATCGCTCGGTAGGGACCATCGAAGATTTCACTCAAGCGGCACAAGACGCCGTGACTGTTGACGATTTCTTCGACTTTCTGAAGGAAAACTTAACAACCAATGCTCTCGATGAAACCTTCATTCGTTATCGATGGACCCGTGCCGAAGTTCTTGGGTCTGCCCTGCGGCGACCACATCTCCTTGCCGCCATTTCGCTTACCCAGCGATTCATTACGAATCAGTTCGCCACCATCACTGCCGGAGCCCAAGAGCGCGCATTCATACGGAGCGACCTTGATCCAGCAGGTGCTGTTTTATGGTTCATGGGGATGCAGGCAGGACGAATCCTCACTGAAATTCAGCCAGGCCTCAATAAAAATGAAGAATGGCTGGACTTTGCCGTTGAGGGCGTTCACGGCGCCCTGCGCTAAGCGACGCACGCTTTCTCACTTCAACTCTTGGAAATCTTTCTGACTGACCGCTCCCACCAAAAAATACGAGACAATGGATCCATGACCCAGGGCGATACTGACCTCATCACCGGGACTGACCAGATGCTTGACGTCCCCTGGGAGGTCATCTTGTGGAACGATCCGGTCAGTTTGATTTCACTCGTCGTGCGCGTGTTGCGCAAAGTATTTTCCTATGACCTTGCGAAAGCTGAGCGCATGACGATGCAAGTTCACAACGAAGGTAAATCCGTGGTGTGGAGTGGCGACAAAGAACAAGCTGCCGCGTACTGCGTCGCGCTCCACGGCTATGCACTGACCGCCACGATTCAACGAGCCCAATGAGTGAACCGTTTCGTCGCGTGCCTGAAGGGATCAAGGTTGACCTTCCCGATTCGCTCCGCCAATGGTTGGCATCGATTGCCAACGAGACCAGTGAAGGGGCGGTAACGATGTCGTCGCCGGCGCATCGCAGATTGCTTGGCCCTATCGACCCGAGTCAAGACCATGACGATCCCGTGACTGAACTGCAACGCCAGTTCGCCGTCGAGGGCTCATTGGGTGTCTTGATTGCAACGGCGAACGCCACGCTCTTGAGTGACGACGAAGCCGAGGAGTGGATCCGGGCTTTGCAACTCATGTTGGCAGCAACCGCAGCGTCGATGGCCATCGTCGATGAGGAAGATTTGAGAAACCTCAACGAGGAAAACACCGAGATCGTCACTACCCTTCAAGCCGGGATCTCTTTGATGATGGAAGCCTTGGACGCCTGATGTGCGGCCGGATCGCTATCTACAGCCCTCCGGCGAGAATGGCGTCCTTCCTCGATGCTGCCCTGGCCCCCGAGGTTGATCCCGAGGGCCATCCAAGTTGGAATATCGGCCCCACCCGAAGAATTGCTGGGGTCTCGGCACAAGAGGGCAAACGACTCTTGGATCGTTACCGCTGGGGTCTCATCCCTTCCTGGGCCAAAGGTATTTCTTTTGGGGTCAAAACCTTTAATGCTCGTGCTGAGACGGTGGCCGAAAAGCCCTCCTTTCGTTCGGCGTATAAACACCGACGCCTCTTGGTCCCAATCGATGGCTTCTACGAATGGGATCGCAGCGTCACTCCAAAACCGCAGCCGCATTTTTTCGCTCGGCAAGATGGCAACCCCTTGGTTCTCGCTGGACTCTATGAAACCTGGAGTGACCCAGCGAACCCTGATGCCCCACCCCTGGCGACGGCCACGGTGATCACCACCTCAGCCGGAGATGACATGGACGGCATTCACGACCGGATGCCGGTGGTTCTTGAACAAGAAAGCTTTGATCTCTGGCTCAGCGATGACGAGAGCGAACTCGATGGTGTTGCCGGTCTTCTCCATGCAGCCAAAAAGGGGACCCTCGTTCACCACGCAGTCGATCGGGCAGTGGGCAACGTGCGTAATGACGGGCCAGAGTTATTGGATTCCCCGATACCTGAGACGTTGTTTTAAGCCAACGCTTCCTTCTTGCCGCAACTGCCGACCTGGCGTCGCTGACCGTGCTCCATCTCGAGAACGATGTTGATCTCATCGCAGCGATCACGAATCATTTGGTCGAACGACTCCTTGTTACACCAAGGGTTGTTGCATCAAGGGTTATTGCATCAAGGGGCAGAGCGAAACGGCCCCGCTTTGGCTTTCCACAAGCATCGTTTTAACGAAGGGTCTTCTTGTCCTGGCGCTCAAACCAGCTTCGCAGTCGCTCAAATCCCTCATCAACGTTGACCTGGGGCTTCCATCGAAGGGCCGCGTGGGTTTCGCGTTGATCAAACCAGTGCGACAGCGAAAGCTGCCGAGCCGCAAAAAGCGTCAAGGGCGGTTCATCGTTTGGCCAGAGTCGACCCACTCCCCGGCCTATAAAACTCACGAGAGGGGCCGGCAGGGAGCGAAAAGCTTGTGTGCGTCCCGCAGCAGTGAGAATCCCTTGCACTAACTCAGCCAAAGGCCTCGGGTCGTTACCTGTCACCACGAAGGGTCGGCCGCAAATCTCTGGCGCATCCCCGGTTCGATCGAGCCCCGCCACAATCGCTGAGGCAGCGTCATCAACGTAGGTGGTATCCAGCAGCGCTCTCCCGTGGTCGGGCAACACCAGTCGGCCCTGTTCGGCACGCTCGAGAATGCGACCAACTAACTGCGTATCCCCCGGCCCCCATACCAAATGGGGGCGCAGAATCATGGTCGGCACGCTCATGCGCTCGAGCACCAAGGTCTCCGCCAGCGCTTTGGAGCGGGCATAGGCGTCACGGCCCGTGTAGCGCGCCTCTTCTGCTTCATCTCCTACCGACGCAACATTTTCGAACGCTACCGACGGCGTCGAGATATAGACGAGACGCCCACACTCCACGGATGCATCAAGAACATGAGCTGTCCCGCCGACATTAATGGCATAGGCATCGCTCCAGGCGGGGCGAGGAGCCACAAGGGCTGCGAGATGGATGATCGCCTCGTTGCCTTGTGCAGCGCGGCGTAGTCCTTGTGCATCTCGGATGTCACCGAGCACATCTACACAGCCGGTATTGCTCGGGCGACGTTGAAAACAGGTGACTGTGTCTCCTCGCTCGGCTAACTGGCGAGCAACGGTACTGCCCAGCAGACTGCTCGCTCCCGTGACGAGAACGCGCATGGCCTTAGCGACCCGCCAGATATTCGTTCACTGAACTCCCGAGTTCGATGCGATCGATCTTTGACTCATGACGACGGTCGGTTGGTAACGCACCTTCCAGGACCGCTGCCACAGAGACGCCAGTGGCCTTGCGTGCACGATCTCGAAGATCGGGGGGTGCTACGCGAAGAGGCCCTTCGCCGCTGAGTACCAAACACACGACCTGCGTACCGTGTGGCCCTATCCCCACTGCGGCAACATCACGATGCAGCGCAGCTGCCACCGGCTCTTCGATCGCCACGCTGGCCAGCGGTCCTTCAGCACCGTCGATGACATGCACGCTACGGCCCAGAACATACAGCCGACCGCCTTCGAGATAGCCCACGTCGCCGGTGCGATGAAAGCGCTGCGAATCGATCACCACCGTCGAATGGACGTCCACATCGACGGCATGCTCATACCCGTCAAAGAGCCACGGAGCAGCAAGCAAAATCTCTCCCCACTCTTGCGCTTCAACGAAACCCTGTCCGGTTAATCCCAGAGCGCTAATGCGGACCTCACAGCCCGGCAAGGGTGACCCCACGCCGGCACCACCAAGAGAACCATTGGTCTCACCTCGACGACCGTCAGTCACCGGCAGGCACTCCGTCATACCGTAGGGGGTGCGGATGTCGCCGCCGGTGATAACGCCTATTTCGTGCAGGATTGACGTTGACACGGGTGCACCGGCCAACATCACCAGAGGAATCGCTACCGTGCGACCCTGTGCCGAAGCAATGACCGCCTTGGCTGATGCAGGTGAGAGCCAAGCGGTCGTGACATGCGCACGATTGGTCGCTGCAGAAAGTTGCTCAAAGCCCAGCGTTGACGGCTTGTCGATGGCAAAATCAGGGCGCACGCAGGCCATCTCGAGAAGAGGTGCGAGCAGCATGAACGCCCCAAACGACGTCGTGAAGGCATCGCCGGCGTCAGGGCTGAACATCCGTGTCGTCGCTTCTCGCTGTGCGGCGAGTTGGCCATGGGTGTAGCGCACAGCTTTCGCCGGACCGGTTGCTCCCGAGGTGTGCACAATGGCGGCGGTGTCAAAAGATCCCAGCACGACAACTTCTTTGGAACCTGTGCCGGATTGACGAGCAAGATTCAGAGTCCCTGGCATGGCGCCAAAGCTCGCCCGTCGAGCCCCCGGGGCAAAGCGAAGCAATCGGGCAACGCTCAGCGTGGCTTTTGTCCCGATCACGTAACGCGGTGCATTCGCGCGGACCAGCCGACGCAGTGTTCGTATCCCCGCCGAGGCGTCGGCCACCACGGGGACTCCCCCACAACGCCAGACCGCACAGGCGGCGACAAGAAGTTCTGGACTTGGTGGAATCAGTAAGGAAACTCGATCACCCTTTGTGCATCCATCGGCTCGTAACACGTCTGCCGCCACGGCAGATCGATCAGCCAGTTCAGACCAGCGCAAGGTTCCCTCGGGGCCGATATAGACGGCACCTTGGTCGCTGGCCCTTTCAAGAACGCCTGCGAGTACCGATCGGAATGTGGATTCAGGTTCGGACGCTGCCCGAGACGATGCATTGGCCTGGAGCCAGTCAGACACCACAGCCCCCACGGGCGCGTCCAACATGACGAGGTGTCCAGCATCGTGAAAGCGTTGAACGTCTGCATGAGGAGCACGACGAGTGAGGTCCCGGAGAAATCGATCGTGGAAGACGGGGTCGTTCCCGCCCCAGAGCAACAAGATCGGGCAACGAAGGTTTCCCAACACGTCGGCACAAACGCCAAGTGCATCGTAGGAATGATCTTGAGCTTTCACCGGAATGTCAAGGACAAAGTCCCGCACAGCCGCCCTGCGATCGGCTGTTCGATAGGGAGCGCGTAGCGCAGCACGGTGTTCTTTGTGGGTCATACGTGCCGTACCATCAACGAACAGTGGACTTCTGCGACACGTCAGATCGGCAGCAGCGGATCGAGCAGCAGCAATCAAGGGTGGCACCTTGACGTCAACTGGTTTTGCAACCGCCGTGTTCCCAAGGATGAGTGCATTAATCTCCAGAGATCCCGCTGCGCCAACGGCAACGGGGCCACCCCAGTCGTGGGCGGCCAGAATGAGCGGTCCTTTGACTTCTTGGCGACAGAAGGTCACCAATTCCTCGATCCGTTGAGCCAACACGCGCGGTCGCCCTCGTTCTGAATAGCCCATACCGGTCTGGTCAACCGCGATCACCCGCCACGCGGGGCTCAGGGTCTCGAGCAAGTCTCGCCAGAGATAGCCCCACGTCGGGTTGCCATGGACACACACAATGGTGCCGTGGGTTCCTGCTCCCGTGTCGAGGACGTGCCAGTCAACAGGTCGGCCGTCGGCTCCTGGAAGGCGCACTCGTCGAGACCAACTCGGATCGAGCCCCCATGAGAGCAGTTCTCCGGCGCTTGGCGACAGCGGAGTTGCACCTCCCACGATGCCTACCAGAGCAGTTCAGCGCCAGCGCAGTTCAAGCCTGAACCGATGCCCATGAGAAGGACGCGTTCCCCTTCAGCAATCTCTGATGCAATCGTCGACAAGGTATAGGGCACGGCGGCGGGCCCCATATTGCCAAAGTGCGGGAACGTCTGGGCGACTTTATCCATATCAATCCCTAAGAGCTCACATAACTCCGTGGTGTGGACGGCAGAGACTTGGTGCATCACGTAACGATCCGCATCCGTCCACGACCAGCCTTCGCCCAAGGCATCATTAAAGGTCTCTTTCGCCAAGGTCAACCCACCGTCGAGCAAGCCAGCGGTGTCGGTCCTCATCATTTCGAGGTCACCAACACACAAGAGATGATGCTCGGTTGCGGCTCGAGAAATACCACCGAGGTAACGATGTGCGCCGGCTCGCGGCTCTCCCATCACCATGGCTGCCGCACCTGAGCCCAGCGTGAGTGACGCGAACTGATCGAAGATGTCGCTCACCGTGGTCGTCGATTGACGGAGGCGATCAATGGTGGCGAGTTGCGTGGCACGGCTTCCCTCGCCGTCAACAATCAAGACGACGCGTGCTCGACCCGACTCAATGGCCATCGCGGCGATCTCCATGGCATTCATAAATCCTAAACAGGCGTTGCCGAGGTCGTAGTTTGTGGCGGTGACCGACAATCCAAGACCGTGGTGCACCGCACAGGCGATCGATGGTTCGAGATGATGCTTGCAGACCGACGTTGAGATAAGGAGGTCTACCTGCGAGGCGTCAATATTGGCCTGAGCCAATGCTTCTTTTCCGGCAAGTGCTGCCGCTTGGTCGAACGTGACCTCTTCGGGCCACCATCGGCGCTCGATAATTCCTGCCACTGACTCCAACAAGCCAGGTCGTACGCCGCAGCGCTCATAGGACTCAGCAAGTTGGTCATCAATCCACGCCGAGGTGACGACTTCGGGAGCCTCTACATGGGCCACGCTCCAAATGGAGGGTCGTCCATAGAGGAGAGGAGAAGGCACTCCTCTAGAATACGGCCTCTCGGACCCTCTCTGCACAATTCAGCCGTTTTATGGCCTACAAGATCTCCACGATCATCGTTTCGGCCTCAGCATCAAACGTGGGACTTCCAGTGACCGCCGTTGCAGTTTGGTCGCTCGGGCGCCTCAGGAAGGTGCCAGCAACCACAATCCCGACCAGCACGCTGGCCAGGGCCACGATAAACGCCAGATGGTAGCCGCCAAAGAGCGCATCAATCGTGGAGTGCCCTGAGGCCACGAGCGAGGTCGTTTGACCCGAGGCCACCGCGCTGAGAAGAGCAATCGAGAGCACCCCGGCAACTTGTTGCGAGACATTAATGATGCCCGATCCAATCCCTGCGTCTTGAATGGGTACCCCCGCCAAGGCAATGGTCAGCAAGGGCGTAAAGGCCAATGCCACACCAAAGCCAAACAGGAACACGGCGAAGAATATTTGAGGGAAGTAGGCCGTGTGCTGACCGGCAAGGACGAAGCAGAGAAGTCCGACGCTCAGAATCATCATTCCCAAGATGGTGGCGAACTTGGCACCGAATCTCTTGGCAATCCGGTTCGTCACCCCCACTGACATCACCGCGACCGTGAGGGTTTGCGGCAAGAATGCCAATCCAGTGAGCACCGAGTTGTACCCCAAGACTCGCTGAAAATACAGCACGCCAATAAAAAAGGTGCTGTACATGCCGACAACGATGAGACCGCGCACAATGCTCGACGTTAAAAGACCCGGCGAGCGCAACACGCTCATGGGCAACATCGGATGAGTGAGCCGGGATTCAAGAATCATGAACACGAACAGCACCACAACGGCAATGACCCCAAAGGTCACCGTGTGTGATGAGGTCAATCCATATTGTGCTGAACTCACGATCGCGTACACGGCAAGCATCAACCCCGCCGTGCTCAAGATCGCCCCGCCGACGTCGAGGCCCAAACGGATCCCGAGGCCAGTGTTCTCATCAATGAGGGCGACGCCGAAGACAAAGGTGGCGATACCGATAGGGATATTGATGAAAAAGAGCCAGTGCCAGCTCAATGCTTGAGTCACGTACCCACCAAGCAACAAACCCAACGACCCTCCGCCGACCGCGACCAGAATGTAGGAGCTCATCGCTTTCGCTCGCTCTGTGGGGATAGGAAAGTCGGCCACGATGATGGCCAAGATGACCGATGACGACAATGCCGCGCCGAAGCCTTGCGCGAAGCGGGCCCCAACGAGGAGCGCTTGACTGTTTGCTGCTCCACAGGCCGCCGACGAGAGCGTAAAGAAGCCCACGCCAAAGAGAAAGACTTTCTTTCGCCCAATCAGATCGCCCAGGCGGCCAGCTAAAAGAAGGGCNCCAGCAAAAGTGATCATGTAGGCGTCGATAACCCACGCAAGGGCAGGCTGCGTGAAGTGCAACTCGTCTTGAATCGTTGGCAGAGCCACATTGACGATGGTCTGGTCAAGAGAGTTCATCAACATGGCAAAACACACCACAATCAGTGCGACCCAACGGCGACGCTCATGAAGTAGCCCGCGCATTGATGACACCATCGAAACGTCCTTGATCTTTCGCCGGAAACTTTCCCGATCCCTTATCCTCCCACGATAGTGAATTCTTAGTGGGCGTGATGGCTCAGATTTCCGCCATGAGGGCACCGCACTGCCCCGTGTTCACGTTCTCTCGGAGGGAAGCGACCGTCTCTCGAGACGGTCTATAAGTCGGAAGCGACCGCGTCCGCCGGGGCATCAATCGCCGTGTCGGCCATAAAGAACATGTACACCAACGCCGCGATAACCCCTCCAACGAGAGGGGCGACAATAAAGAGCCACACTTGGCTCAGCGCCGTACCGCCAAGCACCAGTGCTGGGCCAAGGCTTCGTGCGGGGTTGACCGACGTTCCCGTCAGGGCAATACCAACAATGTGGACAAAGAGCAACGCCATCCCAATCGCCAAACCAGCCATTGCCTCTCGGGCGATCTTGGAGGTGGCGAACAGCACCACCATCACAAAAATGAAGGTCAAGATCACTTCAACCAAAAATGCTCCACCGGCCGAGATGTGCAGCTTTGACGCACTCCCCCATCCGTCAGCACCAAGACCAACGGTCGACTTCGAGTAGTACGGCGAACTCGTGAAAACAGCCCAGAGTAGATATGCACCGGCGATACCGCCGAGGATTTGTGCGATCCAGTAGCCAATGGCTTCTTGAATCTTCATCCGACCAGAAGCGACGAAACCGATCGTGACCGCCGGGTTGATGTGACAGCCCGAAATCGGCCCGATGGCATAGACCAGGGCAACTAATACCAGTCCGAAAGCCAAGGCCGTCATGACGATCCCGGCGGCAAAACTCAGCCCCGCAAGGTGGAAACCAAATGACAGCGTGGCCGCACCAACGGCAATAAAGACCAAGATGGCGGTGCCGAGAAACTCAGCGAGCAGTTTACGGGGGTTGAACATAGGGCTCCTTTATAGAGGGAACGGAACGTCATTCATTCTTACTGAAAGTTCTCTCCACTCGGTGGATTTAGCCCTCTTGACGCGCTTCGCTCAATGCATGGGCTAAATCAAAGACTTCCCTCGCCCACTGGCGCTCCAGGGGCGTGGCGTCATTCTTCCCAAGAACAAGGGCCGCCGCCAGGGTGAGTTTCATGCAGCGAGCGTCGTCAACGGGCATAGGTTCAGGCAGGTTCTCAAGGTCCATCTCCCTATCGTCCCACGCCCGGGTCTCTCTTCTTTAGATCTGACGGCCCGTCAGGTATTCTCGGGGACTGACCCAAAGGAGACCCCATGGCTATTCCCGCCCCACTTGAAGGCGTCCGCATCATCGAATGCTCCGCGCTTGGACCTGCAGAGATCACTTCATTCTTGATTGACCTCGGCGCCGACGTCATCAAAGTCGAACCTCCCCAGGGCGACTATGTCCGCGACATGACCTGGCCCATCGTTGAAGGCGTCTCGCTCATGCACCTTCACATCAACCGAGGAAAGCGCTCGATCACCTTGGATCTGCGTACCGAAGAAGGCGTAGAGATTTTTAAGGAACTCTGCAAGGACGCCGACGCTGTTGTCGAAGCGATGCGTCCCGGAGGACTCGCTCGACGAGGCCTGGGCTACGAAGACTTAAAAGCCATCAACCCGAAAATCGTGTTCTGTTCCATCTCTGGATACGGCATGACCGGACCATACAAAGATATGCCCAGTCACGGGATCGCTTATGACGTCTGGGCCGGTCTCGTCAACGTCGCCACCGACGAAGACGACTTCCCCTATCTCCCCGAACATCCTTCAACGGGTATCCATGCTGGACCCCTCTTTGGTGCGCTCGGCTTGCTCGCCGGCATCACCCGAGCGCGCGCGACCGGAGAAGGTGGGTTCTTTGAAATCGCCCAGTCGGACGCCTCCGCGGCCATGGACTGGCTGCGGTCAGAGACCTGGCGTTCCTATGAGCGCCCCGAGTCCGAGGTGACCGGTAACAAGGCGGATAACTACGAACGACGTGCTCCGGGTACGGCCGGCATGAAAGAAGGGGTGCGCTATCAGGTCTATGGAACCTCCGACGACGCCTACGTCCTCTTCATGGCTTCAGAGCAAGCGTTCTGGAAGAACTTCTGTGAAGGGGTCGATCGCCTTGACCTTTTTGAGAAGTGGCCCGGGTCGAAGTATGCCGACCACGCTCGCGGTAACCGTGAACTCCAAGCAGAGCTCAAAGCAATCTTCGCCACGAAGACCTCTGACGAGTGGTTGGAGTTCGGTAACCGAATCAACACGCCGATTGCACCGATTAACACCCCGAGGACCTTGCTTGACGATCCACAGTTTAAGGACCGCTTCAAGCTCTTCCCCACCGAGCGATTAGGGGCCGAGCAGTTGCCGTCACCGATCAAGTTCATCAACGAAGAACTCCCGGTGCCCACAAAGGCTCCGACCGTCGGTCAGCACACCGACAATGTGCTCGCTGATCTTCTCGGCTGGGATGACGCAGCGATCTCCGCTGCTCGTGAAGCCGGAGCGTTCGGTAGTTGATGAAGGGATTTGTGGAGCGCAGTGGGGCGGTCCTCGTCACGGGTGGAACCGGAGGATTAGGCCAGGCAATCGCGTTGCTCTTTGCGCAACAGGGTGCTGACGTTGCCTTTACNTATCGGTCCAACAGTGACGCTGCGGCTGAACTCAGTGTGGCCATCGAATCATTGGGCCAAAAGAGTTTTAGCGTCCCCTGCGATCTCACTGATGCTGACGCAGCAAAAAGCGTCGTCGATGACATCGCTCAGCGATTTGATGGCATTCACACTCTGGTTCACGCTGCGGGGCCCCACATCCCTCAGCAACACCTCTCGACCATCTCGCCTGCGCAGTATAAAAGTGCCTTAATTGACGAAGCCGCCGGGTTTTTTAATGTTGCGCACGCCACGCTTACTCACTTGAGGGAATCACAGGGCTCNATTGTGGCGGTCACCACAGCAGCNACTCGTCGCTACCCCATCCGTGATGCCTTGAGTNNCGGCACCAAGGGTGCGGTTGAACAACTCATNATCGCCTTCGCCGTCGAGGAGGGACGTTTTGGCGTGCGCGCCAACTCAGTAGGTCCGGGTATGTTGACCGATGGCATGGCCGCACGGTTAATTGCCTCCGGTGATTTGAGCGACGAAGCGCTTGCTGTCACGAAGCGCAACATTCCGCTTCGTCGCTTTGGTACAGCCGTTGACATTGCCGAAGCCACGGTGTTCTTAGCGAGCGATTCGGCCGGATTCATCAGCGGCCAACACCTCAATGTTGACGGTGGCTACAGCGTCTAAGGCGTTCCCAGGACCTCGAGAAGTCGGGGCAGCGCAATGTTATGACCACTCAATGCCACGGCAATCTCGCCATCAAACTCCTCAGCCCGCGCCAACGCCGCAGCGAGCGCCACGCCGGCCGAGCCTTCAACCACCATGCCAAGGTCAGCGAGGCACGTTTTCATGGCGCGAAAGGTGGCCATCTCTGAGACCAAGGTCAGGTCAAAGTCCACTTGATGCAACAGGGCCAAGGTCACCGACCCTGGTTCAAATCCTCCAGCAATGCCATCAGCAATAGTGGGCTCTAAGGCATCGAGGTCGACGGGATCCCCGCGATACGCCTCAGCGAAGGCTGCGTTTTGCGCCACTTGTGCGCCGTGGAGTTGACATCCATGGAGTGAGAGCGCCAGGGCTGATCCTGCGGCAAGCCCTCCCCCGCCCACGGCCACAACCAGGTGGGCTACTTCGGGGAGTTGTTCGACAATCTCAGCCGCCATCGTTGACTGTCCGGCGATGACGTGCGTGTCGTTATAAGGCGAAACAAATCGAGCATCCCGCTCGTTGGCCAGTGCCAACGCGAGGGTTTCTGCGTCATCGAAGGTCTCACCTTCTAAAAGTAATTCGACAGGAAACGTCTTAAGCTTGGCAATTTTTGCCGGGGAGGCTGTCGCTGGCACCACCACGCAAGCATCGATGCCGAGCAACTTGGCGGCCCAGGCAACACCGAGCCCATGGTTCCCCGCTGAACAAGCCACGACCGCTCGTCCAGGTTCATGTCGCTTCACGTTATTGAGGGCTGCCAATGCTCCGCGCACCTTGAACGAGCCGGTCGGCTGAAGTCCTTCGAGTTTAAGCCAAAGCCGTTTTCCGCCCACATGGGCTTCAACCAGAGGTGTGGGGGCGAGCGTGGTGCGAATAATCTGGCGAGCTTCGGCAAGTTCAAGGGCAGACGGCGGATGGACCGATCGTGCTGGGCGAGCGCTCACCGCCCCAACTTACTCACTCCAAAGGATCAACACAGGCCGTGGCCGGCGCTGCGCTTTCACCCTCACGTGCTACCCCGCTCGTTGCAGGGAGAACACGCGAATCGTACGATCGGTGCGAGTTCCATAGACCTGGTATGGACGCGCCGCTTCTTCGAACATGTTCCAACCCTGCTCGCGTTCCTCTCCCTCAAGGAGGCGCGCCGTCACCTTGTAGACAACGCCACCAATGGTGACCATTGCCTCAGGATGAACCACCAGGTTGGTGCTCCACGCTGGATGGTGCGCTTGGCCAAAGTTTGATCCCACCACCAAGATTTCCTCGTCGTTCAGGAGATAAACCAACGGGGTTGTTCGGGCAAGTCCTGACCTTGATCCGGTGCTGGTGAGGAGAAGGAGCGGCGATCCGAATGGCCCCAGGGCGGTATAGCGACCGTTGGACTTTTTTAAGATCCATCGATCAATCGGCACCATCGTGCGCACGATCCACGAGCCGGGTTTGGTGCTGACCGCCCACTGCCCAGCCCGGGCTGCCTTGGTGTCACCGCGCCCCCATCGAAGGTCGGGGAAGCCATTCTCTGAAGCACTCATCGTCATAATCCTCGCACTCACCTCCTGGTTTGTAAATCGCGTTGAACCGCCAGTTAACAGCGATAGCGTCTGAGTGTGTCGATAAGTTCTGCGCCCGACGATCAGCCCACAGTGAGCGAGTCTCCTCTTGCCTTCGCGACTGCCAATAAGTTAGTGAATCGGCTCTGTGCGGTCGTCTTTCTCGAATGGCTCGGGGCTGGAGCACTCTTGCCACTTCTGCCGATTTATCTGCGCGATCGCGGTGCTTCAACCACCTTGGTCGGGGCCACGATGGCGTCGTTTTTCTTGGCCGGTCTCCTCTGTCAGTTTCCCGCCGGAAAGCTTTCCGATAAGTTCGGCCGCAAGCCGGTCTTGGTGGGAGGCCTCTTAGCTTACGCTCTGGCATCCCTGGCATACCTCTTACCAATGTCTACCTATTCATTTTTAGTACTGCGCTTTATCCAAGGAGGTGCGGCTGGTTCAGTGGAGGTCGCCTCGCTCGCGCTCTTGTCATCGGCGATTCCTATTGCTCGACGTGGGAGCGCATCATCAAAAATTTACTCCGCCCAGTTCAGCGGCATCGCCATCGGTCCGCTGCTCGGTACGATCGCAGGCATTGCCCACATGGGGCTTCTCTTCATTATCACTGCGGTGCTCTGCGGTGTTGCTGCAATTCCCGTGTTGACAAGTTCAACCATCGATGCCCATGACGCCCGTGATCAACCAACGGGAAAACTCGAAAAAATAAAAGCAACACCGGCCCTCGTCGGCGCCATCTTGGCCGCCGTTGCGCTCGGCACCGTCTTTGGTGCCTATGAATCATGTTGGAGTCTCTTGCTTCACTCTCGAGGAGCCACCATTGTGGAGATCGGCTTGTCGTGGACCTTCTTCTCGGTTCCCTACGTGGTCTTCGTTCGCGCCGGCGGATGGGCCGCTGATAAGTATGACCGTCGGTATCTCGCCTTGGGCGGCTTGACCTTTGCCATGGTTTTCTGTGCCCTCTGGCCCTATATCAATTCGCTTTACTTCCTCGTGGCTGGAGGCTTCATCGAGGCAATCGGGTCGTCAATGGCCCTCCCCTCGATCCAAGGACTCCTCACCCAACAGCGAAAGACAGAAGAGCTCGGGAGGGTCCAAGGGCTTTACTCCACCGGCCAGACCGCAGCGATCGCTCTTTCAGCATCATTTGCTGGCGCGCTCTTTGGCATGAACCGTGCGTTTCCTTTTGTCATTACCGCCGCCATTGGATCCGTGCTCTTGCTCTTCGTTGCCCTGAAATGGCGCAGTGTCATCGGTAAAGCATCGGATTTACCGGGCCAAGCCGCAGCGGTCGGTTAGCGCTCTGCAGCCTCGGCAACAAGCACCATCTCCCAGGTTTCTTCGCTCCAGGCTCGTCGCCCGTGTCCGTGGATCGAAGAAAACTCAAGACCAGTGCGAATAAACATTTCCCGCCACTGTGCAACTGATGGAAGCCAGAGCGATAGCAGCCGTTTCTCTTCGACGCTGTTAACAATTGTTGTCCTCTTCGACTCCAAACGATTGGCAAGGCGATCGAAGCGATAGCGATCGATCTGCACGTCGGATCCGTGCCAGGTCTCGACGTCTCCAGGATGCTCATTCACATAGCGCTCAACAGCGATCGGATTCAAGGTGTCAATCACCAGACGTCCGCGTGGTCGAAGTGAGCGACTGAGCCGACAAAGAATCTCTTCGTTGGTCTCGTCGTCGAGAAACCCGAATGTCGTAAACCAGAGAAGCGCAGCGTCAAAGACTCGCTCCAAGGTCAGTGATTCGAGTCCACATTCAACTGCTGTCACGTCTACCTTTGACGTGAAGGCATGAACACGAAGGCGCTCGAGTTGTGCTGCGTCATGGTCGACGGCAGTAACTTTGAGGCCCGCCGACGCAAGACGAACGGCCAGCCGTCCATCCCCACACCCGGCGTCCAGAACCGCATCGCCAGGCTTGAGTCTCAAGAGATCGAGGACCTGCGTGAGATCGCGTTCAGCCTGCGCGTCGGTCAGATAGTTCGTGTGAAAGTAATGATCGCGCTCAGTAAAGAACGCATCAAAATCCGGCTCATCCTCCACGTTGACGCTCAGCGTAATCGAAGGAGCTAACTCGTCCACATCTGCGCGGGCCACCAATCACCCTGGTTATTCCCCAACATCTTTTTGCCGTTTGGGGCAACGGGGTTATTCCAGTTTTGGACTTTTGGCTGTGAAACGAGGGCCCAGAAGGAACGCGCAGTCCAGATGTAGGGAAGGTCCTCGGCCAGGCGACGGTTAATCGCTGCGAACGCAGTTTTCGCTTCCGAGGGGGTGGTAGCGGCCATGCCAGCAAGGAATGACTGCTGAATGACTGGGTCGTTGTTCCGTGCCATGTTGATCGACAGTCCCGTGGCGTGCAAGGTATCGGTCGACATCCACGGATAGTTGAGGTCAGGGCTGACCCCACCGAACTGGTTCCACTCGGTCGCTTGGTAGGACCCAAACAGTGCATTGTTAATGAGCGTGTTCTGTTGCATGGACTTAATTGAAACATTCACGCCAACATTTTTCATCACCGATTGGAACCACTCGGCGGATTGAAGTGTCTGCGGCGATGCCACCGCGTTCAAGGAAAACGACAGTGTCGACCCATGCTTCTTCGTGTACTGACTCACCAACTTCTTGGCCTTCGACGGGCTGAACTTTGGATAAGGAAGATTCGGCGTGTAATAGGGCGAGTTCGGCAAGTACAGACCGTTAATCGGCGCTGGAAGCGAGTTCTCGATGACTTTGCTGTACTGTGCGCCACTGGTGCCGTAGGCCAAAATCTGACGGGCCAATAAGTCGTTGAACGGCGGTTGCGCAAGGTTCAGCATGATGCAGTTCAAGGCCGGAGAGCCAATCATAGAACCCAGGTTGTCCACGTAGGAATAACTGTGATTGCCGCGGAACGTCAAGACATTCTGCCCATAACTGGTGTGCATCATGTTGATCGTCCCCGATTGCAATGCTTGTGCCCGCGCCGTGTCGTCAGGAATCGGCTTATAGGTGATTTGGCTCAAATACGGTAGGCCAGGACGCCAATAATTGGCATTGGCCACCGCCGTAAAGTGATCGTTGGGGACCCACTCTTTAAAAGTGAAGGGCCCGGTACCAATCGGGTGATCGGTCCCACCGTTGGGTGCATTCAGCATCGCTGGCGCGGCAATAAAACAGATCTGCTGTTCGGCCAAGGTGTAGGGAAGCGTGACCCATGGGTGTTTCGTATTGATCTGTACCGACAGCGGCCCTGTTTGCTGATAGCTGTCGATCAAAGGATCAATCGCAATGCCGACCAGCGGACTTTTGAATCCCGCTTCAAAGTTCTGTAGCAGTGCTGCACCGTTACACGGCGTCCCGTCCTGGAAAAGAATATTGGGTCGTAACGTGACGTTCCACTGGGTGTAGTCACTATTCGGTGTCATCGACTCGGCCAAGTAGGGAAGCACTTGCCCCGACGCGCCGATCACAAACAAGGGGTCAAAGACGGTGCGGGCGTACATAAAGCCGGCGGTGTCGAAGCGACCAGAATAAGGATTGAAGCCCTGCTCTTCAGCATTCAGCCCGATGATGACCGATCCGCCCTTTTTGGGCTTTGCGGTTGAGATGCCATTGCGTCCAGGTCCGTTCGTATTAACGGCACCAGCCAGACCTTCCCCGAACATTTCTGCGGCACCACCGGCCATGGCGACACCTGCTGCGGTGACGCCTGCTCGGGCCAAAAACGACCGACGATCAAACTCTTGTCCCATTCCCCACCCCTCCTTATTGGGAGTTCGTAAAATCCCAATTCCTTAGTTCTAACACCAACGAACGAAAAATTCAGAGCAGTTTCCTCATCGAGCCCTTCCTCTCATTCTTGCCTGGGGATTTCAGCCACTTCGACCAGAAATCCCCTAGGGGGCGAGAGTTTTCGTCATCTTTTTCGTGGCGATCACCAAGCCCACACCGGCCACGACCGCAAGGTAGAGAACATGAAAGAGAAGAGAAAGGCGCACGTGACCTAACGAAAAATCGCGACAGGCCGCCACTCCTTGGTAGAGGGGGGTCACCGCCACGATGTCACGCAGCCATGGAGGGTAGGCCGAGAGAGGAAAAAAAACTCCAGAGAATAAGAACATCGGCATTTGCACTAAGACGACGAGATCAAAGTCTTGCCAGGTTCGCATGTAGCTGGTCGCCGCCACACCCATGGCGGCGAAAGAATAACTCAACAGTAAACAGACCGGCAGACAAAAGATCACCATCCACGACATGGTGTCGCCCAAGGCGATCATGATGACAATAAATGCAGCAGAGTAGATGGTGCCTCTCGTCATCGCCCAGCGGACTTCACCTCGCACGATATCGGTTGTGGTCATGGGCGTTGCCAAGACTGCTTCGTAGGTGTGCGTGATCTTGAGTTTGAAAAAAACGTTAAAGACAGAGTCGATCATCGCCCCATTCATCGCCGAGGTCGCCAACAGCCCAGGCGCTACAAAGACGGCGTAACGAACCATTTCGCCTTGCACGCTGATCTCGCCGATCAAGCCGCCAACACCGACACCAATCGAGAGCAAGAAAAAGAATGGCTCAAGAAAACCCGTCAAGAACAACAGTCGGTGGCGCAAGTAACGGCGCATATTCGCTTCGACGAGGAGCTTGGCTCTGCTCGACCGTGAGGGGAACAGAAAGCGACTCGGGAAATATTCCGTGAGATTCGTCATACGATCAGCATCTTTCGGAACGCTCGAATCGTCAGCCACACGCCAACCACAAACCAAATCGAGAGGTAGGCCAGAGAGATCAATGCGCTCACGCCAATTCCTTGGTCCAAGGTCAACGAGCGAATCAGCGATGCTCCTCTCGTTAAGGGCGAGATCTGAGCGATGGCCTGGACCCACCCTGGCATCGATGTAATCGGGAAGAAAATACCCGAGAACAAAAAGAGTGGGAGGACGCCGAGTCGAAAAAGGAGGGGGAAGCCTGCATCATCTTTTTGCACGGCGGCATAGGCCGCCGTTGGCGCACCCGTAGCCAGACCCGTCAAGACCGCAGCAGGAACAGCCAGGAGTCCCCAGAAACTGGTAACCGTTCCAAAGATCACCATGACCACAAAAAAGATTGTCGAGCTCAACAACAAACGGAACGCAACCCATCCCAGATGACCGAGTGCCACGTCGTCTGCGTCAAGTGGCGTTGCCACTTTCGCCCAGTAGGACTTCACCCACTTGAGTCCCATCATGACCGGATAGGTGCATTCTTCTATACCCAGTTGCAATGCCGCCGCGGCCAAAAGTCCCGGAGCGACGAACTTCAGATAGGAAACACCGTCGACGCCACCTCGAGCATGATCGACCAACGCGCCAAGTCCCAGCCCCATGGCAAAGAAGTACAACAAGGGCTGCAAGGTGCTCGAGATAATCGAAGAACGCCAAGTCTTACGATAAAAGAATGCGTTGTGCCATATCGATCGCATCCAGGTGGGCCACCCACTGCGCGGCTGGCGTGCCCCACGTTCACTGAGAACGTCCGCCGTCACTAATCGACCAACGTTCGTCCGGTCAGGTGCAAGAACACATCTTCAAGGGTGGATCGTCGNACGAGCGCACTTTCTGGAANCANACCGCGNCGGTGGATCATCGAGAGTGCNTCGTCGCCGTCATCGACGTAGAGCAACAGCCGATCAGGNAGTACCTCAATGCGTTCAGCAAGATCTTGAAGCNCGGAAACATGCGGCAGGTGGCCATCGANACCAAAGCGCAACTCGAGCACTTCTCTCGTTGAATGTTCGACAATCAAATCCCGAGGCGCCCCCGTGGCCACAATCTTGCCATGATCCATGACCACCAAACGGTCGCAGAGTTGCTCGGCTTCATCCATGTAGTGCGTGGTGATGATTAAGGTCACCCCTTCGGCCTTCAAACGGTAGAGCCGGTCCCACAAGAGATGGCGGGCTTGAGGGTCAAGACCAGTCGTGGGTTCATCCAAGATCAAGAGATCGGGCTCGGAAATCAACGCTCGAGCAATCGTGAGGCGCCGCTTCATTCCCCCGGAGAGGTGATCCACTTTTTCATCTCGCCGATCCGACAGCTGAGCAAAATCTAAAAGCCTGGCGGTGCGCTCAAGGATCTCCTTCTTTGGAAGATCGAAATACCGTCCGTAGATCAACATATTGTCGAGCACCGTCAATTCCAATTCCAGCGTGTCCTCTTGGGGAACCAGTCCCAGTCGAGAGCGAATTTGCGCACCCGCAACAGCAGGATCTCTCCCTAAGACACGCAACGAACCTCCGCTCGCTGGCGACATGCACGAGATCATGCGCATCGTCGAGGTCTTCCCTGCTCCGTTTGGTCCCAAGAAGCCGAAGGACTCACCCTGGAAGATCTCGACGTCAATCCCGTCGACGGCCACGAAGGAGTCGAAGCGTTTTACCAGGTCACGGGCAGCCACAATGGGCTGAAGCGTCCCGTCAAATATTTCAGGCGGATGAATATTCTTCCTTTGGCGTTTCATTGCCCTCAACATTCCCACATCCGCGGCCTGCTTTGGGCTAAAGAGGGAGGAGCGGATGGAATGCCATCTGAGGCGGAGGAAAATGAGTTCACGGGCAACACCAGAAGAGTCCTGGAGTAAGCGCCTCTCATCGCGGACGACCCTGTCGTCTGCGACGTCAGCGTGAGCCCTATTTTTTTTCCATTGTGCCACGACGGCCATCGTCGTGTCGCCACGAAAATGACAACATGCTCCGTTGTCGGGCAGACTCACTACGAGCATCTGATCGGTCGGGGATCAATCTCTCAATGCAGCACCAACACAAAACCAAGGAGGAAGAGTGACCGCAACTGTTGATCCAACCCAGGGGCTCCCGGAGGAGGACCTTGCATTCCATGTTGAACAACGTGGAATCGACTTCATTCCCGAAAACGAGCGATGGGCAAAACCACGAGACATTGCCGGTATGTGGGCCGGAGCCAGCCTCAATATTGAATACTTCGTCTATGGCGCAGTCCTTATGGGCTTTGGCTTTTCCTTTTGGCAGGCACTCAGCCTTATCGTCATCGGGAATCTTTCATGGTTCCTCGTTGGCCTTTGTTCGCTGCAAGGCCCAGAGACTGGAACGACAGTTTTTGGTTCAAACCGGGCAGGCTTCGGACCGAACGGTTCGCGTATGGTCGCATTCTTTAACTGGATCACGCAGTTGGGCTTTGAAGTCGAAGGATTGATCTTGATTGTGGGCGCCTCCCTCATCTTGTTCAACAAAGCGGGCGTCCACACAAGCAGTGGACTCAAGGTCATCCTCGTCATCGTGGCCGTTGGCATTCAAATGCTCATGCCGTACTTGGGCCACGCCACCATGGTGAAGGTTCTCAAGGCCTTGATCATTCCATTTGGGATTATCTTCATTGTCCTTTTGGCATTTTCCGCTGGTCACGCTGACCCGGGCATCAAAGCACAACCCTGGGTTACCTGGCAGCTCTGGACCGCCGGCCTCGCGTTCACCATCACCTTGTCGGGACTTGGATGGACCGAGTGCGGAAATGATTACTCGCGCTACTTAGATTCAGGTGCCCCAAAAGGAAAGGTCGTCGGATGGCTCTTCCTCGGCGGTGCAGTCCCTGAGATCATTGTCATGACCTTAGGGGCCCTGGTTTACACCTTCTTGACCAAGCCCAGCGATGCAGCAGCAATATGGAATGGGTCCAACCCCTTTGAAGCATTCCAGAATCAGAGCACGATCCCCAGTTGGTTCGTCGTGATCTTTATGCTGTTCGTCATCGTCCAACTCTTCGGGATTAACTCGCTGGACCTCTATTCTTCCGGCGTCACACTCCAGGCCCTGGGTCTCAAGCTCAAGCGCTACCAAGCAGTGGTGCTCGACAGCATTATCTGTCTCCTCATCACCATCTACGCCGTCTTGAACTCGAGCTTCTCGGTCTACTTGAAGGACTTTGTTGACCTGTTGATCATCTGGATCGCCCCATGGTGTGCGATCTATCTCGTGGACTGGATCATGCGAAAGTACCGCTACGTTCCCTCTGAACTTCAAAAGACCGACAAGACCAGTATTTACTGGGCCAATGGGGGTATTAACTGGTCGGCAGTTGCTGCCCAACTAATCGGTATGGTTGCGGCTCTTTCGGCGCTGAATACGACCTTCCGTATTCCCGACTGGATGCACCCCATCACCGCAAGCACGGGGAATGAGTGGACCGGAGCGGGTCTGACGGGTGCTGACTTCAGTGTGTTCATGGGTCTGATCGTTGGTGGACTCGCTTACCTGATCATCGCTTCGGCCACTGGAACCGTCAAGAAGCAACGAGCCAAGCAGGATGCACTGCTCGGTTCGTAAGGTTCAAGAAAGTGAAGAGAAACGCCCGGGTCATCGTGACCCGGGCGTTTCTTTTTTCTGCGATCTAATGTGGAGATCATGCAGTCTCGACTCACTGAAGGTCAAGCGCAATCCATGCTGAGCGTCGCATTGGATGAGGCCCGACTCGGTCTCAGCGAAGGTGGTATCCCCATCGGAGCTGCCCTGTTCCATCGTGATGGAACGCTTCTTGGTCAAGGCCACAACCGACGAGTTCAAGAAGATGATGCATCGGTCCACGCTGAAACCGACGCGTTTCGTAAAGCTGGTCGGCGACGCGACTATCCCGACTGCGTGATGGTCACGACCTTGTCCCCGTGTTGGTACTGTTCGGGGCTCGTGCGACAATTCAACATCGGCGCGGTCGTGATCGGCGAAGCCACCACATTTTCAGGTGGCCACGAATGGCTTGAAGAACTCGGCGTAGAGATCACCATCCTCGAAGATGCCGAGTGCATCGAACTGCTGAGTACGTTTACCCATCAACACCCAGAACTCTGGAACGAAGATATCGGCCTCTAAGTTCTTTGAGCTAGCGAACAGGAAGGCCGAAAAGCCGGTCCCCTGCATCTCCGAGGCCGGGGACGATGTAGCCATGGTTGTTGAGTTCTGGGTCGACTGCTGCGACGACAACTTTCACGTTTGGATGTGCGCTCACAAAACGAGCGAGGCCCTCTTGCGAAGCCAAGATACAGAGAGCTACGACCTTGCTCGCTCCACGCTCTTGCACCATGGCCGCGACATAACCAAGGGAACCTCCGGTGGCCAACATGGGATCGCAGATCACCACGGTGACTCCCGTCAGATCGCCGGGAAGACCATCGAAATAGAGGTCCGGCTGAAGCGTTGCCTCATTTCGCTTGAGACCAACACAGGCCAAACGGGTGCTCGGGAGTGCTTCTTGAATTGCGGGGGCCATCCCGAGCCCGGCACGCAAAATAGGGACGACGACAATCTCGTCAAGAACGGCCGTACCCGGAGCACCCGCAAGAACGGGCGTGTCAATCAGTACTGGTTTCGAAGGCAAGTTGCGGAACGCTTCGTGAGCCAATGCCGACGTAATCGTTGAAACGAGCGACCCAAACCTGTTTTGGTCGCTTTCCACAGAGCGCAACTCGCTGAGCCGGTGGGCCACCAGTGTGTGGTCCTCGAGGGTCGTCACATTTTCCATGATCCCCAAGGCTACCGTGCGGGCCTCAGAGACGTCAGAGCCCTGCTTGGTGAATTCTGCTTCGTGAGAACTCATTAGGCTGGGTTCATGATGTTCTTTTCGCTCCTCCGTTGCTCGCAGTGCCAGGGAGTATGTCAACAGCGATGAGAGTCACACGCGAAAGCGGTCAACCATCCTCGGCCTACGAACCGCCACCCTCCGCCAGCAACTACGGACGGCCTCCCTCTCAGATTGATCCTGATCCAGAGAAGAAGTGGTGGCAACGCGTCATCCCGCTCTTAGTGGCCCGCAAATGGCCGTTCATCGGCGCACTGTCGTTTTCCTTTTTGAGTTTGGTGCTCCAGGTATTGGTTCCTAACCTTCTCAACCAAGCAATTGACCGATCAATTCAAACGCATAGCGTCCCGCTCCATCACTACGTCGAACTGATCATCGCAATCGGGGTTGTTGGCGGGATCGCTGGTTTTCTCGCTCGATGGCTTCTCTTCCGTTCGGCCTATGACTTTGAGTTTGATCTTCGGAACTTGATCTACGAACACCTCTCGTTGATGTCATTCTCCTTTTATGACCGAACGCAATCAGGACAGTTAATTTCCCGAGCGAACTCAGACATTCGTTCAGTACAGATGTACGCCACCTTCGCCCCGCAGATCATCATTCAATGTGCAATTGGGCTCATTGCATTCATCTTCATGCTCAGCATTGACATACCGCTCGCCCTGATTGCCATGGCGACGATGCCGATTCTCTTTTGGACTGGGGTGCGCATGCGCAACGCTATGTTCCCAATCTCGTGGATCATCCAAGCTCGATTAGCTGAAGTAGCCACCATCACGGACGAAAATATCAATGGGGTGCGCGTCGTCAAGTCCTTTGCGCAAGAACAAAAAGAGATCAATACGTTGGCCGATGCCAGCAGCGGCGTGTCCTGGGCCTACATCAAGGATGCTGACTACCGTGCCCGGTTCACCCCGATTCTCCAGAACCTCCCTCAAGTTGGTCTCGCCCTCGTTCTCGTGTTCGGTGGAATCATGGTCATTCAGGGAAAAGTCGGGATCGGCGCCATCTTGGCCTTTAATGCCTACCTCCTCATGCTTCAAGCCCCATTCATGATGCTGGGCATGCTCATCATGATGGGCCAGCGCGCTGCTGCTTCCGCCGACCGGATTTTTGACATCATGGATGAGCGCCCGGACATTGTTGAAAAGCCTGGTGCCTACGACCTCGAAAACCCTGCTGGCCTCGTGAACTTCCGAAATGTTTCCTTCTCCTACAACGAAAACCAACCGATTCTCAAGGACTTTGATCTCACCCTTGAACCAGGGGAAACCGTCGCTCTCGTCGGGCGAACAGGTTCGGGGAAATCCACTGTTGCCCGCCTCTTGCTGCGCTTCTACGACGTGCAAGATGGTTCAGTTTCCATCGATGGCCACGATGTACGAGACGCCACGATGACTTCACTGCGCGCGAATGTTGGCGTTGTCCTCGATGACTCATTTCTTTTTTCGATTTCGATTGCCGACAACATCGCCTATGGGCGACCTGACGCAAGTCGAGCTGCCGTCGAAGCTGCAGCCCAAGCGGCCCACGCGCACGACTTCATCACGGCGCTTCCCGAGGGCTACGACACCGTGGTTGGGGAACGTGGGTACACCCTCTCTGGGGGTCAACGCCAACGTCTTTCCATCGCCCGGAGCCTCTTATTGAACCCACCGATTTTGATTCTCGATGATGCGACCAGTGCCATCGACGTAAAAATCGAACAAGAGATTCATGGCGCATTTGTCACCTTGCTCAAATCGCGCACCACGTTGATTGTGGCCCATCGTCTCTCAACAATCGCTCTAGCGAGTCGCGTGGCGCTGATTGATGGGGGCCGAATTATCGCAACGGGCCGTCACGAAGATCTCCTCCGCGATGTTCCTGAATACGGCCAAGTCCTCGCCCAAGTTGAAGCGTCGGTCATCCCCACCATACGAGGAGGAGAAGCCTGATGGCCTGGGGTGGAGGATTCGGTGGCGGTGGCTTCGGCGGCGGCGCTCCAATGGGAGGAAGCCGAGGACCGAGTGGCGGACAGCCGGGACTCCCGTTTGCAGGGATTCCGAGTGAGTTGCAACGTGGCGTCGACAAGATCTTGCTCACCGAGACATTGCGCCAGCCGTCTGACATTTCTTTTAGCCCTCGACCCGAACCACAAGAACGAGAGAAACTCACCCTCACCAAACTCTTGTTGGAACACCCAGGACTCATGTCGTGGTCAGCAGTCCTGGTCGTCATTGTCGCCATCACGAGTCAGTTGGGGCCGGCCCTGACGGCCTATGCCATCAACAACGGGATGGCCAATGGGCACCACAGTTACTCCGTTGTGCTCTGGTCGGCGATTGCTTATCTCATCATTGTGATCATTGGATCCGTCGCACAGCGCTCTCAGGTACGCGCCTCGGGGCGACTTTCCACTCGGGTGATGCATAACCTGAGGATTCGAGTGTTCAAGCACCTTCAACGGCTTGGCCTTGACTTCTATACGGAAGAAAAAGCCGGAGTGGTCATGACTCGTATGACCAGTGACATCGAGAACCTTCAGCAATTACTCCAAGATGGGCTCAGTCAGTTCGCCCTCCAAGCGTTGACGATGGTCACGATCACCATCATCCTTTTCCTTCTCAACCCCTTGTTGGCTGCGATCACGGTTGGCCTCATTGTCCCTCCACTTGCACTACTCTCGTGGTGGTTCCACCATGCCTCTGAGCGCGGCTACGACCGAGTGCGCGATGGCATCGCCGCAGTCCTCTCTGATCTTTCCGAGTCCCTCCAAGGGGTACGCGTGGTGGCCTCCTATAACCGCCAAGCGAGGAATGTCACGAATCACCGAGAAGTCGTCGGTCACTACCGTGACGCCAACGTCATCACGGGCCGGGTCAACGCTATCTTTGGACCCGGAAGTTTGACCATCGGGGTCTTGGGCCAAGCAATTTTGCTTGGCATCGGCGGCGACATGGTGCTTCATCACTCGTTATCCATTGGCGCCCTTATTGCGTTCTTTCTTTATCTCAATCGATTCTTCCAACCCATCCAGCTTCTCGTTCAGCAGTACAACTCGGTCCAGCAAAGTCGTTCATCAATCATCAAACTCCGCACGCTCTTAGAGACCGAACCCTCTGTCATGGATGCACCAGAAGCCACAACGCTGGATTCGATCCAAGGTGCGATTCGCTTTGACAACGTCTCGTTTGGCTACGACCCCGAACGCCCCGTGCTCCACGACATCAACTTGTCGATTCACCCCGGAGAGACCATTGCCTTTGTTGGCCCAACCGGTGGCGGGAAATCAACATTGGCCAAACTCATTATCCGTTTCTACGATCCCGACTCTGGGATGGTCTCGATTGATGATCATGATCTCCGTGAGGTCACCCAACAGTCATTGCGACGCCAACTGGGTGTCGTTCCTCAGGAACCGTTCTTGTTCGCCGGGACCATTAAAGACAATCTGATCTTTGCTCGAGCCGATGCCACTGGTGACGATGTCGACGAAGCGATCGATCGTGTGGGGTTGCGTGATCTCATCGATCGTCTCCCTCTTGGCGTCGAGACGATCGTCCATGAACGCGGACAGACCCTTTCTGCCGGAGAGCGACAACTATTGGCACTTGGGCGGGCGTTCATCGCCCAGCCACGGGTCTTAGTCCTCGATGAAGCAACCTCATCGCTCGACCTCGCCTCAGAGACTGCGGTCGAGCACGCGCTTGACGCACTGCTTGAATCACGGACTGCGGTGTTAATTGCTCACCGTCTCTCGACGGCTCAGCGTGCAGATCGCATTGTGGTGATCCAACAAGGTCGCATCGTCGAGGTCGGGTCGCATGCTGATCTCATGAGCGATCAAAGCCACTACGCCCAGATGTTTGCCACCTGGTCACAATCTGGCCTCATCCCAGACCCAGATGAGGCTCCAGCGACTTAGCGACTCGTGAGTTCTTTGACTCGGTCAACAAGTTCTGGCCAAATCGCTCGAGGGAGGTCGTGGCCCATTCCAGGAACAATCCAGAGGTCGGCGT